>Ga0210384_10000059_pt1 | contig 160377 bp, 126 predicted proteins | sample IncBWH2MmetaG_FD_160574 | JGI IMG/M metagenome (GOLD analysis project Ga0210384, IMG submission 160574) | Forest soil microbial communities from Barre Woods Harvard Forest LTER site, Petersham, Massachusetts, United States - Inc-BW-H-2-M | ecosystem: Environmental > Terrestrial > Soil >...
GATCAAGAACCTCCCCAAAGACAAAGACATTTACCTGTACTGTACTTGAGCGCGCGAAGCGACTAGCGCCCGGGTGGCGCATCTACTGCAGGAAAAAGGCTTCAGCACGTTCGTGATCGTCGGCGGATTGGCCGCTTGGCGCAAGGCCGGACAGCCGCTGGAATCGATTCCGAAAAATGATCTGGTGAGGCTGCCCACTTTCAGCTGAGCGCTTGCATTCGGAATTATGCGCCGAATTGCCGCAGGTGATGGTCGAGGTGTTTGTACATTCCGCGGCTCCACTCCCGCGGAGTCAGCGCGCCAAAGAACGGATGCGGATGCCTCGTGCACTGCGCCTCTCCACCGTCGTGAAACTGCCGCACCTTGACCTTGAGTTGCTCCTGTTCGCGCAGAAAATGCCGCTGATCTGAGACCACCAGTTTCGGGTCGGTAGGATTGTTCTTCGAGAAAGGCTTCTCGTTGGAGTAGATCGGCTTGATGAACGAGCCGATCAGCCTGCCAATCAACAGGCGCGGTGGATTGAGCCGGCCCGCGGCCATATCGAGGGCAGCGGAACAATGCGCCATCATCTGCGCCACATCCATCTTCCCCCATTGCCGTTGTGCCTCAGGCTGTAGCGTGTCGATGCGCGAGATCACTTCGTCGACGGCTTCTCGCTGGAAGAGATTCTTCATGCTTCCCCCAAGGCCTTGAACTCCCGATCGCCAAAAATAATAGCACCGTCGCGAGCAGCGGTTGCAGGCTGGAGCGACACATAAATTCCGGGTAGACCTGCTGCGATGGTGTAGCATTGTCGGGCTTTACTAATGACTGCCCAGTCAACGACCGCCACCACTGCCACGACGAACCACGAAGCGCCCAGTAACGCCCGCATGAACGGCGTACTTTTCCTGCTGGCCCTCTCCGTCCTCATCAACTACATCGACCGCAGCAATCTCTCGATCGCGGCCGAATTGATCAAGCACGAAATCCATATCTCCGATTTTCAACTGGGGACTCTGCTATCCGCGTTCTTCTGGACGTACGCCTTGATGCAGATTCCAGCCGGCTGGCTGGTGGATCGCTTCGATGTGAAGTTGGTCTTTGCCGCTGGATTTTTCCTGTGGTCGGTTTCGACAGCGATTACGGGGCTGCTGCACGGTTTCGCCGCTCTGCTGATCATCCGTGTGATTCTGGGCCTCGGGGAATCGGTCGCGTTTCCGTCGTACGGCAAAGTCCTGGGCAGCCATTTCAAAGAGAACCGCCGCGGCTTTGCCAACTCCATGATCATGGTGGGCCTGGCGCTTGGCCCTGCACTCGGAATGTGGGTGGGAGGCCGCGCCGTCGGACGCTTTGGCTGGCGGCCGTTTTTTCTCACGCTCGGCCTGGCAGGTTTGCTCTGGCTCCCGCTGTGGTCGACGTGCATGCCGCGCCGAACCGACGCGCCCTCCCGGTCACGAGCCGGCACAGCGGGCTTTCTCGACATCCTGCGGCAGCGGTCTGCCTGGGGCACCTGCGTCGGACAGGCTTCCATCAATTATTTTCTCTATTTTCTGGTGACCTGGTTGCCCTCTTATCTGCAGCGGGGGCGCCACCTCTCCTTGCACGACGTGGCTAACGCAGGCGGACTGCTCTTCCTGGCTTCCGCGATTTCCTCGGCGGCGACGGGAAAACTCTCGGACCGCTGGATTCACGCCGGAGCCTCCCCAACCTTGGTGCGTAAGGGCTTGATGCTACTCGGTCACGTGGGTATCGGCGTTTGTCTCGCCATCACAGCGCTGGCGCCCGGCCGCATCTTCACCGCAATGCTGGTTTCGACCGGAGCGTTTCTGGGAATCAGCGTCTGCAACAGCTGGGCGATCTCGCAGATGCTGGCCGGACCTCGCATGGTCGGGCGCTGGATCGGGGTGCAGAATTTCGTGGGCAATCTTGGGGGCGCCGTAGCTCCCGTACTCACAGGATTCCTTCTCGGTCGAACCCATTCGTTCTACTGGCCGTTCCTGATCACCGCAGTCGTGGCCTGGATTGGCGGCTTGAGTTGGTGGTTTGTGGTCGGCCCCCTCGACGAAGTGGACTGGGAGAAGAAACGCGGCCCGGCGCGCTTTCACATCGCAGGCACTCCCGCGGCAGGCGCGGCGCATCCGTAATACACTTCTCTTCATGCAGCGGGAAATCGAAATCAAGTTTCGTGTCGTGGATTTGCGGGCCCTGGCTCGCCAGCTGCGAGCGGCAGGATTTCGGCTGGTCACGCGTCGAACTCGCGAGATGAACGCGCTCTATGATCTGCCGGGAGGAATTCTACGCAAGCGCAAAGAGTTGCTGAGAATCCGCAAGTATGGCTCCGTCTGGACGCTCACCCACAAATGCAAGGGTCAGGTCAGCCGGCATAGCAGCCGCCAGGAGTTGGAAACGGGCGTCGCGAATGGAAACAAAATGGACCTGATTCTTCGAGCGCTGGGATATGCGCCCACCTTCCGGTACGAAAAATTCCGCGCCGAGTGGACGGACGGCAAGGGGCAGGTCGTCGTGGATGAGACTCCGATCGGCAATTTCTGCGAGATCGAAGGCCCACCGCGCTGGATCGATGCAACTGCGAAGAAACTGGGCGTCGCTCCCGCGGACTACATCACGAAGAATTACGCAACGCTGTTCGCCGACTGGAAACAGGAAACGAAAAGTCCCGCCGAAGAGATGACGTTCAAGGCCGTCAAAAGATGAAGTGGGTGCCCCATCCTTGTCCCTCCGCTCTTTGGAGGGACAGGATGGGGATTTTGACCCTGAAGCCTTCACGACATAAAGTCAAAAGCCCCACCCTGTCGCACAAAACGCGACAAGGATGGGGCACCCGTTAATCGCGCTTCACGCGCCGTGGCACTTCTTATATTTCTTTCCTGACCCGCAGGGGCAAGGATCGTTCCGCCCCACTTTTTCCTGCCCGCGAACGACTTGCTGCACTTGCTGTGTGTCTCCGGCCCCGGCCATCCGCGCCTGTTCCAGTTCGCGGCGCTTGCGGCGCATGAAGGCTTCTTCCAGTTCGTCGGCCGACGTCGAGACCAGGCGCGGAGGACGCCGTCCGTTGCCATCCCCGCCGTGTTGCGCCGGAACTCCCGGCCCCGCCTCCTGCCCTGCTGGGCCGCCCGGTGGCGGACCACCTGCGCCCGCATCCGGCGGCCGCTCCAGAATCTGCATCAGGTACAGATAACGGACCGTGTCTTCCTGGAAGCGCTGCATCATCGCTTCGAACATGTCGAATGATTCTCTCTTGTACTCGACCAGCGGATCGTGCTGTCCGTAACCGCGCAGTCCGATGCCCTCTTTCAGGTGGTCCATGCTGAGCAGGTGATCTTTCCATTGCTGATCGATCACACTCAGCATGATCATGCGCTCGTGATGGCGCATCGCCTCCGGGCCAATCAATTTTTCTTTCGCGTCGTATCGTTCTTTCAGCTTGTCGAAAATCGCGTCGCCGAGTTCCTGCCGGTTCAGCGTATCGGCTTTCACTCCTTCGGCCAGGAAATCGACGCCGAAGCGCGTAAACACCGCGTCTTTCAGCCCCTTGATGTCCCAATCCGCGGCGTGCGCCTTGGCCGGGCAATACTGCTCCAACAGTTCGCCAAGAATCGCGGAAACGTAATCCTCAAGGATGAGATCTTTCTGATCGGTTCCTTCGAGCAGGCGGCGGCGCAGGCCATATACGGCCTCGCGCTGCTTGTTCATCACGTCGTCGTACTCCAGCAGGTGCTTGCGCGATTCGAAGTGCTGCCCTTCCACCGCCTTCTGCGCCGTCTCGATGCGGCGCGTAATCATCTTCGATTCGATCGGCACGCCCTCTTCCATCCCCAACTTCTGCAGCAGGTTCGAGATCCACTCCTTGGCGAAGATGCGCATCAGGTCGTCTTCCAGCGCAAGGTAAAATCGCGAAGAGCCCGGGTCGCCCTGGCGTCCAGCGCGTCCGCGCAACTGGTTGTCAATGCGCCGCGACTCGTGCCGCTCCGTGCCCAGAATGTGCAATCCCCCGACCGCGGTCACGTCATCGTGCTCCACATCGGTCTGCGCCTTGTAGCGGTTCAATGCTTCCGCCCACTTGTCGGTCGGGACTGTATATTCATTCCCGTTGTAATAGAAGATGGAAGTCTGCCCGTCTTCCTGCGGCCCTTCGATCTTGCCCTGCGCCACGCGCAACTGCTGCGCGATTCCCTTCTTCACCAGCTCCTGCTTGGCCATGAATTCCGGGTTGCCGCCGAGCAGGATGTCGGTACCGCGGCCCGCCATGTTGGTGGCGATCGTGATCATGCCTTTGCGTCCGGCCTGGGCAACGATCTCGGCCTCGCGCTCGTGAAACTTGGCATTGAGCACGACGTGCTTGATGCCCTTTTTCTTCAGCAGGTCCGACAGGCGCTCGGACTTTTCAACCGACGTTGTGCCCACCAGCACCGGCTGGCCTTTCGCGGCGAGTTGCTGGATCTCGTCTGCCGCGGCGAAATATTTTTCTTTCTCCGTGCGGTAAACGATGTCCGGATTCTCGACGCGCAGCATCTGTTTGTTGGTCGGAATCACGACCACTTCCAGCTTGTAGATCTTGTCGAATTCGGTGGCTTCCGTTTCCGCCGTTCCGGTCATGCCGGCCAGCTTCTTGAACATGCGGAAATAATTCTGGAACGTGATGGTCGCGAGCGTCTGGTTCTCGCGCTCGATCTTCACGCCTTCCTTGGCCTCAATCGCCTGGTGCAGGCCGTCGGACCAGCGCCGGCCCGGCATCATGCGTCCGGTAAATTCGTCGACGATGATGACTTCGCCTTCTTTGATCACGTATTCCACGTCCTTGCGATACAGCGCGTGCGCCTTGATCGCGGTCTCGACGTGATGCTTCAGCGGCCAGTTCTCCGGGTCGGCGATGTTGCCGATGCCAAGCAGTCCCTCCACCTTTACCCAGCCGTCGTCGGTGACGGTGATGTTGCGGTGCTTCTCGTCGACCACAAAATCTCCGGTGAGCTGCGCCGGTTCTCCGGGGGCGACATCGAGTTCTTCGCCCTTTTCCAGCTTGGGGATAATCCGGTTGACCTTGTAATACTTGTCGGTCGATTCCTCGCTGGCGCCGGAGATGATCAACGGCGTGCGGGCTTCGTCAATCAGGATGGAATCGACCTCGTCGACGATCGCGTAATTGTGCCCGCGCTGCACACAATCCTTGATGTCGAACTTCATGTTGTCGCGCAGGTAGTCGAAGCCGAACTCGTTGTTGGTGCCGTAAGTGACGTCGGCCGCGTAGGCGGCGCGGCGCTGCTCATCGTCCAGGTCGTGGACGATCACGCCGACCGTCAGGCCCAGGAACCGGTACAGCCTGCCCATCCATTCCGAGTCGCGTTTGGCCAGGTAGTCGTTGACCGTGACCACGTGCACGCCGCGCCCGCTGAGCGCGTTGAGATAGACCGGAAGCGTCGCAACCAGCGTTTTGCCTTCGCCGGTCTTCATTTCCGAGATCGTTCCCTGGTGCAGCACCATGCCGCCAATCAATTGCACGTCGAAGTGGCGCATGTTGAGAACGCGCCGTCCGGCCTCACGGACCACGGCAAAAGCCTCCACCAGAATCTCTTCGAGCACTTCCTGCAGCGCTTCGTACTCTTGTTTTTCGAACTGCTTCCGCTCATCAAAATCAGGCTCGTCGTCGCCTCCGGGTTCGGGCGCTTCAGCTTGCGGAGTTCGGGTCACATGGCTCAGCCGTTCCTGAATGCGCTGCCGGAATTCCTCCGTCTTGGCGCGCAGTTCGGCGTCGCTGAGCTTCTGGATCTCAGGTTCAAGCGCGTTGATGGCCAGCACCTTCGGCATCAGCGCCTTGATGACGCGCTCGTTCTTGGTCCCAAAAACCTTGCCTAGCAGCTGATTAATCAACCGGAATTCCTTCAGAGGGCAGCACGCCCAAAAGTACCTTTAAAGCCTAGCATATTCGATGCTTGAACAGGTGCGGAGGAACTCAGTTGGATTCTTCCAGTTCGTCGAGCCCGCGAACTCGCCCGCGTGCGGTCTGAAAGCACCGAGCACCCGGAGGCGCCCAATGCGACCGAAGACTATTTTCGTGTATATTCGCCTCGACGGATGCCCACATTCTACGATCGCTTTGTCGAATGCTCCGAGCGCTGGCCGGACAACGTCGCGCTCGCACTCCAGCGCCCCGATCACATCGAAAGCTGCACCTACGCCGAACTTCGCCGCATGGCCGAATCGGTAGGCCGGTGGATCACCGAAAACGGATTCGCCCAGGGATCACGGCTTCCGATTCTCGCCGACAATCACCCGCGCTGGGTCGCGGCCTACCTCGGAATCATTGCCTCCGGCTGCGTCGCCGTTCCCCTCGACACCGCCCTGCACGCCGATCAGGTTACCAAGCTTCTGAAGGACAGCGGCGCTTCCGCCGTCTTCTGCGACGCGAAACATCTTTCCGTGGCGCGTCCCGCGGTTACTGATCTGGACGTGGGCCTCGTCCTCATGGATCCGGACCGCATGACCAGCCATTCCATTGAGGATCGCTGGCTGGGCACCCTGCCCGCGATCTTCGACGCCGGCCCGGGCAAGTTCAAGCCCGCGCCCGCCAGCAACGACGATCTCGCTTCCCTGCTCTACACCTCCGGCACCACTGCCGACCCCAAAGGCGTGATGCTGACGCACGCCAACTTCCTGGGCGAAGTCGAGGCCGTGTTCAACTGGGTCGACCTTGGCCCCACCGACACTTTGCTGGGCGTGTTGCCGCTCTTCCATGTTCTCGCCTTGATGGCAAACCTGCTGCTGCCGCTGGTGAAAGGATCCCGCGTCGTTTATCTGGAGACGCTTAACACCACCGAATTGCTGCGCGCCCTCACCGAGCGCAACATCACCGCGTTCGCGGTCGTGCCGCAATTTTTCTATCTGATTCACGAGCGTCTTTTTCATGAGGTTGCCAAACGCAGCGCCATTACGCAAAAGATTTTCGCCGCGATGGTCGCGCTAAATCGCACTCTGCGCAAAATCGGCATCAATGCGGGCCCCCTCCTCTTTAAGAAAGTCCACAACACTCTGGGCCCAAAGATGCGCTACCTGGCGACCGGCGGTTCGCGCTTCGATCCCGCGATCATGCGGGATTTTCACGATCTCGGCATCGACATCCTGCAGGCTTTGGGCCTGACCGAGACAACCGCCGCGTGCTTCGTAAACTCTCCCAACGACAACGTGATCGGTTCGTGCGGCAGGGCGATGAAAGGCGTAGAGGGCAAGATCGTCGACCCGCAGCCTCAGGAAGAAGGCCCCCCGGTCGGTGAAATCGCAGTGCGCGGCGCGGTCGTGATGAAAGGCTACTGGAATCGCCCCGACGCCACGGCCGCCGTACTCCGGGACGGATGGCTCTACACCGGCGACCTCGGCTACTTCGACGCGCAAGGCCACCTGTTCCTCACTGGACGCAAAAAAGAAGTGATCGTCCTGAGCAATGGCAAAAACGTTTATCCCGAGGAGATCGAAACGCACTACCTGAAGTCGCCATTCATCAAGGAAATCGCCGTGATGGGACTCGAAGGCAAACCCGGAGAAGGTGGCGACCGCCTGCACGCCGTGATTGTCCCGAACTTCGACGTGCTGCGGCAACGCAAGATTGTTAACGCGAAGGAAGCCATCCGCTTCGATATTGAAGGCCTGTCGCCGCAGATTGCCTCCACCAAACGAATTGGCAGCTACGAAATCTGGCAGGACGATCTGCCCCGCACCACCACCCGCAAGATCAAACGCTTCGAAGTCGAAAAACGAGTGCGAGCCAATCAGGCAAAGAAGCTGGCCGATGACTCAGAACTTCCGGCGGAGAAGCCGCTCACTGCGGACGAGGCCGCGTGGCTCGATCAAGGAGACGTGCAGCGCGCCTTAAAGGTAATCCGCGAGACCGCGCACTCCGCGCCGCCGACCCTGCGGCCCACGCTCAATCTGGAGCTCGATCTCGGCCTCGACTCCATGCAGCGCGTCGAATTGCTCAGCCGCCTCGAAGAACAAATCGGCGGCAACGTCGAAGAGTCACAACTCACCGAGATCTACACCGTCCGCGACTTGGTTGACGCCGTTCTGCAGAGCGCGGCAAGCGGCTCCGGCAGTGCGACGCGCGTAACTTTCGCCGGATGGAAATCCATTCTGGCCGAAGATCCCGACGACCCCGATGTCCTCGCGCTGGCTCATCCCAATCGCATCACAGACACTTTCTGGTTCCTGCTGTCCAGAATATTTCAACTGGTCGCGCGCGACCGGTTTCATCTGAAAGTGAGTGGACTTGAGAAGCTTCCCAAATCTGGCCCGTACATTATTTCGTCGAACCATCAGAGCTATCTCGACCCGCTGATCCTGGCCAGCGTGTTGCCGCCCGACGTGTTCCAGCGTCTTTTCGCTGTGGGCACCAGCGACATCTTCGGCAAGGGACTGATGCGGAAACTGGCGCGCTCCATCAAAGTCGTGGTACTCGATCCTGACGCAAATCTGGTTCCCGCCATGCGTGCTGGCGCATTCGGACTGCGGCACGGCCTGGCGCTCATGCTCTACCCCGAAGGCGAACGCTCCATCGACGGCACACCGCGAATCTTCAAGAAGGGCGCGGCGATTCTTTCGATTCACCTGCAGGTGCCGATTGTGCCGGTGGCCATTGAGGGCTTCTATGCCGCGTGGCCGCGAAACCAAAGCTTCCAGGGATTCACGCCGCTGAAGATGGTTTTCGGCGACCCGATCTCGCCGCCGCCGGAGGCGGAGGCATCGGAAGCGGCCTACGAAAAACTCACGGCAGACTTGAAAGCGCGGATCGTCGCGATGTGGGAGAAAATTCGTCGAGGCGATCGGTGAGGATTGCTATGCTCGAGTCTTACACCTGTAGCATTTGCGGCCAAAACCACGACGGTGCACCAATGAGTTGGGGTCCCGACGCCCCAGACATGTGGGCTGCATTGGTCCCGGACGAGCAGGAGAAACGCGGCGAGCTAGGAACCGATCAATGCGTAATCGACGGGGAGCACTTCTTCATTCGTGGACGAATCGAAATAACAGTCCAGGACACGACAGACCCGTTTGCGTGGCTCATTTGGATCGAAGTTAGCGTAGGAGATTTCCTGACCATTAGCGACTTATGGACCGTTGTGGGTCGAGAACAAAAGTCGCTACCTTACGAGGGGCATCTAGCGAACGAGTTGTCGCTTTATGAACGTCCGACCTTGGGACTAGCAGTCAAGCTGTGTACGCGCGCGGTTGGCAATCGCCCCTTCGTCGAGATCACAGACGATCACGAGCTTAGGAACGAACAGCGAAACGGTATCTCACGACACCGCGTGCAACAAATTGCAGATAAAGTGTTGAATCGCTGACGGTCGGATACTCCAGGTCACTTTGCCCGCGGATGCGTCTGGTCGTAGACCTGCAACACATGCTTCATCGAAAGCTGCGTATAGCGCTGTGTCGTGGCGAGACGCTCGTGGCCCAACAACTCCTGAATAGCGCGCAGGTCGGCGCCCTCTTCCAGCATGTGCGTCCCGAACGCGTGACGCAAAGTGTGCGGGTGCACGTCGGGAGACAGCCCCTTGGCGACCGCAATCTTCTTGATGATGCGGCCCACGCTGCGGGTGGTGAGCCGCCCGCCGCGCCGGTTGATGAGCAGCGCAGCCGAGTTCTTGCGAGTTTCCGCCAGCATCGCCTGCCGTGCCGGGAGATAGGCCACCAGCGCGCCCTTTGCCGAACCGCCAAACGGAACGTAGCGTTCCTTCTTCCCTTTACCGCGAATCAGGATTGCCTCCGCGCTCAGCCGAATGTCGTCGAGGTTAATCCCAGTTAACTCCGAGTTGCGAATGCCGCATCCATAGAGCAACTCGAGCATGAGCCGGTCGCGCTCGGGAAACGCCGCTATTTCCGGCATTTGCCCGTCGAGCACCGAATTCATTTCTTCGATGGTCGGAACGCGCGGAAGTCTCTTCGCCAGCCGCGGCGTGGCCACCAGCTTCGCAGGATTCTGTTCGACCACACCCTCCCGCGCCAGCCACCGATACAGCGACCGCACCGCCGCCAGCGACCGCGCCACCGAAGTCTTGCCCAGTCCCTTTTCGTAGAGCTGCGAAAGAAATCCGCGAATCGCAATGTGATCGATCGACTTCCATCCCCGCGAACCCGCGTAGGCAGCGAAGTTTGCCAGATCGCCGCTGTAAGCTTTGATCGTGTGCGGCGAAGCGTTCCGCTCGCGCAGGTGGCGGAGGAAATCGGCCACAGCCCTCTGCATCAGGGTCAGTTGCTGTCCCGGTCTTTTACGAGGATTTGGCGGAGTGACCCTCATGGAAATATTTCGATCCCGACCAGCGCGTCCTGTCCGTTGAGATAGACGTGAGCGATTTCGTTACCATCGGCGGTTCTATACTCTACGGTCTTTGCCGTTTTGTCTTGCGCGAATCTGATCCACAGAGCCAACGAAGCCTCCGTGCCCTGGTCTGGACCATCCTTCAATCGGCTGATCAGTTCGTCCAAAGACAAAATCATGACTTTCGCTCCCTCGTCCGTCCACAACCCCGGGTGAACGTCATTTCGCCTTCGCCCTCGGATGATGTTTCTGATATACCGTCCGCAGTCGATCCAGCGCGAGATGCGTGTACACCTGCGTGGTCGAAATGTCCGCGTGGCCCAGAATTGTCTGCACTGTGCGCAGGTCAGCGCCATTTTCTACCATGTGCGTCGCGCACGAGTGACGCAGCATGTGCGGCGACGTGTGCCTTCCCGAAGCAACCGACGCCGCGCCGACCATCTGCCATACTCGCTGCCGCGTCAGCCTCCGGCCGCCGCGAGCGATAAACAGCAGCGGCGAATTCTTCATCGAGATTGCGGACGGCCGCGCCGCATTCTTCGGCGACTTCGTCGCTCGCATCTCCGCCAGCACCGGACGGCCGGCCGCCAGGTATTCCGACAACGCGTCCTGCGCCGGCCTACCCAGAGGCACGATGCGTTCCTTGTCGCCCTTGCCGCGCACCAGCATATATCCCGATTCCAGCTTCAAATCTTCCAACGTGGCGTTCACCATCTCCGACACTCGCAACGCTCCCGCGTATAGCAGCTCCAGCATGGCCCGATCGCGAGCCGCCAATGCCTCCGCATCTTTCGTGTCACGATGCCCCAGCCGCGACGCGGGAGACGCCAGCGTCGACTCAACTTCATCGCGCGCCAGCGACTTGGGCAAAACTTTCCATTGCCGCGGCGACTCGATATTCAGCGTCGGATCGTAGTCGATTCTTTTATCGAGCAGCAGATATCGATAAAGATGACGCAGTGCCGAAAGCTTTCGCCCCACGCTGCGCCCGTCGACCTGATGCGAAAAAAGCTGCTGCAGAAATTCGCGCACATCGTTCCGTCGTGCAGTCAACAGAAGCCGCTTAGGCTTCTCCAGGAATTCGGAAAATTGAAGTATGTCGGTCGTATACGCGTTGATCGAATTGGCCGCCAGCCCCTTCTCGATGCGCAGGTAATCGAGAAAGCCAGAAAGCACGCGCGAGTTCACTTCGGAGGCCATAGACAAGAGATTCAGTATGCCCGTTATCGGACACTAAGAAAAGTGATGAGGAGGATGCGGATGGAATCATTTCGTAGAGACGTAGCTGCTACGTCTCGGTCGCGCATACTCACCAGCCGCTCGTCAGCAACCGGTGTGCCGCGTGGAACCCGCACTTCTGATACTTGTCGTACGCTGCCGCCGCCCGATCGCGAATCTGGTCATGGTTCTCTCCCGCAATCCAGCCGTCCAGCGCGCCTTTCAGCGTGTAAGCCTCGGGTGCCATCAGCCCCGTCGTCCACAGAATCGGATAAGCGCCCGAGGCTCGCACCGGCTCCGCGAAAAACTGTTTGCTGGCGCAGGCCAGCACGACCGCATCGCGATGAGCTTCATTCTTCTTGTGAGGAAACTGCTGCAGTTGAAAATCCATCAGCCCATCGTGGCCAATGTAGGCCACCAGGTTCGCCCCGCCCCGAATCGACAGCTTCAGAGCACCCGACGCAGCCGGCGCACTCACCGCCTCCGGATCGTCCCCGGCCGCCGAAGCCAGAAAATCAAGAATCGCCTGCCGGATCTCCCGCCCGCGATACGCGTCGGCCACCAGATACACATTCGCCGTCCGATACTTGAATACGCAACGTTCAAGAATTTCGGCCTTCGGTTTTCCCTCGCAGGTGATCCGCTGCCAGTCCGCGCTGCGCGCGAAAAACGTTTTCACGCCATACGCCGATCCCCAGTAGAGATTGCGTTCCGGGTCTTCCCCGTTCCCCAGCGTCGCAGCGACGGGCACGATGCCCTGGCTCTGATTGTCGGCGAGCGCGACAAAAACGTGGACTGTTCGCATCGCCGACTCCTGACCCGGCGCAGCGACTGCCGTCAGGACGGTCGCAACCCAAACCACTGCCGACCTGAGGCCGCTCCTCAAGCCGGCTCCCCGCCGCTCACTTCCCGCAGCAGCTCCACCGCATACAGCGCCCCTTCCGGCGTTTCTTCATGTTTGAAATAAGCAAACACATCCCGCCCCGCGGCGCAGTGCTGTCGAATGCGATCGATCATCGACCGCCGTTCCTCGCCCGTGTAACTCGGCTTGCGAAAGCGGTAATACACAAAGCCGGCAGTCGCAACCTCAGGCGTGGTCAGGGTTTCGGTTTCGGCCACGCACAGCGCCACGTTGCTCGACTTCAGCAGATCCCAAGTCGAGTCTGCAAACCACGACGCATGCCGGAATTCAAACGCCGCCGGCACGGTGCGCGGCAGGATCGCCAGAAAATCCTGGAGCAGCGCCGCATCCCCCTTCAGATTGGGCGGAAGCTGAAACAGCACCGGCCCCAACTTGCCCGCGGCCGCTAACGGCTCAATGGTCGCCAGAAAGCGCGGCACAAAATCCTCGGCCCCCTTGAGCCGCTTGATGTGCGTGATGACCTGGTGCGCCTTGATGCCAAAACGAAAATGTGCCGGAGTATCCTGCAGCCAGTTCTGAATGGTCGTTTCTTTGACGAGCTGCCGGAACGTAAAATTCACTTCGACCGTATTGAGCAGCGTCGCGTAGTGGCTCAGAAATTTCTTCTGCGCCAGCTTCGCTGGATAAAACTCAGGCTTCCAGGTCGGGTAAGCCCATCCCGAAGTTCCCGCAAAAAATTGCGCCATAAATTTAGACCGCTGGGTGCCCCATCCTTCTCGCGTTCTTTGCGAGAGGGTGGGGATTTTGATCGAAGTTATCCACTGTGCGCAGCCCGTGATTATACCTTGCGCGACTTCCCATCCGAGTTCTTGCTCCCACGCTTCTTCCGCTCGGCCTTGCGCAACGGTGAATCATCCTCATCCGCCTGCGCTGCAATCTCAATTGGCTCAGCCGCAGGCGCGGCTACGCCCGCCTTCAAATCCGGCAACCGCTGCTTCAATTCCAGCACCGGCTCAAACAAGTCTCCCATCTTCTCAAAGCGCGCCACCACCTGCGGCGCCTCAAATACGAGCAACCCCGCATCCTTCTTTTTAAACGCCCGCTCGACCTCTTCCCAGGTCACCGGAGTCGAAACCGTGGGATGCTCGCGCGCCCGCAGCGAATACACGGCGACCGTCGTCTTATGTTCATCATTCTGACTCCAGTCGACAAACACTTTTCCGGTGCGAGCCTGCTTGCTCATCTCCGACAACACCAGATCGCGATGATCATGCTCCAGCAACTGCGCCAGCGCATGCGAAAACATCTTGGTGACCTCGTAAGTAACCGGCGTGTTGAGCGGAACGTAAACCTGTAATCCCTTCGATCCAGACGTCTTCGGGAAACTCTGCAGCCCGAAGTGCTCGAAGATCTCGCGCAGCCACAACCCGACCTGGCAGCATTGCACAATGTTCGCCGGAGGCCCGGGGTCGAGGTCGAACACCATCTCCGTCGGACACGTGATGTCCGTGGCCAGCGACAGCGACGGATGCAGTTCGAGCGCCGCCAGGTTAGCCAGCCATACCAGGGTGGCCAAATCGTCGGCCAGCACATAATTTATAGTGCGCCGGTTGCGCCCGCTCCAGATCGGCGCTGTCTTCACCCACTCCGGCTTGTGCATGGGCGCGTTTTTCTCGAAGAACGGTTCGCCATCCACGCCGTCGGGATACCGCTTGCGCGTCAGCGGCCTCCCCGCCAGGTGCGGAATCATCGCGGGCGCGATGCGGGCGTAGTAATCGATCACCTGCTGCTTGGTGAATCCCACAGCGGGATACAGCACCTTCTCCAGGTTCGACAGCTTGAGATGCCTGCCCTGAATGTCGATGGCCGAGTCTGTCACGCGCGCTCCGCCTGCCATTGTGCCTGAAACGCCTTAGGACGCAAAATGTCCCGTGCTTCAACATGAAGAAAACCAGAACCACGAAGGGCACGAAGTATCACGAAGGAGACGCCAAGGAAGTCCTTCGTGATACTTCGTGTCCTTAGTGGTAAAGGCCTTGGACTTGAGCCCCCACCCGCCCCGCCCGTTTGACAACTTCCCTTCCCTCCACGTACTTTCAAACTTCTGCCCTGCTGGTCCGTCCAACACATGTCATTCGAAGAACATGCCCGTCATACCTGTTATGTTCGTTCAGCGCCGGAGGCCCCGATGAAACATCGCACTGTTAAAACTGTTGTTATTGTCCTTCTTCTCTCGGCCATTGCCCTGGCCCAGAACGTCGCGTCCTTCGAGAAGCGCATCAAGGTCAAAACCCTGCCCAACGGACTCACCCTCATGATTTGTGAGCGCCCGGAGGCTCCCGTCTTTTCCTTCTACACCCTCGTCGATGCCGGTTCCGTGCAGGATCCCATGGGCGCCACTGGCCTGGCCCACATGTTCGAGCACATGGCCTTCAAGGGCACCGACAAAATCGGCACCACCGACTACGCTGCCGAGAAGACCGCCCTGGAAAAAGTCGAGGTCGCCTACGCCGCCTACATTGTCGAGCGCGACAAGACGGTCGGCCGCGACGACGCGAAGTTGAAGCAACTGGAAAAAGCCTGGAAAGACGCCAGAACGGCCGCCGACAAGTTCGTGGTGAGCAACGCATTCGGCAAACTCGTCGAGCAGAATGGTGGCGAAGACATGAATGCCTCCACCAGCTACGACCTGACCGAATATCATTACTCGCTGCCGGTGAACCGTCTTGAACTCTGGGCCTACCTTGAATCCGAGCGCTTTCTGCATCCCGTTCTGCGCGAGTTCTACAAGGAACGCGACGTGGTCATCGAAGAGCGCCGCATGCGCACCGACAGCAGTCCTTTCGGCCGCCTGCTCGAGCAGTTCACCGAAGAGGCATTCGCCGCCCATCCTTATCACCGGCCCACGGTGGGCTGGATGTCCGACCTTAACTCCTTCTCTGCGACCGATGCCCAGAGATTTTTCGACAAATATTACGTGCCCGCCAACATGGTGGTCGCCGTCGCGGGTGACGTGAAAGCCGACCAGGCCATGCCCTTGCTCGAGAAATATTTCGCCCGCCTGCCCACGCGCCCGCAGCCCGACGAAATCACTACCACTGAGCCTCCGCAGAACTCGGAACGCAAAGTCACTCTCAAAGATCGCTCGCAGCCCATCTACATCGAGGGCTACCACCGCCCGGACTACCGCAGCAAAGACGACGCCGTTTTCGACGCCATCAGCGATCTCATGTCGGAAGGCCGCACCTCGCGCCTCTACCGCGCCCTGGTCCGCGACAAGAAGATCGCCTCGTTTTCCGAGGGACTCACGGGATATCCCGGCATCAAGTATCCCCACCTCTTCGCGTTTCTGGCCGTGCCGCTGCCCGGACACACGACGCAGGAGATGGCCGACGCCATCCACGTGGAGATCGACAAGCTGAAGAAAGAAGACATCTCCGACGACGAACTGAAGATGTTCAAGACCCGCAGCAAAGCCAATCTGATTCGCGGCCTCGCGGACAATGAAGGCCTGGCCACGCAACTCGCCATCTACCAGACCCGCTATGGCGATTGGCGCGAGTTATTCAAATCGGTCGACCGCATCGACCAGGTAACGAAGGCGGACATTCGCCGCGTCGCAAACGAAGTCTTCGTCGACACCAACCGCACGGTGGGCGTGATCGAAAACTCCCCGGGAGGAGGTGCTCCCGGCGGAGGCCAGCCATCCTCTGGCGGATCGCCCTCCGGAGACTCATTCTCGAGCGATCAGCCTTCCAGCGTCGCCGCCGATCAGGGAGGTGCGCAATGAATATCTGCACGATGAACGGCCGCACAACGAACGGCTGCGCAACGAAAATGCAGCGGACTCTCTTTCTGACCATGCTGGCTGCGGCCGCGATGTTCGTCACTGTTCCCCAGGCGGCCGCACAAGCCGCAACCTTGCAGCAGGTTCCCATCCCTCCCCTGCCCGCGTTTCAGCCGCAGCAGCCCAAGCGCGTCGAACTCGCAAACGGCATGGTGATCTTTCTGCAGGAAGATCACGAACTGCCGCTGATCGGCGGCAGCGCCCGCATCCGCGGCGGATCGGTCAACGAACCAGCCAGCAAAACCGGCCTGATGGATATCTACGGCGAAGTCTGGCGCACCGGCGGCACGAAGTCCCAGACTGGCGATCAACTCGACGACTTCCTCGAGGTCCGCGCCGCCAAGGTGGAAACCGGCAGCGGCCCCGACTCAACCACCATCAGCTTCTCGTGCCTCAAGGCCGACCTCGATGACGTCTTCAAGGCCTTCGTCGACGTGCTGCAGAATCCCGAATTCCGCGCCGACAAAATCGACCTCGCGCAGAAAGAAGAAGGCGACGGCATCTCCCGCCGCAACGACGACGTCAGCGAAATCGCCCACCGCGAGTCTGTCAAGCTTGCCTACGGACCAGACAATCCCTACGCCCGCGTGCCCGAATATTCGACCGTCGCCCCCATCACGCGCCAGGATTTGATCGACTGGCACGGCCACTATGTTCATCCCAACAACATCATTCTCGGCATCAGCGGCGACTTCGATTCCGCCGCGATGGAGGCCCGGCTGCGCGCGGCCTTCGACTCCTGGTCCAAAGGTCCGGCGGTCGCAAAAAACGAAATTCAATACTCCCCCGCCAAGCCTGGCTACTATCTCGTCCCTAAGGATGATGTAAACCAAAGCACCATCCACATGGTGGGGCTCGGCACGACCCGCGACAATCCCGACTACTACGCCATCAGCGTGTTCAACGAAGCCTTCGGCGGCGGTTTTTCCTCGCGCCTGTTCAACGACATCCGGACCCAGCGTGGATTGGCTTACAACGTGGGCGGTGGCATCGGTACGAATTTCGGCCATCCCGGCATTTTGCAAGTCGGCATGGGCACCAAGAGTCAAACCACGATCGAAGCCATTCAGGCTGTGCGCGAGGACATCGACAATCTGGCCAGGCAGCCCATCACCGACGAGGAAATCCAGCACGCCAAAGATGCCATCCTCAACGCGTTCATCTTCCGGCTCGACTCACCCGACAAGATTCTCGCCGAGCGGATAACCTACGAATACTACGGATATCCTCCCGACTGGCTCGACAAGTACCAGGCGGAAATCAAGAAAGTCACAAAAGACGATGTGAACCGCGTGGCCGCCAAGTATCTGCATAAAGACCAACTCGCAGTGCTGGTCGTCGGCAACACCAAGGACTTCGACAAGCCGCTGTCATCGCTGGGAGCGGTGAAGGAAATCGACATCGCCATTCCGCCCCCGCCCGCGGAAAAAGCCGATGCCACCAAGCCCGCAGCCTCCAATCCTGAGGGCAAAGCGCTGGCCGCAAAAGTCGCCGCCGCCATGGGAGGCCTGCCCAAACTGCACTCCATCAAAACCATGCACATCAGCATCGCGGAGAGCGACGGAGGCGCTCCGCCGAGCCCCGTCGACGTGACCGTGGCCTTCCCCGACCGAATGCACATCGACATACAAACGCAGCAAGGCGCTCTGACCATTGTGGCTGCGCCCGACGCCGCTTTCATGACCATGGCTGGCATGGGCACGCGCAGCATGCCGCCTGCGCAGAAAGACGAAATGCTCGCGCAGCTTCACCACGATCTCGTTTACGTCGCCCAGCACGTCGACGATCCGGCATTCACGTTCACCGCCGCGGGCACGGAAAAAATCGGCGACGTCGACGCCGCCATCCTCGACATTGGCGGCGCTATCCCCTGGGTGCGCTGGTACGTCGACCCCAAGACGGGCTACATTCTCCGCGAAAAATACAAGGCCATGGGACAATCGGGCCCCTTCGATGGTGAAAGCAATCTCGCCGACTGGCGCACCGTCGACGGCCTGACCATGCCCTATAAACATCAAAACAAACAGGACGGCCAGGAAACCAGCAACGCCGAATTCAAGAAGATCGAACTGAATCCCACAATCGATCCCAAACTTTTCGCCAAGCCCGCCGAGGCCCCGGCCGACAAGCAATAGCGGAGTTCAACAATGAAACCGCTCACAGTCTGTGGCGCTTTCGTTACATTCGTCCTCGCCCTCCCCGCGCTCGCCCAAGTCACCACTTCGCAATACGACAACGCCCGCACGGGCGCAACTCTCAACGAGAAAATTCTTACTCCCCAGAACGTCAACGCCAAACAATTCGGCAAACTAGGAGCATTCAAAGTCGACGGCCCCGTCTACGCGCAACCCTTGTTCCTTCCGAATGTCGAGATCCCGGGCAAAGGCAAGCACGACGTGCTCTTCGTCGCCACCGAGCACGACAGCGTGTACGCCTTCGATGCCAATCGCCCCGGCGATCCTCCGCTGTGGAAAGTCAGCTTTCTCGACGAAGCGCGCGGAGTCCGAGCGCTTTCCGAAGACATGGTGGATTGCCCGTTCATTCGCCCCGAAGTCGGTATCACCTCCACGCCTGTCATCGACGTTAAGACGGGCACGATCTACGTCCTGGCGCGGACGATGATTCCGCACAAGGTCGGCGACGACGAATACTTCCAACACCTGCACGCGCTCGCCATCACCACCGGTGTCGAAAAATTCGGCGGCCCGAAACTCATCATGGCATCGGTCCCAGGCCGGGGCGCAGGCAGATCCAACCGCGAGGTCCCCTTCGACCCGCTACGCGAAAACCCGCGCGCCGCGCTCACTTTCGCCAACAACAACGTCTATCTGGCCTGGGCTTCCTCCTGCGATGTCGATCCCTACCACGGCTGGGTGATGGCCTACGATCCGCAAACGCTCGCGCAAAAAGCAGTGCTCAACGTCGATCCCGACGGCAGCGAGGGCGGAATCTGGCTCAGCGACACCGGCCCCGCCGTCGATTCCGAAGGCAACCTATACGTGCCCACCGGCAATGGCACCTTCGACGCCACCAGTGGAGGCCGCGACTACGGCGATTCCGTTCTCAAGCTCGACGGCTCATCCCTCGCCGTCCGTGACTATTTCACCCCATTCGATCAAGCCGACATCCTCGCAGGTGATTCCGACGTCGGCTCGAGCGGTCCCACGCTGCTCCCCGATCAACCCGGACCGCATCGTCATCTTCTGCTCCAACCCACCAAGCACTCCATCCTCTATGTGATTGATCGCGACCAAATGGGAAAATTTCACACCGACCGCGACGCCATCGTCCAGAAGATTCACATGGCCGGCGAAGGTTTAGGCGCAATGGCTTACTGGAACGGCCGCGCGTACTTCGCCACCAGCGACGACTACCTCCGCAGCTACGCCATCAAGAACGGTCAGCTCACGCCGATCGGGTCTTCCGCCATGAAGTTTGTAACTTCCGGCGCAACACCCTCGATCTCGGCCGACGGCAACAAGAACGCCATCGTCTGGGCCCTTTCCACCAAAACCTGGGACGGCCCTGACAACAAACCCGCAGTCCTCTACGCCTTCGACGCCACCAAGCTCGGGCAGGCGATCTACACGTCAGAACAAAACAGCCAGCGCGACCGCGCCGCCTTTGCCACGCGTTTTGCGATCCCGGTCGTGGTGAACGGCCGCGTCTATTTCGGCGTCAGAGGCGAAGTTGAGGTTTACGGGCTTCTAAAATGAAATGAACCAGGATGGAATGAACCAGATGGAGTAAACCATGACGCCGGACAAAACAAGCGATCTAAAGCTGCCTGCCTTGCCCCTCGATAGCTGGAAGGAGACGCTCGCCACCTTGCACATGTGGACGCAGGTCGTCGGAAAAGTGCGCCTAGAGTTGTGTCCCCTGGTGAATCACTGGTGGAACGTCCCCTTCTACCTGACCGCGTGGGGAATGACGACTTCGGCGATGCCGTACGAGCGAGGAACGATCCCAGGAACGATCGAAGTCCGATTCGATTTCATCGATCACAAACTGCTGCTCGAAACCAGCGACGGTCGAACCGCCGCCATTGCGCTCGCTCCCCAAAGCGTGGCTGAGTTCTACAAGAAGTTCATGACCGCCCTCGCCGATCTCGGTGTAACCGTGAAGATCTGGACAACTCCCTGCGAGATTCCCGATCCAACTCCATTTGAAAAGGACAATCTTCACACCGCCTACGATCCGGAAGCAGTACACAAGTTCTGGCGCATCCTGGTCTGGGTCGACCAGATCTTCAAAGAATTCCGCGCCGGATTTCTGGGCAAGGTCAGTCCAGTGCATTTTTTCTGGGGAAGCTTCGATCTGGCCGTCACTCGCTTCTCCGGCCGCAGAGCGCCCGAACGGCCCGGGGCCGACTCCATCACTCGGGAAGCCTATTCTCACGAAGCGAGTAGCGCGGGATTCTGGCCCGGCGGAGGCGACATCAAGGGACCTGCGTTCTACTCCTACGCGGCGCCCGAACCCGCCGGCTTTGCTCAACGGCGAGTTCTACCGGCGGCAGCTTTCTACCACCCGCAACTGAAGGAATTCCTGCTGATGTACGACGACGTGCGCACCGCAGCTTCTCCGAAAACAACTCTGATGGAATTCCTCCAGAGCACCTACGAGGCCGCCGCCGAGTCGGGCAAGTGGGACCGCCGGACATTGGAACGATAACCGCGCGAGTTGCACTTCCCAATCAATGGGGCCCAGCTAACGCAACTGCTCACCCCCCGTCTATACTCCAAGCCGTGCCATGCCTCGACGGAGGATTCATGCCTTCCCGCTCATCCACACGCTTCTTCCTGGTCCTCGCAGTCGTTCTTTCGATGATCGCTCTTTCGATAATGACGATCGTGTCTGCCCACGCACAATCCAAGTCGCAACCCGGCCAGAAAGGTTCCGACTTGTCTGCCCGCGTGCAGCGCGTGGAAAACGGCATTCCCCCGATTCCTCTCAGCGGCACTGAACCGCCTCAGCAACTCAACCTCGAGAAGCTGATGCAACTCTACAACTGCCCCGGCCTCAGCGTCGCCGTCATCGACAATTTCAAAATCGCCTGGGCCAAGGCCTACGGAGTCACCCAGGCCGGTACCCACACACCGGTAACGGTCCACACGCTTTTCCAGGCTGGTTCGATCAGCAAGCCCGTAGCCGCAACCGGAACGCTCTCGCTGGTCGAACACGGAACGCTTTCTCTCGACGAGAACGTGAATCTGAAACTCAAGTCGTGGCAAGTGCCCGACAACGAGTTCACCAAGGACGAGAAAGTCACGTTGCGCCGCCTGATGAGCCACAGCGCCGGACTCACTGTCCATGGGTTCCCCGGGTACGAAGTTGGTACGCCGATTCCGACGCTGGTGCAGATTTTCAACGGCGAGCCTCCTGCCAACACCGCGCCCATTCGCGTCGATTTTGTTCCCGGAACCAAATTCCGCTACTCCGGCGGCGGCGTCACCATCGAGCAGCAACTGGTGATGGACGTGACCGGCAAGCCGTTTCCACAGTTCATGCGCGAAAACGTGCTCGACAAAATCGGTATGGCCGACAGCAGCTATGAGCAGCCGCTTCCTCCCGCGCGTGCGGTCGCCACCGCGACCGGCACTCGCGCCGACGGCACGCTCATCCCCGGCAAATGGCACATCTATCCGGAAATGGCCGCTGCCGGACTGTGGACCACCGCCACCGACCTGGCGAAATTCGGCATCGAAATCGCGCTCTCGAAACAAGGCAAAGCCAACCACGTTCTGCCTGAGGCTACGACGCGTGAAATGTTGAAGCCGCAGATCGAGCAGGTCGGTCTGGGATTTTTTCTCAACGGTCACAAGAATCCGGAGGAGTTCGGCCACAACGGCTCCGATGAAGGCTTTCAGGCGCTGTTGATCATGTTTGCCGATTCCGGAAAAGGCGTGGCCATCATGGCCAACTCCGACAACGGCATCAGCGTCGCGAACCAGCTAACCCAAAGTGTGGCCAAGGAGTACGGATGGAACTACACCGCCGACCAAATGTCGGCCCAGGAACTGCTCATGCTGGTGGCGAACGTCAAGGGTCCGCAAGGAGTCATCACACGATATTCGGAGCTGAAAAAAGCAGGGTCAGCTTCGCCGTATGCTGTCGATGAAAATACGCTGATCGCTCCCGCCTATCACTTCCTTTTCACCGGACAAACCGATGCCGCCATCCAGATATTTCAATTGGAAGTGCAGGACTTCCCGAAATACTGGAACTCCTACGACAGCCTGGGCGAGGCCTATCTGAAAGCTGGACAAAAAGATTTGGCTATCCAGAACTACCAGAAATCCATCGACCTGAACCCGCAGAACCAGAACGGCATCGACGCCCTCAAGAAGATCCGCGAGCAGAAGTAGACTCCGGACTGCGGAACGCCCAATCGGTTCCCGTCGGTAAGTCATTGATCTTCCGTGCAAGTCGTTGAGGCTCCGTGGAAGTGATTGAAAATTCGTAGAACCGCGATGTGAGGCTCCAGGGCGCGCGATTTTGTCAGAATGGAGATTCCCCGCACTGAGCAGTGAATCGTCGACGCCAGGGCCGTTTCCGGCCCCGCAAATGGCATCCTGGGCGACGTCCCAGACGTCAAAGCAGGATCGCAAGACAAGCTGTTTCTATCGATGGCGTACCGCCTGAATATTACATTTATGTACGTACATTTTGGATAAGACCTTTATAATCACCCTCATGCGAGAGCGCTGCTGAAACAACGAGGCCACATCGACCGCAATCAGCGTAATGCTTTCAGTGCTTTGCGTCCTTCATGGCTTCAGCATACATCCGCTGAAACGCATGCACGCCTTTTTCCTGCTTCACGCTGAAGCGGCCGCGCGAGTAACTCCGTGATCGCAGATTCCTCTGCACCACTTCGCAGATGCCGACGTCTTCAATCTGAATCTGGTGGCTGAACTCCACCGCCGCCTTCGCCGCCGGAGTGCCGTGGTCTTTCTCCGGCAGGTACCACTCGAAGATCGCCAGCGAGCGCTCCGCCTCGACCGGCAACACGATATTCAGCGAGACATTGTCGGGATAGCAGTTGAGCATCCAGTTGGGAAAAATCCAGAAGTAGTCGGTGGTCAGGTCTTCGCGTGCCTCCGGGTAGCGGCGCGGAGTAGCGTCGCCGGGCTGCGCTCCCCGAATCGGGCTGAACTGCCGCACGTGTCCCGCACGACCCCGCGTATACGCCTCGACCACATATGCGTTGTAATCCAGTTCACGATTTAGTGCCGGATGCACGCTGGGCAGGTGATAGCCCTCCAGGTAATTGTCGACATAGGTCTTCCAGTTGCATTTCATGTCGTAGGTGCGGCGCTCGAACAACTTCATCTGTGCGAAGGGAAAGTTCTCCGCCTGTTGCGGCAGCTCGCCGAGACTCTCGCGCAGCGGCCGCGCCTCTGGATCAAGGTTCACGAACACAAAGCTGAACCATTCCTCGGTTCGAACCGGCTTCAGGGCAAAATCTTCTGGACGAAATCCCTGCACGCCTTCGATTTCTGTGGCGCTGAGCAACTCGCCGTTAAGCCCGTAGGTCCATCCGTGGTAACGGCAGCGAAACAGTTTGCGGGAACCGCACCCTTCAGCCGGTGGCCCGGCCCGATGGCGGCACACGTTGTAGAAGCCGCGCAGCTGGGCGTCACTGCCGCGCACCAACAACAAAGGTTCACCCATCAGTTCGGCAGTGAAGTAGTCGCCGGAATTCGCGACCCGGCTGACGTGACCAACGACCTGCCACGTTCGGGCGAAAATCTCTTCTTTTTCGGCGAACAACGTGCTGGCGCTGGTATACAGATCGGCGGGCAGCGTCCAGGCGCGCGCAATTTCGGCCTCGACTTGAAATGACTCTTTCGAAATATCCATATGTGGTGCTCACGAGCTGCGCCGCAACATTCTACGCGGTCGATGCCCAGCGCGCAGTCGCCCCAGAGCGCAGCGCACCGCATCAAGAGGGGCGCAGACGGCGGCCGATTTCAAAATGGAACGAGTTGCTGTTCCAGACTGACACGAATTGTCAGGGCAAACGCCGAATTTTGCCAGCAACGACGCAGTCCGGCTTCACAGACAGGGACTGAAGTTTGCCCTGCTGCTGAAAATAAAGCCCTTCCCGAGCCACCACCCGTAACCAAGGTAACTAGCCGCTTTGGAGAAGCAAATGCAAATATTGTGACGACTGCGTCATCCGTGACCAGCAGTTTGAAGTAACAAAACCAGACTGAACGAGAGGACAAATAGAGATGCGGAAACAAAAAGGTTTCTCACTGATCGAGCTGCTGATCGTGGTGGCCATCATCCTGATCATCGCAGCGATCGCGATTCCGAACTTACTGCGCGCCCGCATGGCGGCCAATGAGTCGTCTGCTGTCGCGTCCATCCGTACCGTCACCACTGGCGAAGTGACCTACCAGACGGCGTATCCGACGGTCGGCTATTCGAAGGATCTTGTCTCCTTGGGCGGTGCGTTGGGCGCGGCTTGCGTCCCGGCCTCGACCTCGGCGTGCTTGATCGACTCCGTGCTCGCCAACAACGGTAACCCGGCGGCCAGCGGCAAGAGCGGATACTCGTTCACCACCGCTCCTGGCACGGTTGTGGCTGGCGTTTATGCTGGCTATGGCGTGCAGGCAATTCCGCTTTCGATCAACCAGACCGGTATCCGTGGCTTCTGCGCGGAAGAAGATGCTGTGGTTCGTGTCGACCCCGCGGGCGCTTGCTCGACGGCCGAAGCGACCATTCTCACCTTCAACCCGCTCAACCAGTAACGTTTGTTTCTGGCGAGTACCTGGGGAGGGTACAAGCCAAAAGGGCAGCGAGCTTCGGCTCGCTGCCCTTTGTTTTTTTGACCCTCAGGTTGGCACAGGGCGTTACCTTTTCACCGCGCGCCATCGCTACTTCATCCCTCTAAAACTGGGTTTGCGCTGCGTTCCCAATCCAGAAATCTTGCAACTCACTGACTTCCCAGAATGACAAAAGATCGTGATCTTCCGCCACTATTTGGCGTCGCAAGCTGGATCGGGAGCCCAGGAAAGACCTGAAAGTCTACCCAGGCGTTGCAAACAAACTACCTTGCATGCCGGCCAGCAGCGCTGACGGGGATGGCCAAGCAAGTGCAACGATTGTAACGACTGAGCCAATAATGGACCAGCGGGTTCAAAATTAAGAAAGCTTGGGAGAAAAAAAGAGATGCGGAAACAAAAAGGTTTCTCACTGATTGAGCTGCTGATCGTGGTGGCTATCATCCTGATCATCGCGGCAATCGCGATTCCGAACTTACTGCGCGCCCGCATGGCGGCCAATGAGTCGTCTGCTGTCGCTTCTATCCGTACCATCACCACGGGCGAAGTAACCTACCAGACCGCGTATCCAACGGTCGGCTATTCGAAAGATCTGGTTTCCTTGGGCGGCGCGTTGGGTGCGGCTTGCGTCCCAGCCTCGACCTCGGCGTGCTTGATTGACTCCGTGCTCTCTAACAACGGTAACCCAGCGGCCAGCGGCAAGAGCGGCTATTCGTTCACCACCGCTCCTGGCACTGCCGTGGCAGGCGTTTATGCAGGCTATGGTGTGAAGGGGATTCCGCTATCAGTGAACCAGACCGGCATCCGCGGCTTCTGCGCGGAAGAAGATGCTGTGGTTCGCGTCGATCCCGCGGGCGCTTGCTCGAACGCTGAAGCGACCATCCTCACCTTCAACCCGCTTAACCAGTAACGTTTGATTCGGGCGAGTACCTGGGGAGGGTACAAGCCAAAAGGGGCAGCGAGCTTCAGGCTCGCTGCCCTTTTTTTTCCGCGCCTGGCTGGGAAATTCCGACTTTATCGCCGCGGTTCAGCGCCGGCCTGCTGAGCATGGGCGAGGTCGGAGTGATTCTCAGCCCTAGTTCGTAGGCGGCGAGGGCCTCGGCCTTGTGCCCGGTCTGGGCGAGAGCGTTACGCAATTCACAATCGCTTTACAGGCAGCAAGACCGGAAGGAGGCGTGGCACGTCTTGCGCCGCAGGGCTCTTCCCAAATTTGTGTATGCACTGCAAAAGTCGGCCATCGCCGCGTTCTCAACTTAAGATGTAAAACAAGAGGTGAAACAAAGTGTCACAAATCGACGCGGCATTTGCAGTCTTGCGTCTGGCGAAGGGTTACAATGAGGGCGAATATTTGTGGGATGCTTGCAAACAAAGCTCTTGCCTGAATGCCCCGGCCCTCGCGGCTTTTGGCCGGACAAGTGCTACCATTGATCCTGAACAAGGTCATACGTAACTACACGGATTCTCAGAAGGTTGGGGTGAATATTAAATGCGGAAACACAAAGGTTTCTCACTGATCGAGTTGCTGATCGTGGTGGCAATCATCCTGATCATCGCGGCCATCGCAATTCCGAACTTACTGCGCGCCCGCATGGCTGCGAACGAATCGTCCGCGGTTTCTTCCATACGTACCGTCACTACTGCCGAAATCACCTACCAGAGTGCGTATCCGACGGTGGGCTATTCGAAGGATCTGGTTTCCTTGGGCGGTGCGTTGGGTGCAGCCTGCGTCCCAGCCTCGACTTCGGCGTGCTTGATCGACTCCGTCCTCGCCAACAACGGCAATCCAGCAGGCAGTGGCAAGAGCGGATATTCGTTCACCACGGGCGCCGGCGCCGCCTCAAGCGGCCTGTACATAGGCTATACGATCAAGGGGATCCCGTCCTCGGTCAACCAGACGGGAATCCGCGGCTTCTGCGCTGAGGAAGACGCGGTGATACGCGTCGACCCGGCGGGCGTGTGCTCCGCCACTGAAGCGGGCATCGCGGCCTTCAATCCGCTGAATCAGTAGGCGATTCGGTTCGGCGCGGTACCTTACTTTACAACCAAGAGGCGGCGAACATCAGTTCGCCGCCTCTTTGGTGTTTATAAGGCCTCTCGGCCTGAGGTTTCCCGATTAGGTCAAGGCAGCGTGACAATTTTCGTCACATCGGCTGTGAGACCTTGCGACCGTGCGCCTTTCAATGCGGCTAACCTATTGATTCACCGCAAATTCCAGGAAGTTACTGAAGGTTCTGCAAACAGCAGAAATTGGAGATGGGATTGCAACTCTTTCACTAGCCGCCTCCCCGAAGTCTGATCACCATTTTTAAGGGAGATTTTCATGCGTTCGACAAAGGGATTCTCACTCATCGAGTTGCTGATCGTAGTGGCGATTATCCTCGTCATTGCGGCCATCGCGATCCCCAACCTGCTGCAGGCGCGGCTGTCGGCCAACGAAGCCTCGGCCGTGGGTTCGCTCGCCGCCATCAAAGGCGCGGAAGTCGCCTACGACACCGCTTATCCAACGGTGGGTTATTCCCCTGACATCACCTCTCTGGGAGGCGCGAACCCCTGCACTCCGGCTTCTACCAGCGCATGTCTGGTCGACAGCCACCTGTCTTCGTCTACGCCCGGCAGTGGCGGCAAGAGCGGATACGTTTTCCTGGCCACCGGCATCATGCCCGCTGGCGCTATCAACTACGCCGCGTTCGTCGCAGGCGCTGCGCCGATGCTCGCCCATTCCACCGGGAACCACGATTACTGCTCCACGAACGATGGCGTCCTGCGCTCACAACTGGCCAACCCCGGCGACGCTCCGGTCATCACCCTTGCGCCGTGTCTGGCTTTTCCCGTGGCTCAGTAATCTCATCAAAATCTCGTGTCAGGTTGAGAATCGCGCCTGTCCCTTCCGTCGGCGTGGTTCTTGCCGTGGTTTCCCTTGCGACCCGGCGGTGACCGTCGTAACCGGGATGGTGATCTTCTCCCGCCCTGGGTTGCTTATAATATTTTCCGAAAATACTTTTTCGGAAGTCTGATGCACGATGGCCGCAATTGAAATTCTCGGACTGGAAAAGACCTACATGGTCGGCTTCTGGCGCAAGCGTCCCAAGCGCGCCTTGCAGCCGTTGCACCTCACCGTGGAAGAGGGAGAAATCTTCGGCTTCCTCGGCCCCAACGGCGCGGGCAAAACCACGACGTTGAAAATGCTGATGGGACTGGTGTTCCCGACCTCTGGCACGGCACGCATCCTGGGCCACGAATGGACCGATCCTGAGATCAAAACACAAATCGGCTTCCTGCCGGAGCAGCCCTACTTCTACGACTACCTGACCGCCCACGAATTGCTCGACTACTACGGACAGCTTTCGGGAGTGCCCGGCAAAGACCGCAAGCGCCGCGTCGAGGAAGTGCTGCAGCGGGTGGGCCTCACGGACATTCAAGGCGTGCAGCTGCGGAAGTTTTCCAAGGGCATGCTGCAGCGCGCCGGGATCGCGCAGGCGATTCTGCACAATCCCAAGCTGGTGTTCTTCGACGAGCCTATGTCTGGCCTCGATCCCCTGGGGCGCCGCGAAGTTCGCGACCTGATGGAACAGCTGAAGCAGGAAGGCAAGACGGTATTTTTCTCGACCCATATTCTCTCCGACGCTGAAGCGTTGTGCGATCGCGTCGCCATCATCTACAAAGGCGAATTGCGCGGCGTGGGAGCGGTGGAAGATTTGACTTCGACGGTGCAGGGCAAGGTGGAAGTGGTTTGGCAAGGAACGCAAATCCCGGCCTCGATGAAGGCTCTGGGCGCGGACTGCCACGTCACAGGTGACACGGTGCGCGCCGTTCTGGCGGAGAACCAGCAGGATGCCGCCATCGACGCGCTGCGCCGCGAGCGCATCCGCCTGATCGCCATCACCCCGCTTCGCACCTCGCTCGAAGCCTACTTCGTAGAGAAATTGCAACCCTCGAAAGCTACCGCGGGCAAGACCGTAGGAACCGCCGTATGAGCCCACGCATCTTCCACATTGCCACCAACACTTTCCGCGAAGCGGTGCGCGACCGGGTGCTGTACAACCTGATTGCCTTCGCCCTGCTGCTTTCGGGGGCAGCCATTTTCGTGGGCCAGATTTCCATCGACATCGAGCGCCTGGTGGTCGTCGACCTGGGCCTGACCGCGGTCTCACTTTTCGGCGTGGTGATCGCCATCTTCATCGGCATCGGGCTGGTCTCGAAAGAAATCGAGAAGCGCACGCTTTACACCGTGCTGTCGCGCCCCGTCCGCCGCTGGGAATTCATTGTCGGAAAATTCTTTGGCCTGGCCGGAACCCTGGTCGTGAACACGTTCTTCATGGCCATCGGAGTGTTTGGCGCGCTATTCTATGTGGCGCACAAGTTCTCGAAACCCGACGCGCTGATTCTGGTCGCGCTGTATTTCATCGTCCTCGAATTTCTGATTATCTGTTCGCTGGCCCTGCTGTTTTCGTCGTTCTCTTCCCCGCTGCTGTCGGCGGTGTTCGCGTTTTCGCTGTTCGTGATTGGAAGTTTCGCCGAAGACCTCCGCGGATTCGCCGGGCTGGCGCACGGCGTGACCCGCTGGTTCGCCACGGCGGCGGCCTATCTGGTGCCCAATTTTTCGGCGCTCAACGTGATCAGCGCCGCGGCGCACGAGCAACCGTTAAGCTCGCAATTGATCCTGCACAACACGCTCTATGCCTTGTTCTATACGGCGATGGCGTTGAGCGGGGCGGTGCTGATTTTCGAGCGCAGGAATTTGAAATGATCCCGCGCAGGATGAACGGCCGGAAGCGAACCACCGTGACCGCCGCCGGATGCATGGCGGTCTCGCTGGTCGCCTGCGTTCTGCTATTGCGGCACATCGACGAAATCCGCCCCAAAGCCACCATCGAAGACGCTCTCTACGTCAACTCGCCGAAAATGATCAAGCGCGCCAGCGTGGGCTTCGATGGCCTGATGGCCTGCATTTACTGGACGCGCACGGTACAGTATTTCGGCCATCGCCATTTCGACCGGGCGCACACCTACAACGAACTGGCTCCGCTGCTGGAGATCACGACCACCCTCGACCCCTATATGATTCCCGCCTACGAATTCGGCGCCAGCTTCCTGGCCCCCAAACCGCCGGGCGGCGCCGGCGAACCTGCCCGTGCCATTCATTTGATGGAATACGGCATCTCGTACAATCCGGACAACTGGCATCTCTATTACGATCTCGGGTTCGTCTACTACACCGAGCTCAAGGATTACCGCAAGGCGGCTGAAGTTTTCGAGCGCGGCTCGAAAGTTCCCGACGCGCATCCCTTCATGAAGATCATGGCCGCGCAGATGGCCATGCACGCCGGTGATTTCACGACCGCCCGCATGCTGTGGACCGCCACCTACGAGTCCAGCCACGAGACCAACATCCGCCAGAACGCGATCGAACACCTGCGTTCGCTCCGGGTGGACGAAGACGTCACCAGCCTGCAAGCCCTGGTCACCCAATTCGGCGAGCGCACCGGACGTCTTCCCGCCAGCATTTCCGAACTCGCCGCTGCCGCACATCTGCGCGCTGTCCCTGTCGATCCTGACGGGAATCCGTACCAGCTGAGTGCGACCGGTCAGGTTCTGGTGCAGAATCCGGACGACTTCCCTTTCATCACGAAGGGCACGCCCCCGGGATACAAACCTGCGCCGCCGAAGTTCCACACGAAGAGGAGTGATTAGTGGCTGGTGGTTAGTGGGCCGTGATCCTGATCATTCTTTCCTTCATCACCCTTCCCCCATGCGTGCCCTCATTGCGAGGTATCCTTTCGCCGTCGCCGCTCGCTCTCCCGAATCATTTCGTCTACATCCGCTGCTGGACGGATCTCGATTGTGCCACACTGCAACTTCACTCCCGGACATTGGGAAATGAGCTGAATCGCGTGATTCAGATCTCGCGCTTCAAGCACCTGAATTCCACCCAATTGCTCCTTCGTTTCCGCATAGGGACCGTCCGTCACTACAACCTTTCCGTTCTTCCAATACACCGTCACCGCCGTGTTGGCGGGCTGAAGAGGTTCCTCAGCGACCAAATGTCCGTTTTTCCGCAGTTCGTCGTTGTAGCTAAAACACTCGTCCAGCACGGTGTTGCGCTCGCTCTCAGACATGTTTTCGAACTTGCCGGGCGCGAGGTATCCCAAACAGATGTATTTCATCCATTGCTCCCTGTTTGCCGTGAGTCAGAGCCGTAGCTCATCGTTTTCGTATCAGATAACCGTCATCAGATAGTCGTTCGGGAGACTGAAAATCGACAGCTATTCCATTCTCTTATCCCCAAACGGAGTTCGACACATCCTGCCCGATCTAGAAAAGGTGAATCGCGGCAAACTTTAAGCAAAGAACGCACCGATTTCTCCCTTCGAATCGAAGCTTGTGTATAATCCGCCGATGCAAGGAATACCGTGGAGCACAATTGCGCTCGGCTCGCTGTTGTTTATCTCGGCCCGGTCAATAGGAGGACAGGACGTGCAATCTCCGCAACCTGAAAAATCGAAGCCGCCTGTGAAAACGGAGCAGCGCGGGCGCATCCTTGGAATCGGCGGCGTCTTCTTCAAATCCGCCAATCGCGATCAGATGCGCGAATGGTATGCGAAGCATCTTGGACTCGCTGACAAAGGCCAGGGCGTGATGCTTCCGTGGCGCGAACACGACGACCCGCAAAAGGAAAACGTTACAGTTTGGACTATCTTTCCCGCCTCCTCTAAGTATTTCGATCCCAGCCCCGCACCGTTCATGATCAACTACATCGTGGACGATATGGATGCGTTGCTCGACCGCTTAAAACAAGAGGGAGTCAAGATCGACCCCAAACGAATGGATGAATCCTACGGTCGCTTTGCGTGGATCTATGACTCGGATGGAAATAAGATTGAGCTCTGGCAGCCGCTGCCCGCAAAGCCCTAAGGGCCTTCCGACGCGCTTACTCAATCGAGGTCCACATGCTTTGGTTCTACAAATCTTTCTTTCCCGTGGTCTGGGTCGTTTTTGTTCTCTACTGGCGGGTCAAAGCTGCGGATACCAAAGCCAATCAGCGTCTCGAGCCCGCAGCCTCTGGAATCGTCCGCGCCCTCATCTTCCTGATCGCGATCGCTTTACTCTCAATACCTCGCATCCCGCTGCCCTGGCTTTACGTCCAGTTCTGGCCGCAGGGTTATTGGCCATTCTGGCTGGGAGCCGCCCTCACCGTCGCCGGCCTTCTTTTCGCCGTCTGGGCGCGCGAGCACCTCGGCCGCAACTGGAGCAGCTCCGTCACCATTAAGCAGGGCCACGAGCTGATCACCACCGGTCCCTATGCCGCGGTCCGTCACCCCATCTACACCGGCATTCTGGCCGGGTTTCTTGGCATGGCGATTGCGATCTCCCAGGTGCGCGGGTTCATCGTCGTCGCCCTCATCTTCCTCGTGTTCTGGCTCAAGCTCCGCATGGAGGAGGAATGGATGCGCTCCCAGTTTGGGGAGACGTACGCCACATACGCCCGAAAGACTGCCGCCCTGGTGCCTCCTCTTCTCTGATCGGTGGGCCACTCGCGGCGTCAGGGGGAGCGATCGGGGTCACAGAGAATTTGGAGGGCCGCGAAGCTTCAACCCCAGGAAACCTCAAGTTTGGGAAGTACGTCGGGGCTGGTCAAGATGTACTCATGACGGTCAAGCTTGGCGCCGTCGAGGGGTCGTGTCGACGCCTGACGGGCGATGCGAAGCTTCTGGAATCCCAGTTTCTGGACGATGCGGCGGCTCGCGTCGTTACCGTCGAAGTGCCCGATGCTGATCGCCCTCGCGCCCAGGTGGCCGAACGCGTAACGAATCGCGGCGTTGGCCGCCTCCGTCGCCATGCCCTGTCCGGAGTATTTCCGCGCCACCCAATAACCGGTCTCATAGATGTCGGCCTGATCTGTGAGATCCAATGCGGTTCGGACGACGAATTCCCCGTTGATCCTATGGAATCCGGCCAACGCGATACCTGCCTGACTCTGGAAGTTCATCGTCCGTCGGATGGATTGTTCGAGCGCTTGCCGCGGTCGCTGGTTGTCGAACGCCCAAGCCATCCACAGCTGCAAATCATTCCAGGCATCTTCTTTGGCGGCCTGGATAGCATCCAAATCGTCAAGAGTTGGCGGACGTAAGACCAGGCGCGGCGTCACGATGGGCATCAAGTGGCGCATAGAGCGGCTCAATTGCAATGGTAGCTGTCTGGGCGTAGGAATGGCTACCGCGTGGGATTTGTTGTGGACACGTGATCAAACCCACTTGGCGTCGCCATTTCCGACTCCCGCGCCTTCGCAAAAAATGCGAAGGAACGGGGCACCCACTTTGTTGGTAATGCCCGCAAGCTCAAAGGCCTGGGCCACCCACCCCGAGTCTCACTCACCAGCTCTTCTAGTTTTCGACAGTTGATGTGATGGGAATTGGCTATATAATCTCGGCCAATAAAACCCGACGGCTACGGCCGGCATCGAATCCTGAAACGAACCGCTAGGAGGCAATATGAAGCATCTTCTAGTCCCGATTGTGGTTGCCGGGGGTTTGCTCGCCCATGCTCAAGCATCTCAGCCCGTCTCGGGTGAGACCAAAAGCGGGACCCCTTCCATAACGATGTGCATCCTCATCGACAATAGTGGCAGCATGAGCGACAAGCGAGCCGGAGTGATGGCCGCCGCGCTCGCTTTGGTGAGAGCGTCCAAACCCAACGACGAGGTCGGCATCGTAGATTTTAACGACGAGGCTCTCAACGGCCTCCAAAACGGCGAAGATTTCACTCGTGATACCAAAGAAATGGAAGAGGCGCTCACGCATATCGACTCGCGGGGTGGCAGTGCTATGCGGGACGCTGTGCGCACGTCAATCGACCGAGTTGAACAGACGGCTCACAATAAGAGAAAAGTCCTCGTGTTGGTCACCGACGGCAACGATACTTCAAGCAGGGTGAGTCAGGAGGAGTTGCTGGGCAAGGTCAAGAACAGCGGTGTTCGGGTCTACTCCATCGGGTTGCTCAATGAGGCCACCCCAGACCAGGCCGCGGCGGCCAGGCTCGCACTGGAGCGACTTGCGGATGCATCAGGCGGCCTGGCTTACTACCCCAAGGATCTTGCGGAGCTGGGAAGTATCTCTCAGGAGATTGCGAACGGCGTCCGAAAACAATAACTCGGCGACGGGTTAACTGGTCCGGCTAAAAGTGCTGAGGCTGATTTTGTTTAACTTACGGCTTAGCGATTTCCGTTCCGTCCGACCAGCGTTGCACAGGAATCACGAACTGCGTCAGGTGCTCCACGGGGTCGCTCATACCAACGACGGGCGAACCCGGCAGATTCGCTCCCCAGATGGCGGGGTCGGTGTCCGAATAGAAAAACATGAGGTGGGGAGGCCAGTGGGGGGTGCTGTCGCCGCCGTAGCCTAGCTTCGACAGCATGTAGCACATGGCCCCAGGCTCCATCGCCGGCAATTCTTTCCTGGCCATGGCAGCTTTGATGGACTCGGTCATCTGAGCTGGCGTACGCCCCGCCAGTCCCCACTCGGTCTCTTTGGTGACGCGTAGAAGATAGGAACGCGCGGCTGCCGCGTTCACACACATTGGGACTCGTACTTTCGGATTCCAAAAGTCGGGATCGGCTGCGGACGTCCATGAGCGCCCCACGATACACACGAAGCCGTTCGTGCCTTTGACCGCGGTTTCGAAACCATGCCGCCCAAGAACCTGCACCTCGGCATTGTGTGCAATGGAGTCCGGTGCCGCACTGCGCGCCAGGGCGATTTCGGCACTCTGATCGGTCATGAGGTATTGGTCGATTGGGGCCATCTTCGCATACGGTGTAGTGGTAGATGGTGTTGCGGCGGCCTGCGCCACCGCCTGATATGCCGTACCTAGGACGAGAAGCAGTGCGAAGCTTTTGATTGCGATTGCGCTATGTTTCTTGAGCATTGTTTCCTCCTTAGAATGGGCCAGGTCTTCTTCCAGTAACGGGTTGCGGCGGGCCGGTTGCCCTGCCTTCACCATATAGTCGAGCGGCCAGACCGGAATTCGACAGGTCGTCTAGGAACTTTTCTTCTTGGTGGGAGGAGAAAGTTCGACAGAGCGCTGGTTGAAGGTCGGGAGGGTGTCAGGGAAAGGCCCCACCCTTCGACAAGCTCAGGGCAGGTTTTCTCGCAAAGAACGGAAGAAATGGGAGAACCGGCCCGCTGGATTTAGGCTCAGGTCAGGTAGTTCATTTGCAGCTTGAGTTCATTTAAGCCGGCGAGCCCAATACTCAGGCCGTCTGCTGCCATGCGCCACGGCCCAAATTATGATCGTGCCTTCTTGCTCAGAATAAATAATGGAAAAAGGAAATCGCCAAAGCAGGAACCGTCGAGTCTTGCCTTTTCCCAACGGCCATCGTTCCGGACCTTCGCGGATGGTCACGGCCGCTCGATCTAACTCTGCGACGAAGTCCGATGCGGCCTTCGGGCTGCCCTTGCGATACCAAGCGACCGCGCTTTTAACATCCGCGCTTGCGCCTTGATGGTAGCGAACACTCTTAGCGCCCATTCAACATCGCCAACAACTCCTGATGCAGCTCTTCCCAAGGGACGGTCACCGCCTTGCCAGCTTGCAAATCTTGCATACGGCGCGCGACCTCTTCATCCCAAGCCGCTTGGACGGATTGGTCGCTCTCCTCGAGACTGTCGAGCAGGGTGTTTGCCAATGCGGTGCGCTCGTCCACCGGCAGGGCAAGTGCCCGTTTCAGGAGATCGGAGACCTCTGGACTCATGGCATTATTTTACCCCTGTTTTTCTCTGCCGGGTGCCGCAAGTTGACTGCTGCGGTCGGAGGAAACGCCAAGGCCAATGAATTGAATCCGGAGGATTGGCGGTGGAGCAGCTACCGCTCCTACCTTACGGAGAGGCGGGATTGGTTCGGATCAACGACTGGACTTGGAGGGAGGAGAGAATTCGACAGAGCGCTGGATGAGGGTTTGGTAGGGCGTCGGCGAAAATCCCCACCCTTCGACTTCGCTCAGGGCAGGCTTTCTCGCAAAGAACGCGAGAAATGGGGCACCTGGCCTTCTAGATCACGACGTGGCGAATGCTCTGCGCAGCGCAGACTTCCAGCTTGCGCTGAATTGTTGGGAGACTTCGGCGTCCGGCACGAGGAGATCGAATCCATGGAAGGCGCCACGCACGACCAGGAGTTCGGTTGCGACTCCGGTGTGGACGAGCCGGCGCGCGTACTCCATGTCTTCTTCGACGAACAGGTCGATAGAACCGACGCCGATCCAGGCTGGCGGCAGGCCGGCGACGCTGGCTACCCGGGCGGGTACGGCTGCCGCCGGCACCTTGGACGAACCGGCTGGAACACCGAGCAGCGAGCTCCATGCCAATCGATTGGCACTCGCAGTCCACAAAAAGTTGCCAATGGCGGGCGGCGCTGGGCGGGAGCTGCCTGTTCGGTCGTCCAGCTGGGGGTAGATGAGCAGCTGGAAGCAGATGGGAACGTCTTCTTCGTTGTGATCGCGTTTGTTGCGGTCGCGTTTGATGTGGTCGCGCGCGTGAATCGCAAGGCTGGCTGCGTGGCCGGCGCCCGCGCTCTCACCGCCCACGGCAATCCTGGAGCGATCAATGCCGAGCTCCGCCGCATGGGCGTGAACCCATTTGAGCGCGGCGTAATTGTCTTCGAGCGCGCCGGGATAGCGCGTCTCCGGAGCCAGCCGGTAGTCCACCGAGACGACGACACAGTGGCAATCGGTCGCGATCCCCTGCAGCCGGGGCATCAAGTTGGGGTCGGTCATCATGAATCCGCCGCCATGCATGTGAAGCAACAACGGCTTGTCCTTGTCGAACGGCGCGGGATCGACGATCCAAAGACGAACCTCGGGTGCTCTAACCTCAGGTGCCCCAGGCGGCCCGGGGATATGCCGCTCCACGGGCTGCGGCGCGGGAGCAGGTAGCGGGGGCAGGCCGGCAAATTGCCGGAACTTGCCGACCATCTCCAATGAGAGGTCATAGGCGGGGAACTGCTTGAGCGCAGGAAGAAGTTCCGGATCGACCAGGGAATATGGGTCTGCGACCGCCGGCGAAGGTTCTGAGCGCGAAGCTTGCTCAGCCTCCGCCAGCGTAGCTGCGGGCGCGATCCCCGTTGCCAGGCCAAAGCCGGCCACACCAAAGCCGGCCAGACCCAAGGCCGGCGGTGCGGATAGCGAAGTCGCGACGAGTGAGTTGATTGCTCACTGTTTTTTCCTCTTTCCTTTTTGCTTCCGGTTGGGAGCCAGCGGCGTAGCTTCGCGCCGTCGGCTCGTTCATCTTGTCACTACGCCGCGTGTTCGAGGCCGCCACGTTGTTTATTTGCTTCCGCCGGGTCCTTGTTCCGGAGCCGGAAAGAAAAGAAGCTCGCGCACCTCGCCCACCGCATCGCAGGAGATGGATCCCTTGCGCGCCCACGCGAGTGCCTCGTCGATATTGGCGCATTCCAGTATCCAAAATCCGCCCATGTGCTCCTTGGTCTCGGTGTACGGCCCGTCGGTGACGAGCACCTTGCCGTTGGACTGCTTCCGCACAGTCTTGGCGTTGGCGGCCGGGGAAATCCCGCAAGCGAACTTCCTCACGCCGGCGGCAATCATTTCGCGGTTGAGCGCGTGGATCTCCTCCATCATCGCTTCGGTTACGGTGGACGGGTCGAAGTCGTCGGGGAGGTAATTACAAACCAGATATTGCGGCATGACGTTTTCTCCTTGGTTTCTGTGGTTTGTTCGCGATGACTCGTTTCCCGTTCACTCAGGAACCGTAGCGCATCGTTCTTCTGTCCTATAGTCGCTGGGGAGACGGAAAATCGACACCTATCCCAATTTTTGTTTCAGCTGGATGTTGGCCCGCTAGGCCGCCTTTGGTTTCTATGGTTGGCGCTACCACGACTGAGGCTGCCCCGCCGCAGAGTTGTCTGTCACTGCTTCAAGTAACGAAGCGCGACACTTCCTGATTCAAAAAGCTTTGACTCAACAAGCTTTAATCGCAAGCTCTCCCGCAAGCTGACGCCTTCCAACAACCGCCTTCCTTCGCCCACAATGGTTGGCGTAACGACAAAACGATATTCGTCAATCAGGCCAAGCTCGATCAGCTGCGAAGGAATATCTACACCGCCGACCAGAATATCTTTGCCTGGTTCTTGCTTCAGCTTAAGTATTTCGTCGCGAAGGTTCGTACGAACGATTCTCGTATTTTCATCTTCAGCGCTGGCCAACGATCGTGAAAAAACAATCTTCTTCTTGGCGACAAAGGTTTGAGCAAATTCGATATCCGCTTTTGTCTCAGACTGGCTTTTTGCGATATCTGGCCAATAAGGAACCATGAGCTGATAGGTTTTGCGCCCAAAGACGAGCAGGTCGACATCTTGCAGGAGGTGGGTAAAGTATTCATGGGTGGTTTCATCGGCACGTTGTTTGGTGTGGTCGCAGCAGCCGTCCAGGGTAATGTTGATTGCGAAGATTACATTCCTCATCTGATTGTCCTGACCCCTGAACCAGCGCTCATCGGGCTTTGAAGCCTTGGCGGATGGCCCAGCTTTACTTCGTTCTGCCGGGCAGGATCAATAAATCCCCGGAGCTACCCTTGCGGAAGATAATGGTCGCATCTGCCCTTCTGCGTTCCCATAATTCCATTCTACCGTTGAGGAAGAAAAATGAGGACAGATGAGACTTTCACGAACTTGCATTCGTCGAAAAATTGCGGAACGTCGTCTTCCTTCGTTTCTGAACAATCGACGGCTACTCCAGCCTTTATTTCAACTGCCGAATCCGCTCTTGCAGGAATTGCCGCTCTGGTTCCTGTTGGGTCAGGGCCAGCGCTTTCTCGTATGACGCCCGGGCCTCGGCTGTCCTGCCGAGCCTGCGGTACATATCCGCGCGGGCGGAATGCGCCAGGTAATAATTGGCCAAGTCGCCTTGTTTTCCTGAACAACGTTCCAATACCGCGTCGACATGCGCCAGACCAGCCTCTGGACCATCGCGCATGGCAATGGCCACGGCACGATTGAGCTGGACAACTGGCGATGGCTGAATTCGTACCAGTTGGTCGTAAAGCACAACAATCTGCCGCCAATCGGTCGCAGCCACCGATTCCGCCTCCGCATGAACGGCCGCGATCGCCGCCTGTAGCGTGTAAGGGCCGAAGCGGCGCGACTTCAGCGCCTTCTCCAGCAATGCCACTCCCTCCGCAATCTGCTCCTTGTTCCAGAGCGCGCGGTCTTGATTCTCCAGCAAAATCAGCTCTCCCGTCGGAGAGGTTCTCGCGGCGCGACGGGATTCTTGCAGCAACATCAGGGCAAGCAGCCCCATGATGTCGGGTTCCATTACTTCCGGCTCTGGCCGGAGTTCGGTCAGCAACCGGCCCAGTCGAATCGCCTCGCCGGTTAGGTCGGCCCGCGTGACCTCCGCTCCCGCCGCAGCCGAATAACCCTCGTTGAATACTAGATAGATGACCTGAAGCACCGCGTCCAGTCGCTCCGGCAATTCCTGCGGCGTCGGCACCTCGTAGGGAATCCGATCCTCTCGAATCCTTGCCTTGGCGCGCACGATGCGCTGCGCCAGCGTCCGCGGAGTGGTGAGGAAGGCCTTTGCTATTTCCTCGGTGGTCAGCCCGCACACCTCCCGCAAGGTGAGCGCAACGCGCGCTTCCGGCGCTAGAGATGGATGACAACAGGTAAAAATCAGGCGCAGCCGGTCGTCTTCAAGGGAGTCATCTTCGCTTTCATTGGAGCTTGCCGCCGAACTCCCTTGCGCTTCGAGATGTCGCACAAGCTCGCCTTGCGACGCATCAAATCTTGCCCGTCGACGCAGAGTATCGATGGCTTTGAAACGGGCGGTCGAAATCAGCCATGGTCGTGGGTTGCCGGGTACTCCACTCGTCGGCCACAGACTCAGCGCAGCCGCAAAGGCCTCGTGCATCGCCTCCTCGGCAAGATCGAAATCACCGAGCAAGCGGATCAGAGTGGCCAGGATTCGTCCCGACTCCACGCGATAAAGGGAGTCGAGCAATTCGCGTATCTGCTCGGTGGAACTTTGGGACATGACACGCTGGGACATGACGGGCTCGGACATGAGCACGACCTTAGCAAACCAGCTGCCCCGAATCAAAGCGGCAAAAGGTGGATCGATGCCGGCAGATCGAGGCAAAGCCCAGGTCGTGACTCTGAAATCTGGACAACGGAACGCTTCCTCGCTCCCCTCAAATCGGTTGACTCAAAATCGCCAATGCACTCATTTGAGCTTCGTACGGGCTCAACACTACCGGATTGCTATCGAGTCACAAGCAATCCGGTAGTTGAACCACAAAAGCGAGACTGTCAGACTTAGCTTCGGGAACTCGAGGCATTTATGAGATGGGTTGTAGTCACTAGCCACTAGGTTTTCCCCGTATCATGTCTAGGCGTCCGTCATTCTCTTCCTCCTGGCATGGATTCGCCTTCACCAATCAGCGTGCTCGAAACCGCGTGGCAGTGGTGGACATATGCTGCCCACTACGAGGGATACTTCGCCGCAACTCGCCGCCTGCTGGGCGTGCTGTGGGAGTTCGCCCGCGACTCTACGCCCGACCGGCTGCGGGCGCGCTTTGGCGACGCCGATTACGACTGGGACTATCGTGTGAACACGACCAGCGGCGCAGTGGCATGGCGCGACCGGCTGCTCGGCATGTTCCATTCCGCGTACCAGCCTACGGAACCGGCGACTTTTTACGAGATGATCGGCGCCGTTCAGCAAGCGCTGGACTCTGGCCGAGAGGTGCTCGGCTTTCGCGATTTCACGTTTATCGATCTCGGCTCCGGCAAGGGACGCACACTGCTGATGGCGTCGGACTATCCTTTCCGCCGGATTATCGGCGTGGAACTTCTGCCTTCGCTGCATAAGATCGCGCAGGAGAACTTGCTCCAGTACAAAAGCGAATCGCAGAAATGCTTCGCGCTCGAATCGATCTGCACCGACGCCACTGACTTCCCTCTTCCCCAAGATCCGCTGGTGATTTTTCTGTTCAATCCGTTCCCGGAGTCAGGAATGCGCAAAGTGGTCGCGAACCTGGAACAGTCTCTGCGCGCGCATCTCAGGCCAGTGTATGTGCTCTATCACAACCCGCTGCTGGAGCACACGCTGGGTGAGCGCGGTCCGCTGAAAAAAATTGCCGGAACGCATCAATACTCGTTGTTCACTAACCAAGTTCGCTAACCATTTTCCCTAACCATTTTCGCTAACCAATCATGAGCCGGTGGGAATCTTGGTAGCGGCGCAGGTCGAGAAGAACGATTCGTATCAGGGCTTTGCTTCAGCGATGCCGACAAAGCCAATAAGAAGTTAAACGGCTTCAGCCACTGGCCTTGGCCGCCACCGCCGCTAAAGCGGGCATGCGTGGCGGGTTCTGCGGCACGCCTGAGGGCACGCCTTGATACGAATCGCCGCCCTCAAGCTGCACCACTCCCGGGAATGACAATTCTTTCGCGCCCGGCTTACAATCATGGCAGGAATCCCCCAGTAGGAGCCTGCCCCTTGTTTCCCCTCCCCGGGTTGCGTGAGGGTGATGACGGGCTGTGCAGGTACCCGGTGAAAATTATCCAGATGCGAGTTCGTTGGCTGCGCTTTGCGACGGTGTGGTGTGTGATGACGGTAGTGGTCCCGGTCGCCGGTGCTGCGGCTGACGTGAAAGCATTGGCCACCGCCATCGATGCCCACTACAACCATCTGCGCTCGCTGCAGGCGGAGTTTACCGAGCTGTACCGCGGGTCGGGTATGGAGCGCACCGAGACCGGAACTTTGTGGCTGAAAAAACCTGGCAAGATGCGATGGGAGTACCGTTCTCCCAGAGAGAAGCTGTTTGTCAGCGATGGGAGAGATGCGTGGTTTTACGTTCCGGCGGACCGGCAGGCGCGGAAAACGGCAGCCAAGAAGCTGGAGGACGTCCGGTCTCCGCTGGCCTTCTTGCTGGGCAAGACCAAGCTGGAGAAAGAGTTACAGGGATTATCTCTAGCTCCGGATGTGGAGCCTCTGGCAGCAGGAAATGTGGTTCTGCGCGGGGTGCCGCAGGCGCTGGCGGATCGCGTGAGCGAGATTCTGCTGGAGGTCACGCCAGACCACCAGATTTCGCGGATCGTCATCCAGGATGTGGACGGGGCGGCCACGGAATACCGCTTTGGCGAGATGAAGGAAGACGTGGTGATCGGGGATGGACGGTTCGAGTTCAGGCCTCCGGCGGGAACGGAGACGGTGGAGGGGGGGCTGGAGCCTTAGTAGTTCGGCTCTCGGCCGAAGAGACACAAGGTCCCTCGACCTCGCTCGGGATGACAGAACTCGAAGTCGAAGGGCGTCCGTCGCTCGGGTGGCCCATTCAAGCCTGGTTTTGGCTTGAGTGGGGCAGTAGTCGGACAAAGTCTTCCCCGCACATGGCTTGCTTGGTTACTTGCGTACTGGCGGGGTGCGGTTTGAGGGTGGTTGGCGGCATAGAATAGTTAAGCGGGAATGTTAGACTGAGCGGTACGGCGCAGGTCCGGAAAAGCAGCGGAAAAGTCGGCAAATGGCGGAATTTGTAGTAAAAATCGCGGACGATCGCGGGCGGGTCCAGCAGCACATCGAGCAGGGCTACTCGGAAGCCGAGGTGCGCGACCGCTTCTCGCAGCAGGGCTACCTGGTCTACTGGGTCAAGCCCCAGGGGATGCTGACGTCGGGCGTTTCGCTGCGCCGCCGGAGGAAGCTGAAACAGAGCACGTTTCTGGTGTTCAACCAGCAGTTTTTGACGCTGATCCGGGCGGGGCTGCCCATCCTGAACTCGCTCGAACTGCTCATCAAACGGCAGAAGGACGCGCTACTGAAGCAGGTTCTGGAGAACGTGCGCGACCGCGTGAAAGGCGGAGAGTTGCTTTCCGATGCGTTCGCCGCGCAAGGGATCATTCCCAGGATCTACACCACGACGCTGATGGCGGGCGAAAAGAGCGGCAACGTCGACGAGGTACTGACGCGTTACATCGGCTTCCAGCGGCTGGCGATGACCTTTCGCAAAAAACTGTTCGTTTCGCTGATCTATCCCACGATTCTGGTCACCGTGGTGATGATCATGGTGACGTTCCTGTTTACTTACGTTGTGCCCAAGTTTGGGGACCTGTTCAACAGCCTCGGCGAGAAGTTGCCGGCGATCACGGTCTTCATGCTGGACGTTGGGGAGAACGCGCAGAAATATGCTCCGTTTGTGTTCGTCGGGCTGGTGATCCTGGGATTCGTGCTGTGGCGGTGGAAAGACACCGATCGCGGGGCGGACCGTATCGACCGCGTCATCCTGAGCCTGCCGCTGCTGGGCGATATCCGGGTGAAACACCAGGTGGCAAGTTTCTCGCGGATGCTGGCGACTCTGCTGCAAGGCGGACTGCCGCTGGTTCCCGCGATGGAAACGGCTGGCTCTGCGATGAGCAGCCGGCGCATCTTAAAAGGTGTGATGCGGGCCGGGATCCGGGTGCGCGAGGGGCAGGGACTGGCGGGCAGCCTGGAAGAGCAGGAAATCTTCCCGGACATGGCGGTGGAAATGATCGAAGTGGGCGAATCCACCGGAGCGCTTCCCGCGATGCTGAATTCGGTGGCGGAATTTTATGAGGAAGACGTGCAGACGGCTCTGGGAGCGTCGATGGCGCTGATTGAGCCGCTGATCCTGGTCGTGATGGCGGTTTTTGTGGGCGGAGTGCTGATCTCGCTCTATTTGCCGATCTTCACGTTGGGAGTGCATTAGGGGACGGTCGTTAGTCGTTAGTCGTTAGTCTCTGGCCAACGACCAACGACGAGCGACCAACGACAACAGGCAAGATAAATGGCAACAGCCGATAAAAAATCGTTGTTCGTGAACGGGGGGAATGGCGGGCCCATTAGCCCGACCGGGAATCCCATCACCGACCTCGAGCGCGCGCAGGACGTGGCGCGGCGCTACCGCTGCGAATTCGTCGACCTGAGCGGCTTCGAACTCCATCACGAACTGTTCAAGAAAATCCCCGTCGAGCTGATGTTCCGCTACAAATTCGTGCCGCTGGAAGAAACCGTGGACGGCAAGCTGGCCATCGCCATCGCCGATCCCAGCCAGCTGATGATGATCGACGAGATCAGCCTGCTGTTGAAGCAGCGCATCATCACCAAAGTTTCCACGCTAAAACAGATCGACGACATTCTCACCAAGACCGAGCAGTCGCAGCGCGTACTCGAATCGGCCAGCGAAGGCTTCCAGATTATCCGTGAAGACGAGAATACCGGCGCCGAAGAGACGCTGTCGATCGACAAGCTGACCGCGACGGGCGACACCAGCCCGATCATCCGGCTGGTCGATACCACGATCTTCACCGCGCTGCAGCGCCGCGCTTCCGACATTCACATTGAGACCCGCGACGACTCGGTCGTCATCAAGTTCCGCATTGACGGCGTGCTGACGCAAGCCATGCCGCCCATTGGGAAAGAACACCACTCGACCGTAATTTCGCGTATCAAGGTGATGAGTGAGCTCGACATTTCCGAGCGCCGCGTGCCCCAGGACGGGCGCTTCCGCGTGAAATACAACGGGCGCGCCATCGACTTCCGCGTGTCGATCATGCCCTCGATTCACGGCGAAGACGCTGTGCTGCGCGTGCTCGACAAAGAGTCGATGAGCGAGAAGTTCAAGAGTTTGACGCTCGACGTGGTTGGCTTTGATGAAGATGACCTGCGGCGTTTTCGACGCTACATCAAAGAACCCTACGGCATGGTGCTGGTGACAGGGCCCACGGGCAGCGGCAAGACTACCACGTTGTACGCCGCGGTCAACGAGATCAAGACCGACGAAGACAAGATCATTACCATTGAAGATCCGGTGGAATATCAGCTGCGCGGCATTACGCAGATTCCGGTCAACGAGAAAAAAGGTCTAACCTTCGCGCGTGGGCTGCGGTCGATTCTGCGCCACGACCCGGACAAAATCATGGTCGGCGAAATCCGCGACGCGGAAACCGCGCAGATTGCCATTCAGTCGGCGCTGACCGGGCACCTGGTGTTCACCACGGTGCACGCGAACAACGTGGTCGACGTGATCGGGCGTTTTCTGAACATGGGCGTCGAGCCTTACAACTTTGTTTCCGCCTTGAACTGCATTCTGGCGCAGCGGCTGGTGCGGTTGATTTGCGACTCGTGCCGCACCCAGGTGCATTATGCGCCCGACATTCTCGAAGCCAGCGGACTGGATCCGGTACAGTGGGGCACGGTTCCATTGTATGAAGGGCCGGGATGCATTGAGTGCGCCGGCACCGGGTTTCGTGGCCGAACCGCGATTCACGAACTGCTGGATTTGAGCGACCGCATTCGCGAGATGATTCTGGCCAAAAAGCCGACGTCGGAGATCCGGCGCGCCGCGCGCGATGAAGGGATGCGATTCCTGCGCGAATCGGCGCTAGATAAAGTCCGGCTGGGCATGACCACGCTGAAAGAGATCAACAAGGTCACGTTCATCGAGGCCATGCGGTAAGGATGCGCGCCAAACGCGCAATTAGCGTTTTCGCAAAGAACGCGAAAATATTCGGGCGGCGCGCCCAGATCCTTCGCGAGACAAAAGGCGTCTCGCTCAGGATGACAGACACAAGTTCCGAACGATTGAAGACCAGACAGGTTGGGCCAGGAGCCGCGCGCGGCGCGTGCGGTTGGCCGAGGGGCAAAGTGCCCTTTCAGCTATTGCATTTGTGAAGGATTCGGTTTCTGATTTAGGGAAGAGTTTTTTTCAGGGGCGTTGTCGGCAATGAGTTCAAATTCAAACATCCCGAAGCCTAAGCTGGCCTGCGAAATTGCTGCGGACCGGGTGCTGGCTGGGCGCTTCAGCGACCACGGGGACGGTCTGGAAATGTCGGCGGCGCGCGAATTGGCGCCGGGCAGCGTGATTCCCGACCTGGTGGAAAATAATCTGCGCCAGCGGGATGCGGTGCGAGCAGGGATTGAATCCGCGTTGGGTGGCGTAGCGCAACGTTCCAAAGACGTGATTGCGATCGTGCCCGATGCCGCCGTGCGCGTGATGCTGGTGGAATTCGATACTCTGCCCTCCGATCGCGAAGAGGCGCTTGGGGTGGTGCGGTTCCGTCTGAAAAAGTCGCTGCCCTTTGACGTGGATAAGGCGAAAGTTTCCTACCACGCGCAGAAGGTTAATAATGAAGTGCGGGTGGTGGCGGCGGTGGCGATGGCGAGCGTGATCGAGGATTACGAAGCCGCGTTCCGCGATGCGGGGTTTAATCCGGGCATCGTGCTGCCTTCGACGCTGGCGGCGATCGGCGCGGCCGACGCCAAGAGGCCAACGCTGGTGATCAAGGTGGATGCGCACACCACCAGCATTGCGATCCTGAATGAAGATCAGCTGCAATTGTTCCGCACGCTGGAAAACACACGCGGGGTTACGATCACGGGCGAGCAACTGGCGGAGGAAGTGTATCCGTCCGTTGTATTTTTCCAGGACACGTATCACCTGAACATTGAGCGAATTTATATTGCAGGATTGCCGGAGTCGGGCGGCGCGGCGCCCGCTCTGCGCGCGCAGACTGGAGCCGAGGTGCAGGAACTGGTGTCGTCCGCGCAACTGGGAGCGAGCGCAGGCGGTTCGGTGCCGCGCTGGAGAATGGCCGGAGTGGTAGGAGCCTTGATCTCGTAATGGCGCCGATAAGGAAGCGAGCCAAACGCACGATTGATGCGCCGCAAAAAACGCGACGCTTCGCGCGGCTCGCCCGGATCCTTCGGCGGGCAAAGAACGCCCACCTCAGGATGACAATTTAATTATGCGTTTGGATATCAATCTCGCGAGCCAGCCCTACGAAGATGCGCGGCAATTTTGGATGCGCTGGGGCACGGCCGTGGGCGCAGTCGCACTACTCACGCTGGTGCTGCTGACGCTCGACGTCACGGGCTGGGTGAACGCCCGGCGGGATCGGGCAGCGATTGCCGAGAAACAGGCGATGATTGCCGATCGCGACCGGCTGCGCGCGGAAGCGGAAAGAATCCTGAATCTGCCGCAGAACCGCACCACCCGCGACGAATCGCAGTTTCTGAACGAACTGATCGAGCGCAAAGCGTTCTCCTGGACGCGCGTGTTGGAAAATCTGGAGAAGGTAATGCCTTCGCACGTGCACCTGGAATCGATCAGCCCGCAACTGGATGAGGACAATCAGCTCGGGCTGAAGATGACGGTGGCAGGCGATTCGCGGGACCGGGCTTTGGAACTGGCGCGCCGCATGGAGGAATCGAAGCGCTTCTCGCAAACCCAGGTCACGGTCGCTCACTCCGAACAGTCGCAAACCGGCGATACCGAGAGAGTTGAGATTGTTGCGATTTATGTTCCTGAACCGCTGGTCGCCGAGGGCCCGGCCGCAACGAAAATCGCACCCAAGACGGAAATAAAATCGAAGGCAGACGTGAAACCGAAAACGGCACCGCCGAATAGGAGTAAGCACTGATGCCCGACCTGCGGCGAACCCGGAAGAACCTGACCACCACCCTCGCTATCATGGCAGGCATCGATTTGCTGGCGGCGATTGTGTATTTTTCGCCTCTGGTGGGCTCAGCCGAGTCTCGCCGGCAGGAACAGAACACGCTGCAGGCCGAGTTAATCACGAAAACGCGCCAGGTTGCGCCGCTGAAGGATCTCCCGCAGAAGGTCGTGCTGGCAGGCCATCAGATTAACGATTTCTATAAAACGCGCCTCCCTTCCCAGGAGTCGCAGATTCTGACGGAACTCGGCAAACTGGCCGCCGCCAATGGCGTGAACATCGATCAGGAGAAATACAAAGTGGACGCGGCGCAAGCCGGCGGGCTGCAACCGGTCGAGATCGATGCGGACTTCGCGGGCAACTATACTGCTTTGGCAAAGTTCATCAATGCGCTGGAACGCGATGAGATGTTTTTTATCATCAACAACGTAACCCTGGGCGGCCAGCAGCAGGGACCGGTTAAGTTGGGTGTGAAGCTGGAAACGTATTTGAAGGCGGGATCGTAAGTGCAACTGGGATTCGAAAACAAGAAGCAGACGATGTGGGCGGCCGTGCTCGGGGTGGTGGCGGTTCTCGCCATGGCTTACTCGGTCATCCCGTGGCTGACGGGTTCGTCGACGCCCACTTCGAGCGCGCAGGCAGCGGCTCCGGTGGTGACGCACACGACGCCGCGCCCGGGGACCAAGCCGGGGAAGAAGCCGCGAGTGGAGAATCTGGATCCGACGCTGCGGTTGGATCTGCTGGCCTCGAGCGAGCAGACGATGTACGCCGGCAGCGGAAGAAATATCTTTGTTTCGCAGAGGGATGATGTGCCCATTCCAATTCCGATCGGACCGGGGCATACTGACGACGCAAAGAACGATCCGGGAGGGTACAAGCCGCCTACGGTTCCGCAGGCGCCGCCGATTCCGCTGAAATTTTACGGCTTTGCGAGTTCCGTCGGAGAGGCTAAGAAGATCTTCCTGAAGTCTGCGAACGGCGAGGATGTGTGGGTGGCGGGTGAAGGCGAAATTGTGGACCGGCGCTACAAGGTGATCCGCATCTCGCCCACGTCGGTTGAGATTCAGGACATGGTGTACAGCGGTCCGCCGCAGAACATTCCGCTGACCCAGGGGTAAGACAAATTGGAAAATTGTGTAATTTAGTAATTGGGTAATTGAAAAACCGCTGTCCTTAAAATTACTCAATTACTAAATTTCTCAATTACTCAATTCGATGCATTTCCCTTCTCCAACTCGGCGCAGTGAGCGCGGCTACATCATGCTGACGCTGCTGCTGGCGATGGCGCTGATCGTCATCTTCGCGGCAGTGATCGTGCCTTCCATTACATTCGAAATCAAGCGCGACCGCGAAGAGGAAATGATTCATCGCGGAGTGCAGTATTCGCGGGCGATCCGCGCCTACTACAAGAAATTTGGCCGCTATCCGACGAAGATCGAGGATCTCGAAAGCTCCAACAACCAGCGGTTTCTGCGCAAGCGATACAAGGATCCCCTCAACTGCAAGAACGGGAAGTGCGCCGACTTCAAGCTGCTGCATTTCGGCGAAGTCCAAATGGCGCTGAGCGGAATCGGCGGCGGGACCATCCCCGGGGCGAATCCAATCGGCCAGCCCGGCGGATTAAACGGGGGATTGTCGCAGCCTTCGGCATTCGGCGGGAACAGCGGGTTTGGGACGAATTCGAATTCGGCGTTCGGCCAGAATCAGCCGACGACGGGCAATCCGCCAGGATCGGATCCGTCGCAGCCAGGAGCGCAGGCGTCTTCGGATGGGGCTGGAGATGGGACTGGGAATGGAACGGGAACAACGTCGTCAGGAACCGGGAGCCTAAATTCCGGAAGCAATCAACTGGGTTCCGGGCAGATCATCGGCGGTCCGATCATTGGAGTCGCCAGCGTCAGCAAAGATCCGACGATCCGCGAGTTCAATCACAAGAAAAAATATAAAGATTGGGTTTTTGTTTACGATCCGGCGCAAGAGCAAGGACGCTTGATCACGACCCCCTACCAGCCACAACTGCAGCAGGGATTCGGGCAGCCGAATCTCAACGGGCAGAACGGAAGCAATGGGCAACCCGGCAACGGCTTCGGCAACAGCAGCGGATTCGGCACACCTTCTTCAGGGCTGCAGAACAATTCGAACTCGCCATCGAGTGGGTACGGGCAGCCGGGTCCGCCGAGTAATCCCCCACCGCAGCAACAGCAGCAGTAGGAACTCGCGGGAGACTCGCCGTGCTGCGCACGGGGGACAGCCGGGGCGGCTGTCCCCACATTAATTCATCGCTGTCCCCACAGGATCGAGAAAGTCACGATGCCAATGAAAACGGCCTCGTCGCCTGCGACGAGGCCGTTCCACTATCCAACAATTCTGTGACCTGCTTACACGCTGAACGAAGATCCGCAGCCGCAGGTGCTCTTGACGTTCGGGTTCTCGAACTTGAAGCCTGCGCCTTCAAGGGTCTCGACGTAGTCGACGATGCAGCCGTTCAGATACATGACCGAAGTCGCATCGACGAACACCTTGAGCCCCTCCATCTCGAAAGTCTTGTCCATCATTCCAGCGCCGTTTTCAAACTGCATGGAATAGGAGAAGCCGGAGCATCCGCCACCCACCACTCCAATGCGCAAGCCGGCGGGAACGGGGTTCTGCTGGCCCATGATCTCTTTCACCTTGGTGACAGCGTTGGCAGTTAGAGTGACCGGCGCGGCCTTCTTGGTCACTTCAGGGATAGTTGTGGTGGCCATTCGTATCTCCTTGGCTTTAAAGCTGTTTGATTATAGCAAATGTCGTTTCCGGCACAAAGGTTGATTGGCACCCTCTGTGGGAAACTATCTCCTAGTTGGATGCCGCCGGGGGCGGGACGTCGCATTGTTCCCGCTCCTGTAACAGACTCCGAACAAAGGGATTAATTCGGTGCTGGAGCTTGCCAACGGGTCTATAATCATTTCCGACAAGGCGTTCCCCAGGAGTGGTGCGGGGTTCTGCGTGCCCCCACCACGAAGTGGAAGAGCTGCAGCACTTGGGTTGTTACCTGCCGAGGTGGCTTATGACGTTAACTGTAGTGACGGTGATATTCGGAGTGTTCGCCGTTGGGCTCATCATCCTCTTGATTTACAAGAGCACACTCACCATGCACGAGGATGATCAACTGTTTCTGGATGACCACAATTCGCACATGCAGGATGAGCAGACGGAACTGTTGGTCAAGGTCAACCGGCTTACGATTCCCGTGCGTGTCTTCAGCATCGGGTCCGGCGTATTCCTGCTGGTGCTGGTGGCGATGCTGATCTATCAAAAGTTGAACGAAGTGCAGTAACGTCATTTGCGAGAGTTGCGCCATTGGGATGGGCGTCCTCGCAAAGTGCAATGCGGTGCGGCCGCGATGCTTTGCGTGGCCGTACATTTCTCTGTTGGCGCAGCCGCGCAAGGGGAGATGCCGCTTCGTTCGGTTCGTTCAGTTTGTTCGTTGCAGTGGTCCTTTCCTGATTGATTATGGGCCGCGGCCGCTTCGCAGGTCGTGGAAAGATCCTCCCGGCGCCACTTCTTCTTCCCTGTTGAAGAAAAAATGCGACAGGAATCGCAAGCGAAGGCGGTCTACTCGATCTATTCTTGAGACCAGATTTCTTTTGGGACCACGGCGGCCGGGCAACTTTTGCAGTACAACCAGATTCCTACGGCGAGAGCATTTCAGCGATGCACACATCTCCTGCGGAAGTGATTCCCGACTCTGAGCCATCGGTAGATCAGCCGGGACCACAGCCGGAACAACCCAGGGACGACCGAGCGCGCCCGCGACGTTTGCGCGGCTGGATGATCATCACCGGAGCCGTAGTGGTTCTGGGCATCGTTGCCTTCGTCTTTGTCGGAAGCCGCACCAAGACTTCTGCGATCGGAACTTCCGCGGCGTCAGCCTCCACCAATGCAAGTCAAGTTCTGCGGCTCAAGGGAACCACCGAGGCGGTGCAATCGCGCGCCATCCTCGCGCCGTTGCTGGCGGGCCAGTCGGTTCCCACGCTCACGATTATTCACCTGACGACGGCAGGCACCCGCGTCAAGCAGGGAGATTTGTTGGTGGAGTTTGACCGGCAGGCGCAGATGCGGGACTTCGTCGACAAACAGGCGGACTACGCCAAACTGGTGGACCAGGTGGCAGAAGAGCAGGCCAAGGAGAACGCGGCGCGAGCCAAGGATGAGACCGAGTTGAAAACCGCCGAGGACAATCTCCGCAAGGCGGAACTGGAAATGCAGAAAGAGGAGATCGTCTCCCGCATCGATGCCGAGAAAAATCAGGAGAATCTCGACGAAGCCAAAGCGACCTTCGAACAGCTTCGCGAGACTTTTGATTTGAAGCGCAAAGCGGCTCTCGCTGCGATTCGTATTCTGGAAATCCAACGCGATCGCACCCAGCAGACCATGCTGCACGCGCAGGCGAACGCGGACCTCATGCAGATTCGCTCGCCCCTCGACGGCGTGGTGGTGCTGAACACCATCTGGAAACAAGGAACCATGGGCGAGGTGCAGGAAGGCGACCAGGTGCGTCCGGGTGTGCCGTTCATGCAGGTGGTGAATCCGGCGACCATGCAGGTGCGAGTGCTCGCCAACCAGCAGGACTTTCCGAGCCTGCAGGTCGGGCAGACGGCGAAGGTCCGGCTGGACGCGTATCCCGATCTGGTGTTCCCCGCTAAGCTCGATCAACTGGCACCCATCGGCGAAGGTGGAGATTTCTCGAGCAAACTTCGTTCCTTCGTGGTCATCGTTTCGATTTCAGGTAATGACCCCAAGTTGATGCCCGATCTCTCTGCTGCGGTGGATGTGGATATCACGAAACAGAGCGGCGGATCAAATGCTGAATCCGTCCGAGGTGGTTCGTAATGATTCAGCGCTTCCGCCAGCTTTCGATGCGACGCAAGGCGATGGCCGTCGTGATTCTGGTGCTGGCCGGAAGCGGCGTCGTGCTCGGGGCCGTCCGCCTGGGGAAGCGCACGCCCACTGTTCCCACCATCGCAGTGAAGCGCGGAGAGTTTCTGGACTCACTGCAGTTTCGCGGTGAAGTGAAGGCGCTGAAGTCGGTCACGATCAGCGCTCCCTCCGAGGCCGGCGATCTGCAGATCATCAAGGTGTCGGCGGAAGGCACCGCGGTAAAGCCCGGCGACGTCGTAGTGGAGTTCGACAAAACAAAAACCGAGCAAGATCTGGCGCAGTTCAGGTCCAGCCTCAAGTCGGCGGAGGCGACCATCGATCAATCCCGCGCCCAGGCGCGGCTGGCCGAAGAAGAAGACAAGACCACAGTGCTGAAAGCGCGCTACGCCGTGGAATCGGCAAAACTCGAGGCCAGCAAGCAGGAGATCGTTTCCAAAATTGAGGGAGAAGAGGCGAAGCTGAAACTGGCTGACGCCGAGCAAGCTCTGCGCGAAGCGGAAACGAAAGAGAAATCGGACAAGGCTCTCAACCAGGCAACCATCGAAAGCAGCGTGCAACTCAGCGCCAAGGCCAAGTTCGACGTGCGGCGCGCCGAGCGGTCGCTGGCGCAGATGAGCGTGCGCGCGCCCTCCGCGGGAACCATCAGCCTTCTGCAGCACTGGGGCGGCTCGGGTCCGGTTACGTACAGGCCGGGAGACCGAGCGTGGCCCGGGGCGGCGATCGCGGAATTGCCGGATGCAAACACGCTGCGCATTTCCGCGCGCGTCGATGAAACCGAGCGCGGCCGGCTGGCTCTGAACCAGCCGGTTACGGTGCAGCTGAATGCCATTCCCGACCGGCAGTTTACGGGACACATCGAGCAGATCGGCGCCATCGCCAGCATGGATTTTTCCAGCGGCTGGCCCATCACGCGAAATTTTATTCTCGAGATCGTTCTCGATCAGACCGATCCGCGCTTCAAGCCAGGCATTTCGGGTGAGGTCACCGTGATCGTCGACCGGGTGCCCGACGCGATCACCATCCCCGCACAATCAATGTTTCAGAAATCTGGACAGAATGTGGCGTACGTGTGGCGAGGAACGGAGTTCGAGGAACGCGCGATTGAGGTTGCCAGAAAAAGCGGCGACAAGATCATGGTCGCTAAGGGCGTGAGCGTCGGAGAGCAAGTGGCGCTGCGCGATCCTACGGCGAAGGAATAGCCGGAGTACCTGAGATGAAAAGCAGACGTGCCATCACGTGGGCTGTTGCAGCGGTCGTTCTGTGCGCCGTGGTGGGCGTGGTAGCGGCCGTACGCCGGGCCTCGCCGACAGCCGGCGCCGACGATGTTCCCACCGGCCGCGTGAAACGCGGCGACCTCGACATGAAGGTTTTCGTCACCGGCGAATTACGCGCCAGCCATTCCGAGATGCTGACCGCGCCTCCCATCGGCGGAGGTGCACTGCAGATCACGCATTTGCTGCACACCGGCACCGCCGTCAAGAAGGGCGATCTGGTGATGGAGTTCGATCCCACCGAGCAGCATTTCAAGCTGGATCAAAATCGCTCCGAATTGCAGCAGGCTGAACAGGAGATCACCAAAGCCAAGGCCGACGCAGCGGTGGTGGCGGCGCAGGACAAAGTCGCGCTCCTCAAAGCGCGATACGACGTAAGACGCGCCGAGCTGGACGTGCAGAAGAATGAACTGGTCAGCACCATCGATGCGCGAAAGAATGACCTTGCCCTCGACCAGGCCAAGCGGGTGCTCGCCGAACTCGAACAGGACGTCAAATCGCGCAGCGCATCGAATCGGGCGGCCATCTCGCTGGCCGAGGAAAAGCGCAATAAGGCAAAGCTCGCGATGGACCAGGCCCAGGGCAACATCGACAAGATGCGGGTCGTGGCTCCCATGGACGGTCTGGTCGCGCTGGAAAAGAATGAGGGCGCAGCGGGCGGATTCTTCTTCAGTGGGATGTCGCTGCCGGAATATCGCGAAGGAGACCAGGTTGAACCCGGCCGAACGGTAGGCCAGATCGTCGACGCTAAGGAAATAGAACTGAGCGCCAAGGTAGGAGAACTCGAGCGCAACAACATTAAAGAAGGGCAGCCGGTCGACCTGCAACTCTACGCGTTTCCCGGCAGCACCTTTCACGGCACGGTGAAGACCGTGGGCGGCGCCAACACTCGCAGAATGTGGGACGACGATACCAGCACCAAGTTCGAAGTTACCATCAAACTCGCAACCACCGATCCGCGCATGCGGCCCGGACTGACGGCTCGCATTTCTATTAATGGCGATCCACGGAAAGACGTGCTGTACGTGCCGCGCCAGGCGCTGTTCTTAAAGGAGAACAAGCGCGTGGTGTACGTGCACAACGGCAGCAACTTTGATCCGCGCGAAGTGAAGATTCAGGCCGAGAATGAAAGTCGCGCCGCGATTGACGGGATTGGCGCCGGCACGGAGATCGCGCTGATTGACCCGACTGCGCCTCGAAGGGCAACGAACGCCGGCACTCCCTCGCCTGCCGCCGGAGGAGGTGCTCCGTAATGGCGACGGTTGCGTCCACCCCTCCGGCACGCCTGCTGCGCGGTTACCAGCAGTGGCTCCCCGATATGCAACTGGGGCTGCAGAACCTGCTGCTGCACCGGCTGCGCTCTTTGTTGACCATGCTTGGGATGATTTTCGGCGTCGCGGCGGTGGTCTCGATGCTCTCGATCGGCGCGGGCGCGCGACAGAAAGTGATGGCCCTGATCGAGCAGATGGGCGTGCACAACCTGATTGTGGAAGCAAAGGAAACCACGGAGTGGCAGGCACATCAGAAGGTTCGCAAGCTTTCTCAGGGATTGTCTTTTCAGGATTATCGTGTGATTCGCGACGATGTGAACGACATCGTCGCCGCCACGCCGCGGAAGCGGATGACTCCTTCGAAAACGATTCCGAAATCGCAGCAGGATCCGCCGACAGTGTACGGAGTCAATCCGAACTACCTGGCGATCGCGGGACTGCACGTGCAGCAAGGCAGGTTCTTTACCGAGGACGACGACACGCGGGGCGCGCCAGTCGTCGTGCTGGGCGCGGCGGCCCGGTCGAGCCTGTTCGGCTCCGCCGATCCGATCGGGCAATACGTGAAGGCCAATGAAACCTGGTTCCGCGTGATTGGAGTAGCTTCGCCGCAACTCAGTTCGCAAACCGAAGTGGCGGGCGTACCCACGCAAGACCTCAACAACATCATGTATGTGCCGCTGAATTCGGCCATTCTGCGGCTGGAAGACAACTACAGCGACGTGCGCGACGAGATCGACGGCATCTACCTGAACATTCGCGACAACGCCGATATGGCCTCCGTGGCGCAGGTGGTGCGGGCGATTCTCGATTCGTCGCATCATTCCGCCGGAGATTTCAGCGTGATCGTGCCCGCCGAACTGCTTGCCGAGCAGAAGCGGACGGAACGTTTATTCAATGCGGTGATGGTTGCGATCGCGTCGATTTCTCTGCTCGTCGGCGGGATCGGCATCATGAACATCATGCTGGCCAGCATTCTGGAGCGGACGCGCGAAATTGGCGTGCGCCGCGCTGTGGGCGCGCGGCAGTCCGACATCATCCGCCAGTTCGTGGTCGAAGCCATGTTGATTTCCTTCGTCGGAGGAAGCTTCGGCATTATGTTCGGCTTCGTGATGTCGCGCCTGATCGCGCTGCTCGCCGGATGGTCGACCATTGTGACGCTCAGTTCCATCCTGCTCGCCTTCATCGTCTCGATTACGGTCGGACTCGTTTTCGGAATTTATCCTGCAGTCAAAGCCGCACGTCTCGATCCAGTGGAGGCCATTCGCTGGGAGTAGGCGGCGCGGCCATCGTCTTCACAGCACCAGTCAACACACCTTGGAGGATTGAGGAATGAAATATTCTCGCCTGGGGCTTCTCGCTTGTCTTCTGCTGCCTTTCGCTCTTCCCTGCGGCGCACAAACCACTCGTCAGCCAGAAACATATCGCGGGCTGACGAACCTGCAGGCCGTCTCGAACACGCTGCCGGGCGCGCAATACATGCGCGATCACGTGGTGGATGGCAAACTGCGGTTGACCCTGCAGGATGCGGTGACAGTGACGCTGGCCAACAACAGCAATGTCAGGCTCCAGGAACTGAATATCGAAAATACGAAGTACGCGCTGCTGACTGCGCATTCGCCCTTCGACCCTTCGGTGCAAGGAAGCTTTAACGCCCAGCGGTCGATTTCGCAAACCTTTAACCAGCTGTCGGGGGCGCCGTTGCTGGGGACTCTGAGCACCTTGAACCAGTTCACACAGCTCACCTACGGCCAGACGCTGGAGACCGGAACCAATCTACAAGTCAATTTCAACACGACCAAGCTCTCGTCGAACAGCACCTTCAACTTCTTCAATCCCTCGATCTCTTCCTTTCTGAGCTTTCAGTTCACCCAGCCTCTGTTGCGGAATCGCTGGCTGTTCGCGAATCGAGCGCCGCTGATCATCGCACGCCGAAACCTGCAAGGATCCCGCGCCACCTTCGAAGCGCAGGTCAGCGGCATTATTCAGTCCGTCGTCACGCAGTATTGGAATGTAGTGCAGGCGCGGGGAAATTTGGATGTTGCGCGGAAGTCGCTTGACGCCGCCGAGGCGACCTACAAACACGACAAACGCGCGCTGGAGTTGGGAGCGCTGCCGCCCCTGGACATTTATCGTTCAGAATCGCAGGTGGCCGGCCGGCGCGTCTCGGTGATTCAAAGCGAGTACGCTCTCAAGCAGACCGAGGATGCTTTCCGTCAAACCGTGGGCGCCGACATCGATCCTTTCTTTCGCGCGATTGATCTCGATTTAACCGAAACACCCGAACCCGCAGGAGAGCTGCGGAGCATCGACGCGGCGACGGCCCTGCAACAGGCAATGACAAAGCGTCCGGAACTGGAAGCGGCGCGCCAATCGCTGGCCAACGACGACACCAGCATCCGGCTGGCCCACAACAATCTGCTGCCTGACTTGCGCTTGAGCGGAAACTATTCGGGGAACGGACTGGGAGGCAACCAGTACAATCTCAACGTCACTCCGCCGCAGTTGGTGTCCTACGGGGGCTTGGGCGATTCGCTAAACCAGCTTTTCGGCTTTGGATATCCCTCCTACGGATTCTCCCTGACCTTGAACCTGCCCATCAAAAACCGGAGCGGGCAAGCCGCTCTCGGCAACGCTCTGGTCTCGCGCCGCCGCGACCTGTACACCGACCGGCAAATTCGCGAGCAGATCACGTTCGACGTGAGCAACGCTGTCCACCAGCTTGAAGAGGCAAAGATCAGCGTCGCAGCCAGTAAAGAAGCGGTCGATCTGGCGCGAAAAACCATGGCGGCGGAACAGCGCAAGTACGAACTGGGAACGGGACAGATTTTTCTTGTCCTCGAAGCTCAGACCGAACTGGCCGCGGCCGAGCAAAGCCTGCTGCAGGCGGAAGTCGGCTATCAACTTTCGGTAACTGCCGTGGATTACGCCACCGGAGGATTGCTCGATCCATATCACGTCCAGATCGCGGAATTAACTCACTACGTTTCCCGAGGATACTGAGAGGCGTCGCATCTTCCCCACTGCTGTCAAAGGCAGTAAAATTATTCCTAGCATTGCGAAAGTGGCGGAATTGGCAGACGCACCAGACTTAGGATCGCGCAGATCGTTTTGGCAGCAGATTGCAGCGAGTATTATGTGCTGGCATTTCTGTACTTTCCGTGAATCGGTCGCCACTCCTTCCAAGCCCAGCTAAACAGGTACTCGCTACAGTTTCCGCTACAGTCCCTGAGAGGGTTACGTCACATTTCGCGTTACAAAATTTCGGAAGGTGGCTCCAGTGTTTCGCAGGCTTTCTGACATGTGGCCCTGGCTAATCCCGTCTCTCGACTGATTGCGCCCCAGCTCATTCCGCGATCTCGCAGTTCTCGAATCTTGCTGGCGTCTACGGCAGCGTTGGGCCTTCTACCCAGAACCTTGCCCTGTTTCCGTGCTCGCTCTAGGCCAGCTAGCGTTCTCTCGGATAGCCTTACTCGCTCCTGCTTGGCAACCACGGCGAGAATGCTAATGACTGCCTCTCGGAAAATCCCCGTGGAATCGAGGTACTGCTCCGTCAACGATCTCCACTGGATTCCATAGCTGGTAAATCTGTTCAAATGCTGCAAGGTTTCGAGTGCTCCTTCCCGCGATAAGCGATCTAGCGACCAGAAAAGCAGAACATCAAATTTCCGCTGGCTGGCATCTTGGAACATCCGCTGGAATTGTTCACGATCTGAATTTTTGCCGGTCAACTGATCCGCATACACCGCAACCAGAACCCAGCCCTGCAAGCGAGCGAATTCTTTGAGCTGGTTGAGTTGGTTCTCCGTTTCCTGTTTGCCTGTTGAAACCCTGATGTAGACTCCGCATCTCATGGATCACCCCGCAATAATCGGTCGTTTCTTTCGACCTCGTATCGACGACGCTCGCGCGACGAATTTTCAACGACTTACAACACCTGCAAGACTGCAATCTGCTCACCCCTTTTTGGCGGGTTCGGCTAGTGTTTCTTCGCCTTCGGCCATCGTGCTCTCGCTGCCTTCTGTGCGCGTTTGGATCGCTCTGCCGCAGTCATGCCCTTGGCGGCATTGGCCCCACCCTGTTGTCCGCGACACACAGGGCAATATTCGACCACGACAAGCCGGGTATCGGGATGAATCGGGCAATGCTTTGCCATAAGTCGCACCCTACCACGCGGGATTGGCCCCTACGCCATCATGATCTCAACCTGCAAGCGGTTGAGTGCTTCCCGAACGTTGTTGTTGCTTTCCTTGACGATTCTGGTGAAATTTGGCCGCTCAGCCGAATTGTTTGTTTCCGCATCCCAGACTCGCCCTAACAATTCTGTAGCTTCCTTGGCGATACCGTAGCTGGAAAACTCCAGGACACTCAGCCGCGATAGAAACCTCGGCTCTAGGCGCGAAGAATCGTTGGACGTGAATACGAAGATCGTGTTCGGTGGGAAGTTGGTCGAATCCAGTTTGCTCAAGAGCGAGACCTGAGCAGCATCCGTCATTCGATCAGCCTCATCGACAACGACCAGATGCATCCGCTTGTCGGCCATCGGAACATACTGGCATGTTCGCCGCACTCGTTCGATGTTCTCCAGATTACACTCTTGACTTGGGACATGATGTAGCTCTGCCGGAATGGCTTCCGCCAACGCTAAGGCCATCGTGGTCTTCCCCGTTCCGCTTGGCCCGATGAATAGCCACGCACTCTGAAACGGCTGTGCAGCTAACCGCGCCATGCACTTGCGAATTTTCTCAAGGCCGACAAAACCGTCAAACGTCCGTGGTCGGTACTTCTCAGTCAAAGGCTCGGGAAAGCCGAGTGACGGTTGGAGTGCTGGTGTCTCGAATAGACTTGCCATTAGCGTGCCCCTCCATTCTTCCCACACTTGCCCGCGATGTAGTCGAGCCATCTCTCCCGCTTGAACTCACAGTTCTGGGCATGGCAGAAGTTGGCGAGGTGTTCCAGTTGAGCGGGAGTGAAAGCTTCGCAGCAGCCTCGCGTATCCCGCAGATATTCGGCTAGGGCGATGAAGTGTTTCTTGCTCACGGTTTGTTCTCCAGCGTCTGCTAAGCAGCGGTTAGCACACAGAACGCGGTGAACATACTTGCTCGTTTGCGACCAAACCTTGCAGAGCGGTGCTAGGCAATAATGCGATTAGCGAAACGTCCGCCAATCAGACGTGGATTAGCGGCGGATTTGCAGGGGATTTGCGATGTCTGAGTGGCGCGAAGAGTACGGCGAATTATCGCCAGAGCGGAGCAAGTTATTCTCGATTGTTGTCTCACTCTCAATCTGCAACTTTTTCCCGGCCAGGTTTAGGCTATCGTCAAGGGGGGTGGCCTTCCAATTTGGGATGGGACCCGCGAGGAAGAAACTTCTAGAAATTTGAAATGGGCAACATGAGTGAGATCGCTGTTGCGACAAACGATCTTGAGGAGTTGTACAGGTCCCATCCGCTCCAAAGGGCGAACAAGTTTAGAATTTGACAAGTCGAATGCGGATTCGTCTCGACGGCGCCGTCTTTCTCTCGTGGACAATTCATGGTCTCGTGATTGGTATACACTTATACGTTTTATCGAATCCGAGCCTTCGTTCTAACGGAATGGGAGGTCGCCCAGATGGCAGGTCATCAAGAAACATTTGGAACTAGCTATTCAGCTCCACTAGGTTTTGCCGCATACCCATCTACAGGCCCCATCCCGGAAGTGTTTCATAACGCGATACGGGAGATCAACAAGACTCGCTCTGTTGACATTGTGTCTTGGGAAGACACCCGAGTGGACGGAAAACTCATTGTTGATGTGATTTGCGACAACATCAGGCAGGCGGATTTCTTTATCGCCGATCTTACCGGGATTAATCCCAACGTCTTGTTCGAATTGGGCTACGCCATAGCCAAGAACAAGCGCATCTGGATTCTCATTGATAAATCCATCACGAGGGCACGAGAGGACTTCAATGATCTAGGTTTGCTAACAACGGTTGGATACACGGACTATTCGAACTCAAGCCAGATCGTGAGCAAGTTTTTCAAAGCCAAGCCGCACGAGGAATTGACTACAACAATTTTTGATCGTCATATCAAAGCGAGTCTCAGTTCTGACCTTGCACCCCGCGGGATATTATATTTGAAGAGCCTGTACGACACTGAACCATCTATCAAAATTAGCCAGCGGGTTCGTGAGTCTCCCCTCAGGGTAACGATTGACGATCCCAATGAGTCACTGAAGTCTCTTCTTTGGTATGCACAGAACATTTTTCGAGCGCAGGGAACAATCTGCCATTTTACAAGCACAAGCAGAGACAATCATAAAATTCAGAATGCACGGTCTGCTCTCGCCAGCGGATTAGCGGCTGGGTTTGGCAAGGGTGTGCTGTTGCTTGCCGATTCCGACTATCTAGCCCCACTGGACTATCGGCTGATGCTGCAAAACTATAAGTCAGCAGCACAAGCAGAGACCATCGTTGATGTCTGGTTGGCATCCTTCGAAGAAATTGAACGCAAGAAAGAGGACGCCCAAAAGCAGTATTCGGACGTTGTACGAAGTGCGACTGAGCTTAAAGGATTCCAACTTCAATTGGGAGACTATCAGGCGGAAAACGAGCAGGACCAGCTCGATGAATATTTTGTAGAAACAGCCGCTTATCGGGAGGCCCTCTCGGGACGACAGACGATATTCGTAGGCCGAAAGGGAACCGGGAAAACGGCGAACCTGTTGCAGTTGACTGCGGAACTCAAGAAAGAACCATCGACATTGGTGTGCAGCATAAAGCCAGCAGAGTACGAGATCGAGTCAGTAATAAGGCTGTTTCAGACGTTCGAAAGTATAGATGCCAAGGGCCACGTCATTGAAACTCTCTGGAAATTTCTCTTGTACACGGAAATCGCGAACGTGACTGCTGAATATCTCGAAAAGCAGTTAATGTTTGCTCCTCGTTCCGACGACGAAAAGGAATTTCTGGCATTCATGTCCCGCCAAAAGGAAGTGATGTCGGGAGATTTCTCAGTCAGGCTTGAGAGGGCAGCCAAACGGCTGCTGCGGGACTCGAAAAAAGAAGGCGTGGAGCAAACGCGGGTTGCGGTATCCGAAGCTTTGCATGTCGGGATATTTCAGCAACTTCGCGTGCTGCTGGGGAAAGTGTTAGCAGGCAAGACGCGGGTTGCTGTGCTCCTAGACAACCTTGATAAACCTTGGAAGAAGACGGCAGATATATTGTTTCTTTCTGATCTCCTGTTAGGCCTCCTAGCAACAGGAATCAGCATCCCCGCAGAATTTGCGCGATCTGACAGCAGGAGACAAGCTGTCGAGGTCAGTGTCGCAGTTTTTATTCGGAGTGATATATTCGCATCCATTGTTGAACGCGCGACTGAACCTGACAAATTGTCGTTCGTAAGGCTCAAATGGGAAGACCCCGAGCTTTTACTGCGAATAATTGAAGCTCGGTATCAAGCAGCACATGAAGCTGATAATGACCCGGCGATGATGTGGAGCACATATTTCGTTCCCTCGGTCAAGGGGAGGCCAATAAAGCAGTATCTCACTCAAACTATCTTACCGAGGCCTCGGGACATCGTTTATCTAGTGAAGGAGGCGGTGTCAACTGCGGTCAATCGCAATCATAGGAGGGTTGAGGAAGACGATCTTCTTAGCGCGGAGAAGCAATATTCGCATTATGCGTTTGACAGCATTCTGGTTGAAAATGGAATCACAGTGCCTCAATTGGAGAGGCTGCTCTATGAATTCGCGGGCAAGCATTACCTTGTTAGCGAGGACGAAGTTGTTAAGTGCATAGAGAGCGCTGAATTACCTATCCAGATGAAAGACATTCTGATTGATCATTTGGTCAGGCTCACCTTTTTGGGATTTGAGGTTGATGAGAATAGATTCGTATTCACGGAAGACCCAAAGGAGCTGAAAAAGACGCAGATTCTTAGCGCGAAACTGGCAAGACAGCTAAAGCGCATGCGGCGCTTCAAAATACACCCCGCTTTCCAGTCATTCCTCGATATTCGCTGAACCCAGGCCGAGTGGTTTAGTGGTTTGCGTTTCCATGCAAGGTAGATTTCCGCGACGCAGTTCGCAACCCTATTTTTGCCCAGAGGCTTTCTCTCCTCGCCACAAAACGGGGTTCGCACCCCAGAATTGCCACAATCGCAGATAAGCAGGGCATGACAGCACACGGGAAGGGACGATTCGCTGTGCGAGAATCGTCGCAGGGATACCCGGAGAGAATGTTTTCCCCGCCGAGTTTAAGCTATCGTAAGCCGGGTGGCCTCTAATTTATGATGGGACCCACCCAGACGAAACTCTTAGATTTTCGAATTCGTTATTCTTCTCGTCCTCGATGGCCAAGGTCACATTGCGGTTGGAGAGGTCGAGCTTACAGGAACAAGAAACGAGAGACAATTTTTTGAGGGGAGAAGGGAAAGAGATGGTCCCAGAGCCCCCCTGTCTGAAATCGTGTTGGACTAGGACTCAGATGAAACCTGCCTCCAGATCAACTCAACTCATCGCGGGCGGGATCGGCGTCCCTTTTGTTGTCGATGGCGCGCTAGGGCGTGGAGTGGAGATGGTTGGATTTTGAGTTGAGGACGTGATCTCCGAAGCCTGACGCCAACGTTACGTACGTACGTAACGGACTGCGTTGTTCCGTTGTTCCGGGCTTGGTGTGAAAGCAGCAGCTACAGCCTTTTCAGGTTTTAACTCTTCCTTATTCTTTTGGCTAGACACCGAAGGTGAGCCTGCCCTCCTCCAGAAGGGCTTTGAGAAGTTCATACGACGAAAGTCTTAATTTGTACGTTAAGAGTACATCCTTCGAAAAAAAGCGCTTTTCTGACGTTATGCCCGCCTGGATCGAGGATAGAAGTTGAAGGGTCGCACTGATCGTGCGACCTAATAACCTAGTGGCGCTCTCCATAGCGGTCTGATTTAAGCAACCCCGCACGGCGCGATGGAATCTGGGGATTAGGGGGCCCCGCGTCGCCGCTTGTTACGAAAACCGGACAAATTCGACAAGTGAACGCTATTCAATCCGGAGAACACATTGGCGTGTCTTGACCAGAACCGCCGCCTACCAAACATTTGGAGAATCAAAACGATACGCCTGCAAACGGGAAACCCGACCGTCCAGGCGACGTTCCGCTCTCGGAACACAATCTACAAATTTCATAATCCCACACGAGCGGATGCTAATAAGAGCATCGCTTTTCAGATTTGCGCCAGGGCAACACTCGGGTGGCGGCTTCTGTGTACCGTCAAAGCTTCCTTTCGGGTGTTCCTGACACGACGAAGATCGTGACAGCCAGTGTTTGGCCTGCAAGGGTTTGTCGTCCTGGCTGCCGACGCGATTCCTTACACGTTGATTGCGGAGGAAACGTATGCATCGCCTTGCCTTGATTTTGCTGCTCATCATTCCCTTTTCCTTGATTGCCCAAAATCCTCCTGCTAGTGACCCGGCTGCCGTTTCTCTTGTTCAACCGTCCATAGCGGCGCTCACGGGAGGGGTGGCCATCAGCGATGTCACGCTGAACGCAAACGTGACTTCGACTTGGGGTTCCAGCAGTGAGACAGGCACGGCCACGTTTCGGGCCAGCGGAACGAGCGATGGCCGCGTTGATCTGAATTTGAACGATGTGACGCGCACCGACGTTCGCAATAGCACCAATGGCATACCGGGGGGTGCCTGGGTTGTGAACGGCGGGACTGCTACCCCTTACGCACTGCATAACTGCTGGACCGACGCAGCTTGGTTCTTTCCAGCACTGTCTTCGCTTGCTCAGACGGCTAACGCGAATTTTGTCTTCAAATACATGGGCCAAGTGCAACACGGAGGTCTGAATACCCAGCAAGTACGGGTTTTCCAAGCGCCGCCTGCAGGCATATCACTCTTTCAACAGCTCAGCACAATAGATTTCTATCTCGATCCAGTTTCCCTGCTTCCGTCTGCTGTTGCGTTCAACGTGCACCCCGACGGAAACGCGGGTGTGAGTCTGTCCGTTGAGGTCGATTTCTCGAACTATCAAGTAATTCAGGGTGTGGCCGTTCCGATGCACATCCAGAGGTATCAGCAAGGCACCCTAATGCTAGATGCCACGATACAAACGGTGCTTCTGAACCAGGGTCTTAGTCCCTCGGTTTTTTCCATCAACTAGGGAACCTTTGCAGCAGTTTCAAGTGAGGAAGAAATCCATGAAGCTCCCAGCCCGGCAGTTTCTCCTGGCCGTAACTGTGACCTTGGCGAGTCAGCTTGTCTCCGCCCAGCAAACAACGCAACCGGCTCCATTCCAGAGTTGGGGAGGTGGACCTGTCGACTCTGTGAACCTGGGCAATTTGGATATTCATTTAACGATTCCTGTTCTGCACAAGGCAGGACGGGGTATGCCCTTTGCCTACGACATCTCCTATGATGCGCAAGTGTGGTCGTCAGTCACAAGTAACGGGACAACTCAATGGCAGCCGAGTAATACATTCGGCTGGATGAATATCTCGGGTGCCGGAATGGGTGGATACGTAAGCTACTCCACAGTGACTACGAGTGGCCAATGCCCCATTAATCCGCCTTACACGTACGGAACGTATACGCAGATCGAATACTATGGATTTGTTTATCACGATGCTGTCGGCTTCAGTCACCAAATGTCGGCCACCGCGTACTACATCACTACGACCGGGTGCACGTCGCCGCCGAATGGACCCCAGCCAACGCAAGCCGAGGAATCGGTGGCAAGTGATGGGTCCGGTTACACTTTTTATGTTGGCCCTGCCGCTGCCAATTCAATTTCGGGGTATGTCGTTACAAAATCCGGGACGACCATTGACACGCCGTTCGTCAGCGGCCCTCCGGTGGGAGGCTCTGGGTCGCCTCTCCAGGACGCGAATGGGAACATAATCAGCGAATCCGGCGGTACGTGGACGGATACTCTTGGCACGCAAGTCTTGGCTCTGGTGGGAACGCCTCCTAGCCCCACGACCTTCACGTACATTTCCCCTGCAGGCAATGAGCAATACACCGCGAACTACGCAGCCTACAATATCAAGACGAATTTTGGGTGTAGCGGAATCACGGAGTACAGTGCTGACAATGTGTCGCTTGTAAGCAGTATTGTTCTGCCGGACGGATCACAGTACAGCTTTGCGTATGAGGGCACTCCGAATAACAGTGGTTACACGACCGGACGCATCTCGCAGGTGACACTTCCAGCCGGAGGGACGATCTCCTATAACTACACCTATACCGGCTCACATGATGGCATCAACTGTACAGATGGAAGCACCCTAGTGCTAGAACGGACGCTCAATCCGGGCGGTCAATGGCAGTATTCACGCTCCGGGTCGGGTTCTCCCTGGACTACTCTTGTCACGGACCCAAGCGGTAATCAAACATCGATCGATTTCGAGGCGTACGGGACGAATTTCTATGAGACCCAGCGGCTTGCATATCAAGGCACCACATCTGGAACGCTGCTCCGAACCGACATCACCTGCTACAACGGACAAAGTATCAACAGCCCGTCAAACTGTTACAACACAGCCATCACAGCCCAAGTCGCTCGCTTTACGAAGTTCACGTACCTGCCCAATTCGAGCGGCGTCCAAAGTGAGACAGACAGCACTTACGACCAGTACGGGCTGATCCACGAGGTGGACGAATACGATTACGGCGTCGGTGCGGTCGGATCGCTGATCCGCAAAACGATAACGGCGTATACGACTTTGGGACATGGCATCGTAGACCGCCCATCCAGCGTAACGATCAAAGACGCGAGCAATAGCATTAAGGCCAACACATCTTACGGGTACGATGAGACGACGCCGACGCAAACCAGCGGCACGCCACAGCACGCGTCTGTGACTGGCTCACGTGGGCTTCTGACCAGCGTAGTAGCCGAAGCCAACGGAACCACGAATCTGTATCGCAAATACACCTATTACGACACGGGAACTCTGAGCACATCGACCGATGTCAGTACGTCAAGCACTACGAATGGTGCGAGCACGACGTACAACTATGCAGCGGGAACTGCCTCGTGCGGTAATTCGTTCGTAACGTCCATCACCGAGCCACTGAGCCTGTCCCGAACGATGACCTGGGATTGTAATGGCGGAGTCATGCTCTCGCTCACCGATGAGAACACCAACACCAGCAGCACGGCTTATAGCGGCTCAAACTACACGAACTATTTCTGGCGTCCCTATAGCACAACCGACCAGGCCGGTACCACCACGAACTACTTCTACTACCTAAACTCCAGCAATCAGCCGTTCCAGACAGAGAGCCAATCAGCGAAGTTCAATAGTAATAACTCCATCGTAGACGTTCTGACAACTACTGATGACTTTGGACGCACGGTCTTCAGGCAGACGAAGCAGGGACCGAGCGCTTCAAACTACGACACAGTGGCAACCTGTTATGACAGCTCGGGCCGAGTGAGTCTGACGACCTTGCCGTACAGCACCACAGCCATTACTTCCGGGACGGCGTGCCCATCGTCCAATTACGGAACCTCGTACACCTACGATGCGCTCAATCGACAGACCGCCGTCTCAGACAGTGGCGGAGGATCGACTGCCTACTATTACACCGAAAACGATGTGCTTCAGACGCTGACCTCACCGACGCAGAAAAAGCAGCTGGAATACGATGCGCTCGGCCGATTGAAATCGGTGTGCGAGGTCACCTCTGGAACGACCGCCTTTCCCGGTGGGACCTGTGCTCAGAACGGCCAGCAAACGGGCTATTGGACGACCTACACTTATGATCTTCTCGGGGATATGACTGGTGTCACGCAAAACGCCCAGGCATCTTCCGGGCAGCAGCAGACACGTGCCTACGTTTATGATTTCCTCGGGCGACTGACTTCGGAAACGAATCCAGAGATGAAGAACGCGGCTGTTGGCTATACTTACGATTCACTGTCGAGCGACGCTTCTTGCGGAACGTACACTTCGGCGGGAAACATGGTCAAGCGCCTGGACGCAGCCAGCAATGCCACCTGCTACAGCAACTACGATTCACTCCATCGTGTCGGGCTTATCACATATTCTTCCACCAGCACGCCGGCCAAGCATTTCGTCTATGACGCAGCGACGGTCAGTGGGACCAACATGTCCAATGCCAAGACTCGTTTGGCGCGAGCCTACACTTGTATCGGCACGTGCGCCAGCAACATTACAGATCTGTTCTTTAGCTATTGGCCCACTGGCCAGACGACCGACGTGTGGGAGCTAACGCCGCACTCTGGCACGAGCTACTATTACCATGTGACCTCCGATCCTTGGCCTAACGGAGTGATGAACACCCTCCAAAATCTTCCTGGCTTGCCCACGGTTACTTATTCCACCGATGGCGAAGGAAGACTAGGGACGGCTTCCGCGGGCACCGGACAGAACCCACTGACTGCTATCAGCTACGATGCCGCCAGCCACGTGAAAGCTTTGACTTACGGTTCGTCCGACAGCGATTCGTTCCAGTTTTATCCCACAACCGGACGAATGTCCCAGTACCAGTTCAGCGTCGGAAGTTCGCCCAAGACCGATACCGGAGCAATCACTTGGAATCCGAATGGAACGATACAACAACTGGCGATTACGGATCAGTTGAATTCCGCCAACACTCAAACTTGTACCTACACTCAGGATGACCTCGGGCGGGTGGCTAGCGCAAACTGCGGTTCTAGCACCTGGAGCCAGACCTTTAGCTATGACCCGTTTGGAAACATCACAAAGACGGTGCCGAACGGGGCGACCGGTACGTCCTTCAACGTAAACTATGATTACACAAACAACACGAACCGGATCACCTCCACGCCTTTCTCGTACACAAGCACGACCGACCCTAACGCTAAAACGGGAGACCTGACAGCCGACAGTAACCACGTTTACTCGTGGGACACAGACGGCCAGCTGACAGGGGTCGATTCGGGGACTTCCACTGGTATATGCTTGACCTACGACGCCTTAGGACGTGCCGTTGAGAAAGACACGGGTTCCGCCTGCATGACAAGTCCGACTAGTACAACGGAAATTGTCTATAGTCCCTCAGGCGCAAAGCTGGCTTTCATGAACGGATCGTCGCTGGTCAAAGCTTTCGTTCCACTGCCGGGCGGGGCGCAAGCCGTGTACAACTCCTCAGGACTGCAGTATTACCGACACCCAGATTGGCTGGGCAGCTCGCGGCTGTCTACGACTACGAGCCGGACCGCTTATTATGATGTCGCCTATGCACCTTACGGCGAGAACTACGCCGGTTCCGGTACGCAAGACCTTTCCTTCACTGGCCAAAACCAGGACACGGAATCCAGTGGTTCTGGCGGTGCGGGCGGATTGTACGACTTCCTGTACCGCGAGCACAGCCCTGTGCAGGGTCGCTGGCTTTCACCTGATCCCATGGGATTGGCGGCTGTGAGCCCATCTGATCCACAGAGCTGGAATCGCTATGCCTACGTAGGCAACCGGCCCCTCAACAACCGAGACGCGCTCGGTAACCTCATAATAGCGCCGATATGTGATCCTGAAGACCCCTTCTGCGGGGGTGGGGGTTGCGATCCCGTCTTTGGATGTCCGTGCGATCCATCTGACCCGACCTGCGATCCCGGCGGGGGTGGAGGAGGTGGTGGTGGTGGCGGTGGAGGTGGCAATCCCGGCGGCGGTGGCGGATTTACAAACGCGGGCGGCGTCTGGCCGGGGAACGAAACCACTGGATTGCCAACCGGGCTCAACACCTCTCCACTTTCGAGTTTGGATGGCCTCATAGGATTGCTGCCGAATCTCGGCTGCGGCGGCAGTACCCCTCCCGGATCAGGACTTACGGAGCCCGTACCGGTCTCAAGACCATGTGTTTTGCCTGTCTTTGTGCTTCCTCCGGTCACTGACACACTTGCGCAAGAGGGTGGCCAGCCACCTCAGGTCCAAAACACATGTACCTGCAATGGTCCCGGCGGCCCGCCCAGCAAGATCGCTTTCTTAAGTTATTGCTCCTATAGTTGCTATTGCGGAACCGATGGAGCAGCTGAGGCGGTCTTCCCACTCCCCGCGCTACGAAGGGACTGTGGATGGATGAAAAACACTTGTCCGGTCTATGTTGTGGGAAACGAAAAGCGAATACGGGGCTCTGGGGTTGGAGACATTAAGGTTACAAAGTGTTCCGATAGCAGTGATTGAGCCTAAGAAAACGCGTTGGGTCCTTTCACGCCATCTTTCGCTTGCGGCGCTACTAGCCTCTGCATTGGCTCGCGACCGAGACCAAGACGAAGTTGGCGTGCCGGAATTCTTCGCTGCTTGCTATATTGCCGATCCGTTCCGATTCCTGAGTTTCTGGACTGATGCGTGGGATTGCATAGAGGCCCTGAGAAGTGAATGTGACCTTCTCGATCCCGTCGTGTTGTATCAGTACACTCTACTCGTCCACATTCGCTCTGAACTGGAAACCAACGAGGGCAGCCGTTGCTCCTACACAGAGGACTTAGAGCAATGTCTGTTGGATGCTGCTGAGGCACAACATGTGAGTCAAGGCGTCCCTCAGATCGATCTTCCTAATTTTTTGCTTGCGGTTCGCGAAGATAAGCGTTTGACTCGTGCATTTAGGGCGGGCTTTCGCAGCGATTTTGCTCGTCAACGCGCCGGCTCGAATGTTCCATGACCTTAATGTCACCTGCCCATAAAAGGTTGGCCCACCTTTGGGTTCACTGGTATGAAGCCAGGTTGCGTCGTCGGTGGGTCAAGACGTTGACCGTCGCCCTGATACTGTCCTTTCTTGTCAGCTGCGGCGGAGCAAGCGGAACGGGTCCAGGCGGGTCGGGAGGTTCGACCGCGCAAACAGAAACCGGCCCGCATCCACCGATCCACGCCCGCTATCTGCGCACTGACATTCAGTACAACCCGAATGCGCTCCAGTTTTTCCCTCCCCACATCACCGCTTACAATAGCGTCCACAACCGCTTCTTCATCAGCAACACCACACTCAACCGCATCGATGTATTCGACGTCACGCAAGAATCTCAGATTGGCTCCATCATTGTGCCGCAACCCTGGGGCTTGGACGTGGCACCGGACGGCAGCACACTGTATGTGGCCACTACCTTCGGCGATGTGTACTTCGTCGATCCGGGAGCAATGCAGGTGCTGCAGAGATTTCCTTCTTCAACCATTGGCCCGCAAGGATACACTGCATCGCAGGTTTTCATGCTGGCTAACGGGCAGTTGGCGCTGCTCGGAGCAATCAGTGGAGGCTTCTACTTTGATGGCACTCTAAACTTTGCCATTTGGAATCCAGCGTCTAATGCGCTCACGATCCTGAACGCTGAACTCCCAAATTTTGGGACGAACATCGGCCAGATGGCGGTGACGGCTGACCGGAGCAAGGTGCTTATCGGAGGGGCGACTGCGCAATATCTGGAACTGTACGACCCGTCAACGACTTCTGTGCTTTCGGCGAACGTAACTTGTGGGCAAATCGAGGAGATTCTGCCAACGCCGGACGGAACGCGGATTATTGTGGTCGGGCTCAGCGGTAACGTCGAGGTACTCGATGCCAGCAGTTTGGCTGAACTCGGAAGCTTCCCGAACGTGCCGGGGTATAGCGCTGTCCTCAGCCAGGACGGTTCCACACTCTATACGGTGGACTTAGAGGCAAATGTGTTGGCGTGGGATACCACCACGTTTACACAAAAGGGATGGGTGTCCAGTTTCGATCTAGTCGATTTGCAGCAGGCAATTGTTGCTTCGTCCATTGACGGGACCGGACTCATCTTTGGGCCGATAGGGCACGGCGTTGCATTTGTCGATGGATCGCAGATCAATCCGGGGAATGAGGGTACTCAGTTCAACATCGGCTTTCTCGCTCCTGCCACTGGTCCGACAAGCGGAGGGACCCCACTACAAACCGAAATCCTGACGCCGCAACCGCCGCCAAACATCACGACCGGCACAGTCTATATCGGCAACGCTCAGGCATCGAGTGTCTCATTGTCAGCCACATCGTTTTCTGGAGGCACGCCACCAGCGTCAGGTTACGGCGCAGCGGACTTCACCGTAGTTTTGCCGGATAGCAGTATTCGCATCATGCCGGAAGACTACAGCTACGGTCCAACGAGTGTAGAAGTGTCACCCAATGCCGCAAGCGCCGAAGGCGGGGCGGAGGGAGCGGTTTTCGGATACGGATTTGGGCAACAGTCGAGCGACGTACAGGTGACAGTGGGAGGACAGTCCGCGACGGTAACGCAACTGCAAACGAATGCGTCCACAACATTTCCCTATCCATTTCCGATGGAAGCCGTATTGTTTACGGTGCCGCCTGGCACCGCTGGTCAGTCGGTGGACATAAAAATCACAACTGTGAACGGTTCGGCAACCGCTACCGCCGCTTTTCAGTATGTTCCGGCGGTGCAATCTTATCCGCTGACAGGTGCGTCTTTGATGCAGGGAACGTACGATCCCAACCGGGGTCTTCTTTACTTCACCGATCAGTCGCGGATCGACGTGTTCTCACCTGCCGGTGCGCAATGGCTGAGCCCGATCACCATACCCTACACGGATATTTCATCTCGTCTCTATGGAGTCGCTCTCTCTCCGGATGGCAACACGCTTGCCATCTCCGATGCTGGGGACTCCAGAATCTATGTTCTTAACCCTGGCTCTCCACAGACGGTTCGGTCGTTTAACGTGTCGGAGCAACTCTCGGACTACGAACCCGGTGGGCTAGCGGTCACAAATTCTGGCATGGTGTACTACGCAACGTTCAATACACAAGGGTACGGCAACACGGCGTTTCACAAACTCAACACGGCCAACGGTTCCATCACTGACTTCATTCTCATAGAAGACGTGGGACAGAATGGGGACGACGCATTCATTCGCGTTCTATTGAGTCCAGATGGCAGCCATGTGTACGTAAATGAGAACGGCCACGCATGGATTCTCGACACAAGCAACGACTCGCTCACCCAGGGTCTTCAGGTCACCATCGACGAGGGTTCCGTGGAAATGGCGATCTCGGGAGACGGAACTGCATTGGCCACTGCGAACTTTTTGACCGATGCGAATCTCAATGCCCTTACGCAGGTTGGCTATGTGGATCGTGACGTTTGGCTTCCTGTGGCAGTATATGGGCAAAAGCTGAACTCGAACGCGAGTGTGCTGTTCCAACCGCTGACGAACGGTATTGACGTTATCGACGGTACGACGGGCCTACTGAAGTATCGAGTTGCCCTGCCGGTACAGGTAGCAAACGTCTACGATGCATTGGCTGTAGACAACACGGACAGCCTTCTTTTCGCAATCACGCCAACCGGGATCGCTCAAGTTAACTTATCCTCGCTCCCTCTACCAAGTTCGTCAGAATCCCGCAAAGTGCTGACCCACCTTTCTGTGCGCGGGCAGTTACCTGCTGCCGACGCGGAAGGAAGGAGGGCCGTAGTGCCGCGAGACTGGTTACAGCGCCCCGTCCTGCGCCATCAGAATTCGAGGGCGCCGCGAAGCGGCGAGAGGGGTGTACTCCGGTCGCCGCTTTGGAAATTTGAAACTCATTAAGTAGAGGCGTCGCCGAAAGTGATAGGAGTAACAATCTACCGTCGGGGGCGGAGCGCCAAATCCGGAAGGGGCTTTACCCTTCTGGAGTTAATCATCGCGGCGACCATCCTGTCGATCCTGACTCTTATGGCTCTCCCGCTGGCGCGCCTGACCATACAGCGCGAGAAGGAGAAGGAGCTACGGCGGGCATTGTGGGAGATGCGCGACGCAATCGACAACTATAAGCAGGCGGGTGAACGGGGTGCGTTTCAAATCAAGGCTGACAGTGGTGGATATCCACCAGATCTGGAAACGTTGGTAAAAGGCGTCGAAGCGCAAGGTGGTAAGAAGCTTCGCTTCCTGCGTTCTGTTCCCATCGACCCCATGACGAGGAGCAAGGAGTGGGGGTTGCGGTCGATGCAGGACGATCCCGATTCCGACTCATGGGGAGGGCAGAGCGTATTTGATGTCTACACCAAGTCAGAGGGTACGGGGCTTGACGGAACCAAGTACAAGGACTGGTAGACTCGCCCGATCCCAAAAGGTCGGATTTCTTGGCTAACCCACCTTGACCAACCGATCTGATGCAATCCGTTTTGCGATCCGTTTGGTGGTCTATCAGAGCTTTTCATCTACTTCTGTGCCATCCGTGGACCTGCATGTTGTTGAATTTACGTTTGTAGGCGGATTCGAATCCCTCCCTCTCCGCCGAGTGTCAGGCGATTCGTTACCGAAACTCCCACCAGTTCCGCCAGTGCCTCCCAGTGCCTCGGATGCGGGACACGTTTCCCCGACTGGATATCCGAAGAATACGGCTCGCTGACCCCAAGTGATGAACGCACTCTTGATTTCGCGACGTGTGCCAGCGCGGGCTGCACTTGTTTGGCGTATACATCACGAGTTAGGGTCGGTCGATGATTCCTCGCCCGCAAAACGGAGTTCGCACCTCCCGGCGTGGGAGACTCTCGCCAAAGTTTGTTCGCTCCGAGTTTAAGCTTATCGCTCGGGAGTGGCCTCGATTTAATGGGTCTCATCTACCCGGTTAGAATTGGAGTGCGGTTGGCAGGCCTCGGCACGGAACCACGCCCCACTCTGGCGCATCCAATGCGGCAGGAGTATTTTTCCATGTGCTGTCACGAACTGGATAATCTTTATACTCGGCGCGACCTTGCTAAGGCCGCACAACCAAGCGAACTTCTATCTGGCGAAGAGCTGCACTGGATGTGGGCAATTGAGGCCCACGCGAGTCACGGCCACGACGGTAAGTCATGTCCCGGAGATTTTGCACAGATGTATTATCGCCGATGACGGCGTAGGGTGCAGTATAAACCAGAAGCACTTCAGTGCCGCGCGGTGAGCGGGAACGCTAGGACCGGCTAGACAATCTGGTCACTGCTGTGTGGGCTAAGAAGCGGCAGCTCTACGCTGTGGGCGGCGTTTTCGGCTCTCGCGGGTCGGGACAATGTTTCTTTTCCACGACAATTGAGTGCATCAGTCGGCAATTGCTAGTAACGGCAGCGGCCAGAGTGACTGAGGAAAAGACCAAGAAAAATAGGGGTGTTCGGCAATTTCGTGGCTGCCAAAAACAACGGCCCACGATCAGAGCGCCAATGATTGACCAGGTAGCGCAGTAGAGGGAGTGCGTTTGTGCCCCCCACTCATCCCATCTCTTCCGCTTTTCCTCTGGATGCTGCCATCTCCACCGATCAGCCTCAAGGGTATCCCAATCAGTAACACGGGAACCGATGGCCCACAAAAGGACCGGGTACACCAAGGCCCGATGCACGTTGTAAATCAGTGCTCCAAGCAACAAAACCGAACCTAGGACGAGCGTGGTTTCCTTGGTGGCGTCCATTTCCCTAATCGAGCAAGCCGCTGCCGGATAGGTCAGTAACAGTACGGATATTCCGATACCCCCGGAGAGCGCGTAACGCAAAAGCTCCAGAAGCCCAAGCTCTTTCATGCGGCTGATTGTCAGAGATTATCGGCGCGGCGTCAATGGCGGGGTATTGTGGATGAGAAAATTTTTGATTAGCTCAATTCGTGTTTGCAGGCGTCACACGATTCGCGGTGCCCGTGCATCGCCCTCGCTTTCTCTTTCGCGCTTTCTCTTGCCTCTTTAGCGAGTTGCTTGGCTTGTCTGTCACCAACACCACCGCGAAGGTGGGCATTCTGAGGGTAGGTGTACTGTGCCCACGTACTCATCTCCATATCGTGGAAGTACTTCAAGTTCTCGTATTCTTTGCAAGGCATAGGTCCTTCCCCTCAACCACTTTTCAGCCGCACGCCTTGACCTTCTCCAGGTGGTAGTACAGATTCGCCTTGAAGCGCGGCCAATCTGTGCGTGCGGGCAGCACGAAAGCGAGCGGGATTGCGGCATGTCTCTGCCTGCCGTCCCACACCGGGCCGTCATCTCTAAAGGTCCAAGACACGAAGGTCCGCCCGAATAGCAGTTGCCTGACCCGAAGGTCCCGCACATGCCACTCATCGTGGATGCCGAACATGAGTTGTGTTTCCGCTTCGCTGAGTTGTCTGTACATAGCCGCTCACCTTTAGACGGTCCTGCCGCCAATTTTTCGTTAGATGCTGCCATGCCACAAAAAGCTGCCAGTTTTACAACCTGGACTCACGAGGATAACGAGCGTAGGCTTTCAACTTGAAGCGCCTCCCCCAAGGTGTTCAAGGGCCCGCGTCGTCTGGGATGGGTTCGTGCGACGCGGGCTTTCTTATCCAAGCTGCATCACAGCCACAGCCACGGCCTCACCGGCACCAACGTGCGAGGGCGGTTCAACCATCGGGCCAGAGACACACCGCGTCCACTTGTTGAGAATGCCTGCATCTGTTCGATAGGCAAGTGAGGACTGCAATGAATGGCAGACATCGAAATTTGGGTTGTTGGTCGAGCGGGCAAGCACCCGCCATTCCACCCGCCGTAGCGCCTGCGTTCGAGAGGCGCGCCGATGAGTTGGGACTTACCGCGCCAACCTACGTTGAATCTGGCGAACTACGCCGCTGGTGCCAAGACAATCGGAATAAGTGCTACATCCCCGAGTGGCTGCTGAAGACTTGGGGCATCTCTGTTGACTCCGATTTGCGGTGAGCGTGACCAGGCGCACTGCCATCGATCCATAGCGGGAGTAGCGTGTCCATACGACGCGGGCTTTTATTCAGTTGCGCGGGATCTGCGCTCCCCTCTTTCTTGGGCTTGTTCAACTGCAAGCCTCCGCACACCCTCGACGTGTCGGCGCAGAGCGGATCGGAGTTGCGCCATAACCTCTGGGAGGTCGTCATCGCCACAGGAGACAGCTTGGATGCACAGTTCGCGGATGCGGTCTTCTAGGCGACGAGAATGCACGCGAGAGGTTCCCCGAGGGTGAGGAAAATGAAAGGCGGTCGAAAGGGTCGAAATGCCGAGCTTGGGAGGACGACGCTAACCCATGACCGCCTGGGGCATTGCTGGGAGCATATCCCGATGAAATGTTCTTGGACCATACAGCGAACCCTGTAGCTTTCGTTGAAGAGCGCAACTTGGTTTGTGACCACGCCCACGGCCATCGATCCGCAGTCGGAGCACCATGCCCACGTCGGCTTCACCGGCACCATTGGGCTACAGACAGTCGGCGGGCGGATGGCTAACAATCAGACGCCGCACGGGCCGAACACTTCGTCAGGTTCAATTTCAGTAGTCGAAGATGACGCGCTGAGGCATAGAGGGTCGTCCGAATGTCCAACGAAGACAACAGTCACCGCGCGGCGTTGTCAGCCGCTCTTGAGGCCGACAGGCGAATGCGACTTCGGCTGGCACTCACGGTCACCGTCATCGGAGTCGTTGCTCTATCCGTCGCGGTCTGGGGCTGGCTCGGCGACAACGCTATTAGGGCTGCGGTGAACGCCCGCGCCTCTGCCCACGACGAGCCTATTATCGCCGCTGTTGAAGTGCCTGCATCCCCTCGGAAAGCCGAGGTAACTGACACGCATAGCCCGTCTGAGGTCAAATCGCTGGACAATGAGCCGAACCATCCGGTCGTAAATCTAGAAGCGGCTCCACAAGCCATCTACGATGCTGGTGGCTGCTCAGCGTTGGACGACACTGGAGAGTCGAGAATGTGCCGGGCGTTGTTTCATATCGACCAACCTGATGGCTCGGCACAGAGACTGACGCTCACCTGTTTCGAAGGGTCGGGAAATTCAAGGTTCGCAGGCCGAACTTGCTCATGGCCACTGCCGAAATCGTTCAACCCCATCTACGTGAACGACGCTCGCGGGTGTGAGCATCGCGACGCCAAGGGGAAGGACGACGTTGAGATTTTAGGTTGCCTTCCATTCAATGGGTCAACCTACACCGTCTCGAAGCCGTAGAGTCGGCGACATCGTTACGCCGCCCTCCTCACCTTCGCCCACCGTCTGCGCTGAGCCGCCGCGATCTTCCTTCGAGCTGCCACCGACATCGTTCTCTTCGGCTTCGGCGCGTGACCCTTTGCCTTTGCCCAGCGCGCTTTCTGCGCCAGGCTTATCTTTCTGCGCGCGGCTGCGGACAAGGTGTGCGATGCGCTCTTGCCCAGCGCCGCGAGTGCTGCATCTATGTGCTGGACTTGTTGCTGTGCTCGTTCACGTTCCTTTTTCAACTGCTGGACTACGACGTTCATGTGCTTCATTGGGACCCCCGCTGGATGATAGCAGGATGGCACGGAAGACACGACCACCTGAAGCTGGCTCTGGGCGCGGGTCTTGCCACCTCCCTTAATCGCGTAGCAAGGCTGTTGAAAGTCGTAACGAAGCGTGGCAAGATGCCATGTCCTCGAGGATCGTCATGCCACTTCGATTCTGTCTGGCCGTCATTCTAACCGTCGTCCTGTGCAGTTGCCGTCAGCGGTCACAGGACTCTCCTGCCTCTCATGACACTACTTCTTCTCATAATATTCGCCTAAGGGTCACCGTGGACGGCAAGACTGGGTTCGCGGAGCGGTCGGGAAAGTTGGTCATTAGTCCGCAATGGGATCAAGCGTTCGACTTCACTGAGGGCCTCGCTCTCGTCTGCATCGGTGAATGTGACGGTGACCATCAGATGGGATATCGCGTAACAAAGGCTTTTGACCGAGAACCGGTCGAACAAACCTTCAAATATGGCTACGTGGACGAGAGCGGGCGGCTCGTTATCAACCCAACGTTTGAAGAGGCGGAACCCTTCCATGAAGGGCTGGCTGCTGTTTGCAGTGGTAAGGGATGCTACTACAGTTATCCAAAGAAAGAAGGAGCCGAAGCAAAGTGGGGCTACATTGACAAGTCGGGCAAGGCCGTCATCCCTCCTCAATTCGACTCCGTGGGTGAATTTCACGAGGGCCTTGCATGGATCATCGTAGGCGGGAGGTACGGCTACATTGACAAGGTGGGAAAGTTCGTCATAAACCCTCAATACGATTGGGCGGTCAATTTTGAAGATGGCGTGGCAGCAGTCGCCGTGAAAACCCAAGCGGACAAGGACACGCTGCCGACATACAAGCGCGGCTACATCGACCGGGAAGGCAAGTACATCTGGCAACCATCAAACTGAAATCGCGCGCTACCTAATCTCGGCTGCACACGCTATCCACCTTCTCCATTATGAGCCGCGCCCACTGCACGCTGGCCGCAATCAGCTTGTCAGTCCTCGGGCTTCCTTCCGGCCCACCGAAGAGATCGTCGGCGGTTCGCATGTGCAGGCTGGCCATGATCGCGGCCATGATGCCGATGACGCGCTTTCGGCTCTCGTCCATGCGGAACAGGCTACCATCTTCGCCTTGTATTCGCCAGCTTGACCGGCGTATCCTTCAACCATGCCCTTGAGCGACACCGAGCGCGAAATAACCAATACGGTGGTGCAAACTTTCCTCGGAGAGGACAAGGCCACGCCACATAAGATCCTGCTTCGCCGTTTCAAGGAGCCTACGGCACTGGAGCACTTAGTCCGCACAGTTGTCCTCGCCCAGATCGGGAATCGAGATGCGTACCTGCCCCGAGTTCTGGCATTCCATTACTGCGGAGATAGCGAGGCATTGAGCAAGGCGAAGAATGCCGTGACGGTGGTCTTGCATGTCCTCCAGAACCTGTTCGACGTTAGTCTGGATAAGGACACCTTCACGCCCGCAGACTTGGAGCAACATGCGCAGAAAATGTATGACTCGCCTCCCTCGTTGGAGACTATCAACCTGGGCCTGTTCCTGGTTACAGAGTTCGCCAATGTCCTGTCAACCTACGGCTCTGCTGTGGGTGGCCCTACGAAGATCACTTCTTTTGGGTTCAACGACAACTTCGTAACCGTCAAGAGTGTCGAGGAGGCGTGGGACGAGCATGTGCGGCGTCAGAGCATATACGTCGAGAGTCCTGCTCAGTCTGTTGAGAATATGTTTGAGAAGGAGACCGCGATGGAATCACGAAACAGGCCGGACGCCCACGCCGGTCCATTGGTACTGATCTCTCACAGCAGCAAAGACGTTGAGCTTGCAGCCGCACTGATAGATCTGCTCAAGTCAGGCATAGGGCTGCTTGCCGACCAGATTAGGTGCACCAGCGTCGATGGCTACAGATTGCCTGTGGGCGTAAACACAGAAGCAAAGCTCCGCGAGGAAGTGAATGCAGCCGCTGTTGTCATCGGGCTCGTAACCCCGAATAGCCTGTCTTCTCACTATGTGATGTTTGAACTGGGCGCACGATGGGGCGCAAACTTGTTCATTGCTCCCCTGACCGCTGGCATTGAGGCTGGCAAACTCAGAGGCCCGTTGAGCCTAATCAACGCGCTCTCGGCGAACAGTGAGGCGCAACTTTATCAACTGCTCGGGGACATCGGTAACCATCTGGAGCTGCGCCCTCAGAAGCCTGAGTCTTACTTGCGCAACGTTAGCGCCGTGAAGACCTTGGCCGATGCCATTGCGAACGCCACGAAGGATACTCCCGTCCGTGTTGCGCCGGTAGAGGAGAAGCTAAGAGTGGCGATCAGCGCAGAAGGGACACCACCATCGCAGGTTCTAAAAGTAGTCGCTAATCGCTCGGTCGAAGTTTCGCGCGTGGACTACATGACGACCGGCGAAGCGACCATATCAAGCGATGACGTGTCGGGACAGGGCGGTAAGTTTGAAATACCGATCAACTATGATTGCGTCTCGCAACTCTGGAATACGCCACGGTCCGACCGCAACCACGCTGACCACTCTGGCCCGGCTAAAATCGGCATTACAATCTCTGCTGACGGAGACACCAAGCAGTACATCGTCCCAGTGCAGATGGTGGCCATGTTCCTGGGCAGCGCAGCCCACAGGAAGATCGTTGGGTCGAAGACGTTCCATGGGTCGTGAAAGGCCGCTTCCCCCGCCCGCACGGTACTGCCCTAAGTTGTGGCATAACACGCTATACGCTGGGCACCGAGAGACAACAAGGGGCGCGGTGGCATCACCGCACGTGCCGCCAGTCGCGCATGGTGGCAAGTCTCTTCGTTCCGACCACCGCACCACCTGGGCCCTTTACTTCTTCCGCGCACCGGTGCTCATTGAACTTGTTCTGGAGGTAATGCTCAGCGCCTAGAGCGTCACGCTTGTAGATGGTGGGAGCGAAGAATTTGCACGGGCACTTCGTACAGCCAGCTACGAACGGAACTGCGTCTACGTACCTGAAGATGACGAAGCTTCGCTCGCCCAGCATGTTTGAACTATACGCTTGGACCCTCCCGCCTGTCGCGGGCTTGGACTGGTAGCTTAACGATTCATACAACCGCGAGAAACAAACTGAGACAGCGAGACCTTCAGCCCCTTCGCCATCAAGTCCAAATTTAGGATGGACCCATTCCGCTTGCCCCGCTTCGCAGGGCATGATTTTGTGCTGCAAGCTGCACTAAAATCCGCTGATCAGTTCCGACTAGCCGATTCCGAATCGGTTCAACAGTACCATTCCGGCACTGAGCCTGCCAATCTGTCACTAAATGGACTATGCGCTCTTTGCCAGGATCACAGCTTCAGGTGGACTATACGCTCCGATTTGTTCAAGCATCGCGAGCCGATCCCAGTTGTCCCACCCTTCGACGATCTTTCCATTGACGATCCGAGCAATTGACATACCGGTGATCCTGACCTGCTTGCCTGTAGCAGGCACGCCCAAGCCATCGCCACTATGCGTCATCGTGGCTGACCATCGCGCGACGACTTTATCGTCAATTCCGAAAGCATCTTCGACAACGATATCGGTGTCCGGGAACGCATTACGAATCCGGGCGGCGAAGGCGGCGAATTCCTCAGGGCCGTGGATTTCTTCCTGAGGACCAGTCTGCCCTGTTAATACCGCGTCGGGGGCGAGCAATTCGTAAATAGTCTCGTTCTTGCTTTCCCGCCAGACTTCACGATACCAACGCTTCATCAGCGAAATGTTGTCTATAGTTGTCATCAGTAGACTCCTGGATGCCGGATGTTAGACCACGCGACCGCAAAAAACAATGGGCAGCAACCGAATTTTCGCGGAGGACGACAGACGATTCGCGGGTTCCTGACCGCAGGACAGTCCTAAACTCCCTTCATCAATTCCGACACGCTGATCCCGAATCCTTTGGAGAGGACCTCCAATAGGGGCAGAGCTATTTCTTGCGTTGACCCAAAATTTCCCTCGCTGCAATTCTGGCCATAGCAAGGACGATCCCCGAATTCGTCATAACGGCATCCGGCCAATGCTTGTCGGCAGCCTTCTTAAGCAAGGCGAAATCCTCCTCTGACATCTTCACGTTCACCTGTATCGTTCGCTTCATGTCCTCTTGAATCGATGATTTCAGCTTGATAAACAACGTTACTCATAGTACTGTTCGTACCCTCCAACGACTTTGGTCGTGACGTGAGGTGGTCGAATGGAATGTCGCCTAGTGTGGATCATTGCTGGAATTGGAGTGCTGGCGCTGGCGGGTGTTTTTTGCAAGATGCAAAAAGGTTTCGGACCAAACAATCTCCGGGCAGTTGGAATCGTGTTAATCGCGATCTTTGCATCCCTGCTGGCCTTACGCGATGGCGGAGCCTTGACAGCGGCAATGGGAATCCTTGGCGGGATCGGCGGTTATCTATTCGGGACGAAGGATGGCCCTGCACAGGAGCCACAGTCTCCAAATGTGCCAAACAATCCGTGAGCAGACAGTTTCAGTGGCACCCCTTGTCGGGATTTTTGTGCTAACCCCGTTCTTCGGCGAGGAGAATATGTCAAACAACCAGGTCAACCCGCTGCTGACACGATGAAGGGACTGGGAGAACTCCTAAGATGAGCACTCTTCTTGTTGTGCTTGTCGGTGTGGTGATTGCTGTCGTTTTGATCCGGAGGCTCAGTGAGGAACGAATCGCCTGCAACTCCTGCTTGCGCGTGGTGAGCAAGCGCCGAATGACGGTCCTTGCTGACGGTAGATTGATTTGTAGGGAGTGCCTGAATAATACCATTTCGACCGTAATGCAAAGTGCTGTTGGCAACCTGGCGGGAGTCGGTGAGCTGTCCCGCCGTATTGTCCTAGCTTCTTTGAAGGATGCCGAGGCTTTGAAATCTGACATTCATGCTAAGGACGAAAAGGATTGCACAAAACGCTGGTTCGCGGTTGTTTGTGAATTTCTCTACTTCTTCATGCACTTGACCAGCAGGTTTGCGTACCGAGAATTCGGTCATGAGAGGCGGTGCAAAATACAGGATCAACTCTACCCGCTGATAATACGACCGACAATCGAATCGATTTTTGGAGATTGGCCGCAGAACCTGAAAGACGGAATGGAGAGTGAGTTCATAGAAAACCTCGGCAGGGCTGAGATCGAATACGGAGAATGCAAGCAGCTACTCAACCGCGCCAACCCACTTGTCCAGGATGCCCTTTTTTCCAAGTTCGCGGGGAATGTTTGCGAACTGATGGGGGCAGATAAAACAGATACTGCTGCATATGCAGGAACCTTTATGAAGGTACTAGAACTTGCAACGGATTCGTTCAGTCAGTTGGATCTGCAAGAGTGTTTGCGAAGCCTCAGTGGACGGTGACAGCAGTTGTGATGAGATGGTGTTGCAAAAAGTGTGAACACGACCGGAATCGAAGCTAGGGGTATCCCCCTCTGTGGAGACGAACCCTTTCCTTGCGGGGAGAAGAATGCTTCCGTGAGTGGAACCCGAGGATCTGAGTTTAGCTCGACGAATTATTGGCTGTCACGATTTTAGAGTCGATCCACCGGGCAAGCTTCCGCACAAACTCGCTGGCCATCACGAGGCTTGTAGGATTCTGACCTGGGGCACCTTCAAGCCGCGAATGTGCGCCGAAAAAATTTTCGGCTGCCGAAATTCGCGCCCTGGTCAAAGCGCTGACACTCCGGCAGGGTTGCCCAGCCACGGCGCAACACCTCGGCAGCCCCCCTTTTTTGTCTCCACCCACGCCTATTAAAATCGAGTCGGTAATTCTTCTAAGCCGAGAAAAATTCCATTCTCCAAGAAAATCAATCAGATTCGTTCGGACCACTTCATCCGTCTCTGCTAGTGCGAGAATTTGATCCGAAATATTGGCTCCCTCCAGATACCTGGTGCCGGGCACGACCCGGTATTGCACAGATGGAATCTGTAGTCGACCCACCCAATTGCCGTCGCCATCTGTCCACAGAATGGAGGCCGCCTTGATGGGCGAAGCTGAAAATCTCCGAACCTTTGCGAGGCCACAGATTATGCGTAGAATCCTTTGTGCTTTCTCAGCTACCTGATTGCAGTCAGGCAGATCATTCAAACTTTCGGCTTCGAGGAAGTATTCCCTCTGAAAGAGAATGATCCGGGTTCGCCCCGCAGAGTGCGAAGCTGCGAGATCATGCAAGTCTTGTTGCGCCCCAACAAGGTGGACACGCCAGGCGGAACAGGAGGGTACGAGGGCTCTGGAGCGGCATCAGCCATTGTTCGTTAGCCAAACTCAGCCTACCAGTCTAACGCCAAAATCCGGCATACGAAGAACCGGTCCCGGCCAACTCTCTGCCATGACACCGTTAAACATCCTTGAATCCCCCGGCGACCTGGGAACTCCGGCTGCCATACCTTGAATCCCTTTGGTTTGTTCATGTTAGCCTTTGCCCCCGCGTGCACAGTCGTCTCGCAATCCCCGCAAGTTGCTGAAAAAAAAGCCTTGAGCCGAGAGTTCTGTGGGTGACCATAGACTCGCACTACACAGGGTCAAACTTATGCAACCTTGCATATCTCTAACCCTACCCCTAGCGAAACGCGAATGAAAACCAATGGGCTCCCTGCGCCCTGTCTATATCGATCCCAAAGACTTTTTCATGACCTCTTTGAGTTTCTGCCAGAAATCCCTTCTGCTCTCCGATCATCTGATCCACTGTTCGCTCACCCAAGTCGAAGCGTCGTTGACAGTCCCCGATGATCTTTGCCCGAGTACTCTCCTTTTCGTAGAGCACCGCAACGACTGGCGGGAGCGGAGTCAATCGAAAAGTGCTGGCGTCAAACCACAAGGAGAACGGTTGCGGCTTGCTGCCATAGCGTAGCTTTCCGACCTCGAAGTCAACCTGATTTGTCCGGCGATCCGTTCTTTCCAGCGAGATAATAGCTTCTGGGTCTTCTTTCCACTCGGCGGACCCCCTGATTCTCTCGTTCGAGTTGATCTGGCCATCAAAGTCAGGCTTCTTCTTGCGGTCGTGCCGAACGATTCCTCGCGCTCCGACTCTCAGGTTACGCAGCTCGTCAAAGAAGGTTCCCACATCCGTTTCTGCCGACGGATTGTCCTGACCTCGGAAAAAATCGTTGGCCGTGTCGATCAGCAACACCTCGATTTCCTCCTCTTCGATCCAGTTTTGGATGGACTCAAATTTCTGTGGCAGCCCCAGGCGTCGCCAATCACGGAGGGCAGATTCCCTCATGAAACACATGTTCTTGGGAGCGTTTCCCTTCGGAAACATTTTTTGTAGCCTCTCGCCGAGCATGACCTCGTGAATCTCAGTTTCAATCACACCAACCCGCCAGCTTCGAGGAACATTCCAATGCATGAGCAGAGAAGTTCCGAGAGCCACGCTTTCTGCCAGCTGCAGAATGAAAACAGATTTGAAGCTTTCCTCACTCCCGTGCAAAAGAAGGATGTCGCCCTTATTGACTAGACCTTTAATCACTGCTTCAGGTGGATGTTCGTTGGCCAGGCGAATCAGGTCGCTGGCGGACCAGGTTTCCGCTCTCGATTCCGACAAAGTGTTGTAACGACCGTTGAGAGGTACTCCTGCAGCGTCGAGAATGGTGCCTTTAGTGCGCATTTGCCACCTTCTCGTGCCCGTCACACATATCCTGGCACTCCGCCTCGGCGACCTTCCTATTCTCAGCGACGAATCGCTCCAGTTCCGTTTCCTCCATGAGAACCCGTCTTCCCAGCCGAACTGGCTTGAGCTTCCCAGTCCTGACGTAGCTCCTTACTGTCCACTTTGAGATTCCTAGAAGCCCAGCGGCTTCCTCGATACTTTTCAACGCTCTCATATCCTCGTCTCCTCTTCTCCCGCTTTACGCGTAAGTTGAAATCGGCCATAAAAAGCAACAGGGCAAGGGGACGATCCCCTTGCCCTAAAACTCGGTGATGAAATGCCCGCGTTATACGCGAAGCCTAGTTATCGCGTGTTCTCTATAAAAGCCTCCATCAAATCAAGTTTCCCCCACCTGATTGCTCGTAGGCGAGAGCTGCCTACGTATATATGAGAACGCTTCCGTATATATACGATAGGCACACTAACCCTGCCTCATCACTTTTCTGCACCCTACACTCGCCGTCTAAACTTCCCCGCCGTCAGCAGCGAGCGGCGGAGGAGCTGCTGGTAACCTAATTCGATGCCTTCCAGCGCCGAGATGATGCTCGTCTCGGCGGCGCAATCGCGTTTTATCAGACGATGGGGGTGCGACTTGACCCGCATCTTGACTACTTTAATCGAATCTTATAGACTGACATCATATGATGTCAAGAACAATCGCGCCAACAATTGACGCCGCCGACGTCAGCGAACGCCTTGTCGGAATTGCACCCGTTTATCTGCAGAATTTCCTTCAGCGCAAGTCGTATGGCCTTCGCTCGTCGGCCAGTCCGGGCAAGGTGCGGAGCCAGCGGCGACTGTTCAGCGTGGAGGACGTGTACGGCATTGCCCTCGTCTGGGAACTTTTTGAAAGTGGCTTGCGCGGCGATCCGATCGCTCGAATTCTAAAGGACGTTGCCGGAACCAAGAAGGCGGACGCAAATAAGGCCGCCGTGAAGCTCCTGGAAAACAAGAGCGCCTATCTGCTCATTTTTCGTACCTCCAGGCGTCCGTCAAAATCCATTTCTACAATGCCCGTACAAAGCGTGGAAGCACTAACGGAAGAGGGATTTACGAGGGTTTTGCAGAAATGGCCCCATCAAAGCGGTCAGGTCATTGCAGTCGGCCAGAAATTTGCAGATGTTCGCAAGCGGTTGGACATTCTTTTTGACGTGAGGTGAGGTAATGTCGATTTTCAAACGAGGCAAAGTTTACTGGTATCACTTTATTTTCAGCGGACAACATGTCCAAGAGTCTACGAAGCAGGGAAATCCCCGTGTGGCTCGACAAATAGAAGCTGCTCATCGCACCGCCCTCGCGAAGGGTGAGGTTGGCATTCGAGAAAAGAAGCCAGTGCCGACGCTTGAAATCTTCAAAGCTATTTTCGTTGAGTGGGTGCGCGCAACCAAGGATAACAAGCAGACGCAGAAATTCTATGAGACCTGCTTCGAAAAGCTTCTCGATTTCAAGCCGCTCGCCCGCGCAACACTAGACAGAATTGATGAGCCGCTCATCGAACAATTCAAGCAGGCTGTGCTAAATGATGTATCAAGGACGACCTGCAACCGTTATCTAAGCACGCTGAAAAAAGCCTTGCGCCATGCGCAGCGGAAGTTAAAGTTGATGGACAAGCTGCCTGTCATTGAGTTGTACGGCAAAGAAGAAGGCGCAGAACGGGAATGTGAGTTTGTTTACACAACAGAGCAATACCGGGCGTGGTTAAAAGCTGCCCGCGAGCCGCTGCGTTCTGCATCCATTCTTGCCCACGACGGCGGCATCTGCCGTGGTGAACTCCTTTCGCTGAAACGCGACTGTGTCCACCTTAAGGATTCGCCTGATGAACGTGGTTTCTGGGGAACAATTGCCATTAGGCGCGGACTCAAGCGAACTGCCCGGAGGCGGGATATTCCGATTACCGAGGACATGGCTGCTGTGCTTAGCGGGTTGTTGGCAGAGTCCAAGTGCGATTACGTTTTTACAGGTCTGCACAACCACTCTCAGCCCCTATCCGCGAATACCCTAGCGGATCAGCATCGCGGCATCAAGGAAATGTGCAGCTTTCATCCTGATGCCGGACTCCATGCTCTGCGCCATACCTTTCTCACAGAAGCGGGCCGCCATACCCAGAACGTGCGAGCCTTGCAGAGGCTCGCAGGCCACAGCCGAATTGAGACCACCATGCGCTACGTCCACCCCGATCAAGAGGATTTGCTAGAGATCATGGAACGCGTGCGAGGGGCGCGAACTCAGCGAATCCTAGCTGCACCCGCTACAGTTTCCGCTACAGCTAACCAGCAGCAAGCAGAAGAATCACGTAATGTATAGAATCTAAACGTGCGAAAGTGGCGGAATTGGCAGACGCACCAGACTTAGGATCTGGCGGGTAAAACCGTGGGGGTTCGAGTCCCCCCTTTCGCACCAAGATCTTAGGCTCGATCCTGCAAACCGGTCCTTTCCCTTGCGCTCAATTCTGTGCCTTCCCTGGATTTTTCCCAGCCTATTCTAGGCGCTTGGAAGTGCGAACTGTGCCGCCTTCGTAGTCTGCTGAAAGGCCCTCTCAATTGCGTTTGCCCGAAGATGAACGTTGCGCCGTTGTGTCAATGAGTAAGGCGGCGATGGATCGAAAATTAGCTTTTGAATTCTGCCTGACTAAGAAATCTTCGACCTTTGCAGATCCGTCGATTGAATCCGATGTTGTTAGCCGACGCGGCTAATGGTGGCTGCATGGCACGCGAGCATGGCGGGAAGATCGCCATGGAGTTGATGCTTCTGGAGGATCGCCTTGTGGTACTCCTGCCATCGCTCGGGCGGGACGTGAAAAGTAGTGGGACTGGCTGCAGTGCCACTGCCCTGGTCATAGACAATGGCTCGCGGCGCGACGGGTACGGCGGCATGCACTCCGTCAAAGTCCCAAACCTCGCGCAAGAAACGGTCTAATCCGTGTAATTGCCCACGGACCGTATACATCAATGTTCGCCCATGGCTGAAGTCTGAAAGAACGACGTTCTGCAGGCGCCCGGACATGTCAACCGGTGCCGCGGATCCGCCCTTCTTGCGCTTCGCTGAGAAGAATATAGCTGATTCGATTGGAGTGTCGGCCGAGCGGGCCCGTGGATCCGCCGCCTGAGCAGCCTTGCCTCCGGCTCGCGCGAGCGCCAGAATCTGCTCGACCATGTCTTTCCAGTTCGGCCCGAAGATACCCGTACTACCGTACGTTGCGTTGTTGAAGAACGGAATAATGGTGATGTGATTGGCTTTGGCGATATCCATCTGCCGGCCGAAGATCTGCGCGTAACGGAACAGCTTCGGCCACTCTCCAGTGCGCGCGGCATAATCCGAGTCCTTCATGCCAGCGTTGCCAGGGTGAGGATGACAAAAGATGTTGATGGTATCGAACGCATTGATGCCCTCCCGGAAGCTCACGCCAAACCAATTCGGCGCTTCGCTCGTCGCGATCTCTATGGACATGACCGTGACTTTGTACGAGGCGAATTTGAACTTCAGCGGTGACTTCACATCTTGATTGACCGAAGACGGGTCCACCACGTGCGCGGAGTTTGAGAAGGTCCCAGTTCCCTGATGGAAATTCGGTAACGCGGGGAACGACTTGGATTCCAGCGTGTACTTGGGCATGGTGCGGGTCTCCTTCCCCAGAGGATCCACGAGATTGTATCAGCAGGCCGTTGCCCCGAACTTTGAGGATGGTGTGGCAAAACAGAAAGCTGCACTCCCGAAGAAGCGGAACGAACATCTGCACCGCGGCTCGCAGCACACTTCCTTCTGGACAACGCGCTCCTGAACAGGAGGGCTCTGGTGGCTTCAGGGGATGGCCAACGTCGGACGAGGGCCAATCGAACGACAAGCAGGAGACAATTCCGATGCAGTGGACTCGCCTTCGCTCACGTCCGGTGAACGGGGGCACTAACGCACGCTGAACACGCCGATGGTCTGGGCCGGCAGTGAGACGCGCACTTTGCCACCGACCAATTCCGCGGTGCTGTTGCCAAACACGGTTTGGAACTCGTGGGCAGTTTCCAGCGGCGTGTTATCGACGGGAATGTACAGTTCAACCGTCTTCGGGGCGTTGTTGTACACCACCAGCAGCTTGTCTTCCGGCAACTCGCGCAGGAAAGCGTAGTAGGTATCGTCCCAACCGATGTGCCACTGCTTTCCGGTGCGCAGCGCGGGATGGCTCTTGCGCAGAGCCAGCAGCGACTGTACGTGAGCGAATACATCCTGCTGCTCGGGGGTGCGGCCGCTGGCGGTGAAGGCGTTGTGCGGATCGCCAGGAAAACCTCCCGGAAAGTCGCGCCGGTTGTCAGGATCATCGCCGCCCGGCATCGCGATTTCTTCTCCCGAATAAACCTGTGGAATCCCGCGCAAGGTCAGCAACAGCGACAATGCGGCCTTGAGTTTCGCGGGGCTGCTATTTTTTTCGCTGACAAAGCGCGTCTTGTCGTGATTCCCGATAAACGTGACCAGCATCTCCGGATGCGGATAGAGTTCGTCGTGCCGCAGAACGTCGACGATCTTCTGCATCGGTGCTCCACCGATAACCACGTCGCGCACGCTGTAGTAAAGCGGGAAATCGAACACCGTAGCCAGGCCCGTGTCGATGCCGTCGAACTGTTTTCGTCCGCCTTCAAAGAATGCTGCGATGGCCGAATCGCCATCCGCCACTTCGCCGATGTCGTTGATCTGCGGATAGACCTGACGCAGCCGCTCATGCCATCCGCTCCAGAACTGGCGCGTGGAATAGGGGAAGGTGTCCAAGCGGAAGCCATCCAGTTGCGCGCTCTCCGTCCACCACATCGCATTCTGCGCCAGGTAGAGCGCGAGCGCGGGATCGTCCGGATTCAGGTCGGGCAATCTCCCGGCAAACCAACCGTCGAGCGTGTTGAGATATTCGCGCGGTGAAGCATGCGGATCGACCAGCCCGTTGAACGAATACGCGGGTTCCAGATGATGTGCCGGCGTGCCATGAAGCCAGGTGGGCGTCGGTGGATCGTTGGCCCAGGGATGGTGAGGACCGGTGTGATTGACGACGTAATCGATCAGCACTTTCATGCCCAGCCGGTGAGCCTCGGCCACCAGCGCCTGGTATTCCGCCATGGATCCCATGTGGTCGTCGAGCGCGTAGAAATCGACGACGTGGTAACCGTGATAGTCGGAGTCGGTATTCTTCCAGACCGGAGTGAGCCACAGCGCGGTCACGCCGAGATCGTGCAGATATCCCAGGTGCTCGCGAATGCCGCGCAGATCGCCGCCGTGATACGCCATGGGATTGTTGCGGTCATATTTCGCGGCAGCGCTCGAACCCGTAGGCCGATCGTTGCTAGGCCGATCGTTGTTAGGGCGATCGTTCGACGGATCGCCGTCGGCGAAGCGGTCAGGCATGATCAGGTAGATGACGTCGTCGCGGGAAATGCCTTCGAAGCGGCCATGCGAGTCCGCGCGCGCCAGCAGCGGCAATGAAATCGTCGTAGATCCCGCCGCAGTGATGAGATGCAGGGGAACGGTCCCGGATGGCACATCGGGACTGAGTTCGAGGTGTACGAAGAGATAGTGCCCGTTGGCAGAAGCCTCCGCCCCGCGCGGAGTGAGACCCTTCGTCGCGCTTTCCACCCGCGCTCCGCCCAGATTTTCACCGGTGAGCAGCAGCGTGAGCGACGGAGTGTAGTTGACCCACCAGTTGGGCGGTTCGATCTTGCGAACTACGGGACCTTGCCCCGCACTGGGATCTGACTGCGGCCATGCCGGCAGCGCAAAAAGACATAGCAGGATCAGCGACAGCGAGATGGTGCGTTTGTTTTTCATGGCGGTAACCAGCGCTCGGATTCAGGCAGACCCCTCCGAGCAACGCGGACAAAACAATTCCGAAAGGAGAGCCGCGAGCCCGACCTGCTACCCGGCTCAAGCGAATCAGGAGACGCTTGCGAACTGATTCTCGAGCGTCTCCCGACCTGTATAGGTTAGAACGTCACGCGCACCGCGAGTTCGAGCTCCCGGTTGGTGGGCGATAGACGAGGCGAATTCAGAATGCCGAAATCGCCGTTGTTGTAGTTGGTGTCCGGGGCGTTGAACTGGGGCGTATTGGTCAGGTTATAAACCTGGGCACGCAGCTCCGTCTTCACCCGTTCGGCGATACTAAAGCTCTTGACGAGCGACATATCCCAGGTGTGAGTTCCCGGTCCAGGAAACGCGTTCTTGGCAAGAGTGCCGATGAGCCCAGCAGGATTCGTGAACGCTCCCGGCACGCACTTGATCCAGACAAAATCGGACACGCCGGTGGTGCATCCCCCGTGGTAATCGGGGCGACCATTCGGGCTGCTCGCACCTGAGATATCGATCGGCGTTCCGCTGGCCAGAATAATGATGTTGTTCAACTGCCAGCCGCCAATCACGTAGTCGACCGCTTTGGACGCGCCGTTGCCGAACGTCTTTCCGCGTCCAAACGGAAGCTCATAGATCACGCTGCCAGCGAACAACTGACGCTGATCGGTGCTCGAATTGCCCTGTTGATACTGCAGCAATGGCGTACCGTTCGCGCCCACCACAATGCCGCCGGCGCCTCCCAGCGCAGACGCGGAGTTATCCAGCGTGTGCGACCAGGTATAGGCCGCAGTGACGTTGAGTCCAGCGCTCATCCGGCGAGTCAACTTGGCCTGTAAGCTGTTGTAGGTCCCGCTGCCGATCATCGCGTATTCGTTGATGGCGCCTACACCGTTCGGGTTGATGGCGCCCCCAATCGGGAACCAACTGGTGGATGGATTCGAGCCAAGGGCCGCCTGATTAGCGTTGAAGGGGGTCGAGAGGTTCCCCATCTTCGTCCCAACGTAGCCCAAGTCGAAGGATGTCTTGCTATCCAAGGCTTGCTCGAGCTGCACGTTCCATTCCTGGATGTGCGAGTTCGGGCTGTTCTTCGGGTAGTAAATGACGTTATCGGTGTTGTTTATGGCCGTCGGGCTGATGCCGACTTTCGGAGGTAGCGCTCCGGTAGCTTGAGTTGGATCAGTGCTTCCGGCGGCGCCGGCTCCGGCGAAGGTAAAGCGATAGCCGGTTCCGCAGCTTACCTGTCCTGCTACCACCGGGCAGGAGTAGAAGGTTTGGGAACCGTTGAAGTCGGGGTTGTTTGAGAGTTGATTGGCAACGCCGCCACGGTCCAGATAATAGAACAAGCCATAGCCGCCACGGATCACGGTTTTGCCAGTCCCAAACAGATCGTAGGCGAACCCGATGCGTGGACCTAAATTGTGTTTCGGTGTATCGATCAGCGCCGCGTTGAAACCGGCTGCGCCGGCCTCCACCAGTTCCCCTGTCGCGGGATTGAAGTTGGACTGGTGGTTGCTGGCTTCTTTCGGCCAGGTGAAGAGGTCGTATCGCAAACCAAGGTTTAGGGTCAGCTTGTGGCTGACGCGGAAATCGTCCTGGCCAAAGAAGCCGTTCTCCCAACTCCGGGTCTGATAGTACCCGGAGAATCCTCCAACCGTATAGGCACCCGAGAAGCCCGCAACCAGCTCAGAGCTCTCATAACCGGTGAAGGTGCCATGGCCCGAGGTTTTTGCGGGATACGCGCCGAAGTTGCCGTCGTCGATCCAGAAGTAGCCCTTGGCGTTGTTCCCCTGGTCCCAATTCACATCGCGATGAATGATGTTGGCGCCAAACTTGAAGGTATGCTTTCCTTTGATCCAGCTCACCGAATCGCTGAACTGCTGGGTAGGCTCAACAATGAGATAAGGGCCGCCGTCACCGATATAACTTAGGTTCCCATACCAGCCACCAATGATGGGCATGCCGCCGAGCAGCGGAGACGTGTTGGCATTTTGAATGCCGATGTTGGCCGCCGTCGGGACGCTGGCGTTCGGCTGCTGGTAGCCGAGAAGATCGCGAATGTAGCCGTAGTGGAACTCGTTGATGATCGTTGGGCTGAGAACGTGGGTCCAGCCCACGGCGACCTGGCGCGGATGGGAGGGGTTGGTACCGCCGCCGGAGGGCAGGTTGTGAGACGAGTCCTTCAGAACTTGCGTGCCATTCAGGAAATCCGTGCCCAGGCTGTAACGGCCGAAGACAGTGTCCTTTGAAGTGGCCACAAAGTCCACGCGCGCGTCGTAGTCGTTCATATTGATGACGTTCTGCTCTACTTGGCTGAAGTTAAGGTCGTTGGTCGCGACGTTCGCACCCGCAATATTCGGGAGTGGAAACAAGTTGAGATAGCTGATCCCCGGCTGAATCTGGTTGGCAGACGGAATGATATTGATGCTCGGCCCTGCTACGTCGTTGACCGTGTCCCAACCGAAGGGCAGACAGGTCTGGGGATTGAAGACGTATCCGTATCCAGCAGAAAGGAAGGCGTTGGGCTGGGCGGCCATGGCGGCGGTACAACCCGGCAGCCCGGAATAGGGCAGACTGGTTGCCGTTGCCGTTCCGGCCGGGCTGTAGAGTTCACTGAAATTGCCCTGGCGCATCAACGCGGTCGGTACTCGGGTGGTGTCAACGCCTGCCGGCAGATTCTGGCGCCAGCCCTGATAGTCGAGGAAAGCGAACACCCTGTTCTTCCAGATTGGTCCACCCAACGAGGCGCCAAACTGATTGCGGCTGAGCTCCGGAACAGCAAAAACGGTCGGGGGTGAAGTCTGCGGGGTGACTTGGAAGACATCCGCAGCAGCGATCTTGGAACGGTTAAACCAATACGCCACCCCGTGAATTTGGTTGGTCCCGGACTTGGTGGCAACCTGGACGACGCCGCCTCCGGCGCGGCCAAACTCTGCCGGGGAAACACTCGTCGTCGTTTTGAATTCTTCAATGTCTTCGATTGCCGGGATGATGACCAGGGTGTTGACCATGGAATCGTTATTGTCGATGCCATCAATCATGTAGTTGTTGGCCTGAGGCCGCAGACCATTGACAGCCAGTGCGCCGCCCCCGGATTCGTAGTTGCGCCAGGTCTCGGCTGCCGGCCTGCCAAACGCGACGCCGGCTGCGTTATCCGAATAATTGCCGCGGCTAACACCCGGGGTCAACAGGGCGAGCGAGGTGAAATTGCGGCCATTGAGCGGGAGCTCCACTACCTGGCGTCCCTGGATCACTTCGCCCGCGCTGGAGGTAGCGGTATCGACGAGGGGCACGGTGTTGGTCACGTCCACCGTGACCGAGGCGGCGCCGGTTTGCAGCTTCAAGCTGATCTCTTGGACTTGAGAGACATCGAGGGCAACATCGGCAGTTTCTGTCTTAAATCCGTCCTGCTTGACCTCGACATGGTACTTTCCCACGGGCAACCCATTGACGACATAGTCCCCCGCACCGCCCGTCTTCGCGGTTACAGTCCTTCCGGTTGCGGTTTCGGTCACGGTAACGGTGGCGTTCGGGATCACGGCGCCGGTAGGGTCAGTGATCGTTCCATAGAGTCGGGCTGTATCGGTCTGGGCCATCGCCAGACCAGCCAGGCACAGCACAACGATGAGGGACGGAAAGTATCTGGTCTTCAAGGTTTCCTCCGGTTCGGGGGCGTGGGAGACGCAGGAATTTCTCCACGCCCGCTTGAGAATTGCAAGTTGTAGTGCATTACGATTACGAGCGGAGGTTTCACTAGGTTTCCATACGGTTACCGGAGTAAAATGCCGTTGTTACATCGGGATACGATCCCCGTTACGTCGGTGTTAAATGGCTGTGACAAACACTTTCGCCGCTGGGCCGGAAGAATTCTTCCAACAAATAGATCACATTATTAAAAGTCATAGTCTGCGAGGTTCCGAATCCCTCTGCAGGCTGTTGCAATACCTCGCAAAACAGGCGATTGACCATCCCGACGCGCCGCTGAAGGAGTATCAAATTGCCACCGAGGTGTATGGGCGGCATGCGGATTTTGATCCGCAATCGGACTCCACCATTCGCGTACAGGCCGGGCGTCTCCGGATGAAGCTGGCGGAGTATTACGCCGGGGAGGGAGCGGCCGACCCCATCCTGGTCCGGATTCCAAAAGGCAGCTATCACCTTGTCTTCGAAGCAAAACCTCCTGAGCCGCACCCGCAGCCGGCGGCCGTACCGCTGCGCGAGTCGCCGACGGCGAGCGTTGTGGTCGAGACCTTCCCGGCGCGTTGGCGGGCGGCGTTCTTCCTGCTAATGGTGAGCCTGATCGTCTCGCTGGTGGTTTTGGGCGGGCTGTTGTGGGACCGGAAACGTCCGGAGTCGGGGATAGCCTTGGCCAGTGGAACGCCCAGCGTGTCGCACACCGGTCCTCTGGCTTCTCTTTGGAGGCCTTTCACCTCTGGAGTCGAAGAGCCCTGGGTGATTTTCAGCAATGCGGCCTTCGTGGGACGGCCGGAGACCGGCATGCGTTACTACAAATCGCAACAGGACGCGAAGGTCGCGGTCTACGACCACTACACCGGCGTGGGAGAGGTGTTGGCCATCCACGCACTCGATGACGCGTTCGGCACGCTGGGCCGGAGAATTCTGGTCAAGCGCGGCAGTCTGTTCACGCTCGACGACGTGAAGAATAACAACCTGATTTTTGTCGGCTCTCCGTCAGAAAATCTTTCGTTGCTCGACATTCCCGGCACGCAGGAGTTCGTTTTTCAGCGGGTGACGTCGGGCCCGCGCCAGGGAGATCTTTCGATCGTCAACAAACATCCGAAGCCGGGAGAGGCCGACAGCTACCTTGCCAGTCCTTCGGCTGCCCCACTGACGGAGGACTATTCCGTGGTCGGCCTGGTACCCGGAATCGGATCTGGCCACTACGTCATGATTCTCGCGGGCACCACCACATTCGGAACACAAGGCGTAGTGGAGTTTGTGTGCCGCCAGGAGTCGGTGGAAAAACTGCTGCACGAGATTCCCGGCTCGGGTGGCGGGCCAATCAAACCCTTCGAGGCGCTGGTGAGAGTCAAGATCGCTCGCGGCGTGCCGGTCGAAACGGAACTGTTGAGCGTGCGGGCGCGTTGAGTTTCTACAGTCAGGACTTGACCGCGACGGCGTCGCCCGGCAGCGAACTGCTCGCATGCTGTAGGTCGTAAAGATCCTCCACGCGAAACGTGAGGATCGCCGCCAGGATGAAGAAGATTCCGCCCGCCACCACCGCGGCAATGCGGTTGTTGTTCAGCAGATGGCCCATGACCCAGCCAAATCCCAGCGAGGCCGTGATCTCCGGGATCACGATGAAGAAGTTGAAGATCCCCATATAGACCCCAGTCTTTCCGCTGGGCAGCGATCCGGCAAGAATGGAGTACGGCATGGAGAGCGTGCTGGCCCAAGCGATGCCGACTCCTACCATGGAGAAAAGCAGCAGATACTTGTTGTGAATCGCGACCACGGAAAGCAATCCCAATCCGCCGCAGATCAGGCACAAGCTGTGGGTAGCCTTTCGTCCGAACTGACGGGCGAGCGTGGGCAGCAGGAATGAAAATGCGAAACACACCAGCGAGTACATTCCGAAACAAACGCCGGCCCACTCCACGCCAGCGGAATACTGCGACGCGCTAGTGTCGGCGGCGCCGAAAACATTGCGCGCCACGGCTACCGGAAAATAAAGCCACATGCAGAACAATCCCAGCCAGGTGCAGATTTGCACCCAGGCGAGCTGCCGCATAGTGCGAGGCATTTCGCGGATGGACTCCAGGATTTCGCGCGCGCCCGCGCCGACGCCCCTGCGCTCGGTTTTTTGTTTCCGAAACTCCTCCAGATTGTCGGGCGGATATTCCTTGGTGGTGAAAACTGTCCACAGCACGGCGCCTAGGAAGGCCACAGCGCCAATGTAAAACGAAATACGGACGGTGATAGGAATCGTCCCCGCAGCCCGAGTGCCTCCCACATGAAAAACGTTGGTCAACAGGAAAGGGAGCGCCGAGGCAATTGCCGCGCCCAAGCCAATGAAAAGGCTTTGCATGGCAAAACCCCGATTGCGCTGAGATTCCGGCAGCAGGTCGGCCACGAATGCACGAAACGGTTCCATGCTGATGTTGATGCTGGCGTCGAGAACCCATAACAGACCAGCCGCCATCCAGAGCGCGGAGGAGCGCGGCATCAGGACGAGCGCCATCGAACTGAGAATTGCGCCGGCCAAGAAATATGGGCGGCGTCGACCCAGCGGACCCCACGTATGGTCGCTGGCCTGGCCGATGATCGGTTGCACGATCAATCCGGTCAGCGGAGCGGCCAGCCAGAGAATCGGGATCTTATCGGCGTTTGCACCCAGGTATTCGTAGATGGAGCTCATGTTCGCCAGTTGCAATCCCCAGCCAAACTGGATGCCGAGGAAACCGAAGCTCATGTTCCAAATTTGCCAGAAGGTTCGCGGCGACTTGTCCATATATTTTTGTACTGACGAATTTCTTGACGACGATTTGTTAGCGATTCCTTCTAGCGATCGAACAGCGTAACCAGGTTTCGAAGTCTCGCACTCAACTCTCGGCTCAACGCTCCGGGACGATAACGCCACTTCCAGTTTCCGCTGACCTTGCCGGGAAGATTCATCCGCGCCTCAGTACCAAGCCCGAGCACATCCTGAAAGGGGACAATCGCCAGGTCGGCCACCGAGGCCAGGACCGCGCGGATCATCACCCAGTTGATCTCGGAATCGTCGTTGAAATTGAGATACGCGCGCGCAAACGCGTGCTCTTTGCGGACGTCCTCCGGAGTGCGCGTGCTGTCGCCCGCGCCCGAACTCGACCACCAGCCCACGGTCGTGTCATTGTCGTGACCTCCGGTGTAAGCGGCCAGATCGCGGCTGTAATTATGCGGGCGAAACGATGGCCCTTGCGGATCGGTGCCGAACGCGAATTGTAAGAGGCTCATGCCCGGTAGACCGAACTGCTTTCGCAATTTTTCCACCGGCGGAGTGATCACGCCGAGATTCTCCGCCACGATCGGCAACTCGCCAAACGCGTCCTGCAGCGCCGCGAGAAGACTTTCTCCCGGGCCTTTTACCCAGCGCCCGTTCATAGCGGTCGTCTCGTTGGCGGGAACCTCCCAGTAGGATTCGAAGCCGCGGAAATGATCGAGGCGCACCATGTCGAAAAGCGCGAGCGACCCGCGAAAGCGTTCGATCCACCATTGGTATCCATCGGCGGCGAGCAATTCCCAGCGATAAATCGGATTCCCCCACAGCTGTCCGGTGGCGCTGAAATAATCCGGCGGCACGCCCGAAACCACCGTGGGGCTGCCCCGATCGTCGAGATGGAACAGATCGGGATGAGCCCAGACGTCGGCGCTGTCGTGCGCAACATAGATTGGGATGTCGCCCATCAAACGTATGGCGCGCTGCTGGCAATAGTTCTTGAGACGTTCCCACTCCTGGAAGAACTCGAATTGCCAATACTTGTAAGCCTTGATTTCGGACGCCAGTTTCCGGGACCACTCGCTCACGGCTTGCGCGTCTCGCTGGCGAATTTGCGGATCCCATGAGGTCCATATCGCGCCCCGGTGAACATCTTTGCAGGCCATGAAGAGCGCGTAGTCGTCGAGCCACGCCCTGGAGCTTTCACAAAAACCATCGAAGGCCGCGCGGTCGGCGCGGGAACCGTCGGCGAAGAAACTCTGGGCCGCTCGGCGTAGAGCCGCCGTTCGGAACGTGATCACTGGACCGTAGTCGACGGAGTCTTCAGGAAACGCCGGGGAATGAGCCAGGTCCGATTCCTGGAGCAAGCCCTGCTCCCGCAAGCGCTCGATACTGAGCAGCATCGGATTGCCCGCAAACGCTGAGAAGCACTGGTAGGGAGAATCTCCGTATCCCGTGGGATTCAGCGGCAACACTTGCCATAACCTTTGCCCTGCGGCGGAAAGGAAGTCGGCGAACTCGTAGGCGGAGGGTCCGAGATCACCGATGCCGAAGCGTCCGGGCAAAGAAGTGACGTGCAGCAGGATGCCACTGGATCGCGGAAATTTCACTCCGTAACAATACGCAGGTCGGCGGCGCAGGGCAAGGCGCCGGGTCAGACGTAAGGCCAAATCTGAAGGCGCGCAGACTGCGCTAAACTGTTGACGCTTGCTGCCATGACCACGTCGCCCTTTCCGCTTCCCGACGAATTCAACGCGGCGTCCTACTTCGTGGACCGTCACATCGCCGAAGGACGCGGCGAAAAGATCGCCATCGAATGCGGCGACCGGCGCATTACCTACCGCCAACTCTTTGAGTCGGTCAATCGGGTTGGGAATGCGCTCAGGAAGTTGGGCGTGCGACCGGAAGAACGCGTCTTCCTCCTTTTGCTGGACACGCCGGAATTTGCGGCGAGTTTCTTCGGAGCCATCAAAATCGGAGCCGTTCCGGTCCCGGTCAATGCGCTGCTGAAGCCCACCGACTACGAATTCCTGCTCAACAATTCGCGAGCGCGTGTGGCGATTGTCAGCGATGCTCTCTTCCCTCACCTGCAGGCCATTCCGCCAAAGCAGCTCGATTATGTTGAGACGTTCGTCGTCGTAGGAGGCGCAGACACATCGCACACGCTGTCGTTTGATACCTGGATTCGCGACAGTTTCGCAACCCTCGACCGCGCCCGCACCAGCAGAGATGATGCCGCCTTCTGGCTTTATTCTTCGGGAAGCACGGGCAAGCCGAAGGCGTGTGTGCATCTTCAGCATGACATGGTGGTGTGCGCCGAACGTTATGCGAAAGCGATTCTGAACGCCACCGAAAACGACCGGTTCTTCAGCGTGGCCAAACTGTTCTTCGCCTACGGGCTGGGCAACGGACTCTATTTTCCGCTGGCCGTGGGAGCGACAAGCATTCTGCTGCCCGAGCCTCCACGGGCGGAAAGCGTTTTCGACGTAGTGAGGCGCTTTCGTCCGACGCTGTTTTTCTCGGTGCCTTCCAACTACGCGAAGTTGCTGGCGCAGGTGCCGGAGGCCGGACGTGATCCCGACTTTTCTTCCGTCCGCCACGCGGTGTCGGCGGGGGAATGTCTCCCGGCGGCCATCTTTCACAGATTCAAAGAGCGCTTCGGCGTGGAGATTCTCGATGCGATTGGGTCGACGGAAGCGCTCCACATGTTCATCGCGAACCGGCCGGGCGCCGTAAAACCCGGCTCCAGCGGCACGGTCATCCCTGGTTTTGAAGCGCGTATCGTGGACGAAAATAATCAACCGGTAGCGCCCGGAGAAATGGGAGACCTGATCATCAAGACCGATGCCGCGTGCTCCTGCTATTGGAACCAGCACGAGAAAACGAAAGACACGATCAGCGGCCACTGGATTCGCACCGGCGACCGCTACTCTCAAGATGACGACGGATACTTCTGGTATGCCGGGCGCTCCGATGACATGCTGAAAGTCAGCGGCGCCTGGGTTAGCCCGATTGAGATCGAGAACCAGCTTCTCGAACACCCGGAGGTTCAGGAAGCGGCAGTTGTCGGACGAAAAGATGAAGACGGTCTGGTAAAAACAGTAGCTTGCGTTGTGTTGCGCGACGGCAAACGCGGAGATCCCGAAGTCGCATCGCAATTGCAGCGCTTCGTTCTGGAGCGCCTGCCCGTGTTCAAGCGGCCGCACCGCATCGAGTTTTTTCTCGAGCTTCCGAAAACGGCGACCGGAAAATTGCAACGCTACCGTTTGCGCCAGGGCCTGGCTAGCGAGTCCTTCGGAGGATCATGAACGATCTCGAACTATTGCAAGAGGCGTTGCAAGAGGCGCGCAAGGGACTGCGCGAAGGCGGCTTGCCGGTCGGGTCAGTTCTGGCCGACAAGCAAGGGCAGGTTGTGGCCCGCGGACATAATCTGCGAGTGCAGAGCGGCGATCCTACGGCGCATGCCGAAACCGTATGCCTCCGCAACGCCGGCCGCCGGCGGGATTGGGCGGAGTTGAAGCTGGTCAGCACTTTGAGCCCCTGCATCATGTGCACGGGCACCGCATTGCTGTTTCGCATTCCGTGTGTCGTGATTGGCGAGAATCGAAACTTTCTGGGCGCTGAGGATCTCTTCCGGCAGCACGGTGCGAGGGTCGTGGTGCTCGACGATGAGGAGTGCATCCGCATGATGCGTGAATTCATAGGTGCGCATGCAGACCTGTGGAACGAGGATATCGGGAAGTAGCGCGATTCGAGCGATCAGCGCGTCGAACGAGGATGGCCGTCTGGCTTTGCAGGAGACAGGGTCTCGCTTGCTGGTAGAGCGGTTTTCAAATCCCACCGGCACAATGGACATCGCGTCGCGACGGAGTAGACGATACGGCCAAACGCGACGCATTGGGTGTTGGGACAAACTCTCACATCAACCTCCCATGCCGGGGCTGAAATTGCGGATGCCGTTTTCAACATGAATTCAAGCGGCCCAAAACGTCACACTAGCACGACGCTCGGAACCGGACGAACTTGTTTTCGCCTGCTACGGATCGATTTTTCTTCTGGCCGAGTTTTGCAGCGTTGGCTTTAAACCACAACTCGCGGCGAGTGCGGAGGCGCCGCAACAAACCTGAGGCCCGCCCCGCGATGGGCCTTCCAGCGAGTGTTACAATCCCAGCCCAATCGCACAGGGCAGCGGAAGGAGCAGCCTACTTAATGGACCCAACATCGCCGGCGCCTTCCCAACGCGCGAACCAAAGCGCGGACTACGGCTTGCGGCGCGGAATTCTTTCACCGATGGAAACTCTGGCGCAGTCGGTCTCCACCATGGCGCCGACCACTACGCCTGCCGCGACGATTCCGCTGGTCTGCGCGCTCGCGGGCAATGGGACATGGCTCGCGTACGTGCTCGCCACGGCGGCAATATTTCTCGTGGGCCTGTGCATCGCGCGCTATGCCCGTCTTTCGGCTTCCCCCGGGTCGCTCTATACCTACGCATCAATGACGCTGCCCCCATGGCTCTCCGCGACCGTCGCGTGGAGCTTGCTGCTGGCCTATGTAGCGACGGGATCGAGTGTGATTGGCGGGTTTTATCACTACGCGATCTTGTTGCTGCACGATGCCACCGGGCACATTTTCTCCGTAATGTTTGCAGTGTTTCTGTCGCTGCTGGTCACAGGAGTTTCGATCTGGATCGCTTATCGCGACGTGAAAATTTCTGCGCGCCTGATGCTGTGGATTGAAGCCGCATCCGTTTCTGTGATTGTGATCGTGGTTGGGCTCGTGCTCTATCGCCACGGCTGGCACTTGGATGGCGATCAACTCCATCTTCATGGCATGACCGGGGGCGGGCTCCGCCTCGGCTTGGTGTTAGCGCTCTTTAGCTTAGTGGGATTTGAAAGCGCCACAACGCTGGGCGCGGAGGCGCGCAATCCGCTGAAGACGATTCCTCGCGCGGTGATTCAGAGCGCCATTCTCGCGGGCGCTTTCTTCACGGTGTGCGCGTACGCGGAAGTGCTGGGCTTCCACCTTGTAGGTCAGGATCTCGGCACGACTCCCGATCAAATGCACGTCGTCGCCCGAGTTGGCGGGGTACCTGTGCTGGGGATACTGATCGACATCGGCGCGCTGGTGAGTATGTTTGCCGGCACGCTGGCCTGCATCACGGCTGCGGCGCGCGTCCTGTTGCGGATGGCGCACGATGGGCTGGCGCATGACTCGCTGCGGACGACCCATGCCCGCAACCATACTCCGAGCCGGGCCGTGGTCATCACCGGCATCGCGGCCGTGCTGCCGGTGGCGGCGCTGGCATATCGCGGCGCCAGCGGACTGGATGTCTATGGCTGGTTGGGAGCGCTCGCGACCTACGGGTTCATCGTCGCGTACGCGCTGGTGTGCCTGGCCCTGCCGCGCTATTTGCGGCAGCACAACGCATTCCATGCCGGCGCCCAGATCGTTCCCTGGTTGGCTGCAACTTCCATGCTGCTCGCCCTGGTCGGCAATCTTTATCCGGTGCCCGAAGGCCCTTACGGCAAGCTGCCCTACATCTATCTCGCGTACTTGGTTGCGGGACTGGGGTGGTTCGCGGTTCGCGCTCGAAACAAGCAGACAACCAACCAGACAGCGCCTGCAGAGCCCGTGGAGCTGTCCGAGCCATAAAAATTACTGATTTCCGCCAAAAGAATTTTCATTGGTCCTTTGCCTTTCGCTTTCGTCCAACTTCGCGTACATTTGGCGGCAGAGTTTTCCAGCCTTGCGGTTGCGGATCTAGTGCGGAGCCAACCAGCTCCCCGACCATGTCGTAGAAAGTCAGTAGAAAGTCAGAAGGTAGTTGCGGTCGTGGCGGGCTGCTCGGGACTTGTGTTTCTACCCAGGAACGAGGTTCACATGACAATAACGATGAAAATGAAAATGAGGATGATGGCGGCGAAATTCAAGCTCGGCATTTTCTTAGGGGCGGTCATTCTGCATTTCTCCCTGTGCGCTCTGGCGCAGCAGACTCTGGGCGGCATCACCGGCACTGTATCCGACAAGAGCGGCAGTGTGCTGCCGGATACTACTGTGACCATCGTGGGGGATCAGACCAAGCTGACGCGCACGCAGAAGACGAACGGCAATGGCGCCTACGATTTCGTGAACCTGCCCATCGGCACCTACACCGTGACTGTCTCGCATGATGGATTTCAAACCGAGAGACTGCCGTCCATTCTGGTGCAGGCCAATCGAACCGCGACCTTGAACGTCTCTTTGAAAGTCGGCCAGGTAGGAACCACCATTGACGTCGAGGCCGCGCCTGCCATGAATGCGGTCGACACCACCAACGGATACATTCTGGAGAAAGACCAGATCGACAATATCCCGCTGCCGACCGGCAGTTTCACCGGGTTGGCGATTCTTTCTCCGGGCGTGAACGCGGAACTGCCCGGCGGTACCGGCGTCAACCAGGGCCTGGGCAACCAACCGCTCTGGGCCAATGGACAACGCGACACCAGCAACACTTTTCTTCTCAACGGCGTCGACGCCAGCAATCTGTTCAACGGCAAGAGCACCAGCTCCGTCGCTTCGGCTCGCATCGTGAACAACACCGGCGTTTCCGGGGCGGGCAGCACCACTGCCGAAGTAATTCAGAGCACGGCATCGCCCTATCTGGCGATTGGGCAGGCCTTGCCGACGCCGGCGCCGGAAACGGTTCAGGAGTTCCGCGTCAATACATCCATGTACGACGCGCAACAGGGATCGACGAGTGGAGCGCACATCGACCTGAGCACCGCCTCAGGCACGAATTCCATTCACGGCATGGCTTACGGTAACTGGGGAACGAACGCGCTCAATGCCGCCCCATATTTCAACAAGCAAGACGCCAACATCCCTGCGAATGAAGTTGTCCCGCAGTTGCACCGTTACACCGCTGGTGGCACGCTGGGAGGTCCGCTGATTAAAGACAAGCTGTTCGGCTATGTCGCCTACCAGCACACTCACGCCTCCGACCTGGAGATTGGAACCTCGCGCACGGCCGTACCCTTCGGGCTTACGGATGATCGCAGTCCAGGAGCATTAGCGAACGTTGACTTAAACAACTGGGGGACAACCGTGAATCCTGTGGTCGCACAGAATGATCCGAACGCGCCCCCCGGGACGATCCTCAACATCGATCCGGTCTCTTATGCGTTGTTGAATGCCAAACTGCCGAACGGCCAGTTTCTATTTCCGTCGGCGAATCCTGGCTTCACGCCTACCTTGAACTTCCCGGAAAATGTTTTCCTCGCGCAGCCCGCCTATTTCATAACCGATCAGGCTGTCGCAGATCTCGACTACCAGCCAACGTCAAAAGACACTTTGTCGTTGAAGTATTATTACCAGCACGATCCCACCATCGCGCCTTTCGGCTACTCCGCGGTCGAAGGTTTCCCGCAACATCTGGACGCAGGGAGTCAGGTTGCTTCCATCACCAACACCCAATCGATCCGGCCGAACTTCAGCGTCTCGGAAGTCTTCGGCTTTATTCGCGAAAAGGTTTACAGCACGATTGCCCAGCCCTTCTCCCCGGGATCGGTGGGCATCAATAACTTTGGCTCCAGCGTTTTTCCGGGAATCACAATCGTGGACGATCTGGGAAACTTCTCCCCTTCGAACAAATACTCCGTCTTCAACGCCGGAACCACGATCGGCTCGACCGCAGCTTCCCAGGGCGCGTTCACCGGAATTTTTCAAAACCGCTGGATGCCTTCCGCCAGCGCGATCTGGAACCACGGCAAACACACGATCACCTTCGGCGGGAGCTATTCCTACACCCAGCTCAATGCGCGCGACGAAAGAACCAACGCGGGCATGATCGGTTTCAACAATTGGGATAACTTCCTGACTGGCTCGCCCATCACCTATTCGGCCAACGGATTCATAACAACCACCTTCTTGCAAGGCGACGCCAACCGCTACTACCGCTCGAACGAAACCGGCATGTTCCTGCAGGACAAGTTTCAAATCCGTCCCAACCTCAGCTTTAGCGCCGGTCTCCGGTTCGACTATCACGGAGGGCTGAAGGAAAAGAACGGTCGCATTTTCAATTTTGATCCAGCGAGCTACAACTACGACATACCGGACGACATCATCAAATCGAACGGCTTCATTGTCGCCGGAAATAATCCGAACCATCCCACCAAGGGAGTCAGCGATTCGACTTTGACGGGACGGCAATGGGGACTGGCACCGCGTTTGGGCTTCGCCTGGAGCCCGCGCACGTTCAACGACAAGGTCGTGGTCCGCGGGGGCTGGGGCCTTTACTACGACCGCGGCGAACTCTTCACCTACCTCTCGCCCGGCTTTGCCTCGGGCGTGATCGCTGGCGGACCCTTTGGGGTGAACCAGACTCCGCCCTGGGTCAATCAGCAGTCTTGCAGCACTTTCGGGTATACGGTTTGCAGCAACTTCGAAGCCCCCTGGGGCACTACCCTTGGGCCGGGGCCCAGTGGCGACCCAGGGCAGCTGCAACTCCCCAACGCTTCGTTAATCTCGTTCGGCGCCCCGCTGTTCTCGTTTGCCGATTACAACCGCGCCAACAAGCTGCCGTACACCATGAACCAGACGCTCGACATCCAATGGCAACCGCGCAATGATCTGGTGCTGGAAATTGGATACGTCGGAAACCTGGGCCGCCATGAAGTGGTCCCATTACCCTTCAACCAGGCGCAGATTGCCTCGCCAACCCACCCCTTGCTGGTTGGGAGCCCGGTGGGTGAACAGGATTACACCTACGGTTACTCGATTGTCACCGCGCCCAACAGCTTCACGGGAATCCCACTTCCCAACGGCCAGCCGTACCAGTTGACCTTCGAAGGCGGAAACGTCGACCTGCGCGTTCCTTACATCGGCTATTCCGCCGAGTCGGAGTCCTACACGGCAGCGGGCATCTCCGCTTATCATGCGCTGCAGGCGCATCTGGAAAAACGCATGAGTCACGGGCTGCAGGTCGGAGCGTCCTACACCTACTCCCACGCAACCGATGAGCAAAGCGCCATGGGGCTTTTCTACAACGGCAACAATCCGCTCGATCTGCGATCGGGCTACGGACTGTCTGACTTTGATCGCAAACACGTCTTCAACTTCACCTACACGTACGAACTGCCGAAGTTTTTCACGGCTACGTCACTCAAGGGCATGCTGGCCGACGGGTGGGCGATTTCCGGGTTGACCGTCCTGCAGAGTGGTCAACCGTATAGCGTTGTCGATTACTCGGGCGCGGTGGGCAGCATTTTCTACGGCGTCAACGATGGCATTACGAATCCCGTCGTGCCGCTCTCCGGTTGCACTCCCAAGCAGGCACTCACGGGCGCTTCAGGAGCACACTTCAACGGCGACCCAAAAACGCTAGCGCTCGATCCAAAGTGCTTCGGCTTGCCTTTGCTGAATCCCGGCGACTTGAACGGCGCGATTCCAAGCAACGATCCTTACGAGACGAACTTCATCGCTCACGGGCAGCGCAATATCTTCCGGCAATCCTGGCAGAGACGAGCCGACATTTCGATCTCCAAGGCCACGCAATTGACCGAGCGTTTCTCGTTGCGGTACACCATGGATATCTTCAACGTGACCAATACAGCGAGCTTCGACATCCCCATCGACGACGTGAGCCAGAACATCAACTTCAACGGGTTTCCCGTTGTCAACCAACCCGGGGCGACGACGCCCTGCAACCAGGACTTCACGGCCATCTATGTTTGCCCGTCGCTCAGCGGCTTGGGCATCACGAACAAGACCATTGGGAGTCCGCGACAGATCCAGATGTCGCTGCGGCTGACTTTCTAAGAGAGCCAGCTGATTCAAAGCGGCGGTTACGAGAGGCCCAGACTCTCCGCTGCTGCATCCACAATCGCCTTGCCAATGCTGAGCGAAGCTGTGGCCGCCGGCGATGGAACGTTGAGCACGTGCAGCACTTTGCCCGACGGCACGAACTGAAAATCGTCGACCAACGCGCCGTCGGGCTTCAGAGCCTGGGCGCGCACACCAGAGCCGCCGGGAACTAAATCCTTCTCGCCTACTTCCGGGAGCAAGCGCTGCAGCGCGCGCACGAAGGCCGGCTTCGACAGCGAGCGATGCCATTCATCGAGGCCATTTCGCCAGTGCTGCCGGGCCATACGCCAGAAGCCGGGGAAGGCGAGCGAGGACGCGACGTCGCGAATGCTGATGTCGCGGTGACGATAGCCCTCGCGCGCCAGGGCGAGCACGGCGTTGGGGCCGGCATCCACTCGGCCGGTGATGCGCCGCGTGAAGTGCACCCCAAGAAACGGAAAGCGCGGATCGGGCACAGGATAGATCAGAGCGCGCACCAGTGAAGCGCGGTCCGGTATGAGGTCGTAGTACTCGCCCCGAAACGGAACAATCATGACGCCGGGGTCATCACCAGCCATCCGGCTGATGCGGTCGCTGAACAGTCCGGCGCAATTGATCAACCAGGTGGTGGAGAACGCGCCCTTCGAAGTCTCGACCACGATTTCGCTCGCCGCCCGACGGATGCCCGTGGCGGCCGCGGAAGTAAGTACCGTGCCACCGCTTGCGGCGATCAACTCCGCGTATTTCTCGCATACCCGCGCGTAGTCGGTGATTCCCGTCGAGGGCACGACCAGGGACTGCAGTCCGGTGGCGTGCGGCTCGATCTCTCGCAGTTCCTCGGGTCCGATCATGCGCAGGCCAGCCAGACCGTTGGCTTCTCCGCGCTTGCGTAATTCTTCGAGCCGCGGAAGTTCGTCCGCGTGGGTGGCGACGATGACTTTGCCGCAAACTTCGTGGGCAATTCCGTGCTCGCGGCAGAACTCAACCATCGCCGCGGCTCCAGTGACGCACAGACGCGCCTTCATGGAACCCGGCTTGTAATAAACGCCGGAGTGAATCACGCCGCTGTTGTGTCCGCTCTGGTGGCGGGCCACGCGGTCTTCTTTTTCGAGAAGCAGCAATCGCAGGCGCGGAAAGCGGCGCGTGATTTCAAGCGCAACCCCGAGCCCCACGACACCGCCGCCGATGATGATCACGTTGTAGCGAGAATCGGTCATTGAGTTTTGGAGAGCAGTGCCGCGCGCGCCACGTCCGAGTCCACAGCCTAGTCCACAGCCCAGCCCACGGCCTAGTTTACGATGAGAATCACTTGCACGCTCTGTCCTGCGTCGGCAGTAGTTCCTGGAGAGGTACCGGTCACGGTGATGTGGTAGGTGCCGGGCAAGGTTCCGCTGGAAAGCGTAGTCACATTGATCGCCGGGCTCTGCGCGGATGATCCAAAGGAGTCGCTCGCCGCCACGGTAAAGCTGTACGTTGTTCCGGCCGACAATCCGCTTACGTTGTTGGTTGGACTCGTCGTCGTGGTGAGCAGAGCGGCGTTTTTGTAGACCGTGTAGGTCGCGCTGCAGTCGGACGTAACGGCGGAAGCCGTCCAAGCCAGCGTCGTCCCGGTGCTGGTGGTGGAAGAGGCCGCCAGTCCCGCCGGAACGCTCGGCGCCGAAGCGCAGGTGCCGCCACCGCCCCCGGTGCTGACGCCGCCACACGAGAGCAGCGCAAATGTCAGTAACAGAAGAAGCAGCATCGCCGTCGAGCCGACCCTACGCTGCCGCCGCTTCCTGGGGCTGCGAATCGCTGCCAAACCAATCACGAATCCGGGCAACAGCAGCCCCATCGCATAGACGGTCGCAGGTCGACTCGCAGACGCATGGAAGCTGGCCGTTGGCGCAGTGGTCGAGATGTTCATGACAACATCCGCGGCAGAGCCTCCGGGAGTTACCGGCGTCGAGGGATTAAACACGCATTGCGCCAGGGCCGGCAACCCCGAGCAAGAAAGCGTCACGGCACCGCTGAACGAAGCGCCCACCGGCTGAACCGTCAGTTGATAGGCACCCGTGGTCTGGCCCGCGTTCACCGTCTGGCTGGCAGTCGACGAGGCGACGATAAAATCCTGCGCCACGGTTAGCGCCACTGTGAAGGAATGGCTGGGCGTTCCGGTAGTGTCCTGTGTAGTGATGTTGATGTTGTAAGAACCAGGGGCAGCATTGGTAGGAACATTGATGGTCGCGGTGAGGGCGGCCGTGCCTCCGCTGGCAACTGTGATGGGGTTCACGGGAGAAAGCACGCACATCGCACCGGAGAGAGCGCCCGCATTACAGGTGGCATTGATCTGCCCGCTGTAAGAGAAAGACGAGGTTAGCGTGAGGTTCGCCGTCCCCTGGCGGCCGGGCGCGAGGGATAGGGTCTGCGTCCCTGAGATCGAGTAGTCGCCGACATTGAAGGAGACAGACTGGGTGTGTGTGATCGAGCCCGAGGTTCCACTAATCAAGAGCGAGTAGCTTCCCGCAACAAAGCTGGTGCCGTTGATGGTGAGAGTCGCCGTCGCCGGGAACGAACTCACAGAAGTAGGGCTGATGCTGCAACTGCCGGCGCCATAGGTGGCGGGGCAACTCAGAGTAACGGTGCCGCTGAATCCATCCTGCGATGTGATCCCGATCGGCGCGCTGGCACCTGTGCCGCCCGCATTTATCTCGGGGAAAGTGATCGGCCCCAGAATGAAATCCGGATTGGCAATGACGTTCAATGTGAATGAGGTCGTCAGCGTTGCCGGGGCGCCCGCCGTCGTGGCCTGAAGGGTCACGGGATAACTGCCGGGCGCCGTTCCCGCAGGCACAGATACGCTGGCCGTCATATTCACAGGAGTCGTTGAAGTAGGGTTCACGGTGGTTCCGGGCGCGAACGCACAGGTTGCGTTGGCAATGCCCGAGGCGCAGGAAACGGCGACGCTCTGATTAAACGATCCCGCGGCCGTGATCTGGAAACTTACCGGAGCGGACGCTGTCCCTCGCGGCACGGTTACATTCGTGGGAGACGGTGCCGTCATCCCGAAGCTGACGACGTGCAGAATCACAGGGGCTAGGTGCGTTACATGTTGCGTATCCGATCCGATTGCCTGCACGTTGAAGCTGTAGTCGCCGGCTGCTCCACCTGCGGTGACAGTGAACGGCGTGTCGTTCGCAGGAGTCAGCGTCGCTGGGGCTGGGGTACACGTGCTCGGCGGAGCCGTCGAACCGGCGGTGCAACTCAGTGTCACCACGCTGGCATATCCGTCGAGCGCGCTGGCGGTGCCGTTGAATGTCGCGGTCTGTCCCAGAAACGCGGTCAGCGGCGAGTTGGAGAACGCAAGCTGGAAGTCCGGCGTGATGACAAGATTGAACTGCCACATGCCGCGCCCATACGTAGACGCACGCAGCAATTGCTGGCCGCCGGAATTGAAAACTCCCAGCGCGGTGACCGCGACGTTGGGCAGAAACCCGGACTGGTTCGTGAGGGCGTTCGGTCCCAGCTCCGTCCAACTCGCCGCCGATGTCGAACTGCCGAACACGCCCACGTCGGTGGCGACATAAACTTGAGACATTCCGGGATAGACCACCACCGCGTTCACCGGCGAGTCTGGAAGATTGCCGGTGAAGTCCGTCCACGCAGCGCCCGCATTAATCGTCTTCCACACATGGCCGGTGCCGCCGGTGAATCCCATCACCGTCACGTAGGCGGTCTTGCCGGTGGAATCGGACGAGTCAATCGCAACGCTCGATACGGGAGATTGATTTGGGTTGATGTTGCCCTGCGGACCGTTGTCGGTGACATCGGCGAATGCGGAAACTCCGGCCGACGCGTTGGTGGTAACCCAGACGTGACCGCCTGCTGGTGAGGACAGAATTCCGTCCAGCGGCCCGAGCCCGCCGGTGGTCGCGTAAAGAACGCTGGAGCCCGCGTTGTCGGTCGGGCCGCCCGCGGCCAGGGCACGGACCTGGTTGACCTCACTTCCTGAACAGGTGCCCGTTCCCAGCGTGTCGAAGTTCGGGCTGAGCGCCACGAAAGTTCCGCCCGTGCGCGGCCCGCGCCAAACCCGGCAGGTGCCGAGCAGCATCCCCGCCGCCGATTGCGGATCGAGAATGTACGGAAAATAGAAAGCGCCGTCATCACCGCCTACCGCGCTGCTGCTGACCACGAAGTTGAAGCCGCTGTCGGTGCAGTTCACACCGCTGACGCAGAGTTGCACGCCGAGGCCGCCGGGAGGTACGTCAGGGTTGGAGGCATACCAGTTCGTGGCCGCTCGGGGATCGATGGCGTTGTAGCCGCCGTCGCCGCCGAGAACATTCCCCCAAGCCAGGGTCGTAGTTGCTGCGCTGGTCGCCGGCGAGCCATTATCCTGTGTGCCGCCGAGCAACGTCTTCGGATCGGTCGGATGCTGCGAGAAGCTGACGAATTGCGTCATCGATCCCAGATTCTGGTTGAGGTCGTCAAACTGATTCGTCCCCGAACACGCGCCGCTGTTGAGCCCCGCAACCTGGTTGAGCGCACGGTAAATGCCGCCGTCGTTGACAAAGTACATCAGCGTGTTGCCGGAGTCGCTGCCCGCGCTGGGCTGCGCGTAAGCCAGCGCATGCTGATCGGGATGCACGTGGGCGGGCGCGCCAATCGGGTCGCATCCGTAAACGTGGGTGAGGTTCAGGAACGGGGACGACGCGCACGTAGGATTCTGAGAAGTGATGTGGCACTTGTACAGATTGATCGCGCCGGCGTAGAGGTCCGTCGCGTCAGCGTTTGGAACGGCCAGCAGGTCCAGATTGTAGGAACCCTGTTGCACACCGCAGCCATCAAAGTCGCCGCAATTTGTAATCGCAGCGTCGGAGACTGAAGTCCACGACGCGCCTCCATTGGAACTCAGCCAAATGCCACCATCGACGGGGCTGCCGCTCGGCGACAGGGAAATGAACCAGGCGTACATCTCGTTGCGTCCCGCGACGGCTGTAATTTCCGCGCGGTAGATGGGACACGCGTAGCTATTCGAGGTCGACAGTGGCGGGCACGCCGTGGTGCTGAGCAATGCGCCTCCGGGCTGGACCGCGAGACGGGTCCAGGTAACACCGTCGGGTGAAGAATAGAAGCCGTGGTAACGAACCGCGGCAAAGAACAGACCAGCGCTGGCGTTGTAGACGGCCGATGTTGCGGACGTAGCATCGGTTGCTACGCCGGAATCGAGCAGCGCGTTGTAGGTCCACGTCCGCCCGGCATCGAGCGAAGTATAGAGGCCGCGCGCAGTGTTGGCCGTGACGGTGCCGTCGATCATGCCTTCGGAGGTGGTGGCCATCGCCGCGACCACGGTGCTGGTTTGTCCGCTCGCCGTGCTGAACGCCATCCGCGTTCCGCCCAGGCCGCTGAACGACAGCGCGCCACCGTTCGCGGTGGGAATCAGATTCCACGTGCTGCCGGCGTTGGTGGAGCGCAGAATGCCCAGGCCGAAGTAAGAATCACCGGAGTTATCCGCTTCTCCCGTGGCGGCCAGAATTAGAGTCGATGCAGGATCGGCGTTGCCGGACTGAATGGCGATCGCTCCGATCGAGAGCGTCGCTTGATCGTCGGTGACGGCAGTCCACTTCACGTTGTTGGCGGTATTGTTGGCCGCATTGGTCGACTTCCAGACTCCGCTTTGCGCGCCGCCAATGTAGACGGTGTTGCCGGTCGGGTCGGCGGGATCGATGGCGACGGCGGTCGCTCGTCCTGAAACCTGGCGATAATCCTGCGTGCCGTTGCCGGTCGCGTCAGAGGCCAGCGGCATAGGGCCCAGCGGTGCCCATGAGCCGAACGAGAGCGAGGTCTGCCCATTGGAATCTGCGGCAGCGAGCGCTGCGGAATGTTGCACGCGCAACTGCAGCTTGGCCTGATACGCCCGGCGACGAAGTTCAGCGGAGGGTTTCCCGTGGACGAGACGGCCGCGGAAGAACCATTCGTTGCGCTCCTTAACGTGGTCGGCGTCGGCATCGGGAATGGCGGTTTCAGGAACGGTCTGCTTGGCGCCTTGGGCTTGTGCGATCGAAACGGCGGCAAAACAAATCAGAATGAGTACTGGCACTCGCCATGAAAACACAGAACGACAGCTTGGCATGATTAGGCTCACCTGCCAGTATCGAAAGCCGCCGCGCCCGAAGCAATGCAAAAACGGCACGGAAGGCCGCCGACGGCCCACTTTGGGAAAACCGGTTTCCTTCGGCTGGCGCCACCAAGATGGGTCGGGCCTGTACAATCTGCTTTTCGATGCCGGTTTCGACGGAGAGTCAGTGGCGCATAAAAACTGTAAGTCCTGTCATCTTGAGCGAAGCGAAAGATCTATGTATCGGCGCGGGCAACTACACAGGTCCCTTCGACAGGCTCAAGGCAGGCTCTTCGCCTCGCTCAGAATGACAGGAGCGATTTGTTTGGCCGCGTGTATGCTTGTGGCGACTTCAGGGCGGGCACAGGAAAGCAAAAGCTCCCCGGAGCTGGTCGTGGCGGCGGCCGCCGATTTGAGCTCGGCGCTAAAAGAGATCGGCGACAACTATGAGAAGAAGACTGGCGTGAAAGTGAAACTCTCGTTCGGAGCCTCCGGGGCACTCACCCAGCAGATTCAGAATGGCGCTCCGTTTGATCTGTTCTTCTCGGCGGACATGGAATATCCCCGCCAGTTGATTGCGTCGCAAGATGCGGACGCGGCCAGCTTGTATCAGTATGCGGTCGGAAAACTGGTGCTCTGGGTTCCGGCGGATTCTCCGCTCGACGTTGAACATAAATGCATGAACGTTCTGCTCGATCCGTCAGTCAAGAAGATTGCCATCGCCAATCCGCAGCACGCTCCCTATGGACGGGCCGCGGTGGGGGCTTTGAAGCACACCGGGGTGTACGATCAGGTTGCGGATCGCCTGGTGTTGGGCGAGAACGTCTCGCAGGCGGCGCAGTTCGTGGAGTCAGGCAACGCGCAAGCCGGGTTCGTGGCGCTGGCGCATGCCGTCGCCCCAGGAATGCGCGGCAAGGGAAAATATTGGGAGGTTCCGTCGGATGCCTACCCTCCGCTGGCGCAGGGCGTGATCGTGCTGTCGCACTCCCAGCACAAGAAGGAAGCGGCGGAGTTTCTGGAATACATCAAGACGAAGGAAGTAGCGGAACTCCTGCGGAATTACGGCTTCACGCTGCCGAATAACTAGCACTTCGTTTCTGCGGGGGTCGGAGAGCCGAGGGCGAGTCGCCCTCGGGACAGCCGGCAAGATGCGGGCGCTACATATGGCAATCGACTGGCAAGCATTCTGGCTAACGCTGCAACTGGCGGTCACGGTATCGGCCGTACTGCTGGTCCTCGGTCTGCCTGTCGCCTATTGGATCGCCTTCTCCCGCTGGCGCTGGAAGTTTCTGGTCGAGGCCGTAGTAGCCCTGCCCATTGTGCTCCCCCCCACCGTACTCGGATTCTATGTGCTGGTCGCGCTCGGCCCGCGCAGTCCGTTGGGACTCTGGTGGATCTCGCTCACCGGCCACACCCTGGCATTCACCTTCAGTGGCCTGGTGATTGGTTCGATTCTTTACAGTCTGCCGTTTGCGGTACAGCCGTTCGCCGCCTCGTTCGCCGGCGTCGATCGCAAACTGATCGCGGCTTCGGAGACGCTGGGCGCTTCCCCGCTGCGGACTTTCTTTCGCGTGATCGCACCCCTCTCCGTCCCGGGACTGATCACCGGCGCAGCTCTCAGCTTCGCCCACACCATGGGAGAATTCGGCGTCGTGCTCATGGTGGGCGGAAACATTCCCGGGGTCACGCGGACGGTTTCCATCGATATTTTCGACCGCGTGCAGGCCTCGGACTACGCCGCCGCGAATGAGACCGCGCTCCTGTTGCTGGCGTTCAGCTTCGCAGTGCTGGCCATCGTTTATGGCATGAACCGCAAGGCGTGGGTGATCGGTCCCGTAAGATAGGCGTTGTCATCCTGAGCGAAGTGGATGGTTCGCGAAGCGAAGCAGCCACGCAGTCGAAGGACCCCTATCGTGTGTGGGCCGACTGTGGCATGTCGAGGAGTTTCTATGCATGCTTGTAAGCCCTACAATAAACTGCGATGACCGAACCTCGCGCGATCGACTCGGCTGACGACGTGACTGCGTCATCCCAGCCCCCGCAAGCCGAACAGCCTAGCCAGGAACCCAACGCCCCGCTGCTCCATGCGTGCTTCCGCAAGCGCTTCGCCGCGCAATCCCAGGAGTTCGTTCTCGAAGTTGAGTTCCAGGCCGCTCCCGGATTCAACATCCTGTTCGGCCCGTCCGGAGCGGGCAAAACTACTCTGCTCGATTGCGTTGCCGGCTTGGCCACGCCGGACTCAGGACACATCTCCATCGGCGATCGCATCCTGTTCAACGTCGCCCAGCGAACCGATCTCCCAGTCGCCAAACGGCGCGTCGGCTACGTCTTTCAGAACCTCGCGCTCTTCCCCCACCTGACGGTGGAGCAGAACGTACAATACGGCCTGGCCCATTTGCCGCAGTCCGAGCGGGTCACGCGAGCCTCCGCAATTCTGCACGCATTCCGCATTACAGCTCTGGCGCAGCGCTATCCGCGCGAGATTTCCGGAGGAGAAAGTCAGCGCACCGCGCTGGCTCGAACTCTCGTGACCGACCCCTCGGTGCTGCTGCTCGACGAGCCGTTGGCCGCGTTGGACGCGGCGACAAAAACAAAAATCATTGACGACTTGCGCAGTTGGAACCAGGCCCACCGCATTCCGATTCTTTACGTCACCCACAGCCGTGAAGAAGTGTTTGCCCTGGGCGAGCGCGTGATCGTCCTCGATGCCGGACGCATCGTCGCCCAAGGCACGCCCCACGAGGTCATTACGGCTCCACTGCAAGAAACTGTCGCGCAATTGGTAGGCTTCGAAAACATTTTCGACGCTATCGTGGAATCCGTACATCCGGCCCGCGGCACGATGACGTGCAAAATAACATCCTGCCGCATCGCCGCAGACGGCGGCCCGGTCCTGCTCGAAACTCCGCTGGTACGCGGAGGCGTCGGCTCTGCACTGCGGGTGGGAATCCGAGCCGGCGACATCCTGCTGGCAACGGCTCCGCCGGTCGGGTTGAGCGCGCGGAATGTGATCCCGGGGCGGATCATCTCGCTCGAGCAACGCGATGTAATCGTCACCGCCCGCGTCAAGTGCAGGGTCGAGATGGAAGTCCACCTCACCCTGGCGGCCCGCGATTCGCTGCAACTCGCCCCTGGACGCGAAGTGTGGCTGGTGATCAAAACCCACTCCTGCCATCTCATGCAACAAATAACACCTCACACTGGTTGAGGAGTCGTTTCTTGACGCGATTTTTACACTCTCATAACAACCGTGTTTTCTCGCTCTGGTAGCGTATCGCTTCGTCTCAGGAGGACTCCATGCCGCACCCACCACTTCCAGCAGCATCCCGGCGCGTCCTGACTACATTCGTGTTGGTTTGCCTGTTCGCGGTTCAGCACTCCGCCGCCCAAACCGGCCTGTGGGCGAGTCATTCGCACGACGCGCAACACACCGGCGTCTCCTCTGTGGCCGCGCAACCCTTCGGCAAGATTCATTGGCAAGTGCCGGTCGACCTGGCGCCTCCGACGGGAGAAATCTTCATCCACTACGGCTCGCCCCTGGTGACGGCGGCAAACACCGTGATCGTGCCAGTCAAGACCGGCCCGGACAAATTCCGAGTCGAGGCTCACAACGGCGCCACCGGCGCGTTGCTCTGGAAGCAAAGTACGGGATACACCGCGCCTACCGCGGCTTTTCTGCCCGGCCTTGGTGCAGCGATCGACGGCGACCGGCTCCTGGTTCCGGATAACGCCGGCAGCGTGCTGGTGCGAAAAAATCCGAACCTGGCGAACGGTGAGATGAGCCGGCTGTACTTCTACGGGGCCGCAAACTATCTGGCGGACCCGCAGGCCTACCAGCAGAATGTGCTCATCAACACTCCGCTGACGACGGACGCCAAGGGAAATGTATTCTTCGGCTTCCTGGCCGTGGGCCCCACGCCGATCGGCTTGCAGAGCGGCCTGGCTCGCATTACTCCCAGCGGCGTCGGAACCTGGGTCACGGTAACGGACCTCAGCGGGGATCCTTCAATCAGAGAAGTGTCGATGAGCTGCGCCCCGGCCGTATCGAGCGATGGCAGCATCGTCTACGTCGCCGTCAGCAGCGGCGATTTCGGATTCGGCTACCTGCTGGCACTAAACAGCCGCACGCTCGCGGTCATCAACCGGGTGCGCCTCACCGATCCCGCCTCAGGACTGGACGCGACCATGACCGATGAGAGCACTGCGACTCCCACCGTCGGTCCAGATGGCGATGTGTACTACGGTGTTCTCGAAAATCCATTCCCCGATCACAACGACCGCGGCTGGCTGCTCCATTTCAACTGGGATCTTTCGCAGCAGAAGATTCCCGGCAGTTTCGGCTGGGACGACACCGCCTCGATTGTCGATGCCTCGCTGGTGGCCAGCTATCACGGCCAGTCGAAGTACCTGGTCACGACGAAATACAACAACTACGCCTCGGTCAATACCGGAGACGGGCATAATCGCGTTGCGATTCTCGATCCCAATGCGAGCCAGGACGATCCTGTTATCCCCACCACGAAAGTCATGCGGGCGGTGATCACCCAACTCGGCCGCACCCGCGATCCAAACTTTCCGACTTTCCCTGGAGCCGTGCGCGAATGGTGCATCAATACCGCGGCCGTCGATCCGTTCACTAAGTCGGTGATCGTCAACAGCGAAGACGGCAAGCTCTATCGCTGGGACCTTACCACCAATAAGTTGTCCGAGGTGATCAAACTCTCCGGCGGCATCGGGGAGGCATATACGCCGACGGTGATCGGCGCCGACGGTACGGTCTATGCCATTAACGACGCGGTGCTGAGCGCGGTCGGGAAATAGGTGACGCGGAGCGCGCTTGCAAGCCGGAGCCGGAATCCGCGGCTCCGGCGTCCTCCACACTCTGCATTGGCTCGATCTCGATCACCGCGATCCACTGCCCTTTGCGCTCTTCATTGAACACGACCCGGCCACCAAGAATCCGGGCCGCGGCCTCCGGTGGCAAGTCGCGGTGGAAGCCGAAGAACCGGCGCTTCAGATCATTCCATTTCGCCCAGCGATCCAGCAGCGGATGCACCGGCTCATATTTCGTCGAGAAGACCAGCGCGACCTCAAAGTGCGAGCGGAACTCCGCGGCCGAAAGCACTTCCTCCAATGAAAAATCCTCGATGCGCACGACCTGCACCGGACGCGTCGTGTAACCGAGCCACGGCTGGGTCAGTTCGTCCGAAGCCGGCCATGCCGTGAGCGCATGCGCCATAGGATATCGAGCTTCGAGAAAGCGCTCTCCGTCCTGGTGCAGAACGATGTAATCGCGATAGGCGAGATTATCCTCGGGCGAGAATCCGTAAGGTGGATTCCAGAACCACGCGGCAACGAAGCCAACCGCAACTAAGGCGACGGCCGCGGGCCAATGGCGTACCCGCCTGTGTAGCGTCGAGATTCCAACGACGATCACCAGCGGCACCGCCGGAAGCATGTAGCGCGCCAACACCGCGCCGCCGATCAATGCCATGGCCACCACGTACACCTTCACGACCACCAGAAAAACCATCTGCACCGGAATCGGGATGCGCGAGCGCTCGACTCCGTCATCTTTCACCGGAGGCCACATCATCGCGAGCAGCATGCCGGCCGTCAGCAACCACAAATGCATGTAGCCGAAGACCTGCCAAAGGCGCAGCGTTAAGGCCAGCAAAAATCGGAGGGGGTTGAGAGTCGCAGCGACGTTGTAGCGAAAGAACTCAGGATTGCCGAAGACGTATCCGGTGCGCGCATAGTGATAGGCGTACCACAGGGCCAGCGGCAGCATTGGGATTAAGAGCGGAAGAACGCGCGAAGAGGCGGTCGAGCTTCGCTCGGCCGGACCGCCCGTGACCGCGGTCGCCACAAAGTTCTTCCAGCTTTGCGGTACGAACCGCTGAGGCGCGACCACACGCACAACCTCCCAGCAGGCCAAGCCTGCCGGTGCCAGAATCGCCGTCTCTTTAGCCAGCGCAGCTAGCGAAAACCAGATTGCGACCGCGACTGGCCGGTCTTCGAGATAAGCGCACAATCCCCAAAACGTAAGCCCCGCCGCGGCCAAATCCACCTGGGCCAGCGAGCTTTGCGCAAAGAAGACTGGATACAGTGCCGTGCAAACTGTAGAAGCAATCGCCACCTGCATATTCGCCACGCGCTCGGCCAGCCGAAACACTCCCAGCAGCGCGAACGCCGCAACCACCAGCATCGCCGATCGTGTGACCAGCGGCGCGTACCCCACGCATTTCCACCACAAGGCTATCCAGGCCAGCACCAGCGGCGGATGCGCGTTCGACACGGTCGTGTGTGGAATCAGGCTCCCGCCTAGCAAATCGCGCGCAGCGGGAACGTAGTATCCCGCTTCGTCCCAGAAGTACGGGAGCTGCAGCAGAGGGAGGTGCAGCAGAAATATCCCCACAAAGATGCTCGCGAACAACACGGCTGGATGCAGGCGGGAAGATCGCTTGGGAGAAGTCATTCTATCCGTGGAAACACTGCCCTATCCTCGAGATCCGCAGAGACGTTGCTCGTAACGTCTCTCTCACCATCGTCGCCGGCAAAGTCGTAGCAAGCTACATCTCTGCGACAACGCGACACACTTAGTGCACTGGCCCTTGCGGCCCCATGCGCGGGTCGAGCTTGATCTCTCCAAAAGCGCTCTCGTAGCCGACCACGTTCTGCTGCAGCAACCCGAGCAGCGCTTTGGCCTGCTGCGGGCTCAGGTAGATACCCTGGAAGTTCTTGATCTCCACATGGGTTTCGGTCTGTTGCTGCAGGGTGCCGAAGACCAGGAAAAAGTCCCAGATATTCACGCGCATCTGCACGCTGTTGGCATAATTCTCGCGATAGTCGGAATCGTTGGTTAACTTCAAAGCGGGTTGCGTCGGATTACTCATAGGCGAAAGTGTAAATGAGTTCGTGGTCAGGAAGGAACGGCCGCTCAGAGTTTGAGCCTACGGGGCCTCAGGAATGGTGCAACTGACAAAAACTGTCAGCGATTGCAGGTTTGCGGCGAGTTGCCGATTGGGTAAGACTCTGCGCGACACGGCCTTTGGTTTGCCTTTCGACTGAAAACACAGGACTTATGGTCGAGCAGCCCATTACTTTGGGAAGTACCTGATGGCGCGCAAAGTGCGATAGAGTTTATGTTGCCTCCGTCGAAACTGAGACTGAAGGTACCTATGACCCAAAATAGCGATCATCCCGGGATGATGGAAGAAGTCGTCCTCCCCGAGCATCTACTCCCCTTGGGATCTGTGCTGGGCCAAGGAGTGACGGCGATGGACCTGTGCATGGTCCTGGCCAAGATTTTTCACGTGCAGTACAACGAAGTCGCTCTGTTACGGCTGGAGGGCGGACTGCTGCGCTTTATGTTCCCCGAACACCTGCGGACCACCGGCGCGATTCCGTTGTCCAGTAAAGCGGTGGCAGCCCACACGGCGCTGAGCAAGAAAGCCGAGATTTTCAACAATTTCGCCCGGGTGAAGCACGCCAGCATCTTTGAGACGATTAAAGCCGATACGAACGGTTCGAACGAACCGGCCGCTCCCTCGCCCATTCAGAAACTTATGTCAGTGCCGATCATGGGCCAGGATTCTGTCGTGGTGGGCGTGATTCAAATTTCGCGCAAAGGCCTCGATCCGAAGTATGCCAAGGATTTCAGCCGCGAAGACCTACACGACCTGGAGTTGGCGGCTGGCCTGCTAGCCACAGCGCCGGCATTGCTGGCGAACTAGTTTGTCCGTCCCAAAAAAAAGCCGCAGATAGACGATTCGTTGAATCGCTTTTCTCAGCGATCTCGGCGGCCTTTCTTTGCGCTCTCCGCGTTTAAGCGCTTTCAGCCCTTCACCGGAACCCGCAGATCCGCTCCCGTCATCTCTTTCGGCTCGTCGACACCCAGCATTCCAAGAATGGTCGGAGAAATATCGCGCAGCGATCCGTTCGGCTTCAGTGTGAACTGCTTTGCATTTTCCGAGACCACAATAAACGGCACCGGGTTGGTCGTGTGCGCGGTATGCGGACCGCCTGTCGCCGGATCGACCATCATCTCAGCATTCCCGTGGTCGGCGGTGATCAACATCGCTCCGCCCTTTGCTCGGATCGCGGCCTCAATGCGACCAAGACAGGCGTCCACGACCTCGACCGCCTTGATCGTAGGCTCAATCTTGCCCGAGTGCCCGACCATGTCGGCATTGGCAAAATTTACGATCATCACGTCGAACGTTCCATCTTCCGTGGCTTTCACCACGGCGTCGGCAATGCCCGCCGCGCTCATCTCCGGCTTCAGATCGTAAGTCGCGACCTTGGGCGATTGCACCATCACGCGCTCTTCGCCGGGGAACGGCTGTTCCACGCCGCCATTAAAAAAATATGTAACGTGCGCATACTTCTCCGTCTCGGCCACGCGCAGGTTGCGCATATTCATCCCGCCCATCACGTTGGCCAGAATGTTGGCCATCGACTCCGGCGGAATCACCACCGGCAGCTTGAAATTCTTGTCGTACTGCGTCATGCAGACGTAGCGCAGACTTTTCGGCACGCGGTCGCGCGGAATAGTCGCATCCAGATCGGCCGCGCCCGGAAGATCGCTGCCGCCCTTGTCGTTCAATCCGCTGTTGCGGGTAAGAGCGCGTGTGATCTGCCGAACCCGGTCGGCACGAAAGTTGAAGCAGATACACGAGTCGTCATCACGGATCGTGGCCAGCGCCTGCCCGCGATTGTCGGTACATACAAAGGGAATCACGAACTCGTCAGTGACTCCCCTGTTATACGACTCCTTCATACCCTGCACCGGATCCGCCTGCTTGCCGCCTTCCGCGTCGGCGAACACCATCGCGTTGTAGGCCTTGGCAATCCGCTCCCAGCGTCGGTCGCGGTCCATCGCATAGTAGCGTCCGTTCACAGTCGCAATCTTGCCGCAGTTGTACTCGCGCATCTTCCGCTGCAGTTGTTCGAGATACCCGGCGCCATTAGTGGGCAGCGTGTCGCGCCCGTCCATGAACGCGTGCACGAACACTCGGTCCAGCCCGTTCTGCTTCGCCATCTTCAACAGCGCATAGAGATGCGCCTGCTGCGAGTGCACGCCGCCATCAGAAATGAGCCCGAACAGATGCAGCCGACGCTGGCCAATGCGGGCGTGCTTCATCGCATCGAGCAGCACGGGATGCGAAAACAGCTCCCCGTTCTGGATCATCAAATCGATGCGCGTGATGTCCATGTGCACGATGCGTCCCGCGCCAATGTTCAAGTGCCCCACCTCGCTGTTGCCCATCTGCCCCTCGGGCAGCCCCACGAACGGCCCGCTGGTATGAATCAGCGTATTGGGATACTCGCGCAGCAGCCGGTCGTAAGTGGGCTTGCGCGCCAGTGCAATTGCGTTGGCCTTGGTTTCGGCTCGATACCCCCAGCCGTCGAGAATAGTAAGAATCAGCGGTTTAGGACGATTCATTTTTCGAAGAGTTCCTTATGAAGTTGGGCGCGATCGATCTCTGTGTAGGTTGCAATTTCAGACAGAATTCCCGCCAGAGTCCCGACCTTGATTGGATCGTGTGCAGGGATGGTGACGTGATGGGGCGTTCCGCGAAGCGTTGATGTCAGGCGGATGTGGCTGCCGGTCTGACGGACTACTTCGTAACCATAACGACGCAACAGTTTCGCCAGTTCGTGACCGGACAGATCACGAGGCAGTCTCAAGCAGTAATGACCTCGTCCTTAACAATGTGAAGCCGAATGACGGAAGGAGCAGTCTTATCGTCGAAGTGGCATCGGACGGCATCGCGCACCATGGTCTTCAAGTCATCCATGGTTTCTGCTTGAGTAAAAATTGCATGACCCAGAGCGCGGGCTTCGTAGCCTCCCTCGGGGGAGTCGTGCACCGAAAAGATAATCTCACTGTCGATCATGTTTGCATTATATTCCGGCAGGCTTCGCCTCTCCACCCACGTACGGTCCGCAGCTTGCTTCGCGCCTGCTTCATGACTCGATGTGCTTGCCCCTCAATTCGACACCGCCATGTCCACTCGAATCTCTTTTAGCACGAAGGACTGGTCTTCGCCTCACTTCTGCGGCGAATCCTTCTCCTCCGCTCGCTTGAGCGCGGCGTCGACCGCCTCCTCGATTTTCGGATAGACCGCCCGCATCGTCTCCGCCGTCACCGCCGGCGTCTCGTGAAGCAACTTCTGTCCGACCGGAGAGGAATAGAACACGGTCAACGCATCGATCTCCGACTTGGTGAAATGCCGCTGGTAGATCGGAATCATGTCGTTCAGCATGGCATCCAGGGGAAAGTTCTTGATGAATTCCTCCGACCGCCGGTCCATGCTGGCCAGATCTGCTTCCGTGACGTCGGGATGCCTCTTCTTCAGTTCCGCCCGGTTCATCGTCCGCATCTGCGCGAACAATTGCTGCATCATCTGCGCCATCTGCTGGCGGCTGGCCATGACGTCAAACAGCTTCTTAACATCCTCCTTCGAAGCCGCGTCCGGAGCAACCGAGACCGTTGTCTGCGCTCCGGCGCACAGAGACAAGGCAAGAAGAGGCGCGCATAACCATGATTTCGGTCTCATAGACACTCCGCTATTACAAGATTTTCGTGGAACCTTGAACCATCCGTAAGCAACTGCTTACCACTACCAGATTAACTCGACGGGATACCGCTCAAACACAAGGTCCGCCGTGATCAGCGGAAGCTTCTCCTCTAGGCTCTGCGCGATCAGGATTCGGTCGAACGGGTCCCGGTGATGCACCGGTAAGGTCTCAATCCGCAAGACGTGATCCAGCTTAATCGGCAGCACTTCGATCCTGTTTTCGCCCAGCTTCTTGACCAGGTACGGACCCGACGGCTCCGGCAGAACAAGCTTGCCGGTTTTCACCTTGATCAGCATCTCCCACAGGCTGGCCACACTCAACCACAGTTCGTTGGGACCGGTAAATGTCTTCTGCGCCCGGCGAGAGAGCCTAGCATCGTCCGAAATCGCCCATAAGAATGCGTGAGTATCGAGAAGTGCCTTCATTCCCAGAAGAGATCCTCGATCTCCTTGGGTAAAGGATCATTGAAATCATCCGGCACCGTAAACTCACCTTTCGCCGACCCCAGTACTCGCCGGCGTTTGGACTGATCGTCTAACGGCACCAGTTTCGCCACCGGCTTCCCTGCCTTGGCGATAATGACCTCCTCGCCTAGCGCGACTCGTTCCAAGAGTTTAGAGAGGTGAGTCTTAGCCTTGTGAACATTCACTTCCATTTTGATAACATAGACTAAGTCCTTAGCTAAGTCAACCGGTAACACCTTGCATCGGCCACCCGCACTCACTCAAATTGCAGAACCACAATTTCCGGATTCGATCCCAGCCGGAGTGGAGGACCCCACGTTCCGGCACCGCTTGATGTAAAAACCTGCATCTTGCCAATCCGGCTTAGGCCGTAAACGAACTGTCGATACATCTTACGCGCGAACCAACTCCAGGGGACGAACTGCCCGAGATGCGTGTGTCCCGAGAGCTGCAGCGAAACACCAGCCGCCTCGGCCACCGCCGGATGATCTGGCGCATGCACCAACAAAATGCTGGCACGCTCCCGATCCAGGCGAACGCTTTCCAGAACCGACGCAAGGTGCTCCCCGCGCGTCGCGTTCCGGTAAGGCACTCCTACAATCTGCAGGCCGTCGGCTTCCACTTTCTCGTTATTCAGCACGCGAACGCCGGCCGCTTCCACCGCCTCCAGATACTTGCGGTCGTCCCCAAATTGTTCATGATTGCCGGCTACAAAATAAACACCGTGGGGCGCGGTCAGCTGGTTCAGAGGTTCGGCGGCGCGCGCCGCGTCGATGGCGGTCCCGTCATATAAATCGCCAGCGATAAAAATTGCGTCCGGCCCCTCATTCAAAATTTTCGCGACCATTCGCCGCAGGAAGTTGCCATTGCGGACGTGGCCCAAGTGCACGTCACTGATGAGCGCAGCCTTGCGGCCGCGCCACGCCGACGGCAGGTTCGCGAGTTTGACGGTCGTTCGCGTGATCCGCGTCCAGCTTGCATTGACGACTCCGGCAACTCCCGTAACGAGGGCGGCGCCGAACATCCACTCCACCAGGAGATGAAAGTTCAAATGCAATCCAGCCAGCAACGCCACTCCGAGGATCGCCCACGAGCAAACCGCGGCGGCTAGAAAAAATGTCAGCATGCCCACCCAGACCGCAGCCGCCCGGTAGAACACCCGCAGTGCAGGATTCGTATAGAAAAATGCGCACAGCGATGCCGACACAAAGCTCACCGAGAGCACGCCAAGCACCAGTTTGATCCAAAACCCACCGGGAACCCTGTCCGTCAGCGAAAAGGTCCAGGTTTCATACAGCACCCAGTGGGTCAAGAACAGCACGGACTGAATAACCGCGATAAATCCAACAATTCCTCTTCGAAAGCGCATGCAGCATTAGATTCAACCAGCCGTCAATCGGATTGAATCTCTTAGCCCTTGTAGCTCAACGCCCCCAGCCCCAAAAATCGCGACGTCCCCGCCAACTCTTCTTCAATCCGCAGCAACTGGTTGTACTTCGCGATGCGGTCGGTGCGCGACGCCGAACCGGTCTTGATTTGTCCGGCTCCCGTGGCGACGGCCAGGTCTGCGATGAACGTATCTTCGGTCTCGCCCGAGCGGTGCGAAATCACCGACGCGTATCCATTCCGCCGCGCCAGATCGATCGCATCCAGAGTCTCGCTCACGGTGCCAATCTGATTGACCTTCACCAGAATCGAATTCGCCACTCCTTTGTCAATTCCCTCCTGCAAGAACTGCACGTTGGTCACGAACAGATCGTCGCCAACCAGCTGAATCTTCCGGCCAAGTTCCTCGGTCAGTTTCTGCCATCCATCCCAATCATTCTCAGCCAGCCCGTCTTCCAGCGACACAATGGGATAATCCTTCACCCACTTCGCCCAGAACGCGACCATCTCGTCGGAACTCTTCGCCGACTTGTCCGACTTCTTGAACACATACTTGCCATCCTGAAAAAACTCGCTGGCCGCCGGATCGAGCGCAATCGCAATCTCTTCTCCCGGCTTGTACCCGGCCTTCGAGATCGCCTCCAATACGACCTCGATGGCTTCCACGTTCGACTTCACCGACGGAGCAAATCCGCCTTCATCGCCCACCGCAGTGTTATAGCCGCGCTTTTTCAGCACGCCTTTCAGCGTATGAAAAACTTCGACGCCCCAGCGCAGCGCCTCAGAAAACGAGGGCGCCCCCACGGGCATCACCATAAATTCCTGGAAGTCGACATTGTTATCGGCATGCGCCCCGCCGTTCAGGATGTTCATCATCGGCGTAGGCAGCGTATTCGCCCCCGCTCCACCGAGATAGCGATACAGCGGGATGTCCAGCGACACCGCCGACGCCCGCGCCGCCGCCATCGAAACCGCCAGCAACGCATTCGCGCCCAGCCGCCCTTTATTCTCGGTGCCGTCCAACTCGATCATCCGGCCGTCGAGCCCGCGCTGATCGAACGCATCCCAGTTCGCCAAGGCTTCGGCGATCTCGCCGTTGACATTCTCGACCGCCTTGAGCACGCCCTTGCCCAGAAACCGGTTCGTATCCTCGTCGCGCAACTCGACCGCCTCGTGCTCACCCGTGGATGCGCCGCTGGGAACAATCGCCCGGCCCATCGATCCGTCGCCGAGAAACACTTCCGCTTCTACTGTAGGATTGCCCCGTGAATCAAGAACTTCCCGTGCATGAATCGCCGCAATATTTGACATAAATGAAAGTCTCTTTTCTATGATTTAGTAATTCGAGCGTGCTTCGCTTTCGATGAGTTTCACTTTTGACGCGTTTCGCTCTTCACGCGTTTCGCTTTGAAAGGGCGCGGCTTCAAGCCGCGCCGTAACTTGTTCCAAATGAAAACCGGCTTTAGCCACTTAGGGAACTCAAAGGCGTCCAGAATGCGTTTTTCACCTTCTAACTCTTGCCCATATTGTGTTTGCAAACCGACTATGGGAACCAAAGATTATATCGGATGGCCATGAACGCCGTGTGACGCCCGACACACTGGTTGCTGCCCATTTCCCCGTTCGGAACCGCCCATTCGGCCATCCCATCCCTGCTCTTATCTCCGCTGGTTCCCCGTCCGTGTGCGTATTGTCGCGGCCTTCGGCGTAGACTAGAGTCAATAGAGCGCTTCGGATTCCAGGAGGTACCCTCCCCATGAACAGAATGAAGAAATGGATGCTGCTCCCCGGCCTGCTGCTGGCATCGTTGTCAGCAGCCCAGCTCGCGGCCCAGACCAGTTCCCCCGTCCCCGCCGGAACTGCCCTGATGGTGCGGCTCGACACGACTCTCGCAACCTTTAGCAATCGAGTCGGGGATCCCTTTCAGGCAAGAGTCACGCAGGCCGTGGTGGTCAATGGCAACACGTTGATTCCCGTGGGAGCGACCGTCGAAGGCCGCGTCACCAAGGTGAACGAGCCGCGCCGCATCTCGGGCAAGCCAACCATCGGAATTCTTCCGGAGGCTGTGATTCTTCCCACCGGCGAGCGCTACTACCTCGACGCAACCCTGGTCGACACCAACATTAAGGGCGCCGATGTGAATCAAGAAGGACAGTTCAAGGGATTAGGCCACGACCGGAGCGACAAAATCGAGGCCGGCGCCGGCACGGCCGGTGGCATGCTGATTGGCGGACTGATCGGCGGTCCGGTCGGAATACTGGTCGGCGGCGCAATCGGCGCGGGTGGGACCACAACTCACTGGCTCGTCAAACACCGTTCAGCAACTCTGCCCGCCGGAACCCAACTCACGTTGGAATTGAACCGCCCGCTAACGGTGGGCATTGCGCCCGCCCCCACGCCCGCAAACGGCGGCGGCAGCAACTAGACAGAATTGTCTCCAGAAGCCTCGATCGAACGCCGGACAGCGCAACCGTCCGGCGTTTTCCCTTTTGCTGGTCTTATGCAAGAATGGGTCTGTGAGAATTAGACTCGACCTTCCGGCCAAGATTCAATCCCGGCTGAAGAAAATGGCGCATCGGGAAGGCGCTACGGTCAACGCTCTAATCCTTCGCTCGATCAAGGCGATGCTCTCCAGGCACAAACCGCCGCCCGTCATTGAATCCAAAAGGCCCGGATCGTTACAGCTGGACAACGCGAAAATCTATGAGCTCATCGATTTTCCTTAGCCTGAACCTCGATTCACTTCTCACGCACCAAAAATCAAATCTCCCTCGCTCAGCACCTGCAGCTCGATCCATCCCTCCAGCGGCAAAGAATCCACCGGCAGCCGGTTCTGCCACAAGCTGAAGCGAAGCCGCAATTTGCCGGTAGCCGCCACGGCAACCGCGCCAGCCTTGCGCTCGGCCGTTCGTTCTGCGGTTCGATCCGCCGGGGAAGCGCTAGGAGTCGCCAGCAGCCACGCCAGCGGCAGCTTGAACTCAAAATTCCGCACCAGCGCCAGCTTCACGTGTTCGTCCGGTTGCGACGACGACGCCTTCACCCGATCCTCCGACCCGTTCTCTATCTTCCAGCAGTTGAGCCTGCGCTCGTGCACCGACGCTTCGACCCGCAGCGTGCGTCGCGCACGCGGCTCGCCGCTGGCCCATGACTCCAGGTTCACCACCAGTTCAAAATCTTCCCCCGGCACGTTGCCCATGAAATCCAGCCGGCCGTACACATGAGTGGAATCGATGCCGGCATACACCGCATCCAGCAGAAATTGCTTGCCGTGCATCGAGCCAGAGCGGTGATCGGCGGTGTAGATGGCCGCGCCCATCCACTCGAAGTAACGCACCTTGTCACCCGCCACTCGCGGATGAATGTACGCCGTCTGGGGCACAAACGACGGCCGCACCTCCGCCCCCATGATGGGCTGCGCCAAAGAATCCGGCGGAACCGCGCCCAGCGCCTGATACACGTTCGACAAGTGTTTGCGGTAAAGCTCGTCAAAGTCGCGGTCGTTGGCCGAGTGATGTTCCGGCCCGTACCACCAGTTCCAGTCGCTGCCCTCGGCAATCAGGATTTCCTCAAACGCCAGCTTGCGCTGCGCCTCGGTCGCGCTGGCCGCATTTTGCGCATAGAATTCGCGCGCGTGGTGCAGGTAATCCCAGGCGCGGTTGTCCTCCGGCGCGCCGATCCACACGTTGAAGTTTGCCCCGATCCACGACCCCGGCACCAGCGACGTCATCTTGCCGAAATCTTTGTGCCGCGCAATCGCCTCGGAAATCGTCACCGCCTCGATCCCCGAATCGCGCTGCAACCCGTCATAGAACCGCCGCAAGAATTCGCGCCCTGACTTCGGGTAATACTCCCACGCGTTCTCGCCATCAAGGATGATCGACACCACGGCATCACGGCCACTGGCCAGCACTGGCTTGGCCGCTTCCTTGATGTTGCCAATCAGGTGCTGCGCCGCATCCGCCGGAGGCATGCCCGAATACACGAACCCGATCAGATCGGAAATCGTGTGATCGCGAAACACCAGGTGCATCGCCGCTGAGCCGTTCTCGTAGCGATGGATGTTGTAGAGCTTCTCCGCCAACGGCGCCGGCAAGCGGCCCGTCCCGTCGCGCGCGAAGAATGCGCCCGAACTCCGCCCCAGGACGCCTTCGTCGGTGGCCATCCACTCGACGCCCACGCTGTGCGCGATCGCCAGCACCTCTTCTGAGACGCTGCCCTCGGAAGGCCAAACGCCCTTGGGTCGCAGCCCAAAAACTTTCTCATGCAGATCGAGACCGCGGATGAGCTGTTCGCGCGCGTCTTCGGGATGGCGAAAGCGATTCTGCGGCAGCGGCAATCCCGGACACGACACCGCTCCCACACTCGTGTCGCAGACCAGCGGCAGAATCGGGTGATAGAACGGCGTGGCCGAGATCTCAATCGATCCCTTCTTCGCCGCCTCGGCGTGCGCCGGCAGGACCCGGCCCAGCAATTCCTTCTCGCGCGCAATCACAAACTTCTGATCGTCGAGCGAGTAGCTGTGCCCCTTGGCCACCAGCGCCGCCACATCTTTCTCTTCCAGAAAGAACTCGTCGAACCACGCAATCTGCGACAACACCTGCAGGTCGGTGAAATCCTGCGGCTGAAAATAGCGCTCGGCGCGTTCCGGATGATCGCCGTGCTCGCGAAACCGTTCCCACAGCTCGCGATACCGCGGATACCGCCCGATGAGATTCTGCGGATTCGCCTGAAACAGATATTGCAGTGCAAAGCGGCGCTCCTCCAGCGTCAACTCCTTTGCCGGCTTGGCCGCCACGCGGAGAAACGGATCTTGCGCCGTCCCCGCGACATAATCCTGAATCTGCACCATCAGCGACGGCACCAGGTTGAAGTTCTGGTGGACGCTGGGGAACTCGTCCAGCAACTTCACCATCCCGTAATAGTCTTTGAGCGCGTGCAGCCGCGTCCACGGCAGACGATATTCCCCCGTAACCAGATCCTTATAGAACGGCTGGTGCTGGTGCCAAAGAAGAATGACGCGCAAAGCAGGCATGGCTGGAGCAGTCAGTCTAGCATGGCGGAATTCGCAGAAATGGTCATGTGGGGACAGCCGCCCTCGGCTGTCCGCGGAGCAAAGCTCCGCTGGTTTCTGTTGGAGCGCCCACAGAATCATAAACTGGGTGTGCACTCATTCGAAACCGGTTACTCCAACTTTCAGGATACCTCGGATATATAGCCGGGCCGCTCAAGTTGATTTTCTCCGCGACCTTTGCGGCTCTTCTTCGCGTCCTTCGCGGTTAAAGTCTTTGGACACCTACACGGCCCATCTTCCGGTAAACTAAAGCGCGCCCACATTCCGCCCGATCCATGGCACCCGACCCCACCCTCGCCACGCCTCAACTCCTGACCGACCAGGACCTCTACCTCTTCAACGAGGGCAGCAACTACCGTCTCTACGAAAAAATGGGAGCCCACCTGGTCACCCAGAGTGGCCAGCCGGGCGCCGTCTTCAGCGTGTGGGCGCCAAACGCGCGCACCGTCTCGGTCGTGGGCAGCTTCAACGGCTGGGATTCGAAATCGCATCGTCTCAACTCGCGCGGTTCGTCCGGCATCTGGGAAGGTTTCATCCCCGGCGTCACGCGCGGCGCGCTCTACAAGTTTCACATCGAATCGCACAGCAAGGGCTACCGCGTCGACAAAGCCGATCCGCTCGGCCTGCTGCATGAGAAACCTCCGCGCACCGCGTCTGTTGTCTGGGATCTCGACTACCAGTGGAGCGATGGCGACTGGATGCAGAAGCGCGCTGACCGCAATTCCCTGCGCGCGCCTCAAGCCATCTATGAAGTCCATCTAGGCTCGTGGATGCGCGTCCCCGAAGACCACAACCGTCCGCTGACCTACCGCGAAACCGCGCCCCGCCTCGCCGAATACGTCGGCCAGTTGGGTTTCACTCACGTCGAGTTCCTGCCCGTGATGGAGCACCCTTTCTACGGTTCCTGGGGATACCAGACCACCGGATACTTCGCTCCTACCTCGCGCTACGGCACTCCGCAGGATTTCATGTACCTGGTCGACTACCTGCACCAGCACGGCATCGGCGTGATTCTCGACTGGGTGCCGTCGCACTTCCCTTCCGATGCCCATGGTCTCGCTTATTTCGACGGCACGCATCTCTACGAGCATGCCGACTCGCGCCAGGGATTTCATCCCGACTGGAAAACGCACATCTTCAACTACGGCCGCCCCGAAGTGCGCAGCTTCCTGATGTCGAGCGCCATGTTCTGGCTCGACAAATATCATATCGACGGTCTGCGCGTGGACGCGGTCGCATCCATGCTCTATCTCGACTACTCGCGCAAGCAAGGCGAATGGATTCCCAACAAATTCGGCGGACGTGAAAACCTCGAAGCCATCGACTTCCTCCGCCGCTTCAACCAGGAAGCCTACAAGGAGCATCCCGAGATCCAAACCACGGCCGAGGAATCCACGTCGTGGCCCATGGTCTCAAAGCCCGTCTACGTCGGCGGCCTCGGCTTCGGTCTCAAGTGGGACATGGGCTGGATGCATGACACGCTTCGCTATTTCCAGAACGATCCCATTCACCGCAAGTATCACCACAACGATCTAACGTTCCGCATGTTGTATTCCTTCCTGGAGAATTTCGTGCTGCCGCTCTCGCACGATGAAGTCGTTCATGGCAAGGGATCGCTGATCGGCAAGATGCCTGGTGACGAGTGGCAGAAGTTCGCCAATCTGCGTCTGCTCTTCGCTTACATGTACGCCCAGTCCGGCAAGAAGCTCCTCTTCATGGGCTGCGAATTCGGACAGGTGCGCGAGTGGGCGCACGACTCCAGCCTGGAATGGCATGTTCTGCAATATCAAGTCCACCGCGGAGTGCAGGCCTGGATGGAGCAGTTGAACCGCTTCTATCGCGGCGAGCCCGCCATGCATGTGCTCGATAACGATCCCGCCGGATTCGAGTGGGTCGACGCCAACGATAACGCCACCAGCACGGTCTCGCTACTGCGCAAGAGCGAGTCCCCGCGAGACACCGTGCTCGTCGTCTGCAACTTCACGCCGGTACCGCGCATGGGATATCGCGTCGGCGTCCCGCACGGCGGCTACTGGCGCGAAATGCTCAACAGCGACGCCCGCGAATACGCCGGCAGCGGCCTGGGAAATCTTGGCGGAGCCAACGCGGAAGAAATCCCCACCCACGGCCGCCCCTTCTCGCTGCAGCTAACCCTGCCCCCGCTAGCCGCCTTGTTCTTCAAAGCCCAATAGGCGCGAGCTCAACTCATGTGGCGACGGACGCATTCGTCTGTCCCGCGAAGGCGAAGCCGAGCGGCCGTGAACACGAATCGCGGGCCTTAAGCGTACTTCCGAGACCATTCGGACTTTGGACCAATCTGGGACGCTCCACAAGATTTCTCCGTCTGTTGTGACCTTCCTCACAGACTAAATCCCGACGTCTCAATGATTCTGATACCACGCCCCTATGTACAGAGAGATCCGTTGAGCCCCGAAGGGGCGAGATTCGTTAGCCCAGCGCGTTAGCGCTGGGTGAGCGGCCTAGAAATGACAAGTCCGAAGGGACGGCACTCATGCCACACACCTACTGTGCAAATCTGGTCCATTGCGTCTTCAGCACCAAAGAACGCGCCGACTCAATCGCAGATGAGATTCGGGAGCAACTTCTCGCCTACATTTTCGGAATCGCCAAAAACCTACACCTCGAAATCCTTGCCTTGGGTGGGACGTCGAATCACGTGCACCTACTCATTGCCATTCCCGCAAAGAAGTCCCTCTCCGATGTGGTCCGCGACCTCAAGGCGAACTCTTCCCGGTGGATGTCGCAGAACGGTCCACCGTTTTCCTGGCAGCAAGGCTTCGGCGCCTTCAGCGTCAGCGCCTCGCAATTACCTGCCGTTAAGCAATACATCCGGAATCAAGTCGAGCACCACAAGAAAAGAAATTTCGAAGAGGAGTTTCTGCTCTTGCTCAAGAAATCAGGTGTCGATTACGACCCGCAGTACGTCTTCGGCTAGTGCCGCCCGTACCGGGCTCGCTCCTCGCGTCCGCCTCACCCAAGGGCTTACGCCCTGGGCTAACGAATGTCACCCCCTACGGGGTTGGTGCTTACCCGAACCCCTTATATTCCTCCCAGAACTCCGGCCACGGCAACCGCGGCGGCCCGCACACAAAAATGTCGGGATGATCCTCGCTCTCCTCATTCTTCACGCCGAGAGAATTCCCGTTGTGCCCGGCCCAACGGCACGCGGTAAACAGCCGATCCGCCTCTTGGCGCGATTGTCCCATCACAATCAAAGTCGACGGCAGCGGCGTGGGATATCCGCGCAGCCACGACGAGTTGACTCCGCTGATCGGCGGCGGCAGCTGATAGGCCGCTCCCAGGATCTCGATCGCCCCCTGTTCCCCGTAGTTCCGCACGGCAATCCCAACACTCGCCCGCTGATCCGGAGGCAACGAATCCCGAATGCCCGCAACCGTCTTCACCAACTCGTCCCAGCCAATCTCCTCCCGCAAGTCGCCGTTATTCTCCAGCGCAAACTTCATCAGCTTGCCACTCGACGCCATCGGGAGAATCATCGCGCTCATGAACAATCCCCACCCCACAACTCCGGTGAAGAACACAGCCTCCAGTGCGAACCGCGGAAATTTCGACAACGACGCGACCCAGTGTGCTCCCAGCACCGCGCCCATCGCCATCAGCATGGGATACGCCCCTCCCAGGTAATAGCCGCGCCCCTTCCCCACCACAAACAGCACCAGCGGGATCAAATACATCCACGCCAGCATGCGATAGCGCCGGTCGCGCAAGTAGCCGATGACCCCGGTGATCCACAGCGGAGTCGCCACCAGATTCGCGCAGATCCAAACCTGATCCCGCCAAAACCCGTTAGCCCGTCCCTCGCCCACATCGCGGGAGTGAATGTGCTGCAGAAAATGCAGCGAGATGAATCCGTGACGCATTTGCCAAACTAAATTCGGCAGGCAAATCACAAATCCCAGCGCCATTCCGCCCCAGAACCACCCGCTTCCCAAATACCGCCGCGCGCGCGTCAGCAGAACGCCGCCCATAATCCCGGCAAGATAAAAACCCATCGTGTACTTGGTCAGAAACCCAACGCCAATGGTCGCCCCAATCGCCAGCCACCACCGCGGATTCTCCGTCTTCAGCAGCCGAATCACGAAGTAGGCAATCAGCACCCACCACAAATTATCGAAGGTCGTATATTGAAACTCCGTCCCCTCGAACAGCGGCAGCGTGGAGAGCGCAACCGCAACCGCCGCGCTCACCTGCGCGAGCCGACCTCCGCCAAGTTCGCGGGCCATCAGCCCCGTAACGACAACGAGGATCGCCTGCGCGATCACGGAAAACAGCCGCAGCCCCACCAGCGACAGTCCAAAGAGAGAAAGCGCGACCCGCTCCACGAACGGCGTCAGCGGCGGATACGGCACGAATCCCCAGTCCAGATGCCGCGCATCGCTCAAAACCTGCAGTTCATCGCGATGAAATCCATAGCGCCCGTTGGTGAGCACATGCGCAAGCGCCACAATCGCGGCGATGCCCACCAGCGCCCAGGTATCGGCCCGAGAGGGATTATCGACCTGTCCGAGATTCTGCTCCGCGTTCGCCGATGTCATCCCAGCGCCTTTCAAAACTGTACGCAACGTAGAACGCTCCGGTTCCACGTTATGGTTCTGTGGGGACAGCCGCCATCGGCTGTCCGTCGAGCAAAGCTCGACAAATCCGCAAAAGATTCGCCGGGTGCCCCGTTTCTCGCGCGTTTTTTGCGCGAGAAGTGGGTATTTTCGACAGAGCGAAGTCGAACGGGCGAGCCGAGCGCTCCCCACCACCTGAACCCGAAGCCACCCACCCCCGCCCCATGCTATCCTCGCCTTAAGCGCGCTTCATGCGGATTCTGACCCGCTACATCCTACGCGAAGTGACGGCGCTCGCGCTCATCGGCGTGGCGATCTTTACATTTGTCCTGTTCACCCGCGACCTGGGACGCATTCTCGAACTGGTAGTCCGCGCCAGCGCTCCCCTGCCCAGCGTCGCCGAGATTTTCTTCTTCACTGTCCCGCTCGCGCTCACCTACACGCTGCCCATGAGCGTGCTCTTGGGAATCCTCATCGGCCTGAGCCGCCTCGCCGCCGACAGCGAAATCACCGCCATGCGCGCCAGCGGCATGGGAATCTGGACCTTCCTGCGCGCGCTCTCGGTCTTTGTCATTGCCGCCTGGCTCATGGCCATGGTGAATGGCCTCTACATCGCACCCCGCGCCCAGGCCGCGCTCGGCCACCTGGAGGATCGCCTAAAAGGTTCGCAGGTCTCCTTCGAAATCCAGCCTCGAGTTTTCTACGAAGGATTCCCCAAAAAAGTTCTCTATGTGCAGGACGTGAAGACGGCGCAGGGTGCGGCCGTTTGGAAGGGCGTCTTCATGGCGGACCTGAGCGACGCCACCAACCCGACCATCACCCTGGCCAAGGAAGCGATCGTCGTCGGCGAGGGTCAGGACCGCCTGCACCTGCATCTGATCGACGGATCCGAACACGTGACCGACCCCCAGGACGCCGGCCACTACCAGATCTCCACGTTCCAGCAGACCGACATCCCGCTCGACCTTCCCTCCACCGAGAACAAGCCCGACGAGTCGCTTCCCGCCGAGGTGATGAATACCGCGGCGCTGTGGCAGAAGGCCGGCCGCGTCGATCCCATTTCCGCCCGCTGGTATCTCATCGCATTCCACCGCCGCTTCGCTCTGCCCACCGCCTGCCTGGTGCTGGCGCTGGTCGGCATCCCGCTGGGACTCTCGTCGAAGAAAAGCGGCAAGTCCGGCGGATTCGTGCTCACCATCCTGCTGGTCTTCGTCTACTACGTGATTTCTCTCGTAGGAGTTTCTCTGGCCAGGCAAGGCAAGGTCTCCCCCTGGTTCGGAGCGTGGCTGGCGGATTTTGTCTTTCTGGCTTTGGCGATTTTTCTGTTGCTGCGCGCCGAGAAGCGTCCCTTTGAAATGGCCTCATTCCGGGCTGTCTGGAAACGCGACCCATCCGGCGCCCCCGCCAACTCCCGTGGCCGCCGCGAAAACGCCTTCGATCGCATCTCCACCCGGCGCCGCATGTTCAGCGCCAGCTTTCCGACCTTGCTCGACGACTACGTGCTGCGCGACTTCTTCATCTACCTCGGGATGATCCTCTCCACGTTTCTCGTGCTGGTCATCGTCTTCACCCTGTTCGAGTTGCTGGGAGACATCCTCAAAAACCAGGTTCCCGCCACCGTGGTCGCGGAGTACTTGCTCAACGTCGCACCCTATCTGCTCTACAACGTGGCTCCGCTGGTCATGCTGCTAGCCGTGCTGGTCACGTTTGGCATGATGCAACGGTCCAACGAAATTACCGCGATCAAGGCCACGGGAACCAGCATCTACCGCATCGTCACCCCGGTGATTGTGGCCGCGGGTGCGCTGGCCGTCGGACTGTTTTTCGCCGACCAGTTCTACCTGCCCCACACCAACAAGCGCCAGGAAGCCTTGCACAACCAGATCAAAGGCAAGCCTCCACAAACTTACCTGCGCCCCGACCGCAGTTGGATATTCGGGCAGAACAACGACATCTACTACTACCAGTTCTTCGATCCCGACCACGACCAGTTCGGCAACGTCACCGTGTTCAAGCTCGACCGCGCCAGCTTCGCCATCACCCGCCGCATCCACGCCGACCGCGCGCACTGGGCCGAAAACCTGAATCGCTGGGTCTACGAGCAGGGATGGGACCGCGCCCTCAACGTCTCGGCCATCGCCAACTACCGGCCCTTCGAGGTAGCCACGTTCCCCGATCTGCCGGAAACGCCGTCCTATTTCAAGAAGGAAGTGAAGCAGTACACCGAGATGAACTACGAAGAGTTGCGGCGCTATATCGGCGATCTGCAGCAGGGCGGATTCGACGTGGTTCGCCTGCGAGTGCAACTGCACAAGAAGCTGTCGTATCCCCTCATTACCCTGATCATGGCCGTGCTCGCCATTCCCTTCTCGTTATCCCCTGGAAAAAAGGGAGCGATCACCGGCGTCGCCGTCGCAGTGGGAATCGCCGTGTTCTACACCGTGGTGTCGCGCCTGTTCGAAGCCATGGGCGACCTCAGCCAGCTCCCTCCAGCTCTCGCCGCATGGTCGCCCGACCTGATCTTCGTCCTGGTCGGTGGCTATTTGATTTTAAAGGTGCCCACGTAAAAGGCAGGCGGTGATCGTTAGTCGCGATTTTGGGTAGCGCAGCGCTTCAGCGCTGCGATCAAGATGGAGAAATATGCTCCTGTGGAAAAGCGGCCCTTTAGGGTCGCGTAAGCCGTTGAAAATTAATCTGGGCTTTAGCCCCAGGGGTACCGAGCGCCGCACCCGCTGACTAACCGCTAATCACTAACCACTGCCTCACTTCACCGCCACGCCCCAGGGATAATTATCCGTCTGAACCGGAGGCTGCACCGTGAGCGCGCCGCTTTGCGGCGTGACCAAATACTGCGTCACGGTATTCCCTCCAAGGCTGCTTGATCCGAAGTTCGTCACGAACATCCAGCTGTCATCCGCGCGAATCGCGATCGCCTTGGGTCCGATTCCTGTGGCCACGGTTGCCGGCGACGACGCCGTCAGGCTCCCCGAAATCGGGCTGATTCTGAGCACCGAGACCGTGTTGGAGAGCGTGCCCACGACATAAACAAAATTTCCAAACGCATCCACCACCAGCGGCCCCGGACTATTCGCGCTCCCCGACAGACCGAACGGCGAACCCGTAACCTCTACCAGGGCGCCCGGGACAAGTGGTGCACACGGTATGGCCGGGCTGGTCGTCGAGCCGTTGCAGATAGCGTAGGCGCTGACTCTATTCGTTAGGCTGTCGCTCACATAAACGAACCGGTTGCACGGATCCACCGCGACTCCCTCGGGGATCGGATCGGTCGTGAAGGACGGTGCAACCGTCGCCGTCCCCGGATACCCTAGCGCCCCAGTCGAGGTGTTCACGGCGAATTCCCAGACCAAATTGTTCTGGGAATCCACTGTATATAGATATTCCGAAGTCGGCGGGTTGTTGCCCAAGTCGTTGCACACGGCGTTTCGTACTCCATTGATGCCGACGGCGGGAAGAACCGTGGGAGTTGCCGCCACAGCGACCAAGTTAGGGGTGTAGTTTAAGACCGGAACGGAGAACGGCGAACCCGTCGCTTCGCTCAGGCTTCCGCCCCCTCCAATTGAAATAGCCGATACCGTCCCGGGCACCGGAACGTTGACCGTTACAGTCGTCGGCTGTTGACCGGGGCACGTATAGGTGACCTGAGCAGTTGTTGCCGTCGAGCCATCCGCAATGAATAAATTTTTGCCAGCCGAGTCGATGACCATGGTTACGGGCGACACAGGCTGGGTCACTGTCACAGCTTCCTGTACCGGATTTCCGCATTCTTCGACGCTGACCATGACTGTGGGATTCGTCGCGTTCAATGTCAGAAAGGAACCTGCCGCCTTCGTCGTCCCGTCGGAATTTACCTTGAATGCCTGAATGCCGGTTTTACTGCCCGTGCACGCAGGATTGTAGTTAATAATCGTATACGCATACGCCCCAGCCGGATCCACCACCAGCGAGGACGGCACGCCATTCAGAACGCAAGTCAATGTCGACGTGTCATTCGGCGTGTTGGAAATCGCTGAAACGTGGCCGCTTCCCAGATTGAAGCTGAACGTCTCCACCAGCCCCGACCCCTGACTCCCCACCAGCATCAGCCCATCGGACGAAGCGTTGTAGTTGCTCCCGCACGCCACCAGCAATCCGATTGAAACCAGCATCGCCACCCCGAGCATCCACGCAAATCTTTTCGACATTCTCTGGTTGATCTCCATATTTATGTGAGGTTTAAGGGTGCGCACACGCCCAGCGCCCCGCTGGCCGGGTCCTGCACTCTGAAAAACGCGGGAAAATCTCAACCCATTGGTGTATCAGGAATGCGCGGGAAGAGCAAACTCCCACCACCGCTATTGGAACCCTGGCAACCCCACGGAGTTGCCCGCTCCCCAGCCGTTCTTAGTATACGAAAGGATTCTAGAAGATGCCGAGTTCGGGCGTCAGAACTCCGAGCTCCGACCCCAGACTTTGGACTGTTCTTTAAGGTTCGAAAACCGGAAGCCGAGAGCCGGAAGCCGAGAGCCCGCCCTTACGCTTGCCGCCCCAACGCCACCGCCTCAGTCCCTTCCTTGATCGCCGTCACCGGCGCGATCAACGGAAGCCGAATCTCCACCATCAACCCGCCCTCCGCCCGATTGAAAGCTGACACTTTCCCGCCATGGAAGCGCACCGCTCTCTCGGTGATCGCCAACCCCAGGCCAACGCCACCGGTGAGACGTCCCCGCGCATCATCCAGCCGGTAGAACGGCTCGAACAATTTTTCCAGAGCATCCTCCGGAACTCCCGGCCCGGCATCGCTGACTCTGAGGATCGCCTCCGCGCCCCCGCCCCGTACCTCACGAGCCAGTGCGATCTCAACCGACGAACCCTCCGCCGTATAACGGATCGCATTCCGCACCACGTTCTCCACCGCGCTGTGCAGCAGCGAATCGTTGCCCCGCACTCCCCAATTGCCGTCGGGGATCACGGTATGCACATGGCAATGCCGCTCCTGCGCTTCAAACTCCGCATCTTCCGCGACATTAGCCACCAGTTCGCCCAGTGGCACCGGAGTCTGCGGCACACCCTGTTCTCCGTCTTCCAGACGCGCCAGCGTCAGAATCCTTCCGATCAATTCGTTCAGCCGGCTGGCTTCCAGTTCAATCCGGTCGAGCATGTCGGCGCTCTCCACGCCCGCGCGCTGCCTGGCCAACCCCAGTGCCACGTTCAACCGCGCCAGAGGCGACCGTAATTCATGCGAAATATCGTTCAGCAAGCGCGACTGCGCCTTCATCAGAGTCTCCAAACGTTCCGCCATGGCGTCGAAATCGCGCATCAGGCCGGCTACTTCGTTCCGCTTTCCCGTCGAAGGTGCGCCCGAGCGTGCACTCAGATCACCGGCCGCCAGCTGCCGGGCCGCGGCCCGCAGCCGAACAATCGGCTTGGTCAAATACCACGACAGGAAATAGCACACGATTCCTGAAGAGATCACCAGGATGACCAGCGCAGGCAGCGGCATGCCGCGGGGGCCAATAAACACCCGCGGCCCAGGCGGCAAACCCATAACTAACGTGTAGCGATGTTTTCCGTCGGAAGAGGCGCGCGAGTCTCGTTGCATCGGGGGCGCGGGAATGATGAATCCATCGCGCGGAACCCGTGGACCTCCCTTGGCCACACGAATCGCCCAGTCCGGTGGGGCGCGGTGCGAGAGTTCCTCACCCTCCTCGTCGAAAAGATAGGCGCGCACATGCTGCGTGGTTTCCAGTTCCTCCATGTACTGGCGGAGCTGGTGCTCGCTTCCCTCTTCGTAAGCGGTGACCGCATCGTTCAAGACCGTCGTGCGCAGCGCTTCCCAGGTCGAACTGCGCGGGCGCAGGGCCAGCGTCACCAGAATGGCGGTTACGAGAAACAGCGCAAACGCCACCCAGAACGATAGAAAGATTCGCAGAAACAGACTTTTCATGCCGGGCTCTTCACCCCAGGACTTTTCCTAACCTACTCTTCACGCCAGACTTTTCACAACGATTTTTTACTCACTTCAAGCTGCCGCAGTGCTTCTAGCGCTGCGATAAAGAATCTTCTTACATGAGGGCTTAGCCCGTGAGGCACTAACCCTAAGCCTTCGCCTTCTCCCTCGGCCGCGCAAAAATATATCCCACCCCACGCACCGTCTTGATGTGCTCGTCGCTGTCGGTATCGCCCAATTTCTTGCGCACCTTGCTGACATGCATGTCGATGCTGCGGTCAAAAGGCGAGAACTTGCGGCTCAACACCGCATTCACCAGGCGTTCCCGCGGCACCACGCGTCCCGCTTCCCGCAGCAACACTTCCAGCAAATTAAATTCCACCGAAGTTAAGTCCACAGGCTTGCCTTCGAGACGCACGGTCCGCGTTGCCGGATCGAGTTCCACATCGCCCACGCTGACCACATCCGGCGCCGACGCCGCTCCACTCCCATCCGCCCGGGTGCGCCGCAACACCGCTCGAATGCGCGCCACCAGCTCCCGCGGATTGAATGGCTTTGGAAGATAATCGTCGGCCCCAATCTCGAGGCCCACGATGCGGTCCACATCTTCGCCCCGCGCGGTCAACAGCAACACCGGCAGCCGCGACGTCGCGCGAATCCGCCGCAGCACCTCGAATCCATTGATGCCCGGCAACATCACGTCGAGCACCGCCAGCAAATACTCGCCCGCCGTAGCCTTCTTCAGCCCGCTCTCGCCGTCATGCACGCATTCAATCGCGAACCCCTCGGCCCGCAGATACTCGCCCACCAGGTGGCAGAGTTCCACGTCGTCGTCGATAACCAGTATTCTTTCCATCGCAATATTATTGTGCACCCGCGGAGAACCGACCGTAGTAAAGAATTGTCAAATGCTGGGTGGCCCATTCTAACGCCGCGCCTTTTGCGGCGTTAGAGTGGGGATTTTCCGTGCTGTCCTAAGAGGACGGTACCGGATTTTCTTCACAACGACAGCAAAAGCGTTCCCCGACACCCTGTTACCTTTTACAAAACTTTACTCCGGTTGACCATCTCTTTACCGCCTTTCCCCCTCGCGCCGTGTTGCTATAAACATACCCACAGTCCCGGGACATCCCGGAGGAATTTAGGAGCACACATGAAATCGTTTCGTTATCGCTTGCTGACTGCCGCCATGGCAGTGTTGCTGGGCACCGCCATCGCCAAGTCCCAGACCGCCGCCGACGCTGCCCCGCCCACGCCCCCGCAACACCACGGATACGGTATGCAAGGCCACCGCGGGATGTACCTCCACAGGATGGGATTCTTCGCCAAAGCTCTGAATCTGACCGATGATCAGAAGGCGCAGATGAAGACCATCATGCAGAAAGAACATCCCACCATGAAGCCGCTGTTCCAGCAGCAGCACCAGATCGACCAGCAGCTGCGCCAGTATGTGGAAGGCCCCTTCGACGAAGCCAAAGTCCGCGCCCTGGCTGCCCAGAAATCACAAATCGAGACCGAACTGACGGTGGCCCAAACGCGCATTCACAACCAGATGTACCAGCTTCTCACGCCGGACCAGCAATCGAAAATGAAGGAGATGGAGGCCAACCACGAAGCCCGCATGCAGAAGCATATGCATGAAGCGCCGCCAACTCCGGAACAATAGCCTCAAGGAGCGTCGCGCGCCGTCTCCGGGGTGCCCCATTTCTCGCGCGTTCTTTACGCGAGAAGTGGGGATCTTCGACATCGCTTTTCGAAGGGCGCAACCTGTGGTGGGCCAGCTGAGGAACCCTCATGACGACAGACACGTTTCTCTTCACCGCCGGATGGCTCTTCTTCGCCGCCTTGATCGCCGTCATCGCGGCCCTCACCATAGCCGCCTTCGGCCGCGACCTGTTCCCTTGGACAGCTCAATCCGAGCCCGCTCAACGACCCCACCCCGCGGACCAGTCTCGTCACACTCAGGTTCTACCCACTCAATCCAGCACCCGCTAGTCGTCTCGGACCCAACCGGCCCCTAATAGTCGAGCCCCTAATAGCCCGGCCCCAAAATGGGGCTACAGCTGGTTACGTCAGTCATCTCGGCTGAGTACCGCCCCTCACTGATAATTGGACAATGTGGGCATTCAGGGGCGAGGGTTTGCGCGTTTGATCGTGCGGTGTGATCGTGCGGTGTAATCGTGCGGTGCGATCGTGCGGTGCGATCGTGCGACGTTGGCCTTCATCGCAGATCTGTCGCAACCATCGATATCCACATTTGACGTTCGAGGTTAGAGCGCTTGGCGAACACACGCGACCAGCAAATCCGAACCGAGTCTAGAACGCCGCTCGTTGAGCAGATCAACATCTGTCTGCATTCGGGCGACTACTCTGGCGCTCTGGATTTGTTGCAAAGCACCGCCGCCGAATTCCCCAAGGACAACGCTGCGGAGCTGTCCGACCTGGAAACGCGCGCCCGTAATGGCGTCAAGCGCAATGCCGAAACCCAGCGCCTGATCACCGAAAGCCAGGAACTTTTCGCCCAGCGCAAGTCGGCAGAAGCCATTCAGTTATTGCGCAAAGCCCACGAGCTGGACAAAAACAACGCTCTCGCCCGCGCCATTCTGGCTAACGCCCTGGTCGAGCACGCGCATTCCGTCGTAGAAACCGATTGGCTGCAATCCGAGACGCTGACCAACCAGGCGCTCGCCTTGAACCCTGCGCATCCCACGGCAAAAACAATCCTCGACCTAATCGTTATCAAGAAAGAAACAAGCTTGGTGGAGGACTGGGTTTCGCAAGCGGTCAAGCTGCAGTCATCCGGCGATCTATTCGCAGCCTTGGCTTGGGTTGCAGAGGGATTGGCGGTTCATCCCCACGATCCCAAGTTGCTTCAAATCCAGGATGCAATCCAGCGCGACCAGGGCACTCGGCGTCGCCAGGCCCGCCGGGGCGACTTGGAGGATCTGCGGCGTCTGCAGCGCGAAATCGATGGGGCGACCGACGTTGCTGCAAAACAAGCGTTAGCCGAGCGCATACAAGCAGTGGCCGCCAAGCATTGGACGGATGGAGAAATCTTGTCCATTGCCAATGCCCTACTCCTCCGCTTGGGATTAGTCTCCCAGGAGAGTTCCAGCGCCTCGCCGCGCGGCAAAGGGACGACGGTAATTCTTCACGTCCCTCGCCCCAGCGCTCTGACTCCTTCACTCGCCGCCACCAGCCCGGTTTCTCCTAAAGCGGTTCCACCAGGCCAGGTTTCACAAAGCCAGGTGCCACCAAACCCAGTCCTACCGACGTCGGCTTCGGCTAGCTCAGTATCGCCAAGTCAGGCTCCGCCAAACTCAGCTGCGGCGAGCCCGGTTCGACCAAGTCCGGTTCCTCAAAGCCCGGTTTCGCCCGACCCCGTTTCCCCGGCTCCGGTGCCGCCGACACCGGTTTCGCAGAATCCGAACCTACGCAGAGACACTCGCACCCGCATCGGGCGGAGAAAAGTTCCTACCGACATTGTTCCGCCGGACAAGGTCCTGCCCACTACTCCAGAGACCCCACTCCCCCTGCTACAGGCCGCCACTATTGCCGCCGAGCCTTCCCCGCCGGCGGCCAAAGTCAAATCCCCATCCCGTCCAAAACAGCCCACGCGATCGAACTCCACAACGCTGATCCTCGTCTCCTCCGCCGCGATAATCCTGTTCGCCGCGATCTTCCTCCTTTTCTTCGCGCGAAGACATCCCGCTTCGCCAGTAGCCAAGACCTCCGCTACCGCTCCCACCGTCCCCGCCCCGGTCTCGGTTCCCAGTGTCCCCGCTCCGGCCTCCACCGCGCCCGCACCGACCACTCCCGAACCATCTTTGCCTGCAGTTGGTGTTTCTCCCGACATCGGCGCTGGAAGAGTCACTGCCGATGATCAGCCGCCCGCCGAGTCCGGTCAGAACGTGGGCACGCTTCTTGTCGTTGCCGGTCAAGATGACGCAAAAGTTTTTCTCAATGGAAAGCTGCAACGCTCACTCACTCGATCCGGACAGTTGCTCCTGCCGAATCTCGAGCTCAAGAACTACGTTGTACAAGTCTCTAAGAGCGGTTTTCAGGATCCTCCGCAACAACAGATCCGCCTTCGCAAGGGCGAACCTGCCAGACTCATTTTCAAGCTGCAACCGCAGAGCCTCCAACCGCAGCCTCGCCTAGCCTCGCTGACCATCCAGGGCGGCGCTCCCGGAGCCACGGTTTTCGTCGATCAAACTCTCGCCGGCACCATTCCCCCCGATGGCACGCTCTCCGTCTCTTCCGTCAGTCCCGGAGACCACACCGTCGAACTGCGCAAAGAAAGATTCAAGTCCCGGCAGTTCAAGAAACATTTCGTGGTGGGCGAAACCATATCTTTCGCCGCTGCGGATGCCGCGCTGGAAGCCGCTCCCGGCGAATTGAAAATTACCTTCGCGCCCGCCGACGCCAAAGTTGCCCTGGTGAAAGGTGAGCTTCTGACCATCGTAAGCAGTGGTGTCCCGCTCAACCTTGCCGCCGGCACCTACACTCTTACCGCGCGAACCGTCGACGGCTTCACGCGCTCCTCCACGCTCGAAGTCATCGCCGGACAATCGAAGACTTTGGATTTGTCTCTCGCCCCGACCGGTATGTCGAATTGGGATGACCCCGGTGCCTGGAAGCAAGGGCAAGAGAAAGAAAAAGATTCGTTCCTTCGCAAAGGCGGAGACTTCGTCCTATACAAAACCGTTCCGACCTCGGGCACCTTCGTTTTTTCCGCCATGCTCACCAAGGGTCGCGTCTTGCAATGGGTGCTCAACTACACCGATTCCAAGAACTACATCCTCTTCCAAATGGACGACAAGGCCTTCTATCGTACTGTCATTCGCCACGGGGAGAAATCGGACGAGATCATCGTTCCCGACAAGGGCGACAAGAAAAGTTTCCGCACTCTCCACATCCGCGTCAGCCCCACGGAGATCGTTCACCAGATCAAGCACGGTGACCGATGGACCGTCCTCGATCGCTGGACCCAGCCTGGCGCCCAGCCCGGCTCCAATCTCAGCCTGGGCAAGTTCGGCTTCTACATACCCGGCGACGACCAGGTAGCGCTCTCCAGCTTCGCCCACTACGCAGTCAACTGGTGAAAGATCGCCCTACGCAAGCCTGCGCCTTCCTTCGCTTTTAGGTGCTGATTCCATGCGGCCCTTCGGTGATTCGGACCTCAATGAGGCAACGTGCGTGGGTATCGTAAATGTCTCCGGTTGTGGTCAGAACTGGTTGCTTTAGCTCTTGTCGGACGAACGCGAGTTCGACATACGCGCCAACCTTGTAAAGCTTGCGATCTTTGCGATGTAACGCGGTGCGGTCGTATTGAAACGTCTGCCCATCCCAACTAGTAATCTCAAAACATTCAGATTCGTTGTGCATTCCCGACCGAAACAATCTGGTGATAGTACCCGCGTACCTGAGTACTGGTATAACGCCCGTATCGACGTTACGCCACCACTCGTCTGACGCGAATAGTCCGTTAACAGGTTTCAGTCCTAAGGGCTTCGCGCTCAGGCTCGCGGCTTGAGTCCTTGCAATGCGGTCGCGATCCTCTCGGAGCTGATAGATGGTCTTCACGGTCTGAGGCGTTCAACAGAGGATTATAGGGATTCTTGACGCAGGAAATTCGCCGTTGGCGAAACATCCCCATATCGCTCACCGACCCCGGCTGAGGAATTTTGAAAGCTATCGACGCGCTGAACAGTTATTCTGTAAACGGATGCCGAGGCATGGAAAATCATGATCCTAATGATCCGGTAGCGTTTTACGTCGGTGAGGTCAGCGGCGTCAAGGCTTTAGCCAAAGATGAGGAGGCGACGCTATTTCGAGAACTGGCCGGGTCGCGCGATTGGGATGAAGCGCGGGAAAATGTCGCGAGAACATTGATTGAAGGTCACCTTGCCCAAGTCGTGAGCATCGCGCAAGAATAATCCTCCTCGGGCGTTCCGATGTTGGACTTGATTCAAGAGGGGAACCTCGGCCTGATGAATGCCGTTCGGAGCTTTGCTGAAAGGCCGATTGGCGACTTCACCGACTATGCCGCCACTTGCATTGATGACGCAATCAAAAAGGCTTTCGGATAGGCAATAAGTCTCGCTTACACTCAGTGGGCCGGATTAACAACGATGCAACGCGATTCACGATACGCCGGAATGACGACGAACGAACGCCTATTCGATGCGGGCCTCCTGTCTGAGTGGACCGCTGCCGCACGTTTACGCAACAGGGAGTGGATGATCGAGTTGCTCGGCAAGGTCGATCTCGGAGATCAGGCGGAGTCGATCACTAACACGGTTTTATCGAATCCCGGGAAATATGGTTTCTAGCCTTACGCCGCAACCGTCGAAAAATCCCCATCTCGCTCATTAACCAGCGGACAAAACGTATAATTGCACGACGCAGATTTGGAGAGCAGATGAAGGTCGAGATCATTCATTGCCCAACATGAGAGAACAACAAGGCCAAGGTCGCGAGTCTCGTGACCCTAATCAAGAAGCGCCTGGATATTGAAGCCGTCATTACGCCTGGGAAGACAGGTCAGTTCGAGGTTGTCGCCGATGGTGAGAGGATAGCCGAGCGCGGGGGGAACTGGTTTACGCGGAGCTTTGGTGCTGGCTATCCCGATCTCAACAGCTTGGTCGATCAACTCGAGAAGCGCCGTGCGAGTGGGGCGGCGCGGTAGGCGGCAGGTCTCTGCGTGGCCATATTTGAAGGCCGGGCGCAGATTCGGAATGGCATCCGACACCGAATGCAGTTTCCAGAGATAAGTTGTAGAAAATTCCCATCACCCTCATCGAGGGGCTTTGAGCACTATGGCTTGCTGACAACAAGTATCATGCTCCCGCCTTTTGCATGGTGCCCAGGAAGAATGATTCCGAAAATCGGGGCATGTGTTTCACTATCACGAGGACTGTGAGGCGCTCATGGCTGCAGCACAGTATGAGCCATCGTGCCAGACTTCATATCAAATTCATATTATCTCGCCCCAAACCCATTGACTGGACTACGATCTGTTGCAAGATTGCAGAGGCAACTCTTGCAATGGGGGCGGCAGATGAAATCCCTTGGATTCATCCCAGTCTACTGGCTTGGTCTCGTACTGCTGGCGACATTGGGAATCGTAGCCTGCGGGCACAGTGGCAGCTCCTACTCCTCCATCTCCGGTTACATGACGGGATCGTGGGATTTCGTCGTGACCAACGCGAAAGGCAATGTCTCGGCCGTGATCGAAACCAACTTGATTCAAGACCACCACGGAAATATTTCCAGCACGGGCTCAGTGACGGCCAATGGACCGGCAGGGAACGCGTTTGACCTGTTCTTTTTCGGCGGCTCTCTTTCCACTGTGAATGCCTTTGCGGTGGACTATCTCGGGTTCACCTGCAACGGTACCGATTCCGGAGACCGCAGCATCACCGGAACTCTCAATTCCTCGAACCAGGTGACGCTCAACCAGAACGTCGGAGGCACCGGGTTCGCGACCATCACCGGAACCCTGAACAACTCTGCCATGCCGCCTTTTACTGGAACCCTTACTTCCTCCGGTACCTGCGGAGGCCCCGGGACCGCGAGCGTGATCGGCCTGTATCCCGCCAGTGTCTTTACCGGCACCTATGCTGGAACCAGTGCTGCCGATAACACCGAGTCCATTTCCGTGGACCTAACCAACACCAACGGCACTCTGACCGGCAACGGCACCGACAGCAAACTCGGCAACTTCACCCTGACCGGCAATGCCGTGGGCGATGCCTTGTCGGCAACCCTCACCTATTCCACCAGCCCCGGCAGCAGCGGCCCAGTCTATGGCTACTTCGACCCGCAGTTAGGCGCAGGAGGGTCGGTTCTGTTGATCAGCTTCCAGGGCGCAAATACCACCTCCTGTTCGACAGGCATAGGTCCCTACAATGGAGCGTGCCAGCTCGCCACACTGGCCCGGCAGTGACCACCTTGTATTTCGCAGAGCATAAGTGCTCACAATCTCCATCAAACAGGCCCGGCGTCTCCCACGAAAATCGACAGGAGATGCCTGAGGTTGAACCGGTAGTGTCCTAACAGTGCGCACTAATAGGACACCACCGTTGAACCCTCCTCGCGGTTTTCCACAGATCTCAACAGAAATAAACCTTCCGCCTGTGACGAACAACCTTGACCGAGGATATGGAAAGCGGACAATGGAATCGTGGCACCCAGCCGGAACCAATTCGAAGCGCAGACCGCAGGCCGAAGCTGCGCCGCTAACCCCTTATTCCGCAATATTTTACCCGGAAGTCCTTTCAATCCAAGATTTTACTCGGAGCAGAGCCGACCTTTCTCCGCAACCTCAACAGAATCAACATTTTGCCTCGAGCGCGTAAAAAAAAATGCGATGCCTCTGCCCCGATGAGTGTAGGAACAGCCGCCCTCGGATGTCCGCCGCGCCGAGCGCGGCCCTTGAAACCCGGCTGTCTGCATCGGCCCTGCTAGAATTTCATCTACTCAATCTGCATGCTGCCCAAGAGTCTGCGCCCGCTGCTGCCGTATGTGAAACGCTACCGTTGGGGCTACGCCGCGGGCACGCTCTTCGTTTTCCTGACCAACGGCATCTGGATCCTGTTCCCGCTGGTGCTCGGCAAGGCCGCCGACGATCTCCACTCCGGCGTAACCCGCCACAAGCTTCTTATCTATGCGGGATTGCTGCTCGCCATTGCCACCACCAAGGGAATTTTCCAGTTCCTCACGCGCTGGATCGTCATCGGCGTGTCCCGCGACATCGAGTTCGACCTGCGCAACGATCTTTTTCAGAAACTCGAAAGCCTCTCGTACTCCTACTACCAGCGTCATCGCACTGGCGACATTATGGCCCGCGCCACCAACGACCTGAGCGCGGTTCGCAACCTCTTAGGTCCGGCAATCATGTACACGGCCAATACCATCGTCCTGATGACGGGCGCGCTGGCGTTCATGCTTTCCATCAGTCCCAGGCTGACGCTCTACACGTTTCTGCCGTTGCCGGCGGCCAGCATCCTGATCCAGTACTTCGGCCGACGGATTCACGACCGCTTCGAACGCATTCAGGCAATGTTCTCCGACATCTCCGCCCGCGCCCAGGAGAACTTTTCGGGAGCCCGCCTGATCCGTGCCTACGTGCAGGAAGACGCCGAGATTCGCGCCTTCGAAGCCGAGAACCAGGAATACATTCGCCGCAGCCTGAAGTTGGTGCGCCTGATGGGCATGCTCTGGCCCACACTCGAATTGATCATGGGTTGCGCCGTAGTGCTGGTGTTATGGCTGGGCGGACGCGAAGTGCTGGGCGCACACATCAGCGTCGGGCAGTTTGTTTCCTTCAGCACCTACATGATGCAACTGACCTGGCCTGTCATTGCGCTGGGCTATGTGATCAACCTGTTCCAGCGCGGCACGGCGTCGCTGGTGCGGCTTAACGAGATCATGCAGGAGCAACCGGAAATCAAAGATGCGCCCGGCGCGCAAGACCGCGAGATTGCCGGCGAGATCGAGTTCCGCGGACTCAACTTCAGCTACAACGGCAAACAGGTTCTGCACGACCTGAACCTCCGCGTGCCCGCCGGCAGCAGTCTGGCGATTGTCGGCCCCACCGGCTCGGGCAAGACCACGTTAGTAAGCCTGGTCCCGCGCATCTACGACGCGGAGCCGGGAACAGTTCTGATCGATGGCCGTCCGATTCGCGACTATTCGCTGGCCTCGTTGCGCAAGAACATCGGCTTCGTCCCGCAGGAAACGTTCCTGTTCAGCGACCGCATCCGCGAGAACATCGCCCTGGGAGTCGACACCGCGACCGATCAGGAGATTCACAACGCCGCCGACGCCGCCAACATTGCCACCGACATCGAGGGCTTCCCCGACGGCTACGACACGATGGTAGGAGAACGCGGCATCACGCTCTCCGGCGGCCAGAAGCAGCGCACGGCGATTGCCCGCGCCCTGATTCGCAACCCGAAGATTCTCATCCTCGACGACGCCCTCTCCAGCGTCGACACCCACACCGAAGACAAGATCCTCAACCACCTGCGCGACGTGATGCAGGGCCGCACGACCATCTTCATTTCGCACCGCGTGTCGACAGTCCGCAACGCCGACCGCATCGCCGTCCTGCACGGCGGACGCATCGTCGAACTCGGCACCCACGACGAACTCCTCGCCTTGAACGGCTACTACAGCGACCTGTATAACAAGCAACTGCTGGAAGAAGAACTAGCCGAAGTTTGACATTCTATTGACACCGCTGAGCTTCGGGCCTTCTACACTCATTGAGGCTCCGCCTTTGCGTAGCGCCGCCGTCTCGGCGGCTGTCGCGAAGGCATCTTGCCTTCGCACGCGCGGACGGGACGTCCCCGCGACAGCCGCCGGGACGGCGGCGCTACCTATGCAGCGCATCAGCACGCCGGAAATCCTCGACTCGGAAGACTGCCCTCCCGGCGAGGTGGAAGCTTCGCTGCGCGACATATCTCGCATCAATCGCTGGTTCGGCGGCGTGGCGACAACCCGCAAGCTCATCGAGCGCGTTGCCGCGGCAACGGGACGCAAGCATTTCTCAGTCCTCGAAGTGGCCGCGGGATTCGGCGAAGTGCCGAAGGTTGCGGGCCAGCAACTGGCTCGCCAGGGAATCACGCTGGACGTGACTCACCTCGACCGCGTGCGCTCCCACCTGTTGCCGGGGAACCACTCGGTTGTCGCGGACGCGCTCGCGCTTCCCTTCCCGGACGACAGTTTCGATCTGGTCAGCAGCAGCCTGTTCGCGCATCATCTGGAGCCCGACGAACTGGCGCTCTTTGCTATCGAGGCCTTGCGCGTGAGCCGCTGCGCGGTCCTGATCAACGATCTGATTCGACATCCCCTACATGTGGCGTTGGTCTACGCGGCCTTCCCGCTGATGCGAAGCTACGTGTCGCGGGCCGACGGAGTAGCGTCGGTGCGGAGGGCTTATGTCCCCGAGGAGATGCGGCGGATTCTGTCGAATGGAGGCGCGTTCGCCGGCCGAATCGAAATCTCGCGGCACTACTTGTTTCGCATAGGCGTAATCGGATGGAAGTCGGCGGGCGAGTCGAATTTCGCGAACCTCCGATAAAGGACAGCCGCGGTTGTTTGTGACATGGCGACTCTTCAACCGCTAATCCCGGCCACACTTGAGCAAGCTGCGGATATATAATCGCGCAGGTCATGCAGCGTTTTTTCAAAGTTGTCCGTGGATTGCAGTACACAGCCACTCTGTTTTCCCTCTGCGTGGTTTTACAGTCCGCTGGGCTTGCCTCGAGCCGCGAGAAGCCGCCGGAGCGGCCGCGCATCCTCGGCATCGATCACGTCACTGTCTACGTTAGCGACGTCGAGAAATCCCGCCAATTCTATTCCGAGGCTCTTGGACTGACTACCCCTTGTCCGGAATACGCAGGACCTGAGCCGTGTTATCTCGTGGCCCCGTCAGACCAGCGGGTGCTGCTGAAACGAACGCCCGCTCAGACAAAAGATTCGACTCTCAAGAATTGGCTCGCAGAAGTCGCCTTCGCCACCGACGATCTCGCGGGAATGCGCCGTTACCTGCTGGCGCATGGCCTGCTCCCCGGCATCATTCGAAGAGATTCCGACGGTTCACGATCCTTCCGAATCCGCGACCCAGAGGGCAATCCCATTGCCTTCGTGCATCGAGTGCCAGCCAAGATCGGATACGGGCCGGCGTCGAAGCAGATCAGTATGCACCTGATCCATGCGGGATTCGTGGTCAAAGACCTGGCTGCTGAGAATCGTTTCTATGTTGAGCTTCTGGGGTTTCGCCTCTACTGGTACGGGGGGTTCAAGGACGACGGCGTCGACTGGTACGAACTGCAGGTTCCCGACGGTCCCGACTGGATCGAATACATGCTCAACATTCCGGCCAACGCCGACCAGAAAGAGCTTGGAGTGCAGAATCATTTCTCATTCGGCGTGAAGAACGTTCACGATGCTGCCGCTCAGCTTCGCTTCAACGGCCTGCGAACCTTCGATGGCCCGGAAGTCGGCCGCGATGGGAAAGACAGCCTGGATGCGTACGACCCTGACGGGACCAGGGTCGAAGTGATGGAGTTCACCCCCAAAGAGAAACCCTGCTGTCATCCCTATAGCGCGGAACATCCCAAGGTCGAAACAGCCCCCAGCGTCCCCCCACCAATTGGAATCCCACGACCATCCCAATAGATGCTTAGGCTTGAGCCGAGGGCGGGCTGTCCCCATACAAATCTCTTCCCAAGAATCAGCGCACTACGAGCACTTCCCTGACGTTGTCTCTAGCGAGGAAGAATTTGATGGAGGCGAAGTCCCTGAACAATGTTTCGATGTGGCGGTTGTTGAAGACGCGCTGCAGGCGGAAGCCGTCGGTGATCGCGGTGTGGATGGCGCCGGTGGGTCCGCGTCGCGATTCCCGCTTCAGCACAATGCGCTGCATTTCGAGCGTGTCTTTGCCGACGATGTGGAAGCGGTAGCAGGGCGAATCCGGCCCGGCATCTTTGGTGTGGAAGAACGCCAGCAGCATTCCCCCGGGTTTCAGCACCGACCACAATCGTCCCATCACCGGACGCACCAGGCTTTCGTCCAGGTAGTCGGGCAGATTCCAGCACAGCACCACATCGAATTGCGCCGCGGGATAGACGAGGTTGTCGGCGAGGAACCGGCGGCTGTCGAGGATTGCGGTCCCCTGCTCGTCTTTGGTGACCAGGTGCGGCTCGGTCGAGGCCACGAGAAGATCTTCGCTATAAATTTTGTGGCTGCGTTCGGTGAAGAAGCGGATGTTAGACGCCGACGTGGAACCGAGATCAAGAACGCACAGCGGAGTATCCACTTCCCACACGCGGGAAAGTTCGGCGAGGCCGCTCGAACGGCGCGTGAGTTTTTGGGCGACTTGTGGAATTGCCGCCTCTGCCCCGCCCGATGAGCCGCGAAAGAGCTTCATGAAATTCTGGGTGACTGATGCCATTCGACCTTACAAGTCGCCTCGCCCAACGCGACTGTTACCCCATGACTTTAGATAAACCTCTCAACCAGCACTTTAACCCACCGTGTCGGCGCGCGGGAGTTACTTTCCTGCTGCCTTGTCCGCCTTGCCCTGAATGTCGACCTTACCCTTCAGGTAGGCGCCTTCCTCAATGGAAATCCGCTGCGTGGAAATGTCTCCGGTAACCACGGCGGACTTGCGTAAGTCGACCCGGTCGCTGGCCATCACGTTGCCCTCAAGTTTGCCCTGCACCACAATTCCCTTGGCCTCCACCGTGGCCTTCACAGAACCGTTAGGACCGACGGTCAGGCTGTTGTTCTTGAGCGCGATGCTGCCCTCGACATGACCATCAACGTAAAGGTCTTCGCTGCCCGACAATTCGCCTTTGATGACTACCGACTTGCCAATCTGCGCCAAATCTGCCGACAACGGAGCACTCATGGATGTTCTCCTTAAGGAAGCGGGATACTGCAGTACCAGGATTACTGGGAAGGCAGGTACCGGAACGGCCGCGTCGCTTCCCTCGACTATACCCAACTACGAGAGCATGCGGCAAGCGAGGCGGTTTCGTGGTAGTGGCTCAATTTGGGTGTTCTCCGCGAACTCCGCGGCTTTTCTTCGCGTACTTTGCGGTTCAAGTGTTTTGGCGAACGCAGAGTTCGCGGAGAAAACCCAGACTATGCGTACTGGTTTAGTAGCCCAGGGCGGGTTGATTGCGGCGAAACACTCACTGCAACCCGGCGCCGCGCCTGCTACTCTAACGACGAGATGGCTTGCGCGCGGCATACGCGGGTGGGAGCGGGTCTGCTGCGAGTGTGCGTGACCGTCGCTTTGGCGGCGGCCGCGGCGTCGCTTCTGGCGCAGGACTCGAAAGCACCGGAGATGCCGGCCGGCGAGCTGGTGCGGGTTGCGGTAGCGAACGAAGTCGCGGCGGAGGACCACCCCAAGACTCTGCACATGTTTCGCTCGCACAAACAGACTCCAAAAGGCTCGCAGACTCGGCTCTACGTGGAAACCACGGACGCGCTGGCCGCGATGCTCATCGCCCTCAACGATCAACCCCTGACGCCGCAGCAACAACAAGGCGAAACAGAGCATTTGGCGTGGCTGATGAGCTCTCCCGACCAGCTGCGCAAGAAGCGTGCGCGCGAAAAGGACGATGAAGAGCGGACGATGCGAATCCTAAAAGCGTTGCCGGACGCATTTCGCTACGAGTACGCCGGCACGGGAAACGGCGCTTCAGCAACGACGGATGCCGGAAGCCAGATCGTGAAGTTGACGTTCACACCCAATCCGGCATATTCGCCACCATCCCGCGTGGAGCAGGTGCTGGCGGGGATGCAGGGTTATGTGCTGATCGACGCCAGAGCCCGGCGCATGCTGAGAATCGATGGCACCCTGTTCCGTGAAGTCACGTTTGGATGGGGAATCATTGGGCATCTCAACAAGGGCGGACATTTCCTCGTCCAGCAGGCGGACCTGGGCTTAGGCGACGGGGCCTGGGGCATCACTGAGATTAGCTTCAGCGTCACCGGCAAGATCCTGCTATTCAAGAACCTGAATATGGCGTCGGACGAGGTGCTGAGCGACTTCCGGAACGTGCCGGAGAAATTGACATTCGCTCAGGGTGTGGAAATGTTGAAGACCGAACGGGAAAAGCTGGCCCACAACAACCACGCGACCGAACCTTCAGAAACCAAGAATGCTTCGCAGTGATTCAATGGGATGTGCATACGCCGAAGCGCTTCCTCATAGTTCAGGACCCTTCGACGGTCGTGCGGTGCGGGTAGCGAGTAGGTTTTCCAGCGCGGTGATCAGCATGCCGAGGTCGTCTCTTTTCGGTACGAGTGCGTCCGCCAGTTCATGGGCACGGGGCAGCGCTGCTGTCTCTTCCGCGAGAAGGATTGTGGGCACCTGCGATCGACAGCGCTTGATCGCGGTGGCGACGAGCGCAACTTCAGCATGATTGCGGTCCAGATCCAGCACGACGGCGTCCACTCGCCTACGGGTAGCGAGCTTAACGGCCTCAGCCGCGTCGCTCACGTTCAGCACGCGGTAGCCCATCTGGTTGAGATTCCAGGCGCGCAAGAGCAGAACCACGCGATCAGCACCGAAGTGAAGAATGGTGCCGCGCTTTTTCTCGGACGTGTCGGATCTTGACATACTCGATACTCTCTTCGCTGGCAAACGTCGGTTGGCCACCGCCCTGGTAAGGTCACTTTTCGGTTAAATAATACGCGTGCAGAAGGGCGAGGCTGTTCAGAATTGCACAGGCTGAGCAACTATCTGCAGGCGCAGGGTTCCATTTTGAAACTCCCGGCCGGTTCCCTGAGGCTGCTCAGGCGACGGCGACGACAATGATTAATGATTGAGGATGCGGTTCTATTACGGCTGCCGGGGCTCAAGCGCGCAGCGTCTCTTTGCGCACGGTCAGCTTCTCAATCAAATCTTGTTTGACTCGGTAGCTCGTCCCCGGCTGGTCGCTGATGGCGATCATCCCCTGCGCGGAGACTTCCACTTCCGGGTCGATGATGTCTTCTTTCCAGTAACGCTTGGAGGCGGAGACGTCGCCCGGCAGGCGGAAGTTTTCCAGCGTGGAGAGAGCAATGTTATGAGCGCGCCCAATCCCGGTTTCGAGCATGCCGCCGCACCAGACAGGAATGTTGTGGGCGTGGCACAGATCATGAATCTTGAGTGCTTCGGAGAATCCGCCGACGCGGCCCACTTTGACGTTGATGATGCGGCAGGCGCTGGTCTCGACGGCGAAGGCGGCGCTGCGCACACTCACAATCGATTCGTCGAGACAAATTGAAGTGCGCAGTTCTTTCTGCAGCCGGGAGTGGTAATAAATGTCGTCGTTCCACAGCGGCTGCTCGATCATCAGCAGGTTGAACTGGTCGAACTTGCGCAGGTGTTCGACCTGATCGAGCGTGTACGCGGAATTGGCGTCGCAACTCAAAGTGATGTCGGCCCAGCGGGAGCGGATTTTTTCGAGCACGTTGATGTCCCACCCAGGCTTGACTTTGACTTTGATGCGGCGGTAGCCGGCGGACAGTTCGATCTGGATTTTTTCCAGCAGTTGCTCGATCGAATCCTGAATGCCGATGGAAACGCCGCAGGGAATCTCGCGGCGCGCGCCGCCCAGCAGCTTCCATAGGGGCAATTGCTTCTGCGTAGCTTCCGCGTCCCAGAGAGCGTTTTCGAGTGCGGCTTTGGCCATTTGGTGGGCCCGGACCTTGGCGAACAGCGCCGGGCATTCGCGGGCGGAGTCGATGCGCTGCCCGAGTAGCGCGGGGATCAGATACTGCGTCAGAGTGGGCCAGGCACTCTCGATCCACTCGCTGCTGTAGAAGGGATCTTCTCCGACTACACTTTCACCCCAGCCGTCCGCGCCTTCGCTGTGGACGGTGACCAGGAGAATGCGGCGGCTGTAGGTGCGGCCAAAGCTCGTCTCGAAGAAGTGGACGAGCGGCATGTGAATTTCGCGGAGCGTGATGGCTTCAATTTTCATATTTCAGGAGCAAGCTTATTTCACCACAGAATCACGGAGAGACTGAGAAAAACACGGATCTTTGAAAAAAACGAGCGTCCCGTCTTTGGCTTTCCACTTGGCTTTTCTCTGTGCCTCTGTGTCTCTGTGGTGAATCAGTCTTTTGAAATCAAATCTCCGATGCGTACGACCATTTTTCGTCCCAGCGTCCCAGCAGGAATTTGCCGTTGCTGGCGGCGTCGCGCTCGTAGCCTAGAACCGCCAGTCCGTGGGAAAACGCGCGCAGAAACTGCTCACGATTGCGTTCCTGCACATGCTGGGCTTTACCGCGGGTTTCGGGCGCCGCTTTCCAGTCGTAGATCTGCGCGGGAACTTCGATGCTGGATTCGCTGACGATGGTCCTCGGATTTTTTCCTGTGGCGAGGAGGGTCTCGACGCGCTTGGACTTCAGCCACCACTCGGCGATCAGCCGGTCGCTGGGCAGGCCTCCCTGCAGCGGCGATGACGTGATTCCGTATTGGTTGATGTTATAGCGGCGGGCGATGGCGCCGAGCTTTTCGAGGTTAAGATAAGCGTTCTTGATCTCGAGGGGGTCGAAGGTCCACTCGATCAGTTCGATGCCGCGGGCAAGCGCGTCTTCGCGCTGCAGCAGCTTCAGGCGGCGGCCCAGTCCGCTGTTGCGATGATCTTTTCTTACGGCGAGCATGTGCGAATGCAGGTAGACGTGACCGGTGCGTGTGCCGGGCACGGAGAGCGCGAATCCAACCATCACATCTTTGTCGAAGGCGCCCATCACCTGGCCGCCCACCTTGTCAGCGACCACGAACATGCGCAGCGGCACAAGTTCGGCGTCGCTGAAGTTCCAGACATCCTTCTGTAGCGCGACGCAGGCGCGGAACTCCTCGATGCTATGGCAGCGGCGCAGGACGATGGAGTCGGTGGTCATCGGCTCCTCGCATTGCGGGCGCAATAATCGCAGGCGTCATCCCGAAGCACGGCGTTCTTCAGCCGGGCGAGGGATCTGGCGTGCAGCATCTGAGAACCGGCCATGGCGAGGTGACGACCCGCGCGAGATCCCTCGCCCCGCTGGAAAGAACGCGGGGCTTCGGGATGACGCCCTCGTTGCGGGCTAAACATCTCGACGCTCCTCGCGATTCTCCTCGGCCTTGGCTTGCTGCCAGAGCGACTCAAGTTCTTCCATGGGAGCCTGATCGGCGGAGCGGCCGGATTCGTGGAGACGGGATTCCATCCACTGAAAGCGGCGCTTGAACTTGCGGTTGGTCTTGCGGAGAGCGGATTCGGGATCGAGCGACAGGTAGCGCGCAATGTTGACGAGGACGAAAAACAGGTCGCCGACTTCGTCCTCAAGGCGGGCTTGCAGGTCTTCGGGAACAGGCGTTCGTCCTGACCCGGCCATGCCGCGACCCTGCGGACGCGGGCCAGGAGCTGGGAATTCTTTCAGTTCGTCGCGCAGTTCGGTGGTCTCTTCGGTCAGCTTGTCGAACAGGCCTTCGACGTTGGGCCAGTCGAATCCAGCCTGCGCGGCCCGGGAGCTGAGCTTGTAGGCCTCGAGCAGAGACGGCATGGCGGAGGAGACTCCGGCGAGAATAGAGTGCTTTTTTGCGGCGGCTGTATCTCCTTCTCCGTCGCTGGTTTGCCGTTTTTGTCTCTCTTCGACCTTGAGCGCTTCCCAGTTGCGTTTGACCTCGGCGGAGGTGTCAGCCTTCACGTGGCCAAACACGTGCGGATGGCGATGGACGAGCTTCGTCGAGAGGCGGTCGAGGACATCGTCAATCGAAAAGGAAGACTGCTCTTTCGCCATTTCGGCGTAGAAAAGAACCTGCAGGAGCAGGTCGCCGAGTTCGCCCGCGAGTTCGGGCCAGTCGCGATTGTCGATCGCTTCCAGAACTTCGTAGGTTTCTTCGAGCGTGTAGGGCTT
>Ga0210384_10000060_pt1 | contig 159692 bp, 126 predicted proteins | sample IncBWH2MmetaG_FD_160574 | JGI IMG/M metagenome (GOLD analysis project Ga0210384, IMG submission 160574) | Forest soil microbial communities from Barre Woods Harvard Forest LTER site, Petersham, Massachusetts, United States - Inc-BW-H-2-M | ecosystem: Environmental > Terrestrial > Soil >...
CTTTATGTCCAGGGCTACACACGTGTTACAATGCGCGCCACAAAGCGTTGCAAACCCGCGAGGGGGAGCTAATCGCAAAAAAGCGCGCTCAGTTCGGATTGCAGTCTGCAACTCGACTGCATGAAGCTGGAATCGCTAGTAATGGCGCATCAGAACGGCGCCGTGAATACGTTCCCGGGCCTTGTACACACCGCCCGTCACATCACGAAAGTGGGCTGTACTAGAAGTCGCCGTGCCAACCGCAAGGAGGCAGGCGCCCAAGGTATGACTCATGATTGGGGTGAAGTCGTAACAAGGTAGCCGTAGGAGAACCTGCGGCTGGATCACCTCCTTTCTAAAAGAAAAGGGAGCACGACCTGCCTCGGTGGCAGGTACGACTCTCCATCCCGGATCTCACGAAACGGGACGCTTGGTTTTCTCAAGCCTGATGGGTTCTGGCCTGATTCATCGATTGTCAAAAAGTTTGCAACAGACAAACGCGCCCGGTCCGACTAAAAATCGGACCGGGCTTTTTTTATTTATTCTGGCACTCTGACTCAGAGATGATGTTCGTTGTCTAAGAGGACTGCGCATGCAACAGGGCCAGGCCACACTGCAAGGAACCCTTCGGATGCTCCGGACCCTTCACGGAACATTGATGCTTTGCATTGTTCTCTATGTAGTGGTTATGGTCTTGGTTCCAGCGCAAAACGCCGAATCGTTAAGCACTAACATACTCTGGATGCTTGCCATCATCGCTATCGCTATTCTCGGTTGGGGACAGGCGATCCGCTCGAGACGTTTGCGACTTGCCCTTGAAACGCTCCGAACCAAGCCTGACAACGCTGAATCGCTAGCCCGCTGGCGGTATGGAGTGGTCCTCGGGGACACTCTGGCGCAAGCTGTCGTTTTATATGGATTCGTCATTCACTTCCTGGGAGGCACCCGTTGGGAGGTCGCACCCTTCTTCATAGCGGGCGTGGTAGCGATGTTGGTTTGGTGGCCTAGGAAGCCATAAACCGGAATTATCGGGCAGGAAAACACCGCACGCGAGCGCTACATCTAGAACGGAATCCTGCTGCGCTGCGGCCCGCGATCGGGAGGCGCGGGGATCGTGGAAGATTGGCCGGGAGAAGTGAACTGCACCTTATCGGCATCGAGGAAAAGCGGGCGGCTGAGGACCGCATCAATCGTGCTGCCGCGGGGCAACTCGGCTTCCGGCCCGCGCGAAAGCAACACCGCCGCGAGGCCCGCCGCGGCTCCCACTCCCGCGCCGATGCCCGCGCCTTTACCGCTCTGTGAGGCTATGCCGCCGATGCCCGCGCCCGCCGTCGTGGTCGTCAGCACGGTGCCCGCGTCCGACGCTTTGCTCGTGTCGCCCTTCACCTTCCCTTCCTTGTCCGTGGATTCGCCGCCGCCCGTGCCGGGGGTTCCTCCCGGCGTGCCGATCAGACTTACTTCATAGGCGTTGGGCAGAATCAGGGTCGTGAACTTGATCGCGATTTCAGCGCGTCCCTTCACGCGGCCTGCACGCTTCGCTTCCGTCACTTCCCCGCTCAGGTAGGAGCCGGCGGGTATCACCACGTGGCCGTCCACCATGATGGGAAAGAGCGTCTCGCAATAGATGGGGTCGCCCGGCTGCGCGCTGCGCGTGGAAATGCCGTTGTGCAGCACGAGCGGGATGTGCGTGCCGCTCGGGACTTCGACCCTTGCCGGCGGATTCTGCTGGGCGGATGCCGCGGGGGCAGCCGCCGGAGTCGCGGGAGGCGTATTTTGCTCGGGGGCCGTTTGCGTGGCGCTGGTCGCGGGTGCCGGCGGGAGCGGGCCGGGATCCTGCGCCGCCGCAGGGATCGCCAATCCCCATGCCAGGATAAGAATCCCCAGGGGATGGAAGCGCAGCGCGCGGCGGGTAGTCATGGCTTTCCTCAAAATGCTGCTTTCCTCAAAATGCTGCCGCTAACGGATACGCCCGATATAGGGCCGAGATGCCCCGAGCATAGTCCGTTCCGGTGCCACCCGCAAGACCACGGGGGGTTCGTGGGCCGGGTTTTAGGCCGGATTGGCACCGTGCAGAAAATAAGGGGCAATTCCGGTGAAAATAAAATAAACTTTGTGCTAGCGAAGTGCGTCTTATAAGGGCCACTGCACAAAAGCCTAATGCCAACCTGGCGATACGGGCTATTGTGGGGTGGTAAGGGGCTGGGGAGAGGGGAAGTGCAACTCTTGGAGCGGACAACGCATCGCATTGGTGGATGCGTCCCGGCGGGTAGCGTGGCCCGAACGAGACGAATCGAAGCTGCGGAGATGCCGGAAGCGGAAGCTATCCGGCGTGCGCAGCAAGGGGATGGGTCGGCGTTTGAACGGCTGTACCGACTGCACAGTCGGCGTGTGTATTCCTTATGCCTGCGGATGGTCGGAAATACAACGGAAGCGGAGGATTTAACGCAAGAAGCGTTCCTCCAGCTCTTCCGTAAGATTGCCACTTTTCGCGGGGAATCGGCATTCTCAACATGGCTGCACCGGCTGGCGGTCAACGTCGTGCTGATGAAGCTGCGGAGAAAATCGGGGACGGAATTGTCCCTGGAGCAGATCACCGAGCCCGATGAAGAATCCGCAGGTCCGCGGCGGGATTTCGGCGGCCCTGATTTGAGGCTGAGCGGCTCGCTGGACCGGGTGAACTTGCAGCGCGCCGTGGAGCAATTGCCGCCGGGATACAAAGCGGTTTTCGTTTTGCACGATGTCGAGGGATACGAGCACAACGAGATCGCGGGAATTATGGGCTGTTCAATCGGCAATTCCAAGTCGCAACTGCACAAGGCGCGTATGAGGCTCCGCGACCTGCTCCATGAAGTGGTGCGCGCGCAGGCCCGTGAAGAACGCAAGGCGGCGGGAGAGGCTTCCGCCGGCAAGGGTTGAGGAACATGAGCACGATGGGATGTAACGAATTTCTCGATTATCTCGACGCGTGGATGGAGGGCGAACGCCGCTCCGATGCCCGGGCGCACGTGCGCGATTGCCCGAGCTGCCGCAGTATGGCCGACGATATGGAGGTCATCCGCACAACGGCGCGCAGCATGGCGCATCCAACGGAGGAACCGCCTGCGCGCGTCTGGACCTCGCTCGCGGCGCAACTGGAGCGCGAAGGGCTGATCCACGATGGCCGTCGCCGCTCGAAGAGTCCGCGGGGATGGTTGGATGGATTGCTCGCGCCACTTCCCCGCCCCGTGCTGGCTGGAGCGTATCTATCCGCGCTTATCGCCGTGGCCTTCGCGCTGAGCGGGCCCATCCATACACGGCTCAACGAACACAGCTGGATCACGAGCACCGAGCGTTCGACGATGCCGCTCGACGCGCAGCTCGATTCCGCGCAAGAGGCGACCGTGGCCTCCTTCGGAAACTACAATCCCGCCGTCACTGCTTCCATGGATCAGAGCCTGGCCATCGTCAACAACTACATCGTTCTGTGCGAAAAGAACGTGCAAGAAGAGCCTGAAAACGAAATAGCGCGCGATTATCTCTTCGAGGCCTATCAGCAGAAAGCCGATCTGCTCGCGCAGATGGCGGAACGCGGAGACGACACCCGATGAGCATCCATCACTTTCTTGGTAACGCGTTCCACCGGCGAGCCGACCGGGGACCTCTTGGACGGGCCGGCCTGCTGCTGCCCGGGCTGCTGCTCGTGTGCGCGGCGCCTGCCGCGGCCGATCACTTCGAGAAGCATTTCAAGGTGGATACGCACCCGGTGATTACGATTCACAATCCCACGGGCCTGGTAACCGTGAAGGCGTGGACCAAGTCCGAGGTAGAAGTGATGGCGGAACATGCCAGCGGGAATATCGAAGTGGATGCGGACCAAACCGGCAACCGCATTGACGTTACCACGCGCCAGCTTTCCGAGACGCTCTCGCCCGACGATTGGCGCGCCGACTACGAAATTCGGGTTCCCGAAGACGCCGAGCTTCAGATTCACAATGATTCCGGGGGCGTGAACGTCAACAACGTGCTGGGCGACATGAACGTGGAAACAGTGGCGGCGGATGTGGATTTGGAGGACGCCGCGGGCTATCTGACCGTAAAGACCGTCTGCGGGTCGTTCCAATGCGAGCGCTGCGCCGGGCGTATCGAGGCTTCGTCCATCAGCGGCGACTTCAAGCTGATTGACCTGCACAGCCTGTACGTTCGCGCGCGAACATCGAAGGGGAACATCTTTTTCGGCGGCGAGTTTCTTCCCAACGGAATGTACAGCTTGAACAACTACAGCGGCGTGATTGAAGTCCGCTTCTCGCCCGGAGACTCCTTCGATTTAAGCGCCACTTCCCTGAAGGGCAGCGTGAACAACGAGGCAAAGCTGACGCCGAACGCCCACTATAGCCACGCCTCTCCCAAATTCGGCAACGCCCTTTTCGGCACGTTCAACACGGGCCGCGCCAAGGTGGATCTCACCTCCTTCGATGGTACAATCAACATCTTGAAGCGCGATTGAACGCGCATCGCGCGCAAATGCTTCGAATTCTATGACGCACGCTTCCCGCTCCCGCACGCTCGTCTGCCTGACCGGATTCATGGGCAGCGGCAAATCCACGGCAGGGCGCCTGCTGGCCCGGCAGCTTGCCTGGCCGCATATTGACCTCGATATCCGCATCACGGACGCCGCCGGATTGACGATTCCCGAGATATTCGACCGTTTAGGCGAGCCGGAATTTCGCCGCATGGAGCAGGAGCAACTGGCGCGCGTGCTGGCGGAATTCGCCGAGATGCCAAAACCGCGCATCGTGTCGCTGGGCGCGGGCACGATCGTGCAGGCGCAGAATCTGGCTCTGCTGCGCGAGAGCGGCGCGCTGCTGATCTGGCTCGACTGCCCCATGGAAGAGCTCCTGCAGCGCTGCGCTCAAACCACCGACCGGCCGCTCTTCCGCGACGAGGCCAGCTTCCGGCGTCTTTATGAGGAGCGGCGGCCATTCTACCAACAGGCGGATTATCGCGTGGAGAGCAACACCGAACCGGTACGCGTGGTGGAGCAGATACTGGCGCTGGGAATCTTTCCGCGGGTGCCGGCATGAGCTCCGCCGCGAAGCGCGCGACGATGGCCGCATTATTGGCGGTGCTGGCTGTGTCGCTCTCCGCCGGTTCCAGCTCGACGTCTATTTTCACGCGGGACAAGGGAACCTTCCGCATCCTTGTGAACGGCCAGCAAGCGGGCCGGGAAGATTTCGAAATCGCGCCGAGCGGCGGCAATTGGATTGTGCGGGGGCACGCGGAAATTCAGGGCGCCCAGGGCGTGACACAGGTGAACGGGAAGCTGGAACTGCACCCGGACGGCACGCCCGTGCGATACGAATGGTCCACCGAGGGCAGCAAGCAGGCTTCCGGCGTGATTACCTTCGACGGCCCTTCGGCCTCGACGGAACTGCACATGGGAGACAAGCTACCCTACACGCAGCAGTTCAAATTCAATTCCCCGCAGATCGCTATTCTGGACAACAACCTCTACGACCAGTATGCGGTGCTCGCGCGGCTCTACGATTGGGACAAAAAGGGGACGCAGACGTTTTCGGTGCTCATTCCGCAATCGCTGACGCCTGGAACCGTGACCGTGGATTCCTTGGGGAAGCAGCCGGTGGACGGCAAGCAACTCGATGAGCTGCGCGTAAAGACCGAAGACCTGGAGCTCGACCTCTACCTCGATGGGCCGCGCCTGGAACGCATCATGGCGCCCGCTTCAAACGCCGAAATTCTCCGCGATTAACGCTGCGCCGAGCGGCACTGCTTAGTATCCGCGAAAGACTTCCAGACGGTCGGTTTCCCAATCTTCCGGGGGAGATTCCAGGCCCCAGAATCCAGGGGAAGGCTTGATGAATTCAATCGCCACCTGCGCCTTGCCCATGAAATTCGGCCCGAGCGTCGTGATGCGGCAGAGTATCTCTTCCTTGAGCTTGGGATTTTCAAGGACGACAAACTGATTCACGGATACCGGCGTGGCAAGAAGTATCAGCCCGCCGTGCGCGTTCACCGTAATCGTGTGCGTCTGTTCAGGAAGGGACGTCTTGTCCTGGAATCGAACGGCCACACGGATTCGGATGCGGATGCGCCGGCTCCGCCGCTGGTATGCCGCTCGATTGTCCGGCGTAGGTTCCACCGCCATAGAAAGAAGCTAGCAATTCCGCCACGAATTCTCAATTTTGGAGTGCGGCGGCTGTGTTAGGAACAGCAATGGGCAGGACAGTTTCTGGAAATGGCGCGAGCTTTGTTCGCGAAGTCTTCGCAGTATAGTATGTTGTGAATACAGGGGGCCCGTAGCTCAGCTGGTTAGAGCAGCGGACTCATAATCCGTTGGTCCAAGGTTCGAATCCTTGCGGGCCCACCAACTGTTTACAACGACTGAGTTTTTTCGCGGCTGATCGACCGGCTGAAATACCGCGCCATGCTGTGCGAGGCATTTCAACCCTTCGAGATGTTCGCGCCGCCTGCTAGCGCAGCGCGCGCTTCAGGCGCTCGGTAGTCTTCATCAACTGGCGCTTGAGAGCCTCCACCTTCTTCGCAATATCCTCAAGCTCGCGCTTGGCGACATGCCCCGCGCCGGCGATTTTGTGAGCCGTGCGATCGGCCTTGCCCATGGCGGATCCGATTCTCACGGCGACTTTTGTGAGTCTGCTTTTCTTAGCCATTTTTTCCTCCGATTTTCATCCGACCGGGACCATTTTCATCGTATATGCGCGGCGCGCGTGGCGTCAATGGCAGGATCTGCGACGGGGCCGAGAGACTTAGCCTTCGCGTTCGCGAATCAGGCGCATGGCCGCGGGCAATAGCGGATCGCCTTGTCCTGCGGGGCCGGCGCCGGGCTCGGAATCGGTCGAGCGGGATTCTTCCGGCTCGTTGCCGCCTTCTCCGGGCGCGAGCAAGAGGTTCGTTTCGACGCCGTGCTGCTTGGTGTAAAGCTCGTAATAGCGGCCGCCGGCGGCGTAAAGCGATTCATGCGTGCCGCGTTCGATTATTTGCCCGGCTTCGACCACCAGAATCTGATCGGCGCGGCGGACCGTGGACAATCGGTGCGCGATGACGAACGTGGTGCGTCCGCGCATCAGATAGCGGAGCCCCTCTTGAATCAGGGCTTCCGATTCGGAATCGAGGCTGGACGTGGCTTCGTCGAGAATCAGGATGCGCGGGTCGGCCAGGATGGCTCGCGCGATGGAGACACGCTGCTTCTGGCCGCCGGAAAGTTTCACGCCGCGCTCGCCGACGACGGTGTCGTACTTTTTCTCGAACGATTCCGCGAACTCGTCTACGCGAGCGATGCGGCAGGCGGCGAGAATTTCTTCCTCTGATGCGTCGGGGCGCGCAAAAGCGACGTTTTCGCGGATTGTGCCGTCGAAAAGAAACGTTTCCTGCAGCACCAATCCCAGCTGCGTGCGGTAGGAATCGAGGCGCACCTCGCTGAGGTCCACGCCATCCAAGAGGATGCGTCCCGCGGTAGGCTCATAGAACGCGGCAATCAATCCAATGATCGTGGATTTCCCTGCCCCGGATGGCCCCACGAGCGCCGTCACGGTTCCCGGCGCGGATTCGAAGCTGATGCCGCGCAGCACCGGCTTGCCGGCATCGTATGCGAAGTTCACATTCTCGAAGACCACGCGCCCGACGATGCGATCCAGCCGCGCGCTCCGCGCGGACGCTTCGTCCTCCAATTTTTCGCTCAGAACTTCGCGCGTGCGTTCGAGACCGGCGAGGGCCTCGGTGATCTGCGGCCCCAGCACGACGACCTGCGAGACCGGCGCGATCAGCATGCCGAGAAACAGCACGAACGTGAGGAATGTGCCGGTGGTCATTTGATGCGAGAGAATCTGCCGCACGCCGATGAACATGATGACCGCGCTCGCGATTCCCATGAGCGCCGTGGCCGAGAAGGACATCAGCGACGTGGCATTCAGCGTTTGCAGCACATTATCGAGCAGACGTTGCACACCCGCCGCGAACACCTTTTCCTCGCGCTCTTCGGCGTGGTAACCCTTCACCACGCGGACGCCGCCCAGCGATTCGGTGAGCCGCCCGGTGACCTCCGCGTTAATTTTCGGCCGCGCGCGATAAATCGGACGGATGGTCCGGAACGCCCGCTTGAGACCCAGGCTGAAAAGCAGCAGGACGACGAAGGCTACTGCCGTCATGCTCACGTTGATCCGCAGGAGAAGCACGAGCGCGATTAGTGCCGTCATGATGCCGCCGGTGAAATCAATCAGCCCCGTGCCGATCAGATTGCGCACGCCTTCGACGTCACTCATAATCCGCGAGACCAGCACGCCCGTCTTGTTCGCGTCGTAAAAGGCCACGGGCAGACGCCCAATATGCGCCTGCACTTTCATGCGCAGCTCGGCGATCATCTTTTGCGAGGATTTCGAGAGGAGTTGCGTCAACGCATAGGAGGTCAGCCCCTGCACGAGCGTGGCCGCCACGATGGCCAGCACCAGCGGCTTCAGAAGATACGCTTGATGTTTATTGATGACGTTGTCCACGAGATATCTCGTGGAGCCCGGCAGGACGAATCCCGATAGCCGATTGATCGTCATCAGCCCGAGGCCGAGGGCCAGGACGCCCCGCCGCGGTTTCAGCAGCGCCCAAACATCCGGCATCAGTTTCCAAGGGCTCTTCGGGTTGGCGGGATTGCCCGTAGCGGTGGTCTTGCCTGTTTCAGGGGACTTGTTCTCGGAGCTCATGCGTTCCTGGGATCGGGAGCCTCGCTCCTTTAGATGCCGGGACGCGCCAATGGAATCCATCCCGAATCGTGGAACGCCTGTGCGCATACACCTTCAGTTTGGCATACGTTCTCAGTTCGGCAGCAGTCCATAAACGTCCAATTCGGTTTGCGTGCCGATGTACACCTTGCCGTTAGCCACTGTGGGCACGCTAAACGGCGCGGGTGGTCCGGCCGTATCGCGCGAACCCTGCTGCGAGCTGTCGTAGAGTTTGGTGAGATTTGTGGCATCGTACGCGCGCAGAATGGCATTCGAATGTCCGTAATCAATCGTCCATACAATTCCATTCGTCGCGCCCTGTGCCGAAACCGATGGCGTGGTTCCATGGCCGGCGTAGTGCTCATTCGATGTGAAAGAAGGCGTTGTTGCAAGTTGCCGCGTGCCCGGATTGAAGCTGACGGCCATGAGCGGGTCATTCTTGCCAGCGCCATAGAGTGTGTTGCTAAAAAATGCCGGGGTGGACCGGAACCCGCTTCTTGTGGTGTCCGCGGACAACTTGAAGTACTGAACCACGCCGCTGTTTGAACTCCGAAACTCTCCCAGGCTGTCGCGGTTCATCAGGTAGATGTAACCATCCTTCCCGCCACAAAACATCAGGCGCGTAGGGCTGCTGCCGGCAAGGTCCGGGAGGAGGACGACGCCGCTGGAGCCAACGTCGAGGTCGTCCGCATCCAGCGTGGCCTGGTTCGTGGGTGTAAAGAAATCGGATATGGCCAGTGCACTGGTCAGTCTGAGGACGCTATCACCGAAATCGTCATTAGGCGCCACGGGCGGGACTGCGTTACCCGTGTTGTCGAATGTCCCGTTGCCTACGGAAATGTAGATATTGTCGCTCGAATCCGCCGCCGGAGCTGCGCCGGTCATCCAGATTCCACCCTCCAGGCCACCGCTCGCCGAGCCGTCGGGCGTGACACTAATGGCTGCTATCTGCTGCAGGTTTGACGCCGTGTAAGCCATGATCCAGCCATGGTAGATCGCTGTATCGTCGTTTGACCCCCACGCAATGTACACGTTTCCATTCAAGAGCAGCAGACCGGGCCGCTGGAAGTTGCGCTTGGGATCGAATGATAATTTTCCTCCGCTCGCGCCCGAGCCTTGCCCGGAAACGGAGGCTGCGATTACCTGCGGCGACATACTGTTTGCACCCGTTGTGATGTTGATGGCATAGAGGCGGTGAATGTACGCGCCTGCATTCACTGTTTCCGCGACGACGTAGAGGGTGCCGGAGGCAGGATCAATCACCGGAGTCCCGGTAATACCGAGCACCGACCCTGCACTTCTATTACTTATATTGCTGGCGGTGACTACGCTTTCGCCAGCCGGAACCAGACTGCGCTGCCACAAGGGAGTGCAAGGCGCGGCATTTGTATCCGCATCGAAAGCATAGAGCGAATCGTTTTCCGTGGCCACGAAGACCACATTGCGCATCTTCCCGGAAATCATGAGATTGGCAAGATAGAGGGGCTCGGCAAACACATATTCATCCACAGGACAGGAAAAGAGCTTCCCGAAAGTCGTGCCGCTCACGTTCGCGGTCGTAAGGGCGTATTCCTTGGAATTGACTCCCTGACGCGTCGTATCACCCTCCATACCGCGCCAGCTATAGATTCCGCCGAGGTTGGTGATCCCGATTGTGGCTGAGGCGCTTTTGGTGTTGTCCGCATTGCTCGTCGCCGTGATGGTATAGACGCCGGCAGGCGCTCCCGAAACGGAGTACGTGGTGGGATTGGAACTCGTGCTGCTGAGCGAGCCACCCGTGGCACTCCATGTGACACCCAGATTTTGCGAATCGTTCAAGACCGTGGCCGTAAGGACCTGCGTCTGGGAAAGGGTGAGGCCGCCTCGCGCCGGATTGATCGAGACGCTCATCCCAGGCGGCGGTGGAGGCGGCTGCGAGCTGCTTCCTCCCCCACACGCGCCAAACGCGGCGGAAACGACCGCAAAAAGAACGAACTCGAGGACAAGCTGGAGTGATCTTTTCAAGAGTGCGAAGAATATCCCAGAAGGATCAAAGGATCAAGCGCCGACGCCCTAGGGCTGAGCCTCTCTTCGTGGCGTCGAGCGCGCCCCTGCGAGAACAAAGTTCATTGCCGGCTCGCCGCCTCGTGGGCTTCGACGGAATCGAGGCGATCGCGCGCGATGGCCATATCGGGGTTGAGATTCAGGGCGTGCTGGTAGGCGTCCGCTGCTTCGTTCCATTCACCTTTGTTGGCGTAGACATCGCCGAGATTTAGCCATGCCGCGTCCACATGCGGCCCATCCGTATGATAGTGCAGCGCGGTGACCAATAGGTTGATCGCCTGATCCAAATCTCCCTGCTGGGCCAGGGTGACGGCGAGGTTGATGCTCGCATCGAGGTGGCCTGGATCGAGCCGGATGGCCTCGCGAAACGCTGCGATCGAGTCCTGCGTCTGGCCATCCTCCTGGAGCGCCTCGCCGAGCACCGTGTAGAAGGCTGGATTCCACGGGTTAATCCCGATCTCTTTACGATCGTATTCGATCGCGCGATCCCACTGCTTCAGGTTGGCGTAGGTTTGTCCGTATATCGCCCAAGGATCATCCTCTGTGGTCCTGAGTTTATCGGCCTGCAAAAGTTCCGCGGCGGCCTCTTGGCTATCGCCCAGAGCGGATTGCGTGACAGCGAGGTAGAGATGCACGTTCAGAGATGCGGGTTCGAGAACAGCCAAGCGCTCGAACGTGGCTAGGGCGAGATCAAACTGCCCTGCCGTGTAGTAGGAGAAGCCCAACCCTTTTAGGACGTCCGGGGAGTCGGGGCATTGTTGCACCGATTTCTGGTAAAGACTGATGTCCGAGCTCCAGTCCGGAATGCGGCGCACGATCTGAACGCTGTAGATGGTCAAGAGCAGGGCCAAAGCGGGATAAGCGAATGTGAGCGCCGTCTTTTGCGACACTCTGTCCCTTATTCGGAGCCAGGCCCATCCGGCAAGAATACAAAACCCGAGAGATGGAATGTAGAGATAACGCTCCGCAAGAAGATTCGTGCTCACGTGGGAAATGCTGAGGGCGGGCGCGATGATTACGAAAAACCAGGCCAGTGCGAACACCAACAACGGCTGCGACTTCCGCATTCGGAACATCGCGTAGGCAAGAGCGCCGATCAACACGGCGCTGGCCGCGAATTTCCAGTCCGGGGCGTTCTGCGGATAGAGATCGTAGTGGTAACTCAGGTTCGCGGGCCAAAGGAGCCTGAATATGTACCGGCAGAGAAGGACCGGTGCGGTGAAGAAAGTCTGCCGGCCCGTGAAGCGCACCGCTGCCGTCGGAGCGAAGGAGCCGAGGACCTTCAAGCGGATGGCGACGTAGATTCCCAGCGCACAGAGGTAGGGTAGGAGGCGCTGGAATCCCAGGCCAATAGCGCGGAGCGATTCCCGCCGGTAAAAAAATTCGTAGGCCAGCAAGACCGCCGGAAAGACGAGCATCGTCTCCTTGCAAAATAATCCGCAAAAGAAGATCGCCGTCGCGATACCGTGGTCTCTTGCGGGCTGCGCCCCGGCGCGCGCGCGATGATAAAAAAGCATGGCCGTGAAGTAGCACAGCGCGCAAAGCAGCTCGGGCACTGCCGCGATCCAAACCACCGCTTCCACATGGACGGGCTGGAATGCAAACAACAGGGCGGCCCAGAGCGCGAGCCTTTCATCCGCCAGCGCGCGTACCAGAAAATAAGCGGCAAAAACAGCCGCGACATTGAGCAGCAGGTTCCCCAAATGGAACTGCCAGGCGTGTAATCCGAACAAATAGTATTCGCCCATGTAGAAGACCATTTGAAGCGGCCGGTAATAGTTATTGGCGATGGGATGGAGGTACGACCAGACGTTGATGGAGAACAATTTCGGAATGTTATGATAGTTCTTGATAAGGGGGTTGCCCACTAATTGACCGGCATCGTCGGTAACAAAGCCGTCTCGGAGAGCATCCGCGTACAATGCCAGGCTCACGGCAGCCAAAATCAGGAGATGCACGGCTGCTCGGCCGCGCCCTCGCAGCTCTCGAAAACCAGCACGGCGCGCGGAAGCCGGCCGTTCCGCAACCTTGGTCCTCCGGCCATTGCGCTTCTCAATCATTTCGACTGATATTCTAGCCTCGGGGCAGTCGTCCGAGCCACTCAAAGTGTGGCAAATGACTCCGTATGTCTGGCATTGAGACCGCCATTGCGCTCCCGAAATGGTCGAATTCTCACTATGAAAATTGCGTCGAATCGGTACTAGCGGGTGTGTCGTACCTGCAAACCTATTGTTATCAGAGCCATCAGAAATTCCGTATCGCTAAGCCTTGAATTTTGTTGTAGACTCTATTCTCATAATGGCGCGGAAAAGGGCCGCAGTACATGGGCCATCTAAATAATAGAGGAAGGGAGGATATTGCTGAATGCGGAAAGTAATGTTCATCGCAGGGCTCCTGCTTTTCACTTCGGGAATTGCCCGTGCGAGTTGTGACCGGTTTGAGGTTGGTGGTGGCTACAAGTATGTGAGAGTCACCAATCTGGGGGGGTTCTCAGTGTCAAGTGTGCCGGCGGCCAGTCCGGCGATCGTCTCGTCTTCGTCCACGGTCAATCTAAACGGCTGGAACGCGGAGGTTGTGGTCAATCCGTCTTGCTGGCTGGGAATCGTAGGCAATTTCAACGGGGTCTATGCCAGTCCATTTGGTGTTTCCGCGCACGTGTACACCGAAGGGGCTGGACCTCGAATCAACTTTTTCAGTTCCGCGCCTATCCATCCGTTTATGGAAGCCATTTTCGGTGGTGCTGAAGCGGGTGGCGGCGGCACCTCCTTCAACGCGTTTGCAGGGGAGTATGGCGGCGGAGTGGACTTTGACCTAGGACCGACGTGGGCCGCCCGCTTCAGACTTGACGATGAAAACACGCATTTCTCGGGCCAATTCCAGAATGGCTTAGGCGTTACTGCAGAAATCGTCTTTAGGTTTGGTGGGGGCCATTAGTCCAGGCGATTCCAAAGAGGACCTCAATCGTTCGATAAAAGGGAGGATATACGGAATGCGCAAAGTATTGTTCGTCGTAGGGCTAATTCTTTTGACGTCCGGAATTGCTGGTGCGACATGCAACAAATTTGAGGTTGGTGGTGGCTACCGCTATGTGAGAGTTAGCTCTCAGATATCGGCGGGGTTATTCAGCTCAAATAATTCAATCAATGCGAACGGTTGGGACGCGGAAGCAGCATTCAACCTAAATTGCTGGCTAGGAGTCGTGGCGGATTTCGGTGGCGTCTATGCAAGTCCATTTGGGGTCTCCACACATGTGTACAATGAAACGTTCGGACCTCGCGTCAACGTGCTCAAATTGGGACCAATCAATCCGTTTGTGGAGGGATTGTTCGGTGCTGCTCAGTTGGGCGCCCATACCGGTGGTTGTGTCTCATGTGGACTAGACTTCTCGGACAACGCGTTTGCAGGGCAGTTTGGCGGTGGGGTGGACGTCAGTTTCGGAGGCCCTTTCGCCCTCCGCACCAGGCTGGACGATATCTATACGCGTTTCGAAAACCAGAATCAGAATAGCTTGGGCGTCACCGCGGAAGTCGTCTTTAAATTTGGCGGCCACTAGAACGGATGTTCTGAAGCAGGCCCAGCCCCTCTTCGGAGTTCTTGGGGTCAGGTGTCGCATAGCTTTGAAACCTGCGAGGCCTTCCCTTGCGTGGTTGGAAGCAAGGGAAGGTTCTCGCAAGTTTTTCTCATACCCGGCTAGACTTCATGGACATTCCTGCGGCACTGGTTTGCGGCAAATCGCACACTGCCGATCCCGCGCTTTCCGTTTTTCGTAAGCTCCAAGCCGCGAAGCTTCTCTTCCTTCTGCTCTTCCCTTTTGCGCTCCCGGCTCAGATCCCCCCCCTGCAACCCCCTCCGCTCCAACCGCCTTCGGGTGGCGAGGTCTGCTCGGTCGAAAAGAGCTGCGCCGAACTGGCTCCGGGGATGATTCGCAGCGCTCTCGGCCCTTCGCCGCTGGAGGCAAATTTGCACCATCTGGCGGATTTGAACCGCGCGCACGCGGCCGGTTCTCCGCGGGCGAGTCACACAATTGCCTGGGCAGTGGACGCCCTTCGCCGCGCCGGCGTGGACGAAGTGCACACCGAAAAATTTTCAAACCCGGCGGGCCCGGGCAAAGGCCGCGCGCATGGCAACCGCGCAAGCGGCTCCGTGGAAGGCGAAAATGTGGTGGCGGAGATTCGCGGGCGCGAAAAACCAGCCGAGTTTGTACTGCTCGGCGCGCATCTCGATTCTTCGAGAATCGGTGCGGGCACGCTGGTCGAAGCGTCGAACGCTGCCCTGGTAATTGACGCGGCGCGCGTAGTCCACGCGTCGGGATCAATCCCACGCCGCTCGATCCGCTTCGTGCTCTTCACGGGACCCTCCAAGGGAATGCCGAGCTCGTGGGCCTACGCGTGGGCGCACCGCGCGGACCTTGATAACATGGCCGCCGCCATCGTCTTTGACATAGGCGACGCGCCGGTGACGGGTTATTCGCTGGGCGGGCGGAGCGACACGCTTTCCACCGTGCGAGAAGCCCTTGAGCCTCTCCGTGCGCTCGACGTCAACGAATTCACTCCCGATGAGAGCGTCGCTCCGGATAACCTCGATTTCCTCCTCGAAGGCGTGCCCACGCTCACAGCACATGGGGCCCCCGCGATTCCCGCGCCGAATGATCACTCGGCTTCGGACACCCCCGACAAAGTGAATATCGGAAGCCTCAAACGCAATGTTGCCATCGCCGCCGTCACCGCATACGCGCTCGCGGACGCCGCCGAGCGCGTCGGGCCGCGGCTCACGCGCGCCCAGATTGAGCAATCGCTCGAGGAAAGCGGCCTCGAACAGGAAATGAAACTCGAAGGTCTCTGGTCCATGTGGGAAGCCGGCGAACGCGGCCGCCAGCCATGACTTCATGCGCTTCCCGAACGGGAACGCGGTCCTTCCCCGCCTCGGTGCAGGTATAATAAGCGACAATGAAAGAGGGTGCTCAAATAAGCGTCCGGGAGATGCCTGTGGCGCTGGCTGCGGAAGGAAAGCTGCGCCGGATTCTGGCCGTGGACTACGGCCGCAAGAGAATCGGCATGGCGCTTTCGGATGAACTGGGCATGGCGGCCCGGCCCCTCGGGATTCTGGCGCGCACGAATCGCCGCGACGATCTGCGCCGCCTGCGTGAGATCTGCCGCGAACATTCCATCGGCCTTATTGTCGTGGGCCATCCGCTGCACATCACCGGCGAGGCGGGCGAAATGGCTCACGAGGCGGCGCGATTCGCCGCGCGGCTCGGCAAGGCTTTTGCGAAAATGGAGATTGAAGTGGAACTCGTGGATGAGCGCCTGACAACCTGGGAAGCGCGGCAAATGGTGGCCGCAACGGAATCATCGCGGCGAAAACGGGAGCGGCTCGACGACGTTGCCGCGGCAATTCTGCTGCGCGATTACCTGGAGCACAAGCGAAACCCGGCATCCGCCGGCGCCGCGGAAAGGGATTGATCTAGGAATGCGACGCCTCGGTTTGTTGATGTTGCTGGCGATTGCAGCGATGGGTGGGGCTGCCGGATGGCTCGATTCGCAACTGAGCCGTCCCTACCGCGGCCACAGGCCGGAGCAGGAATTCGTGGACATTCCGCACGGCACTTCACGCTGGGGTGTGGCCGGCATCCTTTCGCGGAACGACGTGATCCGCAACCGCCTGGCGTTTGCAGTTTTTAGCACCTGGTATTTTCGGAAGCCGCTTCAGGCCGGCGAATATCTCTTCGACGAACCGGTGAACTCGCGCCAAGTTTTCTGGAAGATCGCGCATGGCCAGATTTTCGTGCATATCTTGCAGACGCCCGAAGGCTGGACCATGTACGACATCGCGCATGAAACCGCGGTGCGGGATATCTGCAGCCGCGACGACTTTCTCACCGCCGCGCGCGACACGTCGCTCATATCCGATCTGGCGCCGCATGCGACGAGCCTCGAGGGATTTCTCTTCCCTTCCACCTATCAATTCACGCGCCGCACGGATTGCGGCCAAACAGCCGCGACAATGGTTCGCCAGTTCCGCGCCGTCTGGGCGACTCTCGATCCGCGGAATTCGCAGAATTTCCCCGGCGGGCTGACGCTCGCGCAGGTCGTCATCATGGCGTCGCTTGTCGAGCGGGAGACGCCCAACGAGACCGAACGCCCGCTCGTGGCCGGTGTATTCTTCAATCGCCTGCGCCTTGGCGAGCCGCTGCAATGCGATCCCACGATTCAATACGCGTACCAAATGGCGGGCGACCCGGTGAAGGAGGTGCGGCCCGTGGATTTGCGCGTCGATTCACCCTACAACACGTATCGGCATCGCGGATTGCCACCCGGGCCGATCGCCAATCCGGGCGAGGCATCGCTCCGGGCCGTTCTGGCGCCCGCGGTCACGGATTACATGTACTTCGTCGCCGATGGGCAGGGCGGCCATGTCTTCAGCCGCACGCTCGCCGAACACAATCGCAACGTGGCGCGGCTTCGCCGCCTGCTGGCCGCCGTGGATTCCCCCACCCCCGTCCGCGCATCTAAGGCTAAGAACGCGGCGCACTGAGGCCCTTGTGACTCCACGCCATCCAAACAAAAATCCCTCCGGCGGGTCCGCGACGAAGAAGGAGCGCATCCTGGCGCTCGCGCATGAGCTGCGCAAGCCGCGCTTCACTCCCGCGGAGATCGAGCAGATTCGCAGGCAGCTCATCGCGCAACTCGGCGAGCGCGGGAAAACCTCGGCGGATTCGATCGTGAGCGTGCTCGAAGACGCTGGAATGCGCGTGGTGTGGTCCACGCGCTCGGATACCCAGGGGCGCTACGAAGAAGAGTTCGCGGACCTGTTGCACTTTTCGACCCTGGATGAAGCCGAGATGTGTCTCGTGCGGCTCGATGAGCTGCTCCGAAGATTTCTAGGCGAACAGGAGCGCGCCGGCGCGGAACGCGTCCGCGAGGTGGCCCGCCTGGGAAGGCGTCGCGCCGAAATGATCGCCCGCAACCACAAAGTGGAAGCCCCCAAGCGGCTGGAGAAACAGGAAATCGCGGGGTGGTTCGCCATGTGGCTGGACACCCCGGATCTGTTTTTCGATTGGCTGGAAGTGCGCAAGCTATCTCCCGAATTTCAAAAGCAATTCCCGCAGGGAATGAACGACGAGGAATAGGGGAAAAGGGGGAAAATGTACCAGCTCGACGTCGAAGCGCTGGATTTGGGTCTCGATGTGCGTGCAATCGGCATCGAGTTGGCCGAAGCCGACGAAAACCACGAACCCGTGCGCGGGCCCGATGCGGCGCGCATCTGGAGCCGCATCCTCCACGCCACCGCCGCCGAGGAACCCTGGGCGCTTGATTTTTTCAGCCACATTGAGCGCGTGCGCGACTTCTGCCAGCGCCACGACATTGCTTTTCGCGAGGCTAGCCGGCGGTCCATCGTGATCCCCGCGCCGCAGCCTGCCCTGCTTGAATCGCTGCTCGAGCGATTCCAGGAGGAGACGTTCGGCGTACGCGCCGGCGCACAGCTTGCCGCACCCGATGCCGCGCTCGAAGGAGATCTGGTGCGGCGCGGCGTGGACGCCTACCACACGGCCTTCCCTCGGTACTTTTTCTGCGCTGCCTGTGATTTCAATGAGGGCTCGCTCGTCCTACTCAGCGAAAAACTTTGGGCCAGCGAAGTGATCCGCCGTGTGCGCCCCGCGCTTAGCGGCTTGGACGTCAAAGTCCGCCTCCCTGCCTGATTTCGTTCCAAGGGCGAGGGCATTTCCTTGTAATCTGGGCAACCGACAAGTCGAAGAACTCAGTACCTTCGTACCATTCCCACAGTCAATCGTTCTAGTACACTCGATCTAGAGATCACTGATGTCTCCCCCTTCAAGTGATTTGACGGTGCCCAGGCAATCGACCGCCCCGCAGGCACGCGTCTTCGTGCGCAGCCTCAATGTCCTGCTTAAGTACGCTCGGCTCTATGGGTTAGACCATTCCCGCTCGGCCACCCAATTCGTCTCCACATGGAATGAGCTTCAGGAGGCAGTCAGCGCAGCGGGGCAAACCGGACTATTGCTTGGAGCTTCCAGCTCGCAGCTTCTTCTGGATGGCGTGCCCCTCGACTCGACGCCCGCCGAGCGCAGTTTCGCCGATTTGCTCGATTCCGCCGGAATCGCCAGCATTTGCTTCAGTCCCGGCGTGGAGCGCGATGAGTTCACGAATCTCATAAGAGCGTTCATGGAAACGGGCACAAAATCCCGCACTTTGACCGAACGCCTTGAACACCATTTCGGCAAAAATACCGCCTCGGGAATCCGCGTCAACGAGATTCGATTTGTTCCCGAAGACGCTGCCTTGGCCGATGCGCGCGTAGTGACGCAATTAGCGGCCAAGACGCTCGGCGCTGACGCCGGAAGCCTTCAGGAATGGTTTCGCAGCCCGGAGAAGATGATTCAGCTCATCGCCGCGGCGGAAGGCGCGCACAGCGGGCCGGGCGGTGGAAGCGGAGCCGGATCAGGCAGCGGCGGAACGGGAACAGGCGACAGCCTGGGTGGAAACGCCACCGCTGGCGCGTCGGCGGGCTCGGCTTCGATCGCGCCGCTCGAAGAGGCGGACCTCAGGGGCCTGCTTCGCCTGCTCGGTCAATTCGGCGAAGCCTCTCACGGAAAAAATGCGCAAAACCTGGATCCTACGGCGTGGCAACAGAAGATGACCTCGCTGCCGCCGAACGCCCGCGTCACTTTGAGGCAGGCACTCGCAAAAGTCGCGGCCAATACGTCCTCTCCTAAATTGGATGAAGCCACGCTGCTGCGGCTGGCCGAGGATCTGGCCATCCGCTTCGCGCTCGACCGTTTTCAGCGCGGCGAAGTGCGCGTCAATGCCGTCCGGCAGTTGCTCGACCGCATGGGCCAAGAACTTGAAACGCTCCGTAAAATCCTCAAATCCCGGGAGGAAAAGATGGCTGGTGCGGGGCTTTCCGTGGAATCGCACGCGGACGTCCTCGACCGTCAATTCTGGGCCGCGGTGCCGGATTCCGGCAAGCGGGCCGTGCTCACATCCGCCGATGCATGGTGCATTCCCCCCCGCAACATCCAGCAATATGTTGAAGAGCTTCTCGGACGGGGCGAATCGGAGGCTGCGGGAGCTATCCTGCTCCAGTACGCATCCTGCGTGCGCAATAAGGACGCCGAAGCTCGCAAGAAGGCCGCCATCGGATTGAGCCAACTTGCGGAACTCTACAGCAAGACGGCGAGCCGGCGGCTGGAGGATGCCCTTCAGCAAATTGGCCAGCAGATGAACGCTGAAACGGATTTGGAGTTACAAACCCTGCTGGGTGCGGCCTTCGTGCGGATCAGCCAGGAAGCCTCCTCGCGCCGCTATTACCGCGCCATGCAGCAGTCGCTCGATTCGCTTGCCGATCTCGAAGAATTGCGTCCGAGCTGGGCCCAAAGCCTGCGTCCCCGCACGGGCATTGAAAATCGCGTTCCGGAATTCATCGAGGAAGCCCTCCTGGCCGAGGCCATGCCGGAAGGCATGTCCGGCGTGCTCATGCGCATCCCGCAGGCCGCGGGCGAACAACTCGCGCTGCGGCTGGCGCGCTCGGGGCGCCGCACGGAAAGGGAAAATATCGTCGAGCTGGCCAAGGCTGTGGGCGCACCGTGCCTCGCTCACCTTAGAGAAATACTCAAGTCCGAGGCGCCTGCCCGAGCTGTTGCGGTGGTCGGTTTGTTCAGCCGTCTCGATCCGATTGCGCTCGAACATCTGCTCCCGCTGCGCCTCGGAAACGCCGGACGCGCGTTCCAGGACGCCGTCGTCCGGCAGCTCTCCATTGCGGGAGCGCACGAGCGCGGCCGTCTGCTCACGAATTCGCTCGAGATATTCGCGGACTCGGTGCTGCCCCTCGCACTCGACGAAATCGGAATGTGCGGGGATCTGGACACGGCGCCGAAACTGTTGCGCGTGGTCCAGGGCGACATTCTCCCGCAAGGCGCGGACTATCTGCGCGTAAAGGCCATCGAAGCCCTCGGCCGCATGCGCGCGCCGGCTGCTGCGGGCCACCTGCGCCTCCTGGTCGAAGACCGCAAGGCATTCGGCTGGACGCATCCGGAAGAAATTCGCATGGCGGCGGCGCAAGCGCTGGTGAAGATAGACCCGGAGTGGATCCGGAGGTTTCTGCCTCACTCGGGCCTGGAGGCAAGAGAGATAGCCTTTGCTCCTCTCGATCCGGTTCCCGGCCGCGATATTGTCCGCTACCGCCGCCATCCCAGGATTCGATTGCCGCGCGCCGTTCCCGCCGTGGTCACCTCGACGCGCGGAAGATACACCTCAGCGATCAGCGTTCTGAGCCTCGAAGGCGGTCTGCTCCATGGCGACATTCAATTCCCGGTGGGAACCGAGGCGACTCTGAAGATACCCGTCGGCCTCCGCTCGATCCGCATGAAGGCCGTGGTCCGCTTCGTGCGCTCTCATCAGGCGGGCTTCGAGACAACCGGCATGGGACTCGAAGACCGGTCGAAACTTCGCCGCCTGCTTGTATCGCTCGAAGGCAAATAAATAAACGGATTGGAGTCCGCGAAACCCGCAGCCTTCGATACTCTTCTCCGTCTTTCCCGCTGAACTAGCATACTGACCCGATAACACTCAGCTAGTTGATTCTCAGCTTTTTGCTTGCGTCTCCTGACCCCAATCACGCGTCGCCCACGGGCGATGCCCATGCGCATAGGGACCGCCAATCGCGCCGCATCGCCTCTATCATTCTGATAATGAGTGACTTAAGACTGTAACGCACAATTCACACAACTGTCATGGAGGGTTTAAGCGCGCTGCGTAAGGTTCGCCTTCCGCGAGGGGTGTTGGAGTGTGGAGCCTCCTGGAAGAGTGCGTGGAACAAGCCGATTCGAGGTCTCATAGGATTTTGCAGACGAAGACACCATTGTCTTGCGGTTTCGTGTGTCACGCAGCTTCGGTTTCAGCGGTTAGGTCGTGAAGTCACTTCGATGCAGAGGGAATTTGCAGCGCGATTTTCGGCTCCAAAACGGTGGGGGAATTAACTTCAAGGAGGATGTAATGAGATTAATTGTGTGGATTGCAGCCCTCGGCCTGATCGCGTTGCCAGCGACTGCCGGGACGGGTGCCACAGGAGCAGGGGGGAATTCGGCAACGACCAGCTCGGCCACGGCGGCGCCAACAGCGCAACCCAGCAGTGCGCCTGCAGCTTCGTCGAAAGCCGAACCAGCCGCGACTCCAGCGACTACGGACACACAAAGCGAGTTGCAGCAGCTTCGCGCCCTTATCGAAGCCCAGACGAGACAGCTCCAGGAGCAGAACGATCAGTTGCGGGAACAGCAGCAGAAAATGCAGGAGCTTGAGGACCAGATGAATGCTTCGTCGTCAGGGTCATCCGGGAATCTCGCTGCCGCGCCGGTAGCAGCCGCTGGCCCCGCCATCGGCGTTCCGGCTGTGAGTCCCTTCGTGACGGAGGCGCCGGATCCTGCTGGCTCAAGGCGTTCCGTAAGCCTGAATCCAGGTGTCGACGGTTATGGGGGAATGGATAACCCGAGCGAACCAACGTCCATCCACTACAAGGGAGTCACCCTGACGCCCGGCGGCTTCTTCGCGGCGGAATCTGTGTGGCGCCAGAAGGCCCTTGGCGCCGACATCAACACGCCGTTCAACAACATCCCCTTCGACGGCTCTTCGAATTCCCATCTCGCCGAGTTCTTCGGCAGCGGCCGGCAGTCGCGCATCAGCATGCTGGTCGAGGGTAAGATGGACAATGTGAAGATCGGCGGCTACTACGAGATGGACTTCCTCTCCGCCGGCACCACGTCGAACAACAACCAGAGCAACAGCTACACCATGCGCCAGCGGCAGTTCTGGGCCCAGGCCGCTTTCACGAACGGTTTCACCTTTACGGGCGGCCAGCAGTGGAGTTTGATCACTGAAACCACGCATGGGATGGACAACCGCACGGAAGCCCTCCCGATGACCATTGACGCGCAGTATAACGTCGGCTTTAGCTGGGCGCGCCAATACGGGTTCCGGATAACCAAGAACTTCGGCAACAAGGTTTGGCTAGGTCTCTCGGTGGAAAATCCGCAAGCTACGGTTACTGTCCACGGCAACCCGACAGTGACGTCGGGCGGAACGCAGGTTGTAACATGTACAGTCATCACAGCCGGTGTTTGCACCACGACGGCAACAAGTATCGTCAACGCAACGACCACCAACAACTTCCTGTTCGGCCAGTTCGGCGCCAGCGGCGGCCTTTACAACCCGGCCGCCAACTATGCCTATAACCCCTCCCCGGATTTCATTATCAAGGCCGTCTTCGAACCCGGCTTTGGCCACTACGAAATCTTCGGGCTGGCCAGCGAGTTCCGTGATCGAATCTTCCCGTGCGTTCCAGCAGGGGGCGGTACCGTGGCCCCCATCGCGACGGGCACGATGACTGCATGTGCCAGTGGCCCCGGTCTTGCCAACTCCGCCGCGGGCGCAACGAACAGCACCGCTGCCGTAGGCGGCGGGGGGGCCAATGCGCGCTGGAACCTCTTCGCCAAGAAGGTCGATTTCGGCGTTCACTTCTTTGGCGGCACCGGCATCGGCCGCTACGGCTCGGCCGGACTGGCTGATGCAACTGTCCGCCCGAATGGCACTGTCGTTCCTATCCACAACTATCAGTCGCTGGTCACTCTGCAGTTCCATCCCACGAAGCAACTGGACATCTACTTAAACAGCGGTGATGAATACGAGGGCCGGGCCGGTTACATCAAGTCGGGAGTGGTTCCGAACGAAGGGTATGGAGCACAGGGGCTCGCCAATACCGGATGCTGGACGGAAGTTCAGCCGACCGTCGCTCCTGGCACAACCAGCCTCGGAGTTCCCAACGGCCTCGGCGGTTCCACGGGCTTCATCCCCGGCGCGCTTGCCAACTGCACGGGCGATACGCGGAGCATCGTCGAAGGCACCGTCGGCTTCTGGTATCGCTTCTATAGCGGCCCGAAGGGCCGGGTTCAGTTCGGTATGCAGTACTCAAATGTCTACCGCGAAACCTGGGTCGGCACCAAGACCGGTAGCGGCTTTGGCTCGAGCGGACAGCCACACTCCGACGAGAACATGGCGCTCACCTCCTTCCGTTACTACCTCCCATAGCACACAGGTTGCAGACGGGGAAGCCACCCACCCTTCCCCGTCTGCAATTTTCCTCGTTTCAGGTGTCCCCCTAGAATGTGTAAAGCACGTCAAACTGCATACGCTCCAGCCAATTTTGAGGTGGCGCGGCACTGCCGAAATTCAACGGGCGCCCGATGAGCGCCGTATAAGAAAGCTGCACGTTGCGATGGACTTGGTAGAAAATCTGCGCGCGGTGCTCTGTCACATTGCTGCCCTGTAGGATTTCGCTGTAGTCAAAGTTCGAGACCACCGCTTCGCGTTCGATGAAGATGCGCGTGTAATCAAACTGCCAGTCCCCTCGCTTCTGCGCGCGGCCGACCTGCACCTCGCCCCAATAGCCGCGGCGCTGGTGCGGGTTGCACGCGAAGTTCAGCGACTGCGAGAATTGAAGAGTACTTGTATTCGCAGGCGCGGGCTGAAGATTCTTCACATTCGCGCATGCTTCGGTGTTCTGGACATAGTCGCCGATCACCTTGAAGGGCCACCGCTGCCAGGGAGTAGTGATATCAAATGTCGCCAGCGAGTCGAATAGCGCGAATTTCGAGGCAAATTGGGCGTTCGTAACGCTGGTAACCCCGGTTGGATAAGCAGTGGCACCGATGGTGACCACGTTCTTTGACGTCGTTGTGAGTATCGAGTTCTGGACCGTGCCGTTGCCCACCAGCGGAAGCAAACCGGTAAGGGGGGTCTGCGGGTTGCTGGCGCTCGCCTTGGCTAGCGCCAGGGCGATCGGGTCGGCATTATGGTAGTTATAGAGGCCGCTGTAGGCTCCGAACTTCAGCCAGGACGTAAGTTGAAAGGTGGTCTGCAATTGGCCGCCGTAGACGGCGCTCGTGAGAAGACTCTTGTTGTTTAGCGCCACGCCCGCCACCTGCGTAAATGGCAGCTCGAAACCCACTATTGCAATGCGCTTGAGTAGCGGCGTGGAATGCAAATCGAATGCGAGCGTCTCCGCAGCGCCCTCCGGCCTGAGATCCTTATCCCAAACGAGCTCGGTGTTGTACCAGGGATACGCAAACTTTCCGCCAATCACGCTTAAGGGGCGGAATGCGTGAGGAGAGTATTGAACAGATGCTTCATCTATGGCGATCGGCTTGCGCGCATAGAAATCGCCCGCGGTCTGATTGTCGCTGATCGGGTTGTTGATGTCGCCTGAAGCGAGCGAAAAACGGCCCCTGAAATCATCGTTCAATTTGGCATCCACGTTGAGGCGAAGCCGAAAGCGTTCGCGATTTTGGTCCAGAGAGCGATTCGCAGGGCCCCCGAAGAAAGGCTCAGCGCGCAAGCGGATGTCACCGGAGAATGCAAGCGGTCCGAACTTCTTTACGGATTCTTCCAGGTTGGCGATTCGATTTGACCAATCTTGCGGCGTTTGTGCCTGCGCATTCGGCGCTAGCGCTTCCGAACCCGCGGACCCCACCGGTGCGAGCGCAGCAGCTTCCGAGCCTGTCGCTGCGTCCGGCGTCACTCTGAGCTTCGCTTCGACCGCCGCAATGCGTTGCAGCTCCTCCTTCAGTTCCGCGCGCTCGGAATCGAGCTCCTGCGTGTGCTCGGCCACTTTCTCCGATTGCGCTTGCACCGCATCCTTCAATTGATCGAGTTCCAACAGCACGGCATCCGGGGCCGGCGCCGCAGCGCCCGCCTTGGCGGGCTGCGCCGCACTGCCGGCCGGCTGTGATGGGGCCGCGCTCGCTCCCGAGGAGGCGGCATCTTCTCCGCCGCCCCGCGCAGTTCGGAGGGGGCCCGCCACGCCGAGAAAAATTGCCAGCGCAGCGGCTATGCGTCTCGAGTTCACTCCCTTGTGTGTCGGCATCAAAGTCTCTCCTGAGTTATTTTGTTTTTGCGATTCGATTTCGTGCTGTGATTCGGTTATCTCGAGTTTCGCTGGCGGGTTTGAAGGCCGGTCTCGGATACCCGGCTTTTGGTGGGTCGAAAATAAAAAACCCACCTGCCAGCTTCGTTTCTGGCGGTGGGTCCGGGAAACAATTGCTTAGGACCTGATGGCTATGCTTCGAGCCTCCCTGCGCCAGAACACACGCTTACGCAAGCTGTGCACGGGTAACAACACTGTGTGTTCTGTTGGAGATGAACTCGCATCCCGGAAAGACTACGCGAGAGCCGATGGGTTTGCAAGGGGAAAGTCAATCCGCGGACCGGAAGGTTACCTGCCTCACAAATTTGCTAAAGCGCTAGCGCCGCGAGCGTTTCATTCGCTTGCCCAACATCCAAAGCAATGGAAGCGAGATCAGCAAGAGCGGCAGCGTGTCCGGCTCGGGAACGGCCGTCGGCGGGACGCCTGGAGGATTACCAGAAGGATCGCCTACTTTCGGGTCTCCCAGCCTCTTATGCCCTCCTGTTCCTCCCCCGGACCCTCCCGCCCCGCCACCGGGCGGAAGCATAAGAACCAGGGGAATAAAGGGCTCGCCGTCCGGCGGAGGCTGCGCAGCCACGAGCGGGTGCGCGCCCGCCGGTGGATTCGGTCCGCCCGGGACCACGAGTTCAGGAAGAGCAGCCGTGTCCACAGCCGTGTCCATGGCTAGGACGGCCGGTTCTTTCGGTGAAGTTGGCAAAACGCGCGTGTCGCTCACCCGATTGCCGCAACGAGACCTGGCCGTATGCGTCCCATCGGTGATTACGGCCTCATTTTTTGCCAGCTTGAGCCTGTGCTTCGTCCAGTACACGTCATTGCCGATGCGGTAGGACACATAAACAAGTTTTGCCTGCTGCAATCGAATCATGTGCGCCTTGGACATGTCGAAGCCTGCATAGTGCGCTCGGACCACCGGGTCCGCGGAAATGTCACTTTGCAATTCCCGCGCGCTACGGATTCCGCCGGGAATCACCGAGTAGGGATACACAGCCCGAAGCGTTCGCACATCACGCATTTCGGAAAGACTTTCGGTTGTACCTGGACGGGAAGCAGCCGCACTCGCGGCCGGCTTAACATTCGTTGCGCCAAAATGGGAGGCCGATAACCGCAGGCACCAAATGCCCAAAATCAATAGTAGGATCAGAACTCCCACGTACTGCCAGCGTATCCTGACTGGGTGCGGTGTGCGTTTCCGGTATTGGAGTCTGTATATTCCCATGGCTGCCTGCAAGTAAGCTTTGCAAACATGGAAGGAGCACGCCCGGGGCCAATCCCTTTATTGATGATTTTACTGACTTTAGGCTTCTTTGGAGGACCCCGCGATAGTCATCGAAGGGAATGATTTTGCCACTGATTGGAAATCTGGCATCGAAAATCTAGACATTCTTGCACTTGATTAGAGAACCTTAGGGACGTTACCATTTGAATAAACGCGTCCTTCGGCTGCGTTCACATTTGAAACTGTACCGTTCTTGTCTTGCTGAACATTCCCTGCCCTCGCGCGCCCACGCTCCAAGAAATAGATTGACCCGCGAGCTCGTTCGGATTAGAAATCTGTTTCCCGGCTGCCCCCATGCCCTCACCAAAACTTCTCAAACCCCGCGACGCGGCGCAAATTCTGGGAATCAGCTACGTCACGCTCAAGCAATGGATCTACAAGCGCAAATTGAAGACGGTTCGAACCGCCGGCGGCCATCACCGCATCCCGGAATCGGAGCTGGACAAATTTCTCTACCGCCCCTCCCAAACCGGTGACGTGGCCGGGCGGCGCACCAATTTCCGCCGCGTCTCCGGACGCAATCAATTGGTCGGCCGCGTGACAGCCGTCAAAATCGAGGGCTTGATGGCCCAGGTGAGCCTCTCCATCGGCGGCCAGCACATCACCTCCATCATCACCGCCGACGCCGCGCGCGAAATGCGATTGCAGAAAGGCCAGACTGTCGCCGCGCTTATCAAGTCCACCGAAGTGATGATCCTTCGCGTATAGCCCCGAGGGCCGGCGATTTTCGGTCTCTGGTTTCCCATCTTCTATTTTCCCTTTTCCATTTCCCGTGTCCTCATATTCGGGCGGTGGGTCAGTTTGAATTTTCTTGATCGTGACACAAAGAGCCAAAATTCAAACTGACCCATTACCTATATTCGTATCGTATTGCTTTGACTTATCTTTTCTAATCGTATAAATTCGCGTTTTTATTTTGCCCCGCTTGAATGTAGGGGGCCGCTCGATCTGGAATCAGGACGGGAGGAATCGCGTGAAGCGGCGTTCCATTCATCTCCTATTTGCATCTGTTTTGCTCGCATCCGTCCCCGCGGTTCATGCCCAGAGCGCTTCCCCTTCTCCATCCCCATCCAGTGGAAACGGCTTCATCAGCGACTGGCTTAACATGGTCTCAGCAACACAGGCGGAGCAGCCACACTGGATTACGCCGCTCGCAACCACCACTCCCCGTCTCGAGCAGGAATTCCGTTACGACATCCTCTGGCAAACGAACGGTGCGGGCATCACGTCGGAAAATTATGGCGCTGCGAAGGGGCTGGAACTGATCCCACAGAAGAATATCGAGGTGATTCTGGTCGCGCCGCCCGCCTTTATGGTGCACAACAACCCCAAAGTTCAGGATGGCTTCGGCGACTGGAGCTTCCTTGTCAAATACAGGATCCTGGCGTCCAACGAAAAACACGGAAACTACATCCTCACCGCGTTCCTCCAGGTCACCCTCCCCACCGGTCAATACAAAAATGGCGCCACCAATTCCATCATCACCCCAACAATCGCTTACGGAAAGGGTTTCGGCGACTTCGACGTTCAAGGAACGTTCGGCGCGACCCTGCCGACCGGCAACGAAAATGTGATTGGAAGAACCTATCCCTGGAATAATGCGTTTCAATACCGTCTGTATCGCAAATTTTGGCCGGAGGTCGAGGTCAATTACACTCATTTTCAAGACGGTGCTAATAACGGGAAGACCCAGGTTTTCCTGACGCCCGGTATCGTCCTTGGCAGGTTTCCCATCCACAATCGGTTCGCGTTCACCTTCGGCGGCGGGTTCCAGATCGCCACCACGCACTTCCACACCAATAATCATAACGGCATTCTCTCCATTCGATTTCCGTTTTGAAATTGCCGGCTGGGGAAGGCTCGTGGCCAACGTAGGATTTCGACCTTGTAGGCTGCGGTCCCTTCGCGACTTCTCCATGACGATGATGCGTGAAACCGTGGCCCAAACCGTATATCCCGCCTCATTGTCAGGTTCGGCACAAGACGTAAAACCCGCGTTGGTACCATTGTCCCAAGCGTATCTCTCACGAGAAAATAGGCTGTTATGCCACTGTTTCGGGCCACAAACGCCAGCAGAAACAGACCGTCGGAGGCGATTGACGCCGAAGACGCGCGCCACGCCTTGGCTGAACTCAAGCAGGTTGAGTCGCGCCAATGGTGGCTGTGGGCGTCTGCGATCATCGTCACTCTGTTGTTGACGGTCGGATTGCTTTCCTTCATTTTTCCCGTCCTTTTGGAAGGGGCCGCATCCTCGTACGTCACAAGCCTCCGGCAATCATCGCGCGGGCTGGTTGGTCTCGTGTTGCTGTTTGATATCTACGCGTTTTACCAGCAGCTCCAGGTGTATCGCGTCCGGAAACAACTATACAAAAGCCAGGGATTATTCCACCTGATCGGCGAATACGCGGAGGATTTGATCGCCGTCGTGGATGCGAGCGGCAACAGGCTTTACAACAGCCCCTCGTACGAAAGGATCATGGGGTATTCCCCGAAAGAATTGATGGGAACCCCCGGCATCGAACAGGTGCATCCCGAGGATCGCCCGAAAGTCATCGAAGCGGCCCGGGAGGCGCAGCAAACGGGTACGGGGCGGCGGCTGCAGTACCGCTTCAAGCATAAAGACGGCACGTGGCGGTTTCTCGAATCCACTTCGAGCGCGGTACGCAACGCCGCGGGTAAAATCGACGTTCTCGTAATCGTCAATCGCGATATCACCGAGCGCAAGAAGTCCGAGGAAGCGCTGCGGCTCAAGGAAGAGCAGCTCCGCCAATCACAAAAGATGGAAGCCGTGGGGCGGCTTTCCGGCGGCATCGCCCACGACTTCAATAACCTGCTGGGCGTGATCATCGGCTACAGCGATATTCTGGACATGAAATTGGAAGAGAACGATCCGCTTCGCAAGAGCGTCGGGGAAATCAAGAAGGCGGGCGTAAGCGCATCCTCACTCACACGGCAGTTGCTTGCTTTCAGCCGCCAGCAAGTGCTGCAACCGAGGATTCTCGATCTGAACACGCTCGTGACCGACCTCGTGACCATGCTGCGCCGGCTGATCGGGGAACACGTACAGGTTGAAATCATGCTTGATCCGGCGCTTCGAAAGGTTCGGGCGGATCAAAGCCAGCTCGAGCAAGTGATCATGAATCTCGTGGTGAACGCCCGCGACGCCATGCCCGGCGGTGGAAAGCTGATGATCCAGACGGCCAACGTCGAACTCGGTGAAAGCGTTGTCGCCGACCGGCCCTATGTCCAGCCTGGACCATACGTCCAGTTGACCGTCACGGATTCAGGGACAGGCATGGACCAGGATACCATCGCGCACATCTTCGAGCCGTTCTTCACCACCAAGGAAAAAGGCCGAGGGACAGGGTTGGGGCTCGCCACCGTCTACGGAGTTGTAAAGCAGAGCGGCGGCTACATCTGGGTGGAAAGCAACGTCGGAGTCGGCACAACGTTCAGGATCTGTCTGCCGATGGTCGTCCAAGGTGTCGCCATGCCGACAACCAATGAAGCTCGGGCAAGAGTGCCGCGAGGTTCGGAGACCGTGCTGGTGGCCGAGGACGAAGATTCGCTTCGAACGCTCATCTCAGATCTCCTGACACAAAATGGATACAATGTGCTGGCAGCGTCCTGCGGCGCCGAGGCCCTCGATATCGCGGAAAAGTATCACGGCGCCATCCATCTGCTGTTATCGGACGTTGTGATGCCTGGAATAGGCGGCCCTGCGCTCGCGAAACGGCTGGCGGCTTCCCGGCCCGAAGTGAAGACTCTCTTTATGTCCGGTTACGTTGAATTTCATTCCCCGGGGCACGGCAGTCTGCCGCCGGATACTCCCATCTTGCAGAAACCTTTTTCCAACGACACTCTGATACGCGAAGTCCGTAAAGCGCTCACCGTTTCACAGCTTGAAGTCTATAGCTCGACCTAGTCTCTCTCCCGTCAAACTCTCCAGACATGTTCTAGTTGTGGTAGCGCGTCAGGAACGGCATGAAGGGCGTGACCTCAAACGGCATCTTTTCGCGCGCCGAATGCAGCGCAACGGGCTTGGCCTTGACCAGCTCCACGCGGTCGCTCCACGGATCCACCTTCACTCGGGCGCCGAGCGGCAGCGCCGCGATCTGGCCCACGTTATCGGCCTGGAGCGCCGGGCCCATGCTCAATAGCGCCGTGCTCAGTGCCACGCTGTTCCCCAGATGGGCGTTGATAAGCGCGGGCAGAACAGTCGAATCCGCCTGAAGCTGCTTCAGGAAAAGCGCCGAGGTTCCGAGCTTGTCCTGATAGGGAGAATGCTTCAGGAATTCGATGGCCTTCTTGTTGGACAGATCCTCTTCCGCCGGTGTGGCCTTGAACGAGAAGCGCGAAAGCGCCTGGTCGGCGGTGACGTTCGTCGTGTCGTTGAATCCCCACTGATCCGTGGAGGGCTTCATCACCACGATCGCAGCCAGCTCCTGCGCCAGCATGGTCGCCAGGCTGGCCTCGTCGGGCAGGACGTCCAGCAGCCCGCGGCTCATCACAATGGTGTGTCCGATCGAAAAAGTTTCGAGCGTGCCCGTGAGCAACACGCGGCAGTGAACGTCGGGTTCGATATCGAGATTGTTGGTCACCTCGAGATTGTTCACCACGGTTTCGAGCACCTTATCCACTTCCCCCGGAGGCGCCAGCAGACCGATGCGCTGCAGCCGGTCGAGCACATTCAACTCCGCCTGATGCTGCCATTCGCGCTCCACGTCAACCGGAGAGCTATCCGTCTGAGCGGAGGCGCCACTTTGGGCCGCGGGAGCCGCTCCGAGCGGCCGGTCATTGAAAGCCGCCGAACCCGCGCTCTTCAGGGAGTAACCCCACAGGCGAGTTTGCGCCTTGAAGCGGACGCTATCCTCGGGAGAATTCTTCGAGTCCGATTCCTGGCTGAACACGAATGCAGGCAGCCAGAGGTTCGGCTGGAGATTAAGCCGCCAGCTATCGAAGTGCACGGTGAACCCGCTAGGTTCCCCGCCGGAAGTGAACACTCCGTTGAACCGGACGATGTTGTAATCCTGGTCCTCCACCCAGATGCGGCCGTAGAAGCGGCCCTTGCCCGACTTCGCGATCGGCGTCACGTCGAACACCAGGCAGCGCACCTCGCCGAGGAATTCCCGGCCCGCGTAATCGAACGTATAGTGCCCGCGGTCAAAGCCCTCTGTATCCACGTAGATCATCCGCAGGAAGCCCTGGGGATCATAAGAGGAGGAAGACCCGCCCGTGTGCGCATTTCGGTCCTCCATCTTCTCTTTCTTCTTCTTTTTGTCATTATTATTATTATTGTTGTCGAGCATCGAATTCTCAGCGACGCCGTTCGATAGGTCCGCCTGGCCAAGAAAATAGTGATCGCCGGCGGGAACGATGCCCAACTGCGGATCGCTTTTCATGTCCTGGACGTAGGTTTCCGTGATCGGCCTGTAGCCGCGGATGGCGGCGACTTCGTCGCGCTCGCGCGCGATGAGGCGGTCAATGGCCTCATTCACGGTCGTCACCGCGCCGGAGTTCGCATAGCCGGGCTGCTGTGACGGCGTCTGTGCTTGCGTCCCCGCAGCGCCCCCAAGCGCGCCCGCGAGGATCATTGAAAGAGAGAAGCTCGACCACTTACGCATTGTGTTACCCCTCCAGGATGTCAGTTTAATTGTACTTTTCGCCTGAGTGAAATAAAAGCATAGCAAGAGCAGCCTGGACCTTCGCGATTGGATCGCGCCCCTGTGCCCAATGGATCAGTCCGGAGTACCGATTAGGCTGGGCTCGTCGCCGTTCTGAATCGAATTGCAACCTTCGCAAGGTCGTCCAATTACGCGGCGCCATTTGGAATGATTAGCCTAGCGCGCGTAGCAAACTTGATCGCGCGGTCTACGAAGCCGCGCAATTCACCGTCGTTGGGGGCAACATCTTCACGCCTATTGTCGGGTGTGTGATGAAACTGACTCGCATACTCCACGAGATCATCCAGCTGTTGCGTGTCTGAAGGGCTTAGGATTTCGGCGGGTGTTCCGAGTCGTTCCCAGCATAGCCGAATGAACCGACCCATGGCCCCGGGCCCAGGCGGGAAGTGCTCCGGATAAGCCACACGGAGAAACTCTTCTAAAACAGGGCGGACCGCCTTCGCAACTTCTCGGCTATTTTGGCGGGGTCCGTTCTGTAAGTAGGATCTCAGCAAGGCGTGATTGAGATCATGCTCGGTAACCGAATCGTTGCTCACATCCCAGGCCAGAACATCGGATCCGTCTCCTACACGCTCAAGCTTGATCGTGCTGCAACGTGTTCGGTCAATGCCCAGCCAAACCCTGCAGAGGAGGCTCTTATTGTGGGAGAGGACAATTGTTTGTGATGCCCGTTGCGCAAGCCGCCGTAGTTCCTGAACTGTGGTTAAAGAACGATTTTCATCCAGGCTAGATGCTGGGTCGTCTATTACAACCACTTTATCGGCAAGGTTAGGGTCCCGCTCGAGGGCGGCGAAGAAAAAAGCCAGTGCAAGAGTGCTGCGGTCCCCTGAACTGAGAACACTCTTAAAGGCAGGCTCCCCCAGCCCTGGAACGGCCCCAGAGATTGGAATTGGAAAATTATTGATGGATATTTCGTAGTTGCACGCCGGGCCGCCCCTAGTATCCGCCGGCGCCACGCTGCTGATTCGAAAGCCTGCGTTAAAGCGGCCCAAGTACATATTAATGGCAGCTTGGTATCGGGGAAACTCGGCCGTCCTATATTGCCCAAGTTGCTGCCGCGTCTCATCGCGCAGCCTTTCGGTAGCTGCTTTTGCAGCTTTTTCGCGCAGGTATTCCTCGCAGTGCGCGGATACTTCTGCAGCATGGCGCGTCCGATTGGCTATGAGCCTAGCTAGCGTCGCCGCAGCAACCTCGGAATTTCCTGCCGCTGCCCGCTCTTTGACAACCTGTATAGCGTCGTTGGCGTGCTGAAGTCGCTCATTAAGGGTCTCAACGGCCCTCCGCCCCGCATCAAGGCTTTCTATTGCGACTCGGACGCCTTGCGGCATTTCCATCCGGTCAAGGGGAGCCGCTCGCTTCGCCTCCAACAACGCGATCACCGCGTCTCGAGCGGCTTCCCACTCCGACATTAACTGCTCGCTCTCCAGCGCTATCTCGGGGACATCGCAGAATCCGGACCAAAACTGTCGTCGCTCGGCTGCGGCCCTCACGCTTCGCTCAAACCTCCCGGGAAGTTCTCTCGGATGATTAAGGAGATTGACTTCTACCAGCGCATCGCCAATACGCTCTCTGAGTAGTACATACGCCTCGCTGAAATATTCCCTGTAGTAACCGATGATGCGCGACGGGGTCAGGTCCTGGGTACAAAATGGGCAGACGTCGTTGCCAGCGTCTGCGCGCGGAATCCTCCACATGCCCTCGGCTACCCACGCCTCACCTCTAAGGCCTATGTGGGCGAAGTGTTCTTTTAAGCGGGCAACGGCCTCTTCGTCCAAGTAGGGCAAGGCGAGCTCCAACGTTGTCGTTAGGGCGGCGATGTCGAAGGTGGGAACGACGAGCATGTCAAATCCGGGAGTTTCGCGCACCGCGTCTTGCTGTTGGGCCGCAGCCAGCGTTCTCTCGGCAACTTGAATCTGCTCGTCAATCGCCTCGATCGCTGGAAGTTCGCAGAATTCGTCGATGGAGAATGCCCCTCTAATTGCTTCCGGTATCGCTGCGGCCCTAATCCTCAGATTCGCGTTGTGTTCTTCAATTTGGAGAACGAGCTCTTGGAGTCTACGGTTCAGGGTCACGCCTCGTGATCCAATGACTACCTCGTGGAGATTTTGGCGATGGGCAGGCTCAACGCTCAGGCCCGAGCACACATTTTCGTCCACGAATCGGTCATCGAAGATGAGTATGTTGGGGAATGTGCGGTTCCAAGCGCCATCTACGAAGACGGCTGGGGTTTGCCCTGTCGAACAGTGAAGCACTGCATGGGGTGGGTTTAGGGCACCCAATCTCCGCCGCTCCCGCACCGGTAGAGGGTCCCCGGTTGAAAGCGACCTGAGAATTGCAGTCAGAGTGGTTTTGCCTCGCCCGTTTTCGGAATAGACCAAGACGTACCGGTCGAGCGTTATCGCACCCGCTGATACAAAGTCGAACTGCCCGATGCTTCGAAGGAACTGAATGCTGGTTATCATGTGCGAGCTGTCTTGATATTAGCTTGGTAAGGTTAATACTTCTTTGGGAGAATTACGAGGGTGGCCGTCGCCAGCAAAGGACGCGGCTGGGTTTGGGACTACAGCACCGGGGGGGGTTGCGCGGGAAGATGGACTCTTCGTCCGCTGCGGCGGACTCCCTTCGGAGGATCGCTCAGGGTAAACGGGATGACAACATAAGGGCCAGTTAGGAACCACGAGTCACGGTTCACGGTTCACGAATCACTCGGATTACGCGGACTTCAAAGAATGGGGCTGGGCGTCCCAACCGTTGCTCAGGCGGCGGACGGTTTCGCGCAGGCGCACGGCGAGGCCCACCACGGTTTCGAGGCGCTGCGTATCCACGCTCGAGAGCCGCTCGCGATGAGCCAGAAGCATTTCCGCGTTGCCTAAAATTCCCGTCAGCGGGTTATTGATTTCGTGGCGGAAGATCGCGCCGGCGTCCTCGGCCAGTTCCGCCCATTGCGGACCGAGAAGCAATTCCGGCGCGCTGGCCCATCGCAATCTGCGTTCGACCAGACCGGCGGTCAGGGGGATGAAATCCCCGGCGCGCGCCACAAATTCGAGCTCACCTTCGGCCACCAGGCGCGCCACTTCAGTTTGGCGTTCGAGCGGCGCGAGCAAAATCACGGGAGCCGTGGCCGTGAAATAGCGCAACGAGTCCGCGAACCGTGCATCGCTCAGGAATTCATCGCCCAGGAGTTCATCGTCCAGAAGAATCACGGGTGGCCAAATGAGGCTGGAAAGCTCCCGGACCCGCTCGAGGTTCGAAGCAATCGCGGGCGGCGCTGGCGCGAACTGCTCGATCTGCTGCGCCAGTTGCCGGGCAATCCGCGGGTCCGCCACGCCCACAAGCGGCCTGCGCGCCGCGGAAATCATCGTTTTCATCGCGCCTGTGTCCATCGTCCTCAAGTCCCTTTTATGCGTTATGCGCGCTTCGGGTCTTCACCTGTGGGGGAGCATCACCCGCGTTGTCGTCCGCGTTCTCGTCCTTCTGGCTGCGCTCGAGCGCACGATGAACCGCGAGCTTCAGCTCCTCCACCAAAAACGGCTTGGCGAGCCAGGGCAAATTGTGGCGCGCCAAAAATTGCGGCGTGCGCGGCGTCGCCGTGTCGCCCGTGACGAAAAGGATGCGCCGCTGCATCGCGCTTCCTCCGCGAACGAGCGCCTCATAAAATGCCGGCCCATCGAGCCGCGGCATGCGCAGGTCGCAAATCACCAGGTCGTAGCGGCTGCGCGAAAGCCGCGTCAGCCCCTCCTGGCTGTCGAGAACAGCTTCCACCTCGTGCCCTTCTTCCCGAAGCACGTCGGCCATCAATTGCGCGACCGTAGGCTCGTCTTCGACCACGAGGATCCGGCCCGTGAGAACGGACTGCGGCGCGCCCGCGTCTTGCGCCAGCGAATCTTCCATCTCTCCCGTTGCGGCGGCGGAGACCACCGGCAGCTCGACGCTGAATTTCGCCCCGCTGCCCGGCTGGCTTTCGAACGTCACTTCGCCGCCGTGCTGATGAACGATTCCGTACACGATGGAAAGTCCCAGCCCGGTTCCCACGCCCGCGGGCTTGGTGGTGAAAAAGGGATCGAAGATGCGCCAGGCAATTTCGCGCGGAATGCCCGGGCCATCGTCGGAGACTTCGAGCAGGATGCGGTCTCCCCGTGCGCGCCCCAGATGCTCGGTGCGAATTCGGACGCGGCCGTGTCCGCGCCCTTCGAGCAGCGCCTGCTCCGCGTTGATCACCAGGTTCAGCACCACCTGCTGGAGCTGATACGGGTCGGCCATGGTGCGGGGCAGGTCCAGCGCGAGTTCACATTCCACGGCGATGTTTTCAACCTTCAATTCGTAGGAACGCAGGGCGAGCGTGCGCTCGACAATCTCGTTGAGGTCCACGCGCGTCTGCTCCGGCCTGTTCTCCCGCGCGAAATAGAGCAGGTTCTTGACGATGCGCCGCGCGCGCTCGGCCTCATGGTAAACCTTGCGCGCTTCCGAAAGCGGCCCGGGCGCGAGTCCCCGGCCAAGCAGCAGTTGCGTGTAACCCATGATGGCCGTGAGCGGATTGTTCAGTTCGTGCGCGATTCCGGAGACAAGCTGGCCGAGCGCCGCCATCTTTTCGGTCTGCAGCATCTTCGCCGGGATTTCCCGCTCAAGGATGCTGTGAAGCTCCGCCTCGGTCGGTTCCCTTTTGGCTACCGCACCGCAGGCGCGGATTGGACCGGGCGTGGCGTGGCAAGCAAACGTATCTTCGTATTTCATCGGCAAATTACCAGCGCACCTGAAGAATCCAGTGGGCGGATAGTAGCCCGAGTCCCATGGTGATGGCGTATTCCACCAAGCGCCGCAATACCGGCAACGCGTGCAAGCGCTTTGCCCTTGTTGCTGCAATATGTGTCGTTGCAATATGCACGCACATTTCGCATGCATAACGCTCGCCAAGCCCCGGAATCAATCGAAGTTGCCGCTTTTCAATGCGTTGGCAGGAGGTGAGGGCGCGAAGGAAGCGGAAAGCTTCCCGGTTCGAACCGGATGCTTCCCTGTCTAGGAATGGCGCGCGCGGAGGGGATTAATGGTGCCTCAAGTTACCGCGCGCGTCGGAATTTCGCGGCGTGATCAATTGGGGCGAGGGCCCGATGCGGGTGGTTCCGCCGTTGATTGCCCTTCGTATTGCTTCAGCTTGCGATAGAGCGTGGTTTTTCCGATGCCCAGAAGCCGGGCGGCGGCGAGCTTATCTCCACTCGATTCCCGCAGGGCGCGCAGGATGGCCCGGCGCTCGAGTTCTTCGAGGGGCAGAAGCTCATCGCTTTGCGGGATGCGCTCCCCCGTGCCGTAATGGAGGCTGGAAGGAAGATCTCCTACGTGCAGAATGGGTCCGGAGCCGAGGGCCACGGCGCGTTCGATGGCGTTTTCGAGCTCGCGGACGTTGCCCGGCCAGTCGTAGGCGATCATCCGGGCCATGGCGTCTTCGGAGATGGTGCGCACCTCGCGATTGGGATCGCTGAATTTCTCGAGGCAGGAATGCACCAAGAGGGGAATATCGCCTTTGCGGTCGCGCAAAGGCGGAAGCTTGATCTGCACGACGTTGAGGCGGAAAAAAAGGTCCTGGCGAAAATTGCCCTGGCGCACGGCGTTGTCGAGGTCGCGGTTGGTGGCTGCGATCACGCGCGTGGAGATGGGAATGCGCTCGGTGGAACCCACGGGCCTAATCTCCTTTTCCTGCAGGGCGCGCAATAATTTCGCCTGCAGGTCCACGGGGAGATCGCCGATTTCGTCGAGAAAAAGCGTGCCCCCGCCGGCGGATTCCATCAGTCCCTGCCGGGAGTTTTGCGCGCCCGTGAAAGCCCCCTTGACGTAACCGAACAGCTCCGACTCGATGAGCGTGGGAACCAGAGCGGAGCAATCCACGGGGGCGAACGGCTTGTTCCGGCGCGGCCCGGAGAAATGAATCGAACGCGCCACGAGCTCCTTGCCCGTGCCGCTTTCGCCGAGAATCAGAACGGGATAATTGTGCTGAGACACTTTTTCGATCAGCCGATAGACCCTCTGCATCCGGGGAGAGGTGCCGATGAGTCCGCCGAATCCGGGGCGGGTTCGAAGCTGCTCGCGCAGAACGCGATTTTCCTGGTCTATTTCGAGGGAGCGGACCACGCGGTCGAGCTTCCCGCGAAGCTCGGGGACATGGAAGGGCTTGGTGACATAATCCGCGGCGCCCATGCGGGTGGCTTCCACGGCGCTCTCGATGGTGCCGTATTGCGTGAGGACGAGGACGGCTGTCTGCGGATACGACTCGCGGATGATTTTAAGGAGCTCGATTCCGCCTCGCTCGGGGACGCGCAGGTCGGTGATGACGATATCCACTGGAAACTGTTCGAGGATTTCAATGGCTTGTTCGGTGGTGGACGCGGTTCGCGGCCGCAATCCGGAGTCGGCGGCCACGTCGCGGCATAAGTCGCGCGTGGAGTCTTCATCATCCACAATCAGAACGGTAACGGCCATGGGCCGATCTACAGCTGCAGCTGCTCCCATTCCACTAGCCACGATTGATATCCCCCTTCTCGAAGCGCTTCCAGAAGCTCCCTATAGAAGTGCCCTCGAGTTCCTGCGCTTCTTTTGCAAGCCTGGCACCAAATAGGGACAGTTCATTTCCCATTAGAAACTATTAAAAACAAGTGCGTTACGGGCAGTGAACGGCACAGCGCGGGAGCGACTTTAGTTCCAAATTGGAATTGTATACAAGTCCGTATCATTACGTATTCGTTTAAGTCATTTTACATCTGGCGGATGCAATTATGGGAAAGGCATAAATCCCGATTTGGGATTCAATGTCGTCTTGAGCACTAACGACACCCATCGGGGCCACCCTGCGGCCATCCGCGCCATCTGAACTGCCATATAGTTTCGGGCGACTACCCTTCTGCCTGCAACCCGGCGGAGGGCGGAAAGCCACTTTAATAACGGGAGAGAGACAGATGCGTCGAATCACTCTATTTCGTAAGAATACATTCTTGGCCGTTGCTGCTTCGCTGGCGCTTTTGGGTGTCCGAGCCCTGCCTGCGTATCCGCAAGATCAGGCGCAAGCGGCGCCAGCGAGCGCGCCGAACCAAGTCGCCACCGGGACGCATTTTCTCGCTGGGCTGGACGAGACGCTGAGCACGAGTGAGGCCAAGGCCGGGGACCGGTTCGTGGCTCGAACTCTCGAACCCCTCATCGCAGCCGATGGGACTGTTCTGCGGCCAGGCGCCCTAATCCGCGGCCACGTGGATAGGGTTGACGCGGCTCACGCAGCAGGCAGGGCAAGAATGTGGCTGACATTCGACGACATACGAACGCCGGATGGAGAGTTGCCACTCGTCGCCGTGGTCACGGACATTCCGGGCGTGCACTCCGTGCGCGTGGATTACAGCAAGGAGGGCGCGATCGAGCCACAAACGAGCAAGAGACAGGAAGAAGCCCAAGCGGCAGCCGAGGGGGCGCTTGTGGGAGCCGCGCCGGGCGTGGTGGCAAAAAATAAGAAGGATGCGGCCATGGGCGCGGCCGCGGGAGCGGCCACGGCATTCATGGTGGCCTCCGGGCTGGGGCAGGAAGTGACGCTTTTGAAGGATACAAAGCTCGAGCTGGTGCTCGAGCGGCCGCTCTATTTCGGCCAGTAGCGAGGGCGCGCGGTTCAGGGAGGCGTGGTCCGCGGTTGCGGAGTGAGGGGCCGGGTTCTATTGGCATTAAATTAGGACTGCTGATAGATTTGAGTGTGGATGGCCTCGAGCAATCACTCCTCGCACCGTATCCTCATCGTGGAAGATGAGGAAAACGCCCGCAAGGGTTATGAAGCCCTGCTGCGAAAGTGGAATTGCGACGTTCTGGGCGTCGGCAGCGCCGAAGAGGCGCTGGGAAAATTTTCTGAATTCTCCCCCCATGTAATCCTGGTTGACGTGGAACTTCCGGGCATGAACGGGCTCGATTTGGTGAGTCAACTGGGAGAAGAAATCCAGCGCGTCCCCGTGATCATCATCACGGGCCGCGGCAGCGACGAGCGAGTGGCGCAAGCCATCGAGGCCGGAGCTTTCTGGTACATCGAAAAGCCGCTAAAACCACCGATACTTCGGGCGCTGCTCGATCGCGCCCTGGGGCGCCTGCGGGACAAGCAAGCCGTGGCGACGCTGACGCGCCAATTGCGCGAAGCGGGAAAGCTGGGCGAGCTGGTGGGAGCGTCACGCTCGATGCAGGAAGTGATGCGGCAGGTGGAAATGGCCGCGCCTTCGACGGCGCCGGTCCTGATTACGGGCGAGACGGGGTCGGGCAAGGAGGTTGTGGCGCGCACCATCCACAGGCTTTCGCCGCGCGCGGACCGGCCGTTCGTGGCCATCAATTGCTCCGCCATTCCGGAATCCCTGATGGAAAGCGAGATTTTCGGCCACGAGAGAGGGGCTTTCACGGGCGCGGCGGAGCGGCGCCTCGGCTGCTTCGAATTAGCCCATGGCGGGACGCTGCTGCTCGATGAAATCGGGGAAATGCCCGCGCCCACGCAGGCCAAATTGCTGCGCGTGCTCGAGGACCACAAGGTGCGGCGGCTGGGCAGCAAGGTGGAAACGGCGGTGGACGTGCGCGTGCTGGCGGCGACCAACAAGAATCCGGAGCAGGCCGTGGCGGACGGCCGCATGCGCCAGGACCTGTATTTCCGTTTGAACGTGTTTCACATTCATCTGCCGCCGCTGCGCGAACACAAGGAGGATTTGCCCTTGCTGGTCGAGCGGCTGCTCGAGGAGCTATCGGAGAAACACGGCAAAAAAATTTCCGGGCTGGGAGCGGACGTGATGGAAATCTTTCAATCGTATCCCTGGCCGGGAAACATTCGCGAGCTGCGCAACGCGCTGGAACGCGGGGCCATCGCCAGCAACCGCGAAACGATCACGCGCCAGCATCTTCCCGCGGATTTCGGGCGCGCTCCGGCCACGGTGGGCGTGGGGCTGGACGGATTGCGCTTCCCCGTGGGGGCTACCGTGGAAGCGATGGAGCAGGAGCTGATTCTGCAAACGCTCGCGGCGACGAGCCAGAACAAGACACGCGCTGCCGAACTGCTGGGCATCAGTCTGAAAACTCTGCACAACAAACTCAAGGAATACGAGGCGGGGCGGAAAGATGCGTCTCAGCCTGAAAACTAGATTCACGCTGGCGTTTTCGCTGCTGGTGCTCGCGGTGGTGACGGTGGTTTCGAGCCTGTACATCGTGCGGCTCACGCGCCAAACGCTGCACCAGGCGAACGACCGCGCCCAATTCGTGGCCCAGCAGGTGTACCAAGCCTGCCGGAACGCGCTCGATGAAGCCGCCGAGCGGGGCGACACGCCCGTTTCGGCCGATCCGGCGGACGTGCGCGCCTACGCGCACGATGCGCTGGACAACAGCAGCACGCTCAATTCCCTGATCGAATCGGACCTGGGATACTCGCCGACGATTTATGAAATCACCATCAGCGATAGCGACGGGGTCGTGCTGGTATCGAGCGATCCGTCGCTGCGCGGCGAGAAGGTTCCGGCGCGGCCGAGCGTGACGTCGCTCGTCAAGGCGGGATTCTTCGAGCAGGTGCGCGCTCTCTACGGGCCGCCGCAGACATACGAGTTCTCACTGCCCTTCAATCTGGGTTCGCGTCCTTTCGGCGATGTGCGCATCGGGCTTTCCTCGGTGCTGATCCGCGATGAAATTTCGCCGGGGCTTATTTCGGCGGGAACGTGGGCGGCGGGTTCCGTGCTGCTCTCGACGCTGCTGGCGTTCGTGGTGAGCCGCGCATCGCTCGCGCCCATCGAACGCATCTCCGCGCAGCTCGACCGCATCTCCGCCGGAGAGTTCGATCTCGAGCCGGCGGTGCAGCGCGGCGACGAATTCGGCGCGGTGAGCACGAAAATCACGGGCATCGGAAAACAGTTGCGGGACGTCCGCGAAATCTTCGGCACGCTGCGGGAAAACCTGAACCAGGTGATGAGCGGGCTCGAAAACGGCCTGATGCTCTTCAACGCCGAAGGCCGGGCCGTTCTGGTAAGCCCATCGGTGGAGAAATTCCTGGGCGGCAGTGCGGAGGATTTTTGCGGGCACCTCGCGAGCGAGATTTTTCCCGCGAACCATCCGATCCGCAGGGCGCTGGAAATCACCGGAGACGAAATCGGGCCGGCTGAAGGGAGAGAAGTGACGCTCGGACCGGAAGGCGGGGTGCAACGCGCGGGAGTGAGCGCGCAGGTGATCCGGGAACACGGCACGCGCATGGGGACGCTCGTGACGCTGCACGACCTGGAATCGCGCGAACGCATCGGCAGCCATTTGGAAGTGTCCGAGCGGCTTGCGGCGCTGGGAAGGGTGACGGCCGGCGTGGCGCACGAAGTGAAAAATCCACTCAATTCCATGCGCCTGTGGCTGGAGGTCCTCAAGTCCAACATGCCGGTGGACCCCGAACCGCAGCAGGCCGTGAAAATGCTGGATTCGGAAATTGACCGGCTCGACCGCGCGGTGAAGACTTTCTTGAATTTCACAAAGCCGCTGGAACTCAATTTGGAAGAGACAGACCTGCGGGCGCTGCTGGACGATGTTCTGGATGCGGCGCGCCCTTCCATTTCGAGGGCGGGGCTCGAGTTGCGCGCCGAGCTGCCCGAAAAATTTCCGCCCGTGCTGCTGGACCGGCAGCTGATTCACCAGGCGGTGCTCAATCTGCTGCTGAACGCCTGCGACTTTACGCCATCCGGCGGGCACGTCACGGTCGGCCTGCGGCGCAGCGGGGAGTTCGCGGTGATTGGCGTGGAGGATTCAGGGAGAGGCATTCCAACGGAAGACCAGAAGAAAATCTTCCAACTCTTTTTTACCACGCGGCCGGGAGGCACCGGGATCGGACTGGCGAACACGTTCCGGTTCGTGCAGTTGCACAATGGCCAAATTGAATTCGAATCGGAGGCCGGGCGCGGCACGACGTTCCGTGTGGAGCTGCCGCTCGGGCGCGTGGCCGAAATGCCGGCGGCGAAAGTGCGCGATTTTGCGCAGCCCTTCGCGGAGGAGAGGCGGTAAATGACGAGCGGCACAAAAAGTTTTCGATTCGCGGGCCTGCTCGTGGTCTGCGGCCTTGCGCTCGCGGCGGCAGGATGCGCCAAGAAAAATGGGCAGGCCAAGGCTCCAGTGTCCGCGGCGCCCGCGCCGTCTTCCGCGGAGACGGAGCGCCCCATGAATACGGCGCCGGATACGAGCGCGGCGCCCCCGGTGGAGGCTGTGAATCCTCCGGCGCTTTCACCCGCCGAGGCGGTTCTCCCGCCGGTTCCCATCCCTTCGAAGAAGCCTCCCGCGCCCCGCAGACCGGCCGCGGGACAGCCCGTGATGGACGTGTCCTCGGAACCGCCCGCGCATGCGCCTGCGCCGCAGATTTCTCCGGAGATTTCCGCGCATGATCAGGCAACCTACGAACGGAACACCGGCGACAACATCGCGGTGGCTGAAAAAAATCTGCAGGACGCCAGCGGGAAGAATTGGAACGCCGCGCAGCAAGACCTGGTGGATAAAATTCGCAGCTTCCTCGCGGAGTCACGCCAGGCCAGCAAGGATGGCGACTGGGCGCGCGCGCAGACACTGGCGCAGAAGGCCCGGCTGCTCTCCGTGGAGCTGATTAATTCATTTTGAGTTCATCGCTTTAGAATCGCCACGCTAGAATCGTCGATGCTGATCCGGCCCTCTCGCCTTCCCTTCTCGGACGCCCGCGGGAATGCACTACGCCGCAGGTCGCGAAATGCGCTTTGCTGCTAAGATGCCATCGTGAAAACCTGGGACGTGATCATTGTGGGCGGAGGAGTGATTGGCGCGTCCGCGGCGTTCGAGCTGGCGGCCGAAAAACTGCGCGTCGCCATCGTGGACCGTCAGCAGCCCGGCCGGGAGGCGTCGTGGGCCGCGGGCGGGATGCTCTCGCCAGCGCCGCATGCGCCGCAGGACATTCCGCTGGTCCCTTTCGCGAAGGAGAGTCTCGGGCTTTATCCGGAATTTGTGCGCGCCGTGGAAGAGGCGTCGGGGAAATCGGCCGGATTTAAGCGCGCGGGAACGCTGGAAATCTTTTTTACGCCGCAAGGGGAAGCCGAGCGCGACAAAATGACGGCCGAGCATCGCGCTTTGGAGCTGGCCGCCGAGTCCATTTCTCTTGAAGACGCGCGGAAGCTGGAGGACTCGTTCAGTCCCACCGCCCGCGCGGCCGCGTGGCTTCCTGATGAGGGCACCGTCGAGCCTCGCATGCTGATGGACGCGCTGCTCGAGGGGGCGCGGCAACGAGGAGTCGAAATATGCGCGGATTGTCCCGCGACCGCCTTGCTGTACGAGAATGGCCGGTGCAAGGGAATTGTGGCCGGCGGAGAAACGATGGCCGCGGGGCACGTGGTCGTGGCGGCGGGAGCCTATTCGGCGCACCTCGGCATGGCGGACGAGATTGGGGGGGAGACGCGGATTCACCCAGAGGGCTTCGCGCGCTACGCTCCCACGCGGCCCGTGCGGGGGCAAATTGTTGCGCTCAAGGCGCCCGCGGGCATCCATTTGGGGCGGGTTTTGCGCTCGGCGCGGGGATACCTGGTGCCGCAGCACGATGGCCGCATCCTGGCGGGAAGCACGCTCGAAGAGGCGGGCTTTCAAAACCGCGTGACGGACACGGGAGTGAAGAAAACTTTGAACGGCGCACACGACATGATGCCCGCGCTCAAGGAAGCGGAGATTGTCGAAACATGGGCCGGGCTGCGCCCCGGGACGCCCGACGATCTCCCCATCATTGGCCCGACGGAAATCGAAGGCCTGGTCGCGGCTACGGGCCACTACCGCAATGGCATTCTGCTCGCGCCCGCGACGGCCAGGCTCGTGCGGGAGTGGATTACGCACGGGCAGGCGGAGCGCTATGGACAAAAGGAAAAATTTTCGCCGCTGCGGTTCAGCCGCCCAAGAGCCACAGCGGGAGGGTTCTGATTGCGCGCCGAAACGGGAGCGTGAGGGATTATGTCATTTCTAGACATATTGCTCGGGAAGACGCTGGCCACCGCGGATGAGCGAGCCGAACAGATCGGGGCGGCGGCGGGAATTCCGATCTTCGGCCTCGACGCACTCAGCTCCGCGGCGTACGGGCCGGAAGCTGCGCTGACGCTGCTGATTCCGCTGGGAGCACTGGGAATCCGGTACATCGTGCCGGTAAGCCTCTGCATCATCGTGCTTCTGGCCATCGTTTACTTTTCCTACCGGCAGACAATCGCGGCCTATCCCGGCGGCGGCGGGTCCTACACAGTCGCCAGCGCAAACCTGGGAAAATTTCCGGGGCTGGTGGCCGGCGCGGCGCTGATGATTGATTACATCCTGGTGGTGGCCGTGGGGATTTCCGCTGGGGTGGGCGCGCTGGTGTCCGCCGTGCCCAGCCTTCAGCCGCACACGCTGTCACTGTGTCTCGGCATTCTTGCCGTCATCACGCTCGTGAATTTGCGCGGGGTGCGCGAGGCGGGGATTGTTTTCATGGCGCCCACGTTTCTGTTTCTGGGCACGCTGCTGACGACCGTGCTGGTCGGCACGGTCAAGACGGTATTAGCGGCGGGGCATCCCGTTGCCGTGGTTGCAGCTCCGCCGCCGCTCGTAGTCCCATTGGCTACCGTGGCAAGTGTGTGGGTGCTGCTCCAAGCGTTCGCCAACGGCTGCACGGCCATGACCGGCGTTGAGGCGGTAAGCAACGGCGTGCGCGCGTTTCGCGAACCCACGGTGCGCAACGCGCAGCGCACTTTGACCGTCATCATCGGCTTGCTGATTGTCCTGCTCGCGGGCATCGCTTACTTGGTGCGCGCGTATGGCATCGCGGCCACCGATCCGGGAAAGTCCGGCTATCAGAGCGTGCTCTCCATGCTTGTGGCGGCAGTGGCGGGGCGCGGCTGGTTCTACTATGTGACCATCGGCTCCATCCTGGTGATTTTGTCCCTATCCGCCAACACGGCCTTCGCGGATTTTCCGCGGCTCTGCCGGGCGGTGGCTCAGAACAATTTCCTGCCGCACTCATTCGGATTCCGGGGGCGGCGCCTGGTCTATGCCGAGGGGATCGTCGTTCTCGCGATTCTTTCGGGAGTCCTGTTGATCGTGTTCGGCGGGGTCACGGACCGCCTAATCCCGCTCTTTGCCATCGGCGCGTTTCTGGCCTTCACGCTTTCGCAGGCGGGAATGGTGGCCCACTGGAAAAGAGTGAAGGGGCGGGGCGCGATACACAGCATGCTCGTCAACGGACTGGGCGCCCTGGCCACGGGCATAACCCTGCTGATTGTGCTGGTGGCGAAATTTACCTCGGGGGCTTGGGTGAGCGTTCTGCTGATCGTGGGGCTCATTTCCTTGATGCTCTGCGTGCGGCACCATTACGATGAGGTGTCGCAAGAGGTGGCCATTTCCTCACCCCTGACAATAACCAGCCTTGGCTCGCCCCTGGTGATCGTGCCCATCAATCAATGGGGAAAAGTGGCGCAGAGGGCCTTGCAGTTCGCTTTGACGCTATCGCCGGATGTCCGCGTGGTGCACGTTGCGGCGGAGGACGAAACGAGCGCGCTCCAAGATGAATGGCACAGCATGATCGAGGTGCCGGTCGAACGCGCGGGAGGCAAGCCGCCAAAACTCATCACACTGGCTTCGCCCTACCGGCTGGTTCTTAGGCCCATCCTGGATTACGTTCAGCAGGTCGAGCGAGAAAACCCCGATAGCCAGATCGCCATTATCGTGCCGGAGCTGGTCGAAAAGCACTGGTATCACTATCCGCTGCACAATCAGCGGGCGGAGCTGCTGAAGGCGCTCATCCTGCTGAACGGCTGCACGCGCATCGTGCTCATCAACGTTCCCTGGTATATCGAGGCCTAACCAAGGGCAATAAATTTCGCACAAAACGCAAAAGCGCGCTTTACACGTCCGCGCGACCGTGCTAATTTCTATTCCCGTAACCGCCGATCCGACAGCGCCAGGCGGCAGGGCCTACCATCGCAGGCTTGCCAAAGTTTCCGTCGCGGACGAACTCCAGAAAAAAATCAGACAGAAGCTTCTTCCGTCGCGAAGATTCAGGACGAATCTTTGACGCCAGGGAGGAGCGAACCGTGCGAGGAGCCGCGTGCTAAAACTCCGTAAAGTCGAATTGCTGGGCTTTAAGTCGTTCTGCGAGAAGACGCCGATCACATTCAGCGGCAGCGGCATCACGTGCATCGTGGGGCCGAATGGCTGCGGCAAGTCCAATGTGGTGGACGCCATCTCCTGGGTGCTGGGCGAGCAGAGCCACAAAATGCTCCGCGCCGAGCGCATGTCGGACTGCATTTTCAACGGCACGGCCAAGCGGCTGCCCACGGGGCTCGCGGAAGTGGCGCTAACCCTCGTGGACCCTGAGCTATCCGATGCCGTCGCCAAGGTGCTCGGCGCGCAGGAAGAGCCGGCTCCCTCCGAGGATGCCGCGGACCTCGCGCCCGTAGCCGAGGGCGCCGATGCCCTGCCCGATAGTTCCCCACAGGACGCTCCAGCCGGCGATGCCGGCGGGAGCACGAAGTTCTCCCGAAAGCGCGCGGCGCAGAAGCCGGCCATCCATCTGAAGCCGGGCGAGGTGGTGGTGGCGCGGCGGCTCTACCGCTCGGGCCAGAGCGAATACCTGATCAATGGGCGCGTGGCGCGCCTGCGCGACATCCAGGAAATTTTCATGGGCATGGGCCTGGGCCCGGATAGCTACGCCATCATCGAGCAGGGCCGCATCGGCCAGATTCTGAATTCCAAGCCCATGGACCGCCGGGCGATTATTGAAGAGGCCGCGGGAATCACGATGTACAAAACCAAGCGGCGGCTGGCGGAGACGAAACTCGAAGCCTCGAAAATCAATCTCTCGCGCGTCAACGACATTCTGGTCGAAGTGGAAAAGCAGCTTGCATCGCTGAAGCGCCAAGCGTCCAAGGCGCGGCGCTATGCGGAGCTGCGCGAGCAGATGCGCGGGCTGCTGGGCTCGGTGCTGGCGAGCAAGGCGGAGCATCTCGATATCGAAGCGGCCCGCCTGGAAAAGCTGCTGCGCGAAATGGACGCGGCGGAGGAGCGTGAATCCCGCTCCGTGCACGATTTGGAAACGCAGCAGGAGCGCCTCAACGCGCGCACCTACGAATTGGACGCGGAGCTGCGCCAGACGCAGAACCTGCTGGGGCAAACCGCGCTCGACCTCGATCGCGCGGAGAACCGCATCACCTTCAACCGCGAGCAGATGGCCCAGCTCGAAACGCGCGCCATGGGCCTGGCCGCCGAAATCGGCGAAGCGGAGCGGCAGGCGGCGGAACTCGCCGCGCGCATGGCCGGGCAGCTCGATGCGGTGGCATCGCTGCGCGGGCAGGCCGCCGCACTGGAAACCATCTTGCGCGAGACGACGGAGCAAGCGTCCGCCAGCGCCACGGGACAAGAACAGCTCGAAGCCCGCATGGAAGAGCTGCGGCAGCTTGCCGGCCGCCTCGCCGAGGAGTCCGCGCGCGAACACGCCGAATCGCTTCAAGCGGGAGAAGCGGCCGCGCGGCACACGGCGGCGGAAGAGTCGCGCGCCCAAGCCATGCTGGCCATCGAAACGCAATGCCAGGCGCTCGGACAGCGCCAGGACTCCGCCGAAACCGCGTTCGCGGAGGCGGAGCAGCGCGCGCTCGATTCCGGCGCGGCGGTTCGCGAAGCGCACACGCGCCTGGCGGATTCTCGCCGCGCACAGCAGGAGATCGGCCAACGGGTCGAGCGGACGCGCGAAGAGCTTTCCGGCGAGCGCGCGCGGCGCACCTCCATCGAACAGATCCTGAGCGAGCGCGCCTATACAGCCGATGCCGTGCAAAAACTTTTTCACTCCAATGGCGAAGGCGCAGCGCGGGATTTCCAAGCCATCGGCTTGCTGGCCGACTACGCCGAGGTCCAGGAAGAGTACGAAGCGGCCGTCGAGCAGTTCCTGCGCGAAGAACTCGAATATGTGGTGGTCGAATCGTTCGACCAAGCGCGCGCCGGCGTCGCTTTGCTGCGCGAGGAAGTGGGCGGGCGCGCGACCTTCTTCGTGGATTCCGCGCCAACCCTCGACAAAGACGCCATCGAGGGCGGCGCTTCGATGCCGGGAGATTTTATTGCGCGGCTGGACAAGCTGGTGGAATTCCGCGAGCCGCTGGGCGCGGGCACGAAGAACTTCCTGAAAAAGCTGCGCACCGCTTACATCGTGGAAAATTCCGCCATCGCCGAACGCATGGCGCACGATAATCCCCATAGTTATTTCCTCGTGCCCGACGGCACGTGCTATCACGGACGAACCGTCTCCGGCGGGCGCAAGGACGAAGCGGGGCCGCTCGCGCTCAAGCGCGAACTCCGCCATCGCGAAACCGAAGTAACGCGGCTCGAGCGAATCGCGCAGGATGAGCAGGCGGAACTCGCCCGGCTCGCGGAAGAAATCGCCGCGAGCGAGGAGCAACTCACGTCCGCCATGGCCGCGCACGTGGAAGCCGAGAAATCTCTGGTGGCGGCAACGCATCTTCGAGAGCAATGGCGCGGCGAATTCCAGCGCGTCGAACAGCAGCGGGAAGCGGAGCGCGAAGAAATTTCACGGCTCCGTGGCGAAGCCGAAGCAGCCCGCGCGCGCGCGGAGCAGGCCCGGCGCGAACACGCCGAAGCCTTGCGCTCCCGCGCAGCCGCCGAGGCGGAGGCTGCCCTATCGGCTACGCGGTTGGGGGATCTGCGCCGTGATTTTCAAGCGTTGCAGGAACAGGCCGTCGCGCGCCGGGAAGAGCTGGCGGCCATGTCGGAGCGGCTTGCGGGCGCCGAGGCTATCGAACAGCGCCTGATGGAAGAAATCGCGCAAGGAAGCACCCGCGCGAGCGCCCTGCGCCAGCAGCACGCGGCGCTATCCAGCGAGAAAGCGGGCCTTGAATCCTCGTGCCAGCAGCTCGCGCTGCAGGCCGAAGAGCTGCGCCGGGATAAGGCACGTCTCGAGGACAACAAGGCCGCGCACGACAAGGAGTGGAACGAGGCGCGCGGGCTCGCAGGAAAGATCGAGGAATCGCTGCGTGGCGGCCGCCAGTCGCTCGACGAGCTTCGCGCCGAGCGCAGCCAGCACCAAATCGAAAAAGCGCGCAATGACGCCGACCGCGAATACCTGCGCCAGACCTGCGTGGCCGAGTTGAACGCGCAGCCCGAGGAGCTGATGGCACAGGAGGCGCAGCTTTTGATCGGCGAAGAGCTCGCGGCCGCCGAAACGAACTACAACGAGATGAAGGCGCGCGTCGAGGCCATGGGCCCCGTGAATCTGATGGCTCTCGAGGAATTCCAGGAGTGCGAGCAGCGCGAGGGCTTCCTCAGGCGCGAGCGCGACGATCTGGTCGCCTCCATCGAAAATACGCAGCTCACCATCCACGAGCTCGACCAGGTGTCGCAACAGAAGTTCGAGGAAGCCTTCCGCTTCATCAACGCGCAGTTCGCCGTCGCCTTCCAATCGCTCTTCGGCGGCGGCACGGGCGAGATGCGGCTGGGCGAGCCGGATAGCTCCGGCGAGTCGGGCATCGACATCGTGGCGCAGCCGCCCGGCAAGCGCCTGCAAAATATTCTGCTGCTCTCGGGCGGCGAAAAGGCGCTCACGGCGCTCGCGCTCCTGATCGCGGTGTTCCGCTATCAGCCCAGCCCGTTCTGCATCCTCGACGAAGTGGATGCGCCGCTCGACGAAGCCAACGTCGGCCGCTTCAATAAAATGCTCTCGGAGATGTGCGGCGAAACGCAATTCATCGTGGTCACGCACAACCGCAAGACCATGGAAATGGGCTCGGTGCTCTACGGCGTGACCATGCAGGAGCCGGGCGTATCGAAACTCGTTTCCGTAAAGTGGGAAGAGGCCGCCGAGGCGACCAAGCAAAAGGCCGCGAGCGCTGCGTGATGCCCCTGCGCTTGCTGTAAACTCCAGCCGATGCCGCACGCCGCCGAGCTCGCGCTTCTCGGGCTTCAATCTTTTCATGTTGCCTTCCTGTTCCTGCACGATTGGATTCCACTTGGCCGCTTGAATGATGTGGCCGCGGTGCGCCGCGAGAATTCGGTGGCGGGGCTTATCGCGAACACGCTCATCGCGGGCGGACTATTCGCGTTTGGGCTGGGCGCGAGCATTCATTATTACGGCGGCGCGTACCCCGGGTGGCTGCACCGATGGCTTTTCATCAGCTACGGCGTGCTGTTTCTCGGTGAATTGCAATCGTGGTGGATTCCGTATCTCGTTCACGCGGAACCGCAACGGGCGGCGCGTTATCAAGCAATGTATGGGCGGACACACTCGTTTCTGCCCGCGCGCAACGGCATTGTGCCCAACACCTTGCACATCATTCTCCACGCCGCGACGTTTGCCACGCTTCTTCTGCTCTGGCGCGTCCTTTAAATTTCCCACCGCGGCGGCTTCTTAGCGGTTGACAACCCCTCACGCTGCGCTAGAATACCCGCCTCTCAACTTTGAGGATAGGGATCCCGTGGCTTCTCCGCATATGAGTGCTGTCATTTCCGAAACGGATTTTCCCGGACTTCGCCTCCACGGGCGCGGGAAGGTTCGCGACATCTACGATCTGGGAGACCGCTTCCTGATCGTCGCCACGGACCGGCTTTCGGCCTTCGACGTGGTGCTTCCCACTCCCATCCCCGATAAGGGGCGCGTCCTGACGCAGCTTTCGCTTTTCTGGTTCGAAAAGCTGGCCGACGTGGCGCAGCACCATGTGCTTTCGGCTTCGAATTTCACGGGTGAACTCGCGCCCTATGCCGCCGCGCTCGAAGGCCGCGCGATGCTGGTGCGCCGAACGGATCCGGTGCCCATCGAATGCGTTGTGCGCGGATATATTTCAGGCTCGGGCTGGAAGGATTATCAGCGCACAGGCGCCATCTGCGGAATTCCCCTCCCCGCCGGGCTGCGCGAATCGGATGCCCTTCCCGAGCCAATCTTCACGCCATCCACCAAGGCCACCACCGGCCACGACGAAAATATTTCATTCGAGGAGACCGTCTCGCGCATCGGCCGTCCCCTCGCGGAGCGGCTGCGGACCACCAGCCTCGCTCTCTATCGCCGCGCCGCCGAACACGCCGCGGCGCGCGGAATCATCATCGCCGACACGAAATTCGAGTTCGGGCTCCTGGGAAACGATCTGATTTGGATTGATGAAGCGCTCACCCCGGATTCCTCGCGCTTCTGGCCTAGGGCGCAGTATTCACCGGGCGTCGCCCAACCCTCCTTTGACAAGCAGTACGTTCGCGACTATCTCGAGAAGATTGGCTGGAACAAGCAGCCTCCGGGCCCGCCGCTTCCCCCCGACGTGGTGGAAGCCACGAGGGACAAATACAGGGAGTCGTATCAGCGCATCACCGGCCACACACTCGACGAAACGTAATATCCTGGTTTGGCGCACTTTGTTCAGCGCACTTGGAGCCGCGTCCGAACAGGGCGAGGGGGGCGCTTGCCGGGCCGATGTCCGGCACAGCCGCGGAGCGTGCAAACGTGAGAGAGCAATTGGAATCGCTGGTTGGGATGATGGTGGAGCGCGGCATCCTGCTCGAGGAAGCGCTGACGGAATTCGAGAAAAAATTCATCCGGCGCGCGCTCGAACGCTCGAATGGAAACCAGTCCCGCGCCGCCAAGGTCCTCGGAATTCACCGCAACACTCTGGGCCGCAAGATCACCGAATACCATCTCGATCGCGTGGGCCAGCGCCGCTGACCGCGCAAAAAAAAGCCGGCCTATTTCCAGGCCAGCCTTTTCAAATCCAGGAAATTCCGCGTCCGCCCGTTATTGTGTGGGCGGCTTGTGGGCCACGTGGTGTTTTTCCTCCGCGGGAATAATCGTCGGATCAATCTTCACTTGGTCCCAATGCAGGAGGAATGGCGAGAGATCGTAGCTGGCCAGGGTTCCTGAAAAGCGAATCGGGTCGTCCTTCGGCAGGCGCAGCACATCGGGCTGCGGCGTCTCCTGCGCTGCCGTGCTGCCCGCGGGGGGAGCGGCAATCCATACCTTCACATCCATGTTTGCCGTCGTGGCCGCTTGCATTTCTTCCTGCGTCGCGCCGAAGAAAACCATGAAATCCACGGCACTATCGCTCTTTTTCACGTCAACGATTTTGCCCACCACTTCGGGGAATTCCGCGCCGCAGATGGCGAGCCACGTCATTTTTGCTTTGTCGCCGCCTGCCTGGAGGTCGCTGATCACCGTAAGTATCGTGCTGGCCTGCGCAATCTTGGAGAGATCAGCCGCGCTCGGGATCGAGTAGGTCGCGGGGCGCTCCTGTGCATTCGCGGCGAGCTGGAGGAGTTCGCTCAACTGCGCGTCCGCCAGGCTATCGCAGGTGGGCTGTTCGTAGGCGAGAATCTTTGCCCGCAGATACTTCTGGACGTCGTCCGACTGGGGCACTTTTCCGTCAATCGCGCGGGCCAGAGCCCAAAAACCGTCCAGGGATTGCGGAGGATTCAATGCGAGATAGGAAAGGCCCAAGCGGTATTCCGAAACCGCATCAGTCGGGTTATTGGCCAGCGCGGATTCGAAGGCTTGCACGGCGGTCGGGTAATCCTTCAACTCGAAATCCGCGAAGCCTGCGGCCGCGTAGAAAAACGCGAAGTAGGGCTTCTTTTTATCCGCAAACTCCTGATCCGTCATCGTCGCGTCCGCCGGCTTGGGAAGTTGCCCGAGCACTTTGGTTCCCAGCAGAGCGGCATCCCGCTCCGAGGTGAGCTGATCGGTGGCATCGGCCGCCTTGGGGTCAAACACTGCTGAGAAGGCCTGGACACGAGTCTGAAGCGCGTTAAAGAGGGCGCCTTGGTCCACCTTGCCGTCCAGGGCGGCGAGTTTATCCACGTAGAAGATCGACTTCGCATAATTCTTCTGCTGGAAATATGCCTGGTAATAGAGCTGGTACACATACTGCATCAGCGTCGAGTTCGGGAATTGAGTGGAAAAACTGTCGAGGCAGCTCAATCTCCCCGGCAGGTCCTTTTCCGTCTGGCAAGCCTGGAAGGCGTTGTACTCGGGGATGGTGTACGACGGCTGCTGGCCCTGTTGCGCGCCCCATGCTGCGGCCGGCCGCGCGGGCAAAAACATGCAGAATGCAACAGCGCTCAAAAGCGTCGCTATCCGGTTGAAACACTTTCGCTTCATCTTCTTCATGCCTCCTGGGCTGTGTTGCTTCCGGCAAACCGTGAAATTCAAGGCCACGACCCCAAGGACCGCGTGGAAAGGAAATCCAAACGATTATAGGGAAAGGCCCTTACACGCGCAAGTCGGAATCCATTCCCGCTTTCCAGTTTTGCATGCATCCAAGCCATCCGTTGCCGCCTGCGCCCACATGCTAAGATGGTGAACTGCGCTGGCAGGTGGCCTGTCAGGAGCCAACCGATGACCACTGAAAAACCGCTCGAAGGCAAAGTTGCGCTGGTTACCGGCGCGAGCCGCGGCATCGGCTTGGCCATCGCGCGAAGCCTGGGACGCATGGGAGCCGCCGTGGGCGTCTGCGCCCGCGACGCAAAGAGGCTCGAAACTGCCGCGAACGAACTCGAGCGCGAAGGAATTCGCGTCCAGGCCATACCTTCGGACCTGACCCGCCCAGCCGAAATTGCGTCCCTGGTCGAAAAAACGGAGCGATCGCTCGGCCCCATCGAAATTCTCGTCAACAATGCCGGTGTGGGATGGTTCGGGCCGGCGCACGAAGCGTCCGAAACAACATGGGACGCGGTGTTGGACACGAATTTGAAGGCCGTGTTCCTGCTGAGCAAAGCGGTCGCTCCCGGAATGATCCGTCTCCGCGCAGGCCATATCATCAATATCGCCTCGCTTGCGGGGAAGAACGCCTTTGCCGGGGGTGGCGTTTACTGCGCTTCGAAATGGGGCTTGCTGGGCCTCACTCAGTGCATGGCGGAAGACCTTCGCGCGCACGGAATCCGCGTGAGCGCGATCTGTCCCGGCAGCGTGGCCACCGATTTTTCCCCGCACGCCGCGAAGAACCCCGCCAAGATGCTGCAACCCGAGGATGTGGCCCACGCGGTCGAGGCCATCGTGACGCAATCCCCGCAGAGCTTCCTCAGCGAAATCCTGCTGCGTCCAACGCAGAAGCCCTGATTGCCCCACCGAATCCTTTTCGCGCAAAAAACATCTAACTTTCGAATCGCAGCCGTAGAGGGCGGGATCGTGGGTTCTTGGATTCCGCGAGCGCCGCTCCGGAAGGAACAACTCATGATAGAAGTTCGGCCCAGTGACGAGCGCGGCCACAACAAACTTTCGTGGCTCGATACGCGCTTCACATTTTCATTCGACCAGTATTACGACCCCGAGCACGTCCAGTTCCGCTCCTTGCGCGTGCTCAATGAGGACGTCGTGGCGCCCGCCCAGGGTTTCCCCATGCATCCCCACCGCGATATGGAAATCCTCACATGGGTGCTCGAAGGCTCGCTCGAACATCGCGATAGCTCGGGAGGACGGGGCGTGCTGCGTCCGGGCGAATTGCAGCACATGACGGCTGGCACGGGAGTGATGCACAGCGAGTTCAATCCCTCAACGAAGGACCCGGTGCACCTGCTGCAAATCTGGATTCTGCCCGACCGCAAGGGCCTCAAGCCGGAATACGAACAGCTCGCATTTCCCGATGCCGATTTGCGCGGCCGGCTTCATCTGGTGGCGGGTCCGCAAGCACCCGTAACCATCCATCAGGACGCCAGCCTCTACATCGCGCGCCTTGACAAAAAAGGCGAGGCGAAGCACTCTTTGCCGGCTGGGCGTCATGCGTGGGTGCAGGTTACGCGCGGGGCCGTTCATCTGAATGGCGGCGCGGAAGCCGCCGAATTGAAAGCCGGCGACGGCGCGGCCATCTCGAACGAAACTGTGATTCGCGCCCAGGCCATCGAGCCGTCGGAAGTTTTGCTCTTCGATCTGGGATGAGGCAATTTCCGCGCGTCGATCGGACAAAGGTTTTCTCCCCCGGGGCAACACCACATTATCCAAACAGGAGGAATGGAATGGCCAACTCGTCATGCGGCACTACGGCCTTGATCGGCCGGATACTGATTAGCCAGGTTTTTCTTCTCGCGGGAGTCAACAAATTCGCGCAATTTTCAATGATGTCCGGCTACATGGCGGCAAAGCACGTGCCGGCGCCCGCTTTTTTTCTTGGCTGCGCCGCCGTTCTCGAAGTTCTTGGCGGCATCGCGGTTCTCATCGGATTCAAAACCAGAATCGCGGCCTGGCTGCTGTTCCTCTACATGATTCCCCTAACACTCCTCTTCCACAATTTTTGGACGCTCCAGGGCATGGAGCGCGTGGATAGCCAGATCCACTTCATGAAGAACCTGGCGATTATGGGAGGCCTTCTCCTGCTCACTTCCTTTGGCGCGGGCGGCTGTTCCGTGGATTCCAAATCCTCGGCTCCCAAGGCATAAAGGTTCCGCAGCAGCCACAGCGAACTCCCGGCCGGCAGTGGATGGCAATGTATCCGCTGCCCGGCCATCCACATCTCATTTGACGTAAGTTCACATAGTCCCGGGAGGAACGATGCCTGCCCTTCAAAAGCCAGCGAAAACAGAGTCGCCGATTCACGACCTGCTCGCCCACCGATGGAGCCCCCGCGCGTTCGATAGCCGGCCCGTTGAACCCGATAAATTGGGCAGCTTATTCGAGGCGGCGCGCTGGGCGTCATCGTCCTTCAACGCACAGCCGTGGTATTTCATCGTCGCTACCAAGGACGACCCCGAAACTTTCCAGCGCGTTCTCGATTGCTTCGTCGAGCGAAATCAGGCCTGGGCGAAAAACGCACCCGTCGTCGCGCTCAGCGTCGCCGGCCTGACATTCGCGCACAATGGACAACCGAATCGCCACGCTTTTCACGATGTCGGCCAGGCCGTGGCAAATCTCGCCTTGCAGGCTACGGCCCTGGGCCTCGAGATCCACCAGATGGCGGGCATTGATCCGGAGAAGGCGCGCCAAATCTTTGGAATCCCCGAAGGCTATGAAGCCGTAGCAGGAATCGCTCTCGGCTATCCGGGCGACCCAGCTTCCCTGCCGGACCAGTTGCGCGATCGCGAACTCGCCCCGCGCGAACGCAAGCCGCTCGACTCTTTCGTCTTCACGGGCCACTGGGGCCAGCCTTCCAAAGTGGTCGCCAGCCAAAAATCCTAGACACCCTAATCCCGGTCGGCGCCGTGGCCCGCCTGCCGCAATCCGGATGACTTCGATTCCAGCACGAGTTATTCTTTCGCGTGCCCTTCAGCCATCCCGTATTTCTATTTTTTGCCGCGCTCGTTGCCGGGGCGCTCAATTCCGTCGCGGGAGGCGGCAGCTTTATCTCCTTTCCGGCGCTGCTCTTCACCGGCATGGCGCCTATCGCGGCTAACGCCACGAACACGGCAGCCGTCTGGCCGGGCTCGGTAGCCAGCGCCGTGGCCTATCGAAACAGAATCACGCCAGCGGCCCGCCGCCTGCTGCCTCCGCTTTTGATAACCGGCGTGATCGTCGGCGTGCTGGGCGCATGCATTCTGCTGCGAACGCCTCAAGCCACCTTCCTGCACATCGTTCCCTGGCTTCTGCTGGGAGCCACGCTGCTCTTCGTGGCGAGCGGCCCCATAACCGCCCGTGTGAACGCGCTGCACGCCCCGTCTCGCAGCCGCCGCGACGACAAGCCCTCGGCCCTGCTGATGGTCATCGCACTGTTACTCGAGCTCCTCGTCGCCATGTACGTCGGTTATTTCGGCGCGGGCGTGGGCATCCTCATTCTTGCGCTGCTGGCCTTTATGGGGATGGAGGATATCCACACGATGAACGCGCTAAAGACGGTGCTCGTGAGCGTCGTGAACGGTGTGGCCACGGTGACCTTTATTTGGGCGCGCGTGATTATATGGCCCCAAGCCCTGCTGATGCTCGTAGCCGCGATGCTCGGTGGTTACGGCGGGGCCCATTTCGCGCAAAAAATAGACCCACAGCGCATCCGCTGGCTGGTGATCGCCATCGGTTTCGGCATGTCTCTCTACTTCTTCATCCGCCGCTGACGCACACCCCTACACCAAGATGCGTTTGAAACAGGGGAAATACCGCAGACGCGACGCTCACGGCCGCTCTTCTCGAATCGAATCGAATCGCAAAAAGTTACGGTATTTGGACGGCGCTTGCGGGGTCGCCGGATGCCACCGGCGCGACTGCCTCGGAAACCACCGCTTCCGGCGCTGCGCCGCCGAATCGCATGCGACCAATATACGTTTGCCCCAGCGACATCAAGCCCGTGTAGAGATAGCCCCAGACGAAGAGCATCAGAAAAGGAACCGTTGCGTAATTGTTGTTCTGGATGGCATAGAGAATGGAACAGGCGAAGTAAAGCCCCAGCAGAACCTCGAAGTAAGGCATGAACCCGGCGCGCTTGTGGTAGGCCTTTTTCGTCCACGTGCGTTGTCCTTTGGCGCCGGTCTCCACGCGGTATTTCGGCGTGCGCACGAAATCCGACTTCACGCCGAAGAGAGCCTCCATCACCGCCAGTGCATTGCGCACGGAAAGGCCGATGCCCACGGCCATCACGAACGGCAGATAGCGGAACGTCCGCTTCCACGTCTCCGGGTAGAGGGTGCGCTCCGCCGTGAGGTAGAACGACGAAATCGAGCAGGTGGACGCCAGGAATAGCGGCAGGTCAATCAGAACCACCTGGAACCACCCCTGATAGAAACGCACGATCATCGCGGGCAGCAGGATGATGGAGAGAAAAACCATCAGCGGATAGCTGATGTTCGCCGTCAGATGAAAGAACGCCTCCGCCTTCACCGACGCCGGCAGGTCGGCGCGCATCACGCGCGGAAGGATTTTCTTGGCCGTTTGCATCAGGCCCTTGGCCCAGCGCGCCTGCTGCGCCTTGAAGGCGTTCATCTCCACCGGCAATTCGGAGGGGCAGTCTATTTCCGGCAGATACAGGAAGTGCCAGCCGCGCATCTGCGCGCGATAGGAAAGATCGGTGTCTTCGGTGAGCGTGTCGTGCTCCCACCCGCCGGCATCCTCGATCGCTTCGCGGCGCCATATGCCCGCCGTGCCGTTGAAATTGAAAAAGAGCCCCGTGCGGTAGCGCGACGAGTGCTCGATCGCGAAATGCCCGTCGAGCAGGATGGCCTCCACTTCGGTAAGCGCCGAGTAACCGCGGTTGACGTAGCTCCACCGCGTCTGCACCATGGCCAGCTTTGCATCGGCGAAGTAGGGCACCGTACGTCGAAGAAAATCCGCCGGCGGAATGAAATCCGCGTCGAAAATGGCGATCAGTTCTCCCGTCGCCGATTGCAGCCCTTCCTGCAGCGCCCCCGCCTTGAATCCGGCGCGGTTGTCGCGGTGCACGAGCGTGATCGGCACTCCCAGGCGCTGGTGCTTCTCGACGCAGTTTCGCGCCACCTCCTGCGACTCGTCCGTCGAATCGTCAAGCACCTGAATTTCGAACAGATCGCGGGGATAGTCGAATTGCGCCACGGCTTCGATCAGCCGTTCGAGCACATACCGCTCGTTGTAGATGGGGAGCTGAACGGTCACCTTCGGCCACTGCTTCACTTCCGGCGGCGGCCCGGGGACGTTCTTGCGGTGCTTGAAATAATTGTAGACCAGCGCGTAGCGATGTATGCCGTACATCGCGAGTATCGCCATCACCAGAAAGTACGGCAGCATGATGGCCAAATCGAAGGCGTTCGCCTGATAGAGTCCGCGAAAGGTGGGGTCTGCTAGCCTGTTCCAATAGGCTGTAAGCGAACTTCCGCCAAGTGCAATGCACGTCGCCACATTGTTCGGAAACGCCACGGTATGCCTGCCTTTGATCCTAAATTGACCCGAGGGCTGGGAGTCGGCTAACGCGCCAATCCGCCGAGCAAGTGATTATACGCTGCCTTGGACCACGGTCAATTGTGGAAAACGTGCGGGGACATGGGGGGCAACTCCGCATCCTATCGCCTCGCGCCGTGCCATCAGCCCCGAATCGCGCGCGGCTTAGCGGCTTCGTATAAAGGCGAAAGCTCGCGCAGCCGCTTCACCGTCTCGATCACGCGCGCTGCGGCGTAGTCCACTTCCTCCTCGCTATTGAACCGCCCCAGGCCAAAGCGGATCGAGGAGTGCGCCAGCTCGTCGGGCACGCCCAGCGCCTTCAGCACATAGCTCGGCTCGAGCGAGGCCGATGTGCACGCCGAGCCGCTCGATACGGCCACGTCCGTGATCCCCATCAGCAGCGATTCGCCATCCACTTGCGCGAAGCTGATATTGAGGTTGTGCGGCAGCCGATGCCCCATCGAGCCGTTGATGGTTGTGCCCGCAAGGCCGCGCGCGATGGCATCCTTCAGCCTGTCGCGCAGACCCCGCAGCCGCTCGCTCTCCGCAGCCATCTCTTTCTGGCAAATCTCGCAGGCCTTCCCGAAGCCCACGATTCCCGGCACGTTCAGCGTCCCGGAGCGCATGCCGCGCTCGTGGCCGCCGCCATCCATCATCGCGGCCAGCTCGACGCGCGGATTCTTCCGCCGCACGTAGAGCGCCCCCACGCCCTTCGGGCCATAAATCTTGTGCGCCGAAATGGAGAGCAGATCAATGCCGTCCTTCTCTACGTCCACGGGGATTTTGCCCACGGCCTGCGCCGCGTCCACGTGCAGCAGCACGCCCATCTCTCTGGTAATTTTTCCGATTTCCTCGATCGGCTGCACCACTCCTATTTCGTTGTTCGCGTACATGATGGTCGCGAGCACCGTCTTCGGCGTGATCGCGCGGCGCAACTCGCCGGGGTCTATGCGCCCGCCGCTATCCACGGGCAGATAGGTCACCTCCCAGCCGGATTTCTCGAGGTGCCGGCACACGTCGAGCACGGCCCTGTGCTCGGTCACCTGCGTGACGATGTGGCGGCCCTTGTCGCCGTACCTCTCCGCCACGCCCTTGATGGCCAGATTATTCGATTCCGTCGCTCCGCTCGTGAAGACAATCTCCCGGGGCGTCGCGTTGATCAGCCGCGCAATCTGCCCGCGCGCGTTTTCCACCGCCTCTTCGGCCTTCCAGCCGAATTCGTGATTGCGGCTGGCCGCGTTGCCGAACTTCTCCGTGAAATAGGGCAGCATCGCGTCCAGGACGCGCGGGTCCACCGGCGTCGTCGCGTGATTGTCCATGTAGATGGGAAGTTTTACAGCCATGCCAGTTCCCCGCCGTCTCGAAAGGCCTTCCGGAGTCTGCGCGAGAGTTCGGGAATCCTTGTAGGTCGTGGCTTTAGCCACGACGTAAGCCATGCAAAATCAGGACGGCTTTAGCCGCTGAAGCTCTGATTCTGCAGTACCCACGCAAGATCTTCCGGCCCTTCGTGAACGCGCCCGAAAGCGAACCTCGTGGCAATTTTCGCACACAATGGATAGAATTGCTCCAGGGATGGCCTTCGAAAAGAACACGCCGGTGATTGCCATTTATCCGGGCTCGTTTGACCCCGTCACGAATGGCCATCTGGACCTGATCCGCCGCGGCGCGTCCCTCTTCGACCGGCTGATCATCGCCGTGACGCACAACCACGAAAAGGACTCTCTTTTCCCCGTAAAAGAGCGCCTGGCCATGCTCGAAACCGTCACCTACGACATGGACAACGTCGAGGTTCAAATGTTCGACGGCCTGTTGATGGACTATGCCCGCGCAAAAAAAGCGCGCGTCGTCCTGCGCGGTATCCGCGCCGTCTCCGATTATGAATACGAGCTCCAGATGGCCATGATGAACCGCAAAATCGAACCCGAGATCGAGACCGTCTTCATGATACCGGCCGAGTCTTACAGCTACCTGAGCTCGCGGCTGGTGAAGGAATTGGCGCGCCTCGGCGGCCCTGTGAAAGACCTCGTACCGCCTGTAGTGGAAGAAAAATTGCGCGCCAAGTTTGCCTCGCAGTAATCTGTACGGGACGCGAACGCTCGCTCGAAAGAACCCAGGGAGAAATCGCATGGAACCCGCTGCAACCGTTAGAATCGAGGAAATGGAAAAATTTCCGCTCGCTGAGCGCGTGAACCGCATCAGCGTCTCCCCCACCATGGTGGTGCTGCAAGCCGCCGAGCGCCTCAAAGCCCAGGGCAAGGACGTAGCCGACTTCGGCGCCGGCGAGCCAGATTTCCCCACGCCCGATCACATCAAGCGCGCCGCCATCCGCGCCCTCGATGAAAATCTCACGAAATACACGGCCACGCCAGGTATCGCTCCGCTGCGCCAGGCCATCTGCGATTGGCACCGCGCGCAGCTCGGCTCATCGTACGAGCCTGCGGAGTGCATCGTCACCGTGGGCGGCAAGCACGCCATCTTCGAGACGGTTTGCGCGCTCGTGAGCGCGGGCGACGAAGTGATAATCGGCGCGCCCTATTGGGTCAGCTATCCCGACATCGTAAAGTACGCGGGCGGCACGCCCGTGATCGTCGAAACTCGCGCTGCGGACGATTTCATCCTGCGCGCCGCGGACGTCGAGAAAGCCCTCACTCCGCGCACCCGCATCGTCATCGCCAATTCTCCCAGCAACCCCTCGGGCGCGGTGATCCCGCCTGACGAGTTCGCCAAAATCCTCGCGTTGTGCCGCCGGCGCGGCGTCTGGCTGCTCTCCGACGAATGCTATTCGCATTTCACCTATGGCGCCGCGAAGCCATTTTCCATCGCGAGCCTGCCGGACTCGAAAGACCGCCTGATCATTGCCGGTTCGTTTTCAAAAACTTTCGCGATGACGGGATGGCGCGTCGGCTACGTCCTCGCCCCGCAGCGCCTCGTCGCCGCCATCACCAAGCTCCAGAGCCAGTCCACCTCGAACCCCACCTCGATCGCGCAGTATGCCGCGCTCGAAGCCCTGCGCGGCCCGATGGACTCCGTCGCGGCCATGCTTGCCGAATACGCCCGCCGCCGCGAGCGCATCGTCGCCGGCCTGCGCGCCATCCCCGGCATCACCTGTAACGCGCCGCAGGGCGCCTTCTACGTCTTCCCGAATATTTCGGCGCACTTTGGCGCCGAGATGCCCGACGACACGGTGGCCTCGAAGCTGCTCCTCGAGCGCGAACTCGTCGCCGTGGTTCCCGGCGATGCATTCGGCGCGCCGGGGCACATCCGCATCTCTTACGCCACTTCAGTCGAACGCATTGACGAGGGGCTTCGGCGGCTCCATCGCTTTTTCAGCCGGGCACAGTGACTTTTTCCCGTTCACCCGCGCGCCTCGAGCCGGTCTTCTATCCCCGGCCCTGGGGCGCGCTTTCGCTCGCACCGCTCTTTCCCGAAAAATCGCATCTCGCCGAACCCATCGGCGAGGCTTGGATGACGTCGAGCGAATCCCGCTTCGCCGGCGGCTCCTTCGCCGGCAAAAGCCTCGCCCAGGCCTGGACCGAGATGCCCCCTGAATGGACCGGTATCGAGGCGCAGAATTTCGCGCCTTCTTCTGGCTCCTTCCCATTGCTAGTGAAATTCATTTTCGCGGAAGACAAGCTCTCCGTACAGGTTCATCCCGATGACGCCTACGCGTCCGCGCACGAGCAGGCCGCCGGCGGGCGCGGCAAGACTGAAATGTGGTACGTCTTGAGCGCACGGCCCGGCGCGGAAGTCCTCGCCGGACTCAAGCCCTGGGTTACGCGCGAAAAATTCGAGCGCGCCATCGCGGAGGGCAGTGTCGTGGAGTGTCTCGAACACATTCCGGTCAGTGCAGGCGACGCCATTTTCGTCCCCGCCGGCACTGTGCACACCATCGGCCCGGGCCTGGTGCTCTGCGAAATTCAGCAATATTCCGACCTCACCTACCGCATCTATGATTACAACCGCCGCGACGCGCAGGGTCGCGCGCGCCCGCTGCACATCGAAAAGGCCCTCGAAGTGATCCGCTTCGGGAAACAATCCGGAGGACGTATCGAGCCGGCGCGCGCCGTTCGCGACGGCATCACCGAAACCTATCTCGCCGCCTGCACCTATTTCGCCGCCGAGAAATGGGATTTCCATGGAAAAGTTTCCGCCGCGTCTTCCCGCGAACATTTCGATCTCCTGATTTTTCTCGAAGGCAGCGGCAATATCGAGTGGCCTTCCGGCCGCGCCGCGTACGCGCCGGCGCAGGCTTGGATGGTGCCCGCCGCGCTCGGCGAATATCGGTTCATTCCCGGCGCGCCCACATCCCTGCTGCGCGCGTATGTGCCCGGAAACCTCGGCGAATATTTCCGCCGGCTCGAGACCCAGGGCGTCACCGGCGCCGAATTGTCCCGCGTGGTTCATTCATGAGCCAAACTTCATGAAGACGCCGCCTGCTCGCAAATCGAAGCCCGATGTGCTCCCGGCTTGCGCCGTCCTGCTCGCCGGAGGCCGCGGCACTCGCTTCTGGCCGCGCAGCCGCGTGCGCACCCCAAAGCAGCTCTTGGACATCACCGGCGGCGGGACCATGCTGGCCACCACAGCCGCGCGCCTCCACCCTCTCATTCCGCCGCGCCACATCTGGGCCGTCACCAACGTCGAGCAGGCCACAGGCGTGCGCCGCGAGCTTCCCCGCGTCCCGGCCTCCCACGTCCTCGCCGAGCCAGTGGGACGCAACACCGCCGCCGCCATCGGCCTCGCCGCCATCCATCTGGCGCATGAATATGGCGACGCGCTCATGGCCGTCCTGCCCTCCGATCACTACATCGCGCGCCCGGCACCGTTTCGAAAAATAGTTCACGCGGCGCTAGATCTCGCTCGCGAGCCGGGCAATCTGGTTGTCCTCGGAATTCCCCCCACGCGCCCTGAGACGGGCTTCGGCTACATCGAACGCGGCGGCGTATTTTCCAGGCCGCGCGGCATCGCTGCATACTCCGTCCGGCGCTTCACGGAAAAGCCCTCGCTCTCCGTTGCCAAGAAATATGCCGCCTCGCCAAAATATTCCTGGAATGCGGGAATGTTCTTCTGGCGTGCGTCGTCTTTTCTGGAATGTCTGCGCCGCTTTCTTCCCGCGACGCACAAGGCCCTCGCCGAAATCCGCGAAACCATCGGCACGCCGCGTTACGAGCGCACGCTGCGCCGCATCTATCCGCGCCTCGCAAATATTTCCGTGGACTACGCCATCATGGAACCCGCTACCCGGCACGTGGCATCGCCCGCCGCGCCGCGCGTCTCCGTAATTCCCGCCCAAGCCGGCTGGAGCGACATCGGCTCGTGGGCCGCCGTGTACGAATTGCTGGCCGCCCAGACCGGAGCAAAGTCCGGCGCGAATGTTTCCGCGGGGCCATCTTTCACGCACGATGCCCACGGAAATTATTTCTGGAGCGCAAAAAAATTCGTCGCCGCCATCGGCGTCCACGATCTCGTGCTCGTCGAAACCGACGACGCCATTCTCGTCTGCTCCCGCCACCGCTCCCAGGACGTCGCCAAAATCGTCCCCTGGCTTAGCGATCGTAAGCTTCATAATCTCCTATAACGGGATTGCCCTTGCGGCCTTTGCGCCATATTGCAAATTTCGGTTACAATACGCTGCAGTCGCTCCTTGATTATTGCTAGGAACTCAACGGAGGTCCCATGCGAGCAAAGGCTCTTTTCGCTGGGTCTGCAATCCTGCTGGCCGCCGCGATAGTGGCGATCGCCGCCGCACAATCCGCACCCCCGAATTCTCCAGCTTCATCGTCATCACCGCAACCCCCGCAGTCCGGCTACGTATTGCAAGTAAAGGCGCGCGCGGTGACGGTGGACGTTGTGGCCACCGACTCGCACGGCAACCCTGTGCGCGATCTCAAGCCCGAGGAATTCCAGGTCTCCGACAATGGCCCGCAGAAAATCGCACACTTTGCATTCATAGACAAATCGGCGGCGAGCAGCGCCGCAAAGACCGCCGAGGCGCGCCCCAAAGGCTTTTATACCAACCAGGCGAAGTTCGATAGCCTCACATTGCCGCCCACGGTCATACTCTTGGACGCCCTGAATTCGGACGTCGGAAACCTCGCGGACGCCCGGCGCCACATGCTCCACTTGCTGAAGACGCTTCCCGCCAACACTCCCGTGGCAGTGTTCGTGCTGAGGCATTCCCTGGAAATCGTGCAAGATTTTACGAGCGATCCCGCGGTGCTCAGCACCGCCCTGGATAAGGCTATGAAGTCCGCCACGCCACTCGACCCAACGCCGGGAAATGATCCCGCCGCCCCTTCGCTCGCGGCATTCGACGAAAATGGCGAAGACTCCTTGACTGTGAGTCTGGAATCCTTTGAAAAGGATAACCATGCACACGTAATGGACTTTCGTGTGCGCACCACCCTCGATGCCTTAAGATCCATTGCGCACTATCTCAGCGGCTACCCGGGCCGGAAGAACTTGATCTGGGTTTCCGCCTCATTTCCCAATGCTCTTTCGCCGGCCCCGGCCTTGGGCACCGGCGTGTCCAATAGTGCTAGTTCTGGTTCAGCTAGCACGATGGCTGGTGATGGGGACATGAACGGCATTGGCACCAATTCGGCTGCTCCCCTCGTAACCGATAGTTTCAGCGGGACCCGCTCGTACACAGAGGAAATACAGGATCCTTCGAATGGTCTGACCGATGCACACGTGGCTGTGTACCCGGTGGATGCGCGCGAGCTTGAAACGGAGCACGTTTATGATGCCGACCAGGATACCGTCCTTAGGGGGGCGGCGGGGAGCCGCAGTATGACCGCACAACTCAACCGCGAGGACGATGCACGTTCCCAATCTCAGGAGACGATGGACAAACTTGCCGAGGGCACCGGCGGCAAGACGTGCAAGAACGCAAACGACCTCTCCGCATGTATCGAGACAGCCTTGAAAGACAGCTCGTCGTACTACGAACTGGCCTATGACCCGCAGAACGCCAAATGGGATGGCAGCTTTCACACGATCTCTGTGAAGACCACCCGGCCCGGATTGAACTTGAGGTACCGCCGCGGTTACTTCGCTCTGAATGAGGGAGCGCTCGCAAACCAACAGCCGCCGGAGAAGCGCCTGCAGCAGGCGTGCCAGGATTATCTCCCCTCGACGGCAATTCCCATCACGGCACAGTCTGTTCCCTCAGAAAAGCCCGACGAAATCCGCTATCTGATGTCCGTTCCCGCAGGTGCGCTGAATCTCGCGCCGGATGGTCAATCCCACAAGTTAAGCGCTGAGATGGCCACGTGTGTTTACAGCGCGAACGGTGGTGCCTTTCGATTCACGACACGAGACCTTAGCCGCACCCTTTCCGATGCCGATTTCAGCACCCTGCAAACCAGCGGGCTGCGTGGCTACCTCGACGCTCCCAAGTCCGGAACGGAGCGAGTCCGTATTGCTTTGCTCGATCTGGGCACGGGATTAACCGGCTCCCTGGACATCGCCGTTCATCCGGAGGATTTCGAAAGTGCCGCCGCGCCCACTGCATCGCCCGCAACCTCCCCGGCGGCATCAGCGAGCACCGCTCCCGCTCCGCAGAATCCTCCGTCGCAGCCGGCGCCGGCTTACACGATCACCTTCCATTCCAGCTCCGGCGCAACCAGCGCCCTCGATTGGAGCGGCGATGCTCTCTCCTTCCACGGCGACGCGGCCGCAGCCCGGCAATTCGCGCCGGCATTCTTCCACCATGTGATTGATCCCAAGTTTCGTTGTCAGGATGGACAGCTGGTCCCCCGCGATGCCGGCGACGCAACGCCGAATTTGCATTTCAGCTTCAAGAATCCCGCGGGGCAGACAGCCGTCGTGGACCTCACCGGCAGCGAGCCGCAATATTCAGGCGATCTCCCGATGGACCCCAGCGCGAAGCCTTTCTTTGAAGCCCTCTGGAATCTTTGCCACTGCGCCGCCCCTCATCTCTTGAGTGTCCCTTTGCAGCGCGCGGGTGGCGGCTCAATTCTGCGTGCCGACGCCCTTCGCCCTTTTTAAAAATTATTGTGAACGTGTGTTCATCAAAACCGGCCTTTCCGCGAATGCGTTGAACTTCTTTTAATCATCGTTTCACGCCGGATTCACCCTCGCACGGTTTCCCTCCGCTACTGTCTCCCTCCGCAGGTTTCCAAAAGGAGGAATAATGATGTTTGATCAGCTCAAGAACGCATGGAAGGTCACAGCCGCGGCGGGTATTTTCCTGCTGGCGGCAGTTCCCAATCTATATGCAGGCCCGCGCCACGACAAAGACTCGCGCGATGGCGATGATCATCACATTCAGCATGTCCTGCTCATCAGCATTGACGGCATGCATGCACTCGACTTCATCAATTGCGCCAAAGGAATCAGCGGAGTGAACGGCGGCGCGCCGTATTGTCCCAATCTCGCCGAACTCGCCGAGAACGGCGTCAATTACCTGGATGCATCCACGTCGAAGCCATCGGATTCGTTTCCCGGATTGACGGCGCTCGTCAGCGGCGGCTCTCCGCGCACCTTCGGCGCATTTTATGACGTCGCCTATGACCGCTCGCTCGATCCTCCCGCGACGACCACGGGCAATGGAGTGGCTGGCGGCACCTGCACGCCCGGAGCGGCCCCCACCGGCACGACCACGGAGTTCGACGAGGGCATTGACCTCGATCAGACCAAGCTCAATGGCGGCGCCCCCGCGGGCGTTGACGGCGGAATCGTGTCCATTGACCCGAACAAGCTCGAACGCGATCCGGCCAACCATTGCGCGCCCGTCTATCCCTGGAACTTCGTGAGAACCAACACGATTTTCGGCGTGGTTCACGCCGCCGGCGGCTACACCGCATGGACGGACAAGCACCCCTCCTATTCATCCGTCTCCGGCCCCGGCAACGGCACCAACGTGGACGATTACTATTCGCCGGAAATAAACTCCATCCCCGTGAACCTGCCCGGCGTTCCCGGATGCAATCCGCTCCCGGATCCGACGGCGGTCGCGGCATCGAATGCCTGGACGGATAGCTTCCAGAACATCGTCTGCTACGACACACTCAAGGTGAATTCCATTCTCAACGAAATCAACGGCAAGACCCACAATGGCAAAGCCACCGCTCCCACGCCCGAGCTTTTCGGGATGAATTTCCAGGTGGTGAGCGTGGGCGAAAAGCTGATTGAAAAATCGCTCGGCCAGACCGGCGGCTATGTGGACGCCATCGGCACGCCGACGGAGCCATTGCTCGGTGAAATCCAGTTTGCCGATGCTTCCATCGGCAAGATGGTGGAAGCGCTCCGGGATCGCGGGCTTCTCCATTCGACGCTGATCATCGTTTCGGCGAAGCACGGCCAGAGCCCCGTGGATTCCGCGCGCTACACGCGCATCACCACCACGGGCCCGGTCACCACGTCGCCCGCAACCATCCTCGCCAGCCTGCTGCCCTTCTCCGAATCTCCGCTGAACCCCACGGGAATCGGGCCGACGGAAGACGACATTTCGCTCATCTGGCTCGCCGATTCCACCAAGACCGCGAGTGCCGTGGCGATGCTGGAGTCCACTTCCCCGGCCACGAACAATATCGCGGGCATCGGCCAGATTTTCTCCGGTCCCGCCGTCGGGCAGCTGTTCAACCTGCCGGGGCTTCCACCGAACGGCGACCCGCGCACCCCGGACATCATCGTCCAGCCGAACGTGGGAGTCACCTATTCGGCGAGCGGCAAAAAGCTCGCGGAACACGGCGGCTTCGCGCATGACGACACGAACGTGATGATGCTGCTCTCGAACCCGAGCTTCGATCCTCATACCGTTACCAGCCCGGTCGAGACGGCGCAGATCGCTCCGACGATTCTCGAGGCGCTCGGCCTGGATCCCGGCCAGCTCGATACCGTCCAAAAAGAGCACACGCAAACTCTGCCCGCCGTGCAGTTCCACGACAACCACTAAAACGAGCAATCACAGGCGCGGGGGGTGGGTCAGTTTGAATTTTCTTGATCGTGACACAAAGAGCCAAAATTCAAATGACCCATCACCCACGCGAGGCGGATTCATAGCCTCGGCGCCTCAAAAAAACGGCGAACCCCCAGCACGGATTCGCCGTTTTCTCTTTTCGTCTTTGCCGCCCCTGGGAACGCCGATCTCCCGATCGGCGCCTTGCACTTGTAGCGGCCACCTTTCAGGTGGGCCTGCCGCGCCGAAGCAGTTTCATCGCGTAGGCGGGACGTTGTCATCCCGACAGAGGCCGCACTCCGGCCGACGAGGGATCTGCTTTTTCTTCGCCGTTGCCCTTGTAGCGGCCGCCTTGCATTCCAGGCGGGCATCTTGCTCTTGCTCTTGCTCTTGCTTTCGCCGTTGCCCTTTCTGTGCTTGTGTTCGCTCCGTCGTCATTCTGAGCGGAGCGTCCCGGAGTTTTTTTCCTCCCCGGAAATCATGCCTTTTCGATTTCCGGGCGGGACGCGCAGTCGAAGTACGGTTTTCCATCGCTCGCTGTTTGAGCGATGAACCCCTCCTCGCTTTTGCTGTTAAGGTTTAAATGTAGCGCCTGCGCCTCGCCGGCTCTTAATCTTCGCCTCTCTCGCCTTCACGCTGTCATCCCGACAGAGGCCGCACTCCGGCCGACGAGGGATCTGCTTTTGCCTTCGCCGTTGCCGTTGCCGTTGCCGTTGCCGTTGCCGTTGCCGTTGCCGTTGCCGTTGCCCTGACCCTCATCCCTCACCCTCACCCCTCACTTGCCGCGCCGAAGCAGATTCATCGCGAAGGCGGGACCCTCGCTTGCCGCGCCGAAGCAGATTCATCGCGAAGGCGGGACCCTCGCTTGCCGCGCCGAAGCGGATTCATCGCGTAGGCGGGTCCCTAGCTCTTTCCCCCCGCACCCCCCTCCCCCAAACCAGCTTCCCAACAAGCCGCCACATTCCTTCCGAGTGCGCAGTGACTCGCATACAGTCACCCAAACGACGGGGGACGTGCCACAAACCCCGAACTCCAAGCCTCCGAGCCGCCTGAATTGTAAGGGCCCTTATAGACCCAACTTATGGGAGCCGCAGTATCAGGTTGACCCCTCACTCATCACCCGGCTAGGCTTGACGAGACACATACTTGGGGAACGCCTCTTCGTATGACAGATGAGCTCTTACCGATACCGAAAGTGCCGGATGGCCTGCGAGAAGCTGCCCGGTTCGGCAATCTCATACCGTTCATAGGCGCCGGCGTCTCCCGCCTTGCCGGATGTCCCTCGTGGGCGGAATTCGCCGACGCCTCCCTGAAATACCTGATCAACGACGGCAAATTTACATATTCGCAGCTTGACCAAATTCAGCACCTCAACCCCCGAGTAAAACTCTCACTAGCACGAAGCCTGGCGAAGGAAAAAGGCGCCACAATCGATTTCCGGGCTCTCCTGCACCCAAGTGCGCCGAGAGAGCATGCTAGGGGGTGTCGGCTGTACAAGAGCCTATTTGCTCTTGGTAAGACATTTGTCACAACCAATTACGATAAGTGGCTCGACGAAAGAATTCCGGAAACGACTCCTGCGGCCACCCCCTCAACCCTTCCCGCAGCTATTCCGCCCGTCCCCATCCGAGTCGTCTATAAGGTTGAAGAGTTTCTGCCCACGCTACTGAGTGAACCCAATACGGTGATACATCTCCACGGCTCGGTCCTCGACTCCACTGAGATGATTCTCACCACCCAAGATTACGTGCGGCACTACGCGAACGACCGGCACTCTGACGATCCCCGCAAAGAGAATCGCGTCCTCACCTTCTTGGACTTTCTCTTCAAGAACAGAACTGTACTGTTCGTCGGGTACGGCCTAGATGAACTGGAAATCCTAGAGTACGTGATTTTAAAGGCAGGACGCCCACCCGGTATTCCGGGGAGGGAACCACGGCACTATATATTGCAAGGGTTTTTCTCCCACGAGGAGGCGCTGTTGCAAAACCTTAAGTCCTATTACCGAAGCGAATGCGACATTCAGCTTATACCATTTCGTCGTGACGATAAGGACTGGGACCAACTACTCGATGTGCTCGAGGATTTCGCGTTGCGCATTCCTACCTCCGATCCACTCGTGCTCCAGAAAAAACAGGAAATGGAAGAATTGCTAGATGGCTAACCTCACGGCAAAGCAAGAAGCCTTTATCAACCGCATGAGCGAGAGCGAAGAGCTTGCGCATTGGGGGTTTGAGTTGCTCCTGAAACGGGACGACTGCCACCGATTCTTTGACGCACTCGAGGAGGTAGGGCTCTTTGACCCAAGTCGTAATCCGGCGCCCATCCCAGCCGAAGAGGAAGGCTACGTCCGCATTCCGTTCTGGTCCGCCTTGGATTATTTAACTGCCGTGGCGAAACTATCTGGCGAGCGAAACGATTTGGAATTGGCCGGAAGGGTGATGACAGTTGTGCGGTCTGTCGTCGCTTGGCGAGACCCTGAAGGACATCCTCGCGACAACTTTCACACCGCTCGCAAGTTTGCCGAAATATTCGGTTTGGTGCCAACGTCCGCAGTTACGATCGCTGACATCAATTTCATTCCGGCGTGGCTCAACAGCAGATTTGAGCGAATGCTCGTCGGAAAAGCTCTCGATGACGGGGCGCTGCGTCGATTTCTCGCAAGTTCGTCGCCGGAGGACCGGAACAAGGCAGTCCTCGTCCTTCGTCACTGCACTGCTATTGAATGGCTTGACGTAAAGGAACTCGGTGCGGGACAACGCAAACCCAGAATGGCAGTCGACGGTTTCTGGATCAAGGAATTGATAGTGAATCACGCGCCAACATTCGGCAAAAAGATCGGAGAAAAGGCCGCTGACGTCTTTCTGGAAAGAGCTCGGGAGGTATTCGGAACCGGCACTCGTAAGGATTATAGCCAAATGTACCGTCCGGCCATTGAGGAGAATTATCAAAATCATGAGTGGCATGAAGTCGAGAACTGCTCAGTTCAAGGTCTGCGCGACGTGCTGTTGAGTTGGTGCGAGGCGGATCCCAAGGGGGCAAAATGCTTTGTCGAGAAACTCTTGGCAGATGAACTGGAAATACTGCGCCGAGTGGGAATCTACGTCCTAGGGCAGCAGTGGGCGACATTGCGCGATCTCTACCCAAAACTCCTCACTCCTAACTATTTTGTCCCCGGCCATTTCCATGAACTTTATAACTTGCTGGACTCACGCTTTGCCTGTCTTTCGGATTCCGAGAAGGCCGAGACCCTCAATACTATTCGTCAAATTCCGTTGCCCGGCCGGGGAGACCACCCTGCCGACTCGCTAAAGCGGATTCAGCACCGTTGGCTTTCGGCGATCACGGGGAAGAATTGCGCACCAGCAGACGAGTGGTTTAAGCAATTGGAATCAGACCCGACCGTGGGCCCGGTCCCCAACCATCCCGACTTCGGCTCATACATGGAACGCTCGGGTGGCCCAGGCCCAAGCCCGTACTCGGCTGCAGAGCTGGTCGCATTTACCGCAGCGGGTATTGCGGTTGAAAAGCTCAACTCGTTCGAGGAGCAAGATCCCTGGAGGGGACCCACGACGGACGGACTGAGCAGGGCCCTCGTAGAGGCAGTACGCGCGGTCCCCGACCAGTTTCTTCAAAGGCTAAGCGACTTTTTGCGAGCAAAACAGCCCTTCCAGTACGCGGTAATCTCCGGCCTCAGAGAAGAGTGGCAGGCAAGCGACCGAAAAAAGGAGATTGACTGGACCCGTGGCTGGCAAAACATGATCCTTTTCTTCGAGCAGCTCATCGGCGATGCCAGGTTCTGGCAACAGGAACCTACCGACGTGGCGTCCGCAGTGGCGGACTGCTTACGCGCGGGTACGACTGCAGACGACCACGCATACGAAGTCGGGCTCCTGCCACGCACGCAAGCATTGATCGGTATCTTGCTCGACAAAGCGAGGGCGGCTGACCGCCCCTCCAACGAGCCCATGACGCAAGCCATTAGCACACCTAAGGGTAGAGCTGTGGAAGCGCTCTTCAGTCAAGCTTTGCGGGCTTGTAGAGTGAGCGATTCCGCTACGGGATCGCACGAAGAGCAGTGGAACGAGATACGGCCGCTTTTCGATGTAGAGCTTTCCAAATGCGAGAACGCAAACTATGAATTCTCCGTGCTCAGCGGTGAATACCTCCCTCAACTTCAGTATATGGACGCGAAATGGACCAAAGAACAAATCTCTAAAATCTTTCCCTCGGCATTTGAGAGCAATAGTTTGTGCGCAATCGCTGGCTTGGGCTACGCTTCATTTACCCGCTCCATTTACTCACCGCTCGTTGACGCCGGAGTTGTTGACCGCGGGCTACGGTATGCCCTCAAAGGCCATGAAGGACGGGGGAAGTTGCTGCAGCGAATTGCTGCAGCGTATCTGTGGGGCGATGAAACCCTTGACTCACCACGACTTTCCCACATTTTGGAGTTGGGAGATGTCGAGGATCTCGAGACGGTAACTAGAACCTTTTGGATGGTGCGTGGCGAAAAACTGTCTGACGAACAAAAAGGGCGAATTGTCCAGTACTGGACTCGTTGCATCGCTCGGACCAGAAGGTCTCCCGAAGCGCCGATTCAATTGTTTTCTTCACTAAGTATGTTGACCTGCTATTTAAGCACTGCAGATGGGCAGAACAGAGAGTTGCTAGAGGCGGTGGCGCCATGCGTACATGTCGGCCACTATTCCTACGAATTTATCGAGCAGCTCGTCCGCCTCGCTGAGGTAAGCCCTGACAGCGTCAGCGCCATACTCCGTAGGATGATTGAAGGCGGAGTGCCCGAATTCGATTACAAGGACCAGCTGAAAGCACTTCTCCATGTTCTCATAGGCAAAGGCAAGAAGGAGGACGTAGTATTTCATGCTGAACGACTCCGAACCCTCCCCGGGATACAAGAAATCTTCAACCAGCTAACTCGCGGTAACTGATGCGCAAGCCGCGGGCCCGATAGTGAGCCTCAAGACACATGCCTCCGGTTTAGGCAGATTCTCAGCCACTCGGAAGCTATCGCGGAGACGCAGGCTTCGCCACTTGGTTTCACCCACTACTACAATCGTCACTGCGCCGTCTTCAAGCCCCGCCGCCGACAACGATCTCGCTCCCGCCTTCCCGTTCCTGCAAGCCAATTTAAGGGGCAAAAACGGGTCAAAAACGCGCATTTTAGGGCGTTTAATGAGCGTCAATTCACGCACGATATCAAGCTAAATTTAACGCTCGATATCAAGCGAAAGTGACGCTCTTTTTGAGCGTCAATTCACGCTCAATTGAAGGCCCTAAATTACTCGAATGCTTGAGGAATTCGAGGGCTTAAATTGCTCGAATCTATCGAGCATTTTATTAACGCGGTTCGGAGGTCTGAATTGCTTGAATCTATCGAGTAATCCGGGGGCGCGGCTGGTTCAAGGCTCAGCCGTCAGGAGGGCTGTTGGCGGAAGATAACTTTCAGGCTGCGGCGCCAGTTTTCGTTTAGGCCGATGCGCGTGCAATGAATTTCGGGCTGAAAATATTTGAGTAGAGTGTCCGTTGCGGAATGGAAGCGCAGCGCTGGCGCGACCAGCCACAGTAGCGGCGGCTGCGGATCAATGTCCACTCCCGCGAAATAGCCGAAGCGCAAAAAATCGCCCTCGCGCTGATGACGCCGGACGCGCAGCCAGTAGTCCACCGCTTGCACCGCCATCTGAATATCTTCGGAAGCCTTCAGCTCGATGACGACGAGCCGTCCGCGCCGCGTGACGCTCAGCAGATCGAGCACGCCGCGATCGCCCGCGGTCAGCGCCGGGACCTGTGAATAGAGGTGGCGCGGGTCGAGTTGCGCGTCGAGACTGGCGGGGTCTTCGAGGACCAGCGTCTCGAGCCAGCGTTCCGGGGCGGAGCGATAGAGCGGATGATTCGTCTCGCTCGCGAGCGAATTGCGACGCAGGTCGAGCTGGCGAATCAGTTGGTCGAGCGCGGGTTCGGTTTCCTGCATGAATTTTTCTCTGGAATCGCCGAGGCCGAAAAATATGCCTTCGCGCGACCAGCGGCCAAATTCGAGCCCTCGAAAGCAGAGCGCGACTTCGTGTGTTTCCGGGACGAGCCGCAAGCCGATCTCGCCGCCCGCCGGCGGCCTGTGCAGCGCCAGCGCATGGATTTTCGCAATGGCTTCGCGCGCCTCTGAAAGCAGCGATTCCACGTCTGGGCGCGCCATAAGCCAGCTTTCGAGGTTCGCCGCGTCCGCGAATTCCTGCTTCTCAAAATATCCCTCCGCTTCGCGGAACTCGAAGATTTCCGTGCGCGCGGCGGAGGAGAGCGCCAGCGCCCGTGCGCGAAGAAATCTGCTCGCGCCTTGGGGAACGAAAATCCGCAAGCCCTCGACGGCGCGGCTCGCTTGCCAGGCATCGTGGGGATGGCTGCGCGTCCAATCGAGCCACAGGATCCCGAAGGCCAGAATCCCTTCGATGGCCGAGGAGTTTTCGCCCGGCGCGGCGGCAATGACCGCCCACGAGCGCGACCCTTCGTGCATCCGCCCGCGAACGTAGAGACCGGAGAAGGAGTGTTCGAGATCGGGCGCGGCGGTGAGCGAATCCACCGTGGCATCGGGAAATTTGTCCGCAAGGGCGCGGCGGAAGCGCGCACGAAACTGTTCGCGCGTGATGCGTCCGGCGGAGCGCCGCGAATCGCTGCGCAGAAATTCCAGCCGCCCGGGCTTGGCGCGCCCGAATCGCTGGACTTCGAGCACAATGCGCTCCGGCAAATTTTCGCGGATGCCGACCACGCGCCGCGTCAAATTCCGCTCGCCCGACCACAAATGAACGACCGAGCCTTTTCCCTTTCCGTCGCGCCGCAACTCGCAATGCAGCGCGGCGAGTTCGGCAAGCCATTCGCCATCCTCGCGGACTTCCGCGCTCCCCGACGCCGCCATAGCGTCAAGCGCCCGCCCAATCTCCACCCATTCATCCAAGATATGCCGCCCTCCGTTGCTCGAATCTATCGATCAATTCAAGTGGTCGAGTTCCTTCAAAGTTTGAGGTCGGATTCCTCGAAGACTGGCTTGAAAGTTCAAGTAATTTAAGGCCTTAAATGCCCTTAAAATGTCGCTTTTTGCACGTTTTGCGCCCTTAATTTCACGACCGGCGCAAAGGGTAGCCCCGCCAACTTTGGGCACGGTAGCTCACTTCGGGAGGGGCTGGATATTCGTAGTAATACGGATTTGCGGGGCGGCTAGCGAGTGAAGGTCAGACAGAATGGTGCGCGGCAGGGCCGCCTGCGATTCGAGGCGGGCGCTACGAGGGCAACGGCGAAGGCAAAAGCAGGTCCCTCGTCGGCCAGACTGCGGCCTCTGTCGGGATGACAACGTAAAGGCGAGAGAGGCGAAGATTAAGAGCCGGCGAGACGCCGGCGCTACAAGTGCAAGGCGCCAATCGGGAGATTGGCGTTCCCAGAAAAGGCAACGGCAAGGCAAGATGCCGGGCTAGAAGGCCCCGGCGCTACATTTAAACCTTAACGGCAAAAGCGAGATGTCCGCCACGGCGGATCTTCGACCCACCCGAAAGGTGGCCGCTATGTGGGCAACAGCAAAGGCAACAGCACACAGGCAAGAGTGCTTTACGATGACGAAAAAAAGGAAAGGAAGCGAACCGGGTGGAGCCGGTGTCGCTTCCCGGGGTGTGTCCTAGAAGCGTTTGATAGATTAGACGCTCGGATTCCGAAAAGGTTTCCTGTATTTTCAGCGGTCAATAAAAAAGATATTTGCGCCATTTTTCGTCACGGTGGCCGATGAGGCGCATCAATTGACGCGAGGTGTGCAGAGTGAATGGTCGCGGACGCCGCTGCAGCTTCAGTCCGGCTTCTTCCGGCGTGCGGTCGCCCTTGCGATTGTTGCAGCCGTAGCAGCAGGCCACCAGGTTCTCCCACGACGAGCGGCCGCCGCGCGAACGGGGCACGACGTGGTCGAGGGTCAGCTCGGAAGCGGGCAGCGCATCGCCGCAAAACTGGCAGGTGTTGCGGTCGCGCAGCAGAATATTTTTGCGCGAGAGCGCGCGGCTCTGCTGGGGAATGTGGCGGTAGCTCACCAGGCGAATCACGGAGGGTACCTGAATGGCTCGCGAGGCGGAGTGCACCTGGGTGTGATTGATTTCCTCGGCCTGAGCCACTCCCTTGAGCACCAGGACCAGGGCGCGGCGCACGGCGGTGACGTTGATAGGCTCGAATGTGGCGTTGAGGACGAGAACGGGAGCCTGCATGACGGAGGGCCTGCTGGGAGGCGTGGCCGGCCTGGGGCCGGCAGGTTCGGGCGCGACTCCAGCGAGGCCGATAGTGGGCCGGGGGCGAAGGCCGGTCTTGAGACGGCTGTCCATTCGCGGTACTCGCGGTGCGGCTTCCGTTGTGACGCCTTACAGTTTACATCAAGCAGTGGTTGAGATGCTTCCCGCAGCTATCCGGTTTCCTGAAACTGCGCTGCCCTGCCCCGCTGCGACCGGCCCGCGGGAAACCCAGCCGGGGACGATGCGCGCGACCGTTAGGCCAAAGACAGCCGCCGCGCCCGCCTTTTTGAGCGTGCGCGCGCAGGAATCGAGGGTCGCGCCAGTCGTCAACACATCATCTATCAGCAGAACGCGGAGGTTGTCAACCCGCAGACCTTCGCGAGCGGCGTAGGCGCCACGTACGGACTTCCAGCGTTCAGTGCGCGAGAGCAGGAGCTGAGGCGGGCGGGGCTTTATGCGCGTGAGAATACGGGAGTCGAGCCGGAGGCCGAGGCGCTTGGCGAGAGGCCGCGCGATCAAGTGGGATTGGTTGTAGCCGCGCTCGCGCTGACGAGCGGGAAAGAGCGGCACGGGAACGATCACGCTGGGGCGCCAGTCGGCGGCGACGGGCGAGAAAACTTCGGCGAGGCGCGCGGCGAACCAGTCGCCCAGGCGCGTGACCTCTTCGTATTTCAGCAGGGTGATGGCTTGGGAGAGCGCGTCGCCATAGATGGCGAAGGTGCGCGCCTGTTCGAAGGCGTAGAAATTGGCGCGGCAGAGGCGGCAGAGCGGGTCCATGGCCTGTGCGGCCACGGCGGAGACGAATGGCCGGCCGCAGATGCGGCACGTCGGCTCGGCGAGGCGCTCGAAGGACGCGAGGCACGGCTCGCAGATGGGGATGCGCGTCGCGTTCGTGAGCGTTTGGCCGCAGATGCGGCACGGCGCGGGAAGAAGCACCGAGGCTAGCGCGTCGAAGGCGTTTCTTAAGAGCATGGATACCTTATTAACCGATGGGGTACGTGGAAGACGCTACCCTAAAACTGGTGGCGAGGGAAGAGGGATGAGGGCCCGCCTACGCGATGAATCCGCTTCGGCGCGGCAAGCGAGGGATGGGGGACGCGGGATGATGGGGGCGCGAGTGCTTTCTACAGCTGCAAAAGGCAACGGCACACAGGCAGGAGTGCCTGTGCTACTCAAACCGATTAGAGGAGGCCCTGCTCCTTCTTTTCCTGGCAGGTGATGCAATAGCGGGTCCAGGGGACGGCTTCGAGGCGCTTCTGCTGGAGCTCCACGTGGCAGGAGATACATTCGCCGAAGGAACTTTCGCGGATGCGCGCGAGGGCGTCGTCCACCAGTTGCAGCAGGGAGCGTTCGTTGTGCGTCTGGCCGAAGAGAAATTCCTTGGTGTAGGAGTTGGCGGCCTTGTCGGCGAGATCCACCGTGGGATCTTCGTCGGCTTCGCGGCCCTCCTGTTCGGTGCGCGCAATGCCGCGCAGCAGCTCCTCGCGGCGCGTGGCCAACTTCTTTTTATAATATTCGAGCCGTTTCTTGTCCATATTCAGGTTCCACAACGAGCCGGATGCCTCACTAAAATCGAATGATTTTACAGGCCCGTTCCTTGTCTTGTCAAATCAGTGACGCCGGCAGGATGCGGATTGCGCTACATCCCTAGAGCGGCAGCGCAAAAGGCGCTCCAACCGAGTGATACTAGATGCTTCGAGAGCACTAAAGGATTCCAGGCGGGCGCCGTGGTTGCGGTGGCGGAGTGCGGCTGCTAAAATTAACCTTCTGCGCGCCTGGAAGAGCCGCCATCGAGAAAACCCTTCCACGCATCGAATCAGCCGGCGGAAATAAGGTCCGCAAAGGGGTAATGGGTGAGTTTGAATTTTGGCTTTTTGTGTCACGATCAAGAAAATTCAAACTGACCCACCACCCGAAGGGGGAACAGGCTTGGCCAAATACGATCTGGTGATCATCGGAAGCGGACCGGGCGGCTATGTGGCCGCGATTCGCGCCTCTCAATGGGGATTGAAGACAGCGGTGGTCGAAAAAGACCCGTTTCTGGGCGGCACCTGCCTGCACATCGGCTGCATTCCGACGAAAGTGTTTCTGCACCACGCCGATATCTACGACTATTTTCAGCGCGCCGAGGAATTCGGATTCGAAGTGAAGGACGTGAAGATAAATTGGCCGGCCATGCTGGCGCGCAAGGAAAGAATCGTCAAGAAGCACGCGCTGGGGATCGCGGCGCTATTCAAGAAAAACAAGGTGGATTCCATCACGGGATGGGGACGAATCGCGGGGCCGGGGCGAGTGTCCGTCGAGAAGGACGGGAAAACGACCGAGATCGAAACGAACTTCACCATGCTCGCCAGCGGCTCGGACGCGCGCACGCTGCCGGGCGTGGAGATAGACGGGCAGACGATTCTGACGAACCGCGAAATCCTGGCGCTGCCGAGCATTCCGAAATCGCTCGTGATCGTCGGCGCGGGCGCGGTGGGCGTGGAATTCGCGTCCATTTTCCGGACGTTCGGGACCGAGGTGACCATCCTCGAAGCGCTGCCACGCATCGTGCCTCTCGAGGACGAAGAGATTTCCCCCGAACTCGCCAAGGCGTTTCAGAAGAAAGGCATCCGCATCGAGACCGAAGCGAAAGTGAGCGCGGTGAAGAAGGATGCCACGGGCGCGACGGTCGCGTTCACGGACAAGGCCGGAAAATCGCAATCCATCTCCGCTGAAAAAGTACTCATTGCCGTAGGCCGGCGGCCGCTGACCGAAAACATGGGCGTCGAGAAGACCAAGGCAAAGCTTGAGCGCGGCTTCGTGCACACCAATGCGTACCTGGAGACCGATGAGCCGCGGCTCTACGCCATCGGCGACATCGTCGCGGGGCTGCCGCAACTGGCGCACGCCGCTTCGATGGAAGGAATTATCGCGGTGGGCCGCATGGCCGGGAAGGACGTGCAGCCCTTCGACCGCAAACGCTGCCCGAACGCCACGTACTGCGAGCCGCAAATCGGCTCCATCGGCTTGACGGAAAAGCAGGCGCGCGAGGCGGGCTACGAAGTGAAGACCGGGAAATTCCCGTTCCTGGCCAACAGCAAGGCCACGATTCTCGGCATGCACGACGGCTTCATCAAGGTGGTGGCGGAGGCAAAGTATGGAGAAATTCTCGGCGTGCACGCCATCGGACCGCTGGCGACGGAGATTATTTCCGAAGCGACCGCGGCCCTGAGCTTGGAAGCCACGCTCGACGATATGGCAAGTGTGATCCATGCGCACCCGACCGTGTGGGAAGCGATGGGCGACGCATTCAACGCCGTGCGAGGGCTGGCCATCAATTATTGAGACGGCGCGGCGACAAAGACAGGTTGTGATACAAGACCGGAAAATTTGCTGGATGGCGGACCTGGGCATGATTGCCTATGGCCCGTGCTGCGCATTGCAGCGGCGGCTGGTGGAGGCGCGCAAGGCCGGCGCGATTCCCGACGTGCTGCTGCTGTGCGAGCATCCGCACACGATCACGCTGGGGCGCAACGGCAAGCGGGAAAATTTGCGCGCCGGGGACGGCTTGCTGGCGCGGAGGAACGTGGAATTCCACGAAACGGATCGTGGCGGGGACATTACCTATCACGGCCCCGGGCAGATTGTGGGCTACCCGATTCTTGATCTGGCCGAGCATCGGCGGGATGTGCGCTGGTACGTGGAGCAGCTCGAAGAGGTGATGATTCGCGCGGCGGCGGATTTCGGCGTGGCGGCGAAGCGCGTGGAGGGGCAGCACGGCGCGTGGGTGGACACGCCGGCGGGCGAAGAAAAGCTCGCGGCGCTGGGCGTGCATCTGAGCCGCTGGGTGACGTCGCACGGCTTCGCCTTCAACGTCTCGACCGACCTGCACTATTTCGACCTGATTGTTCCCTGCGGAATTCATGGGAAGCGCGCCACGTCGCTCGAACGGCTGCTCGGCCGCGGCGTGGAGTCCGCGGAAGTGCGCGAGCGCCTGGCGGCGCATTTTGGAAATATCCTTGAGCGGGAGATGGAACGGGTTGACCGGCAGAGACTCGATGGAATCGAAAAGTTACTTCCCGGCGAGGAAAAGTGTGTCGCCGCCGCGCGAGAATTGGCACAATATTAAGCGCGGAAGAAAGGGTGTGGTGCGGTTTGGGAAAAACAAAGGGTCTGAACCAGGCGGAGTTTGAAGTGGGAACGGAAGTGCGCATCGCGGACCGCGCCTTCCTGGAAAGTTTTCTTGAGGCCGGGCAGTATCACAACGAGCTCGAGCCGGAGCAGCTCGAGTACGCGGGCCGCACGGCGCGTGTGAGCGGCGTCTCGTTCTTTCATGGCGGAGACGAAATCTACACGCTCGAAGGAATACCCGGCGTGTGGCACGAGGAGTGTTTGAGCGCCGTTTGAGTTTCGGGTCCATTAGGAGACAACGATGGCTGTGGATGTAATCATGCCCCAGATGGGCGAGAGCATTTTCGAAGGCACCATCACGAAATGGCTCAAGAAGCCGGGCGATAAAATCGAGCGCGATGAGCCGCTCTTCGAGATTTCGACCGACAAGGTGGACGCGGAAATTCCCGCGCCGACGGCCGGGGTGCTGAAAGAGATCAAGGTCGGCGAAGGGCAGACCGTACCCGTGCAGACAGTGGTGGCGGTGATTGACGCGGTTGGCTTAAGCGCTGCCGCGGCCCCGTCTCCCGCGCCATCTCCCGCAAAGGGCGAAGCGCCGAAGGCAGCCACGCCGCCATCTTCCGCGAGGCCTGCAGCGGCGGCTCCCGCAGCGCAGCCGGCAGCGGCCGGAGGAAACGGGCAGAAGGTGCGCAGTTCGCCGCTGGTGCGGCGCATCGCGCGCGAGCACAAGATTGATTTGACGCAAGTGCCCGGGACCGGCGCGGGAGGGCGCGTGAGCAAGCGCGACATCCTGGCAGCGGTCGAGGGTGGCGCGGCAGCTCCCCGAGCGTCTGCTCCGATGGGCGCGCCGGCGGGCGCGGCGACCGCACATGCCGCGATGGAGACGGCTGTGCCGCGCGAGAAAATTTACTTCGGCCGCTACGACGTGCAGCCGATGTCCGTGATGCGGCAGCGTATCGCCGAGCATATGGTGCTCTCGAAGCGCGTTTCGCCGCACGTCTATTCCGTGGAGGAAGTGGACGTCACCGGCGTGGCCGCGCTGCGCGCCAAGACCAAGGACAAATTCGAACAGACGGCGGGCACGAAGCTGTCGTTCATGCCGTTCTTCATCCGGGCGGCGGTCGAGGGGCTGCGGGCCTTTCCCGCGGTGAACGCGTCGGTGGATGGAACGAACATCGTGCTGCACAAGGAGTGCAACATCGGCATCGCCGTGGCGCTCGATTGGGGCCTGATCGTGCCGGTGATCAAGGACGCCGAGGAGAAGAATTTTCTGGGGCTGGCGCGGGCGGTGAACGATCTGGCCGAGCGGGCGCGGTCGAAGAAGCTCAAGCCCGAGGAAGTGGCCGAGAGCACATTTTGCATTACGAATCCCGGAGTATTCGGCGGCCTGTTTGGCCTGCCGGTGATCAACCAGCCGAACGTGGCTATCCTGGGCCTGGGCGCGATCGAGAAGCGGCCCGTGGTGGTGGAGGACGCCATCGCCATCCGCTCGATGGTCTATCTGACGCTTTCCTACGATCACCGCGCCGTGGACGGCGCCATCGCCCATCAGTTCATGAGCAAGGTGAAGAAGACGCTCGAGCATTGGACTGAAAGCATTCTGTAACAGCTGGGGGGAACTTCAGGGGCTAAAGCCCACTAATTTTGCTGGCTTTACGTCGTGGCTAAAGCCGCGACCTACAAAACTTTTCCCCTTTTTCAGCAAGCTGGTAAAGAGTTCGAGGGCGCGTTTGTCGGCGCGCCTGACTTTTTTTCTCCCATGACTTCTCCCGTCGCACGTGACGCTTGGGGCGTTCCGCCCTGGCAGATTGACTACCAACCGCCCAAATTGAGTGTGCCGCAGGCCGTGGATTTTGCCGTCATCGGTGGCGGATTCACTGGCTTGGCGGCCGCGGCTTGGCTGCGGCTTCTCGCGCCGGAGAAAACCGTCGCGGTGTTCGAGGCCGGGCGCATCGGCGCGGGCGCGAGCGGGAGGACGGGCGGCATGGCGCTGGCGGAAACGGCTGCGGGGGATTTTCCGGATTTAGGGGACGTTCTCGGCGGGCTTGCGGATATTTTGAAGAAACTCGGCGTCGAGTGCGATCTGGAGCTTCCGGGCGCGTGGGAAATCGGGCGCAGCGGCGGCGGTATGGAAAATTCGCCGATTGAATGGAATGATTCCGGGACGCTGCGCGTGGTGAACGAAGTTCCCGGCGGCACGATTGATCCGGGAAAACTTGTGAGCGGGCTGGCGCGGGCGGCGCACCGGCTGGGGGCCATGATCGTCGAAGAGGCGCCGGCTGCGAGCGTCCGTGGGAATGAGCCCGCGGAGATCGAGTTCTCAGGCACGAACCCAGGGGAAATTCGCGCGGGCAAGATTTTGTTCGCTACGAACGCGCTTTCGCTGCCTATTTCAGGGCTCGGCGGCGCGACGCATCCCAGGCTGACGCTTGCGGCCATGACCGCTCCGCTTCCCGAAGGGCAGCTTGAGGCTGCCGGACTTTCTGCGCGAAAACCTTTCTATACGGTGGATTTTCCGTATCTGTGGGGGCGCGCGAGGCGGGACAACTCGATTGTGTGGGGCGCGGGCCTGGTGACCGAGCCGGCTTCGGGCGACCTGCGAGATATGGATATTGCGTCGGAAGAGCCGGCGCGGATGTTCGCGAGGCTTGAGAAGCGCGTCCGCGGATTGCATCCGGCGCTTGCGTCCGTCGAATTCACGCACCAATGGGGCGGACCGATTCTTTTCCGGGAGGGCTGGCGTCCGGTGTTTGATTGGCACCCGGAGCACCGCAATGGAATTGTCCTCGGGGCTTATGCGGGGCATGGCGTGGCGCTCTCGGTCTATCTCGGTGCATGGGCTGCGGAGGTTTTCCTCGGCAAGAGAGAGCTTCCGCCCTGGGGCGCGATCACCTCTTAGTGGATGCGTTGAGGATATTTCGCCCGTGAAAGAATGGCTAGCGAAACTTAAATTCCGGCAAGAGGAAAATCACGAGACCTTGCAGGGGCGGCTTGTCCGCCCCTGCAGCAGAAGATTCAAACTGCCACCATTACAAAGAGACGAACCCAATCCCACAGCGGAACAATTGCCCTCACAAACGGCTTCTGCCATCCGAGTAAATCCACACACTACGAAAGGCGCCGGCGGAGATCCTCGGCGAAGCGCTCGATGTGGTTGAGCGGGACGATGGCAATGCCCTGCTCCCGGAAAAGCCCCTCGATGAATTGGTGCCGGGGATTGCCGGGTGCGGGGCCGGACTCGGTGATGGCTGTGAATTCCGATTGAGGCAGGCGGGCGCGGATGCGCTCGGCGGTGTAGGCCAGGACTTTCGCCTGCGAGGGGTCGCGGCCGAGCGCCACGGCGTGCAGATAGCCGCGCACTCCGTTGCGGTAGGCGTAATCGAGGCGCAGAGGGTCGCCGGGCTGCGTGAATTCGTCCACGCGGATGCCGCGCTCGAGCCGGGGAACGCGGCGGCGGAGGAACACGTCGTTGATGCGCGCCTTGATCCAGGCGCGCGTGCTTTCGGCGATGCCGCCACGCGCGCGGGGCGGAGGCGCGACATGGTCGCGGAAGAGGCGGTCGAGCTCGGCGTCGAAATCCTGGGCGTAGACCGCCTTCCGGGGGCTGAACTGCAGGGCATTCGATAGCGTGTCGTCGAGCTTGGCGAGGCGCGCGGCGGCCTCGGCCGCCGGGGCGGCGAGCCGGGCCTCGAGCTCCGCAGGCAGGGCGCGGAGCAAGGCTTCATCGGCCTGGGGATGCAGCCGGCGGACGCGGGCGATTTCGGCCGGCTCTTCGATGAGGCGCACGGCCAGCCGCGCGCCTTCCGTGTGTTCCAGCACCACTCCGATGTTCACCCACTCGTCGCGGATGACGTCGGGCGTGTAACGCAAAATGCGGTAACGGAAAACATCTCTCTGGTCTTCTCTCTGTTTTTCTCTCTTTTCTTCAGGCATGGTTCACTTCCAGTTGGGAAAAGGCTGGGCCGATGATTTCCAGGCCTCGACGATCAGTTCGCGCACCCGTTTGCGCCGCCGCAGCAGATTTTCGAGCAACTGCTCGAGGGCGTCCGGATCGAAATTGTACCACTCCGGCGGAATCTCGCTGGCTGCTTCCTCGAGAGCGGCTTCGGTGATCTTCGTTTCGATGCGCGCGAGCCAGGGCTCGAAGGATTCGATCCCGCGCACCGATGCATACACGCCGTGCCGCGCGTACAGCCCGCGCAGCGGCGCGTCCGGGAAATTCCACTCGCCGGCGTTGAAGCAAAAGCCCTGGTCGATCATTTGTAACCGATAGGGCATCTGCGCTCCATGGGACGCCTCGTCCCGCGCGCGAAAGAAGACCGCCTGGCGGCCGTTCGTATTGCAGGTCCATTTGTCGAAGACGAGCATGCCGCAAAAATCCGTGACGTTCGGCGAGGCGCGAAGCTGCTCGTCGGGCAGGAAATCGTAGACCACCGTTTCCGCGGGCGAGCCCGGATACCTCGATCCGAATTGCAGCCCGGGCTTGCACCGCGCGCGCCCGCGCCCCAGCTGAATTTCCAATTCATCGGTATGCTCGATCAGATCCTCGCGCACCTCGACCACCGTGGCGCCTGCCGTGGGCAGCCCCAGGCGGGCGGCTAAGCGGGTTCCGAGCAATTCATTCGCCAGAATGCGGACGCCTTGGGGGTTGTTCTGGAATTTCACCACGTAATACGCTTCGTCCGCGCAGCGCATCAGTTGCGCCTGCGCTCCACCGCGCATCCTCCGGATCTGTTCGACGGCCAGCGGCATCGAACGCGTATGCTAGCTATCCAGAGTGGATTACTGCAAGGGAAACATTCCATAATGGGAAACTAGGCGGGTGCGCCTTCCGGCGCGCACATCAAGGATCGCGCGAAGGAAAAACCCGCGCAAGACTGCCCGCCGGAAGCCCGGCGGGCCGCGGCGCACCGCCGCGATGCGATCCTCGGAGGAAAACCCAGATGGCAAGCGGTCAGCGCTTCTTGCGCTTGCCGCCCTTCTTCTTCCCGCGCCCTTTTTTCGCTTTGGCCTTGGCCTTCTTTTTGGGACGGGCCTTCTTTTTCGGCCGGTTTTTTTTCGCTTTCTTCGACTTTTTTGCCTTTTTCGCTTTGCGTGCAGGCGCGCGCCGGCGAGGGGCGGGGGCTGCCGGGGCTCTGGGTTCCGGCTCCTCCTCGATCACAATCTCCTCCACCTCTTCCACGATCTCCTGTGGCTGTTCCTGTCCCTCCTCTTCGTCTTCGTAGCGCGGCAATTCGTCGTCTTCCTCATCGTGCATCTTGGCGTGAAACATGCATTCCTCCGTGGGGTGTCGGGCTCGCGGTCGGCCTGGAACTCCTCGGCCGCTTATAAACGGAGTGTCGGAGTTTTGTCAAGCCGCAATGAATCGAAAAACCTGCTGCATGCAAGAACCATTTCGTATGGGTGCCGGGGCTGCCGGGACAGGGAGGGCTTCATATCTCGTATCATGCTGATACTAAACTGCTTATTTGTCCTTAAGGGGGGATAACTTGCCCGGTGGTTAGCGCTGCACTGTGAGCAGATCGCCGATTTCAAGCGGCCTGCCGGAAAGGAATGGGTTCGACTCGCGCAGGGCCGCGACCGTGATGCCGTACTGGCGCGCAATCGAATAGAGCGTCTCACCGGGCTGGACGCGGTGCTCGAGGGCGTCCGGTTTTTCGGAGGCGTGCGCGGACACGTTGCGCACGGCCGTGCCGGAAGTCCGTGCCGGTTTGGATGGGGCGGCCGATGTCGCGGCCGTGTCGCCGCTGCCCGCATAGATCCTCAGCCGCATCCCGCGCGCCACGTGATGGCCCCCGATGCGATTCCATCGTTTGAGTTCGGCCACGGTCACGTCGAAGCGGTCCGCAATGCCCTCGAGCGTGTCGTCGCGCTGCACGCGATAGTGCACGAGGTGAATCACGGGCGGCGCCGTGGGCACGTCCAGCACGAAGCCCGCCGGCACGGAGGCGTGCGCCTCCAGATGATTGGCCGCCTCAAGCGCCGGAAGAGTGACGCGATAGCGCTGCGCGATATCCGGAAGCGTCTCTCCCTGCGCCACGGTGTGCAGCCGCCAGGTGGTCCACTTGTCCTCGGGAACCTGCTGGACGTTCTCCTCGAAATTTTTTGCCGTGGCCGCCGGCAGGTTCAGCACGAAGCCGGGTTGGTCCGGAGTTACGCCCCGCAGAAGTTCAGGGTTGAGCAGCCGCAGATCATCGAGGGCTGCGCCCGTGGCGTCCGCCGCGAGGCTCAGGCTGACGGGGTGCTCGAGCCGGACCGTTTCCACCTGCGGCGGCTTATCCGCGTCGAATTGCACGCCGTAGAGCGCCGGGTCCTTGGCCACCAGCGCCAGGGCAATAATGATGGGGACATAATTTTGCGTCTGTTTCGGCAGGGCGTGGAGCCTTTGCAGCTCCCAAAAATCGGCATAGCCGGTGTGCTCGACGGCCCGGGCCACGGTCAGCGGGCCGGAGTTATACGCGGCCATCACCAGATACCAGTCGCCGAACATGGTATAGAGGTCGCGAAGGTGCCGGGCCGCCGCGCGCGTGGCCATTTCCGGATCGCTGCGCTCATCCACCCAATAGTTGCGTTCGAGATCATACTCTTCGCCCCGGTAGGGCATGAACTGCCAGATGCCGCGCGCCCCGGCGCTCGAAACCGAATCGGGCAGAAAGGCGCTTTCCGCCTGCGCGAGATAGATCAAATCCTGCGGGACTCCCTCTTCCTTCAGCACGCGCCGGATCATGTCGCCGTAGCGGCCGGAGCGCTCCAGCCCGTGGCTGACGATCGCGCGGCCGTGCTCGGTCGTGAAAAAGCTCAAATATTGCAGGACGGAGTCATTTACGGCGAGCGGAAGGTCGTGCGGAACGCTGATTAATTCGCTTTCGGCCTTGAGCGCCAGGCGCGGGTCGCCCGTCGGCAACGTTAGGTCCGCGATTTCCTCGATCGGCGCCGGTACGGAGGGCGTTTCCGATTCCTGGTCTCCGCTGCCCTGGTCGGCATCCAGTCCGTACGACGCAACCGCATCGCTAATCTGATCGAGCAGCTTCGAAAGGCGCGGGTCGGAGTCCGCCTGGAAACCGCTGGTGAGGATCAGGTTCACGGCGCCATCGAAATCCGCGCGCGCCTTGTCCGGATTCCCCGCCTGATAATCCTTCTCTCCCGCGTCAAAGCCCGCCTGGACGCGGTCCACCAGGATGTCCATGGCCGGACGGGGGTCGTGCGCAAACGATGCCGGCTGGGCAGGCTGGATCAGGGGCAGAGGCTCGCTCGCCTGTGCGGGCACGGGCTTCGGCGCCGCCGCCGGGGGCTGCACATGGACCTCCTTCTTGGCAGTCTCGTTACAACCGGGCAGGCCGAGCAGACCCGCCGCCAGAAGGACCCAAATTGCCGTTCGCTTCTTCATTATCCCCAAGGCAGCCGAGCGTGATCCTACAGGCCGCCGCTTCCCTACAGACGCAACCAGAATCTTACGAGCGGGTTACGCCTGCCGTCAATGGACGTGCCGTACCGATTGTTGACCGGAACGGTACATTACATCCCGGGCCCTTTCCAGGAAAAGGCTCCCAAGTGTTTCCAGGGGACAGCTGGCAGGAAGTTTAGATGCAATCTGTCGTGTCAGATAGGTCACACCCGGCAGGATCAGCCGCCGGGGGGCGGCGCTTTTCTGCGATCATGGCTGTAGCATGCATCGGAAACCTCCACGACGGCCGAGGTACGAGAAGAATGCCTTCTGGGTGATCCTTGCTCTCGGAGTGGTAATCGTTGCTCTTCTCTACGCCTACGGAGGCAGTTGATAAGGCACGGTCCGCACGCGCCTGGCTAGGTTTTTGGGCGATGGTTTCGGCGCACGGCTTATCTACGCAGTCCCCCCCCTGCACGACAACTCAATAGTCACCGTCTCGAACTCCCTGTTGCACGGCTGCACTGGCGAAAACCGGCTCGTCCGTTCGCGAGCTTGATACGGTTGCGTCCGTGTGATATGCAACGTCCTTACGTCGCGGAGGCGGGACGACACGCATCCACGGGCGGGGCGGAACAGGAGCGGCGGGCATGCAGCTCACGCAAGGAAATATCGTTCGAGATTTGTGGCTTTTTTTCGCGTTCTACTGGCTCGTGACCAGCATGAACGTCAACAAAATGCGAAAGAGGGAACCTTGGGGGCAGCGGCTGAGTTTTCTCCTGATCTTGGCGGTGGGCTCTTTCATCTCAATCCACGTGAGTGAACGCTTCGGAATCCCCAATCGGCAGTTCGTTCCGCCACTGCCGTGGATCAAATGGCTGGGAATTGCGCTCGAGGCCGCAGGAATCGCGTTCGCCATCTGGGCGCGGAATCACATCGGCAAGTACTGGAGCGCCAGTGTCTCGCTGCGCGAGGGACACCAGTTGATTCGCAGCGGTCCCTACGCGCGCATTCGCCACCCCATCTATACGGGCATCCTTTTAGGGATTGCCGGGACGGTCCTGTGGGCCGGGACATATGGCGCGCTCGTGACGTTTGCCTTCACGCTAGCCGCGCTCGGGTATAAGGCCAAAAAAGAGGAGACGCTGCTCGCGGGCGAATTCGGCGCCGCTTTCGACGAGCATCGCCGCCGCACCGGTTTCCTTCTGCCGCGACTTTCCGCTTAGCCTCCGGTCCAGGGCGGCGCGATCCGCTCGGCGGGTTCGATTGCCCATTTTCGTCCCGGAGTGCTACCGTATTTCTCGCGGCAATTCCCGGCAAGTGCGCGCATCGAGGTGAATGGAGATGACCTGGGGAAAAAGGCGGGCGATCGTAATCTGCTTGGTGATTCTCTTTTTCGTGGCTCTCTTTTGGAAATCGTGGAAGCCGGCGCGGATCGAATCGAAGTCCGTCCTGGTGATTGACGCGCAGGGCGAGATCGAGGAGCAGCGGCCCTTCGATCTTATGGGCTCGCTCACGGGCCAGACCACGCCCGTGCTCGAGGACTATCTCGACGCGATTGACTCCGCGCGCACCGACCCGCGCATCACCGGCATCGTGGTAAGAATCGCGCCGCTCGACACCGGCTGGGCCAAGATCGAGGAAATCCGCGAGCACCTCACCGAATTTCAGAAAAGCGGCAAGCCGAGCATCTGCTACCTGGGCTACGACGGAATCACCAATCGCGAATATTATCTCGCCAGCGCCTGCCAGCAGGTTTGGCTGATGCCCACGGCGCCCGTGGACATCACGGGGATGATGGCGGAGGCGCTCTTCTTCCGTGGCACGCTCGATAAACTGAAAATCATTCCGGAGTTCTACCACACGGGGCAGTACAAGACCTACGGCAACACATTCACGGAGAAGAAATTCACTCCCGAGCACCGCGAGGAGGTCGAATCGCTGCTCAATAGCATTTATGACCAATATGTCGGCGACGCCGCCGAGGGCCGCCACATGAGCCGCGCCCAGTTCGAAGCCCTCGTCGAGCGCGGCCCGCTGCTGCCGAGCGACGCCGTCAAGAGCGGGATCGCGGACCGCCTCGGGTATTGGGACCAGGTGCAGGACTATTTCAAGAACCGCGACAGCGTCTGGAATCCCATCCCGCTTCCGCGCTACATGGCGTCCCACGGCGGCGACGGTTTCGGAGGCGAAAAAATTGCCGTGGTTCATGCCACGGGGCTGATCGTCTCCGGCGAATCGCAAAACTCACCCGGAGGCGGATTCGTGATGGGCGGCGATTCGGTGGCTTCCGATATCCGCACCGCGCGGCAAGACCCGGACATCAAGGCCATCATTCTGCGCGTGGATTCAGGCGGCGGTTCGGTGGTGGGAAGCGAGGCCATCCGGCGCGAGGTGATGCTCGCGAAGGGAACGAAGCCGGTGGTCGTCTCCATGTCCGATGTGGCCGCTTCCGGCGGCTACTGGATTTCGGCGCAGGCCAATAAAATTGTCGCCGACCCGAATACGATTACAGGCTCGATCGGCGTGGTGATCGGCAAGATGAATCTATCCGGGCTTTACAATCTTCTGGGCGTCAGCACCGATTCCGTGACCACCAGCGACAACGCCACGCTCTTTTCCGACCAGCAGAATTTCACGCCCGCGCAGCGCGCCTTCATCCAGAATTCCATTCAGGAGATGTATGGAGAATTCACGCGCAACGTGGCCGAGGGACGCGGCATGACGCCCGCGGCCGTAGATGCCATCGGGCAGGGCCGCGTGTGGTCCGGGGCGCAGGCGAAGAAGCTGGGCCTGGTGGACGACCTGGGCGGATTCGACCGCGCCATCGAAGTGGCCAAACAGCTTGCCGGCATTCCGGCGGGCCAGCAGGTGCGCATCGTCCGCTTTCCCGTGGAGAAGAGTCTTTTCGAACAGCTTTTGCAGCGCGATACGGACGGCACGGATGAATCGCACTCGCTCGCCAGCATCGTTCGCCACCTGACCGGGGTGATGGAGCCGGTCGAGGCGCGTATCCCCTTTGAGCTGCATATTCGTTAGAGGGGGGCGCTAGAGTGGCATGGATAGCGTGTTGATGCTGAAAGAGCGGCCTGGTTCCGCTATAATTTCATTCGAGGGCGCGGTACCCAAGTGGTAAGGGAGAGGTCTGCAAAACCTTTATACGTGGGTTCGATTCCCACCCGCGCCTCCAACTTTTCATTCCCCAATTAGGAAACGCATCAGTGCGCGGGCGGCGGGATTTCGCCGTGCAGCTCGACTTTGTGCGTGCTATGGAGCGGGATGCGGGATTCCTCAAAGCCTAATTTGATCCGCCGGCGAAGCTCTCGCGCCACGTCGTCCTTGCGATTGAGGACCGTGCGGACCTGAAGCCGGATAACCGTGCCATCGAGAGAGAGAGATTCCACGCCGAGGACGCGCGGGCCATCCACCAGCGCGGGAGACCAATCGGCATCCTTGCGAAATTCGCCTGAAATTTTCTCGAGCAGGTCGAGCGCGCGCCCGACCATTTCGTCCGCGGGCACGGTCACGTCCACGAAGGCCTGCGACCAATCGCGGCTCAAATTGGCCACCTGGCCGACCAGTGAGTTGGGGATGGTCACCAGCGCGCCACTCGGATTGCGGAGGACGGTTCGCCGGAGGGTGAGGAGTTCGACGCGGCCGGTTTCGCCGTTCAACTGGATGAGGTCGCCGATCACGAACTGATCCTCGAAAGCGATGAAGAAGCCGTTGGTCATGTCCTTGATGATGTTCTGCGCTCCGAAGCCGACGACGGCGCCGGCGATTCCCGCGGCTGCCAGGAGCGAGCCCACGTGAAAACCAAATTCGGGCAGCGCCGCCATCACGGCCACAATGGAGATCGCCGCTACGCCGCCGCTATAGAGCACGCTGGCCATCGTGCGGGTCTGCTGCTCGCGCATTGCGGACGCGCGCGTGTGCGTCTTGGAGATTTCAACCAGGCGGTTCGTGAGGACCTTCAGGACGCGCCCAAGAATCACGGCTCCCGCGAGGATTGCGAAGACTCGCAGGGCGCGCTCGGCAATGTCCGTCCACTGTGCGAAGGAAAGAGTCATAGAATGTGCGGAGCGGGATTATACCATCCGCCGCCCCCTTGCCCCCGGGTAGGTTCGCGCGGGGCAGGCTTCCCGCGGTTTCGCTCTTCTCCGTATCCGAAACGCAACGCTATCGCGAATCGCATTTTTCCCGCCGTCGCCGGTATGCTACGCTATCTGTGGGTGGTACATCTGTACCTCAAAACAAACAGGGGCGCAGGACAGGATATGCTTATATGTGCGTCCGCGCATCTAAACTAGCGGGACGCTGAAACTTATGGCCACGACCACAGTCAACATTATTCCTACTCGCAAGCGCGAAGTGATCGAAAAAGCCGTCATCCGATTCTGCGGCGATTCCGGCGACGGCATGCAGATTACCGGCAGCCAGTTCACCAACACCGTGGCGCTCTACGGCAATGACCTGGCCACGCTGCCCGATTTCCCGGCTGAAATCCGCGCCCCCGCCGGCACGCTTCCCGGCGTCAGCGGGTTCCAGGTCCATTTTTCATCGAGCGACGTCTATACGCCCGGCGACAACGTGGACGCCCTTATCGCCATGAATCCCGCGGCGCTGAAAATGAACGTTGCGGACCTGAAGACCAACGGAATCCTGATCGTGAACCTCGATGATTTCGGCGAGCTGGATCTCCGCAAGGCGCAGATGACCTCGAATCCGCTCGAGGATCATTCGCTCGACGCCTACCGCCTTTTCCCCACCGCGCTCACGCGGCTGACCCGCGCGGCTCTGAAGGATTTGGGGCTCGACGCGAAGACCGTGGATCGCTGCAAGAATTTCTTCGCGCTGGGAATGTGCTACTGGCTCTACAACCGCTCGCTGGAAACAACGGTCCGCTGGATTGAGGAAAAATTCAAGAACAAGCCGCAACTCGTCGAGGCCAATCGCCTGGCGATGCGGGCGGGCTACAGCTATTGCGAGGCCACCGAGGCTTTTCAGGTCAGCTATGAGATTCCGCCGGCAAAGCTGGCGCCGGGCTTGTATCGCAATATCAGCGGAAACACGGCGCTGGCGATGGGCTTTGTGGCCGCCTCGCAAAAGGCGGGGATCCCTCTTTTTCTCGGCTCGTATCCGATTACGCCGGCTTCGGATATTCTTCACGAGCTTTCCAACTACAAGGATTTCGGCGTCATCACATTTCAGGCCGAGGACGAAATCGCCGCCATCACTTCGGCGATCGGCGCGGCCTACGCGGGCGCCATCGGCATCACCTCCACGTCGGGGCCGGGGATGGCCCTGAAAACGGAGGCCCTGGGCTTGGCTGTGGCCGTGGAGCTGCCGCTCGTCATTTGCGATATTCAGCGCGGCGGCCCGTCCACGGGACTTCCGACGAAAACCGAGCAAGCCGACTTGCTGCAGGCTCTTTTCGGCAGAAATTCCGAAGCGCCTATTCCTGTGCTCGCGCCCGCCACCCCCGGCGACTGTTTCTGGATTGCCATCGAAGCCACGCGCATCGCCATCAAATACATGGTGCCCGTGATCATTCTTTCGGACGGGTTTCTGGCCAACGGCGCGGAGCCCTGGCGCATTCCCAGCGTTTCGGACCTGCCGGAAATTCCCGTACGCTTCGAAACGAATCCGGAAAATTTTCAGCCGTACAGCCGCGATCCCGGAACGCTCGCGCGGCCCTGGGCCGTCCCCGGCACGCCGGGACTGGAACACCGCATTGGCGGCCTGGAAAAGCAGGACGTTACCGGCAACGTGAACTACGAGCCGCTGAACCACGAGCGCATGGTCCGGCTGCGCGCCGAGAAAGTCGCGGGAATCGTTCAGGATGTGCCCGACGCCGTTCCGGCGGGCGATTCCATGGGCGATCTGCTGATCGTGGCCTGGGGCTCGACACACGGCCCCATCACTGCGGCGCTGAAATCCCAACGCGCCAAGGGGCATCGCATCGGGCACGTTCACCTCCGCCACTTGAACCCGCTGCCGAAAAACCTGGGCGAGGTCTTAAAACGCTACGACCAAGTTCTTGTTCCGGAAATGAATATGGGACAGCTGGTGATGCTGCTGCGCGCGAAATATCTGGTGGACGCCGTAAGCTACGGCAAAATTCAGGGAAAACCTTTTCAGCAGGCCGAAATCGAACGCAAGATCGAGGAGATGCTCGATTGATGCGCGCGCCGCGGCGCGGCGATTCTTAGGAGAATGGGAATGAGCACGGCCACTTTGCCGGTTTACACGAAGAAAGATTTTCAGACCGACCAGGAAATTCGCTGGTGCCCGGGCTGCGGTGATTACGCCATTCTTTCCGCCGCGCAGTCCGTGTTCGCCGACCTCGGAATTCCGCGCGAAAATTTCGTCATCATTTCCGGGATTGGCTGCTCCAGCCGCTTTCCGTATTACATGAACACGTTCGGATTTCACACCATTCACGGCCGCGCGCCCGCTGTCGCCACGGGTTTGAAAATCGTACGGCCGGACCTGGATGTTTGGGTCGCCACCGGCGACGGCGATTCGCTCTCCATTGGTGGCAATCACACGATCCACATGCTGCGCCGCAACGTCGGCCTGAAAGTGCTGCTTTTCAACAATCGAATTTATGGACTCACGAAGGGCCAGTATTCGCCCACGTCCGAGCTGGGGAAGAAAACAAAATCCACTCCATTCGGCACCGCGGATCGCCCGTTCAATCCGATTTCTCTGGCGATTGGAGCGGAAGCCACTTTTGTCGCGCGGTCGGTGGATGTCTTTCAGCAACACCTTAAAGATACGCTGAAGCGGGCGGCGGCGCACAAGGGGTCGGCGTACGTCGAAATTCTGCAGAACTGCAATATTTTCAACGATCATGCGTGGGAGTCGCTCACCGAAAAGGACGCGCGGAGCGAGCAGGTGGTTCAGCTCGAGCACGGGAAGCCGCTCATTTTCGGGAAGAATCGTGATAAGGGGATTCGACTTAGGGGCCTGGAGCTGGAAGTGGTGCAGCTCGGAAACGGCGTGACGGAAGCGGATTTGTTGGTGCACGATGAGCATCATCCACGGCCGGCGTATGCCTTTATGCTGGCGCACATGGAGCAGAAGCCGGGGTTCCCGACGCCCATCGGGGTGCTGCGCGCGTGGGAGAATGTGCCGCGTTATGAGGACCTTATCGCGGCGCAGATCGCGGAAGTGCAGTCGCGGCGTGGGAAGGGCGATCTGGAAAAACTCCTTCGCGCGGGGGACACTTGGGAAGTGCGAGGGTAGAAATTCTTCGATTTGGACCTCGCGAAATCTGCTGCAAAATCATACAACTCCTTGAAGCAAATACTGGCTTAAAACGCCCTTAAAGTGCGAATTTTGACGCGAATTGAGGGCTTAAATGCCCTTAATTGCGCGCGAGTCTTGCGGGGGCGTGGCAGCGCATTTTCGCGTGGTGGCGCTTCGATTCGAAATTGTTTCACGTGAAACAGTTTTTTCGAGAGCCCGTTTGCTGGGGCGGCGCGGAAGTCGAATCAGTGATCGGGTCGACTACCTTTCGAGGGAACGCACGGTCGAACCCTCCGCACCATTCCCAAACACCGGGGAAGAGTGCGGCGCCCGAAGGAACCAGCCCTTCACTCGAATCGTGCCGAAGGCTGCGCCACCCGTCTGGCACCCAATAACCTAGCGCGAGCCTGTGCCACCTGCGTCCCTGATTTTTCCGTTTACGTCGATTATGAATGCGTGTCCACCGGCCACCACAACCTCCGGTGCTCTGGGCTCGCGCGTCAGCACGAGCAGTACATCGGTATCTTCGGGTGTATCACTGAGAGTGTGGACGTGATACCCGCCAGCGAACGTGCCCTTTGATTTGCCGGGAACTGACTCGAGGAGGGCTTGGTGCAGTTGACGCTTTGCTACAATGGCCGTGCCATCCGACGAAAAAAGATATCGAACATCAGCCCCATAGGGATATACGCCAGGCTTTACCTGCGCCGGATACACATACACGAAAAGTTCGCCGTGTTCGGCCGGAAGCACCGCGACATTGTACGGACAGTTAGCTCCGCGAAAATCCTTCAGAGCCATCCCAATAGCGCGCGCCCCTGCGAGATTGAAACCCAGGTCTTGCCGGGGCGGATCGTACTTCTTGACATCGAAATGTATGGGATCGTCGGTTTGAGTTGCTTCATATGCCACGAGGAATTCGTCATTGGTCGCATTGAGCCGACCGAAGGCCACGGCCCAACCCGCTGTAGTCTCGGTTGCGATGTACCGGCCGACTGTATCCTCTTGCGGGTGGAGGGCCATTACAGCATCGGTCGCGTGCCATGCCGCTTTGTCATAACCTGCGAGCAGGATTCCCCGCTGGGAGATTTCGGCCAGATCGACTGCAGAAGGCTTGGCTGACGTCCCGAAAATCAATGAGGGTAATAAAAGCAGTGCTACAAGGGCACAGGCCCTAGCTGTCATTTGGACTCGCCGTTAGATATTTTGCTGCGGCAGTGTTGAGCGAACATGTAGGTGCCATCTCCTTCATCAGAATCATACTCTATGATACACGATGACCGCGCCTTTGCGCCTTTGGGAATCGGCGCATAGTCATCGGGGAACCGACTGTCTTCTAGAACAAGCGTCCAGCGAGGCATATCAATATCCTTCCCAAGCATCTCGGTATGTATTTGGTCTCCGTCCACCACAGTTGAAAAGTCGAGTTCCTTGAAATGTTTCTTTAGGATTTCCGGGGGGACTTCAAATATGCCATCTTTAAGAGGCATCCGGATGTGGAAATCACCAGAGACGCCGAGAATAATCTGTTTGGGAGGAGGTACAATTTTGCCATTATGCTTTACCGTGAGTTTTACGATCGCTGGTTCGTCCTGAGCCATTAAAGGACAAGAAAGCAACAACAGTACCGGAACCGCCCAGGATTTTACGATTTTCATGTTGGCTCTCCAAATAACTGGGGGTTACTCACACATTTATCTAAAGGGATTGACCCTTTGCTACGGATGGATCGTCTTCCCATTTTGGTCGTATTCATAGACCTTATTATCCCCGGCCCCAACCACAATGTTTGTTTGCCATCGGGTACCCTTTCCGGTACGGTCCTGTTTATCTGGCGACTGCTGAAAGTAGTGCAGATTCAAGTTGTCATCGAAGCCCACGCCACTGGGGTGAACGTGCCACGTGCCCTCAAAGCTCCTCAACGCTCTTGCCAAATCTGGGTTCTCTGCTTGAGCAACGTCAATCCACGCATATGGACTTTTTGTCGGATCGGCATAGGGGCCAGGCTTCGCGGGAATCACTACTATGTTGCCGGAAGCGTCTTTTCCCCATTCGCCGCCTTCTTCGTGAAATCCGCCGTGCGGATCCCCAGCCTCCTCTGAAGGTGAATTGCTGGCCATTACTGATGTCAAAATTGCTTGTATCACGGGGTCGGGTATTTTGTCTTTTTGGAGTTGATGCTCGATTTTCGTCAATCCTACCGTCTCCGAGACATTGTTGGCGTGCTGGTTCTCCGCGGCTTGGAGGTCGTTGGCCCGCCCGACGCTCAACGGGTCGCCGAATTCCGCGCCGCTGATCGCGGAAGTTCCCCAGAACTGGCCACACGCCGGATCCAATGTACAGTCTAGCAAGGTATCGAACACGCTAGGCCCCCCAGGACAGCCGCTGGCAACCTGCTTCTGGGGAGCACTCGTGAAGCATTGGCCGGCGAGGGCGCCCATGTGTCCGGTGGGGTCCACGTCGTTGATGGGATTGTCCTGGACGTATGCGTAGAGGTTGAGCGATTGCGGATCGTTCAACTGCCAGCCGACGAAGGGATCGTCCGCGGACATGAATCTCCCGATGCTTGAGCCGTAGTAGCGAGCCACGAAATTATCGAGGCCGGATTCGGGATCGCGCTCCTTGCCGGTGAATTTGTAGTTCTGCTGGCAGGAGTTGGTGTAGGCGCGCTCGCCGCCGAAGGGGTAGAAATCGGCGTCATAACACATGGTGGCCGTGGTTTGCCCCGCCGGGATTTCGGCCATGACGCGCGAGGAATCGAGATGGTCGGCGAGGTAGTAGAAGACATTGCCAGAGGCGTCGCGCCGGGCGATGCGCGCGCCGCCGAAGAAGATATATTCGCTCGAGAGGTTGCCGCTCAAGTCTGTCTCATCCAGGATTTCGCCACCGGAAGTGTACCAATAGAGTTCGCCACCCGCCACAGATGCGTCTATGGGACGGCCCGCCCGTGAAGCGGTATGCGCATTTCTGGCAGCGCCGGTTCTATGACTTCAATGTGTGGAGCCCCCGAAAGAAAAACGAGAAGCTGAATTACATGCACTTCAATCCCGTGAAGCGCGGATTGGTGAAGCATCCGAAGGAGTGGTTGTGGAGCAGCTATCGCTTCTACTGGCACGGAGAAAAAAGCCTCTGCACGCCGAATCCGGGATGGAAGGATCGGGAGGGGAGGGACGCGATGAAGCTCAAAAAACCGCACCCTTTGCAGAAAGGAAAAACGCAAAGGGATGCGGCATCCGCCTTCGCGATGAAACCGCTTCGGCGCGACAGGCCCACCTAGGGGTGAGGTGCGGTGTGTTCGTTCCCGCCCCCTACGGGCTAGAAAAAACAGCGCGCGCCACCCGCCCGTAAATCGGGCTTAGGTGTGCGCGGAACCGCGCGCGGCTCGGAAAGCCAACTTGCGAGAAGAAGCCCCGCGCTCAGACACCGAGCGCGGGGCCCCCGAAAGGACTCAGCCTAGATAACTGCCCGCCTATTTCGCTCCCAAATCGGACATGAAGCGGCGGTTGAAGGCGAGGCTTCCCGCAGCGGGGTAGCTATTGCAGGTTGCGGAAGCCGCACCAGCGGCGCACGGGGTGTCGCGGTCGAACGACCAGAAATGAACGCCGACCACGCCGTTTGATTTCACCCAGCTGGATAGCGTATCCACGTCGCTGAGCGTGAAAATCTCGCCGCCGGAATCGTTCTGGCCGATCATAACGGTGAGCTCGATATTGCCGTAGGGGATGCCGAACTGCGAATGAAGAGCCATGGCGGCCGTAATCGCAGACTGCCCCATTTCGCATGCTCCATTCACCACGACGCAATTGGTGGAAGTGGTCGAGCCATAATCCATGGCCATGAGATTGACCGTATAGTGGCCGCCCAAGCCGAGCCGCTTGATCTCGTTGACGACGAGCGTGCCCTCGCTGCCGAGGTCGGGATTGGACGTGCCGCCCAGCGTGGCAATGGTGAAGCTGAAGCGCATATTGGGGAATTGGCTTTCGGCGGCTTTCACGTCGTTGATGAAGGCATCCACGACCGCCTGACTTTGGCCCGACTCAATATCGAAATCCACGCCGAGCATATTGGACGAGTTATACCTCTGGATGAAGGAAATGAACGCGGAGGTGCTGGAGCACGTAAATGTGCCGCCTGCCCCGCCGGAGCTTACGATATAAAACTTGCCGGCGCTCACATAACTTTGGATGTTCGTTTCCTCCATAGCGGGCGTGATACCAGCCCACGTCTCCGAACCGCAAGCCCCGCTGGCGAAGGCCCAGTCGAGGGTCTGGTTCGGCATCACACTCGTCACTGGTTGCACAGTGCCGGTAACGTCGGTTTCCTGCCCCCCCGTATTAAAATTCGCGTGGATGCTTACATCTTTATAGGGGCTGAAAATGAATGAGGATGGCGGCGGTGAAGTTGAGCTCGTCATGGCGCTCGTCTCATTGGAGGCCGGCGAGCCGCCGTCCGTGTCGTTCGCTTCCACGACGTAGTAATACGTGGTGGACGCCGCTAGCCCGGTATCCGAGAACGTGGTGCCGGACGTGGAACCAAGCAAGGTGCTCGACGAGGGAGTGAATGTGCTCGAGGTGCTCCCGAAGACGCTGTAGGAGCTGATGGTGCAGTTCGCCGGAGGCGTGACCGCCGACCAGCTCAGATTGATCTGGCTCGACGATGCCGCGGTGGCCGTCAGCCCGGTGGGGGCTGCCGGCGCGGCGCCGCACGACGTGGGACTGGACGAGTTGATTTCGATGCCGCTGACCAGGGCCTTGTCGACGACCGTGGTAAACACGATCACGTACTGGCCGCTGGAATTCGGCGACTCCACGACCTCCCGGATGTAGGCGATGTTCTCGCCGCCCGCCGCCGCGAAGATGTCGAAGTTCGTCAGGAACTGCGTGCCGTTGATGGAGACGTTGAAGACGCGCGAGCCCGCCGTGGTGTGGAACGTTTCGGCAAAGTGCAGCCGAATGTTCTGGAACGAGCCCGGCGTGAAGCCCCCGACCGTGTAGGTGAACGAGGTGCCCGCACCGGCCGTGGCCGTCACGCGCGCCGACTGGTACACCGCTTGCGGCGCCGGGAAGCTCACCTTGCTCGTGTCGATGGTATTGGCGTGATTGATCGTCGCACCGCCCGTGAAGTCCTCGTCCGCCACGAAGGGCGCCACTGCCGGTCCGCCCGAGTTGATCGCCAAGTTGGGCGTACACGCTGAAGTTGTGGCGGTGGCCGTGTTGGACCCATTCGACGATCCTGCCGCGTCTGACGCGAACACTTGGTATGTTTCGGTCGTATTGCAGGAGAGACCGGTGTCCTTGAATGTCGTGCCGCTCAGGGCCGTTACCGCATCGGCGTTGTTGCGGGTGATTGCGTAGTGGACTGTGCAACCCGACGGAGCCGTGCTGGCGGTCCAGGAGAGATCAATCTCGTCGTTGGAAATCGTCGTCGCGGTCAATCCGGTGGGGTCTGAGGGTGCGACGCTGCAAGCGGCGCTGGTCGAATCGATTTCGATCCCGCTGATGAGGGCCTTGTCGGTGACCGTGGTGAACACGAGCACGTACTGGCCGCTGGAATTCGCCGCCTCGGTGAACTCCTGGATGTTGGCGATGTTCTGGCCGCCAGCCGTCGCGAAGATGTCGAAGTTCGTCAGCACCTGCGTGCCATTGATGGAGACGTTGAAGACACGCGAGCCTGCCGTGGTGTGGAACGTTTCGGCAAAGTGCAGCCGCACCGTTTGCATCGAGCCGGCCGTGAAGCCGCCGATCGTGTAGCTAAACGTGGTGCCCGCACCGACTGTGGCCGTCACGCGCGCCGTCTGATACACCGCCGCCGGCGCCGGGTTGGTCACGTTGCTCGTGTTGATGGTGTTGGCGTGGTTAATCGTCGCGCCGCCCGTGAAATCCTCGTCGGCCACGAACGGACTGACCCCCGGGCCGCCCGCATTGATGGCGATGATCTGGGATTGCGCCGCCGCTGGTCGTGCTGTTGCGAAGAGACCAAGCGGAGCCAGACATAAAACGACCGCGACAAATTGCCTCATGCGGGAGAGTTTCATATGAATCCTTTCTAGGAGACGTCGGCCCAACCTTTGCTGAGTGGCTGGATACTAAACCCGACATTCAGCCTTGTCCAGCATTTTTATTGTGTTTTACCGGGCTCCGGCACTTAGACCTTCAGCGAATGCGAGCACTCGGGCCGCCAGAATAATCACAAGGCGGCCCGGCAGGCTACACAGCCTTTTCATTGAGCACTCTCCTTTCGCCCGCACCCAACCCGCACCCGAGGCGACGAAGAGCGTGGGGGGATTGTAGGGAAAAATGCGAAGGAAGCAAGCTGTACGGTCGTCCTAGCTCTGAGTAAGCCTTTCGTATTAGGTACAGCGTCCCAGAGGCCCTGGTGAGGAAACCTCGCTCAGGGAAATCGATTACACACAGGAAAAGGCCCCACGCTTACAAACCGAGCGTAGAGCACCCGGAAAATCAAATGCGCCCGAAAAACCCAAAAGAAGAGGAGATTATTTTCCGGGCTGGACAACGAGGTTGTTGGTGACGGAGAAGGCTCCGGGGACGGTGTTGGCGGCGATGCCGGCGGCGTCCTTGTCGCCCTGGCCATCCACGACGCCTTCCAGAGTGAGCTGGCCGTTCCTCACGATAATGTGAATGGAGAGCACGGATTCCTGGGCATAGCGTTCAAGGTTCGGCATGGAATAGATGGCGCGGAACGCGGCGTGGCGGATTTGGTCGTCGGAGGCTGAAAGCGGCAGAATCTCGATTTGGTTGTCAACGCTTTCGACGCCTTCGATCTTCTTGACGGCGGCCTCGGCGTCGGCTTTGAGCGTGGTGTGTATGACCGCGCCTTTCAGGGTGACGTGGTATCCATTGACGCTGTACTGGAGGATGTCGAAGACCGAGTAGAACTGGAGCAGAGCCAGGACGTGGCCAACCTCGCGGGTGAGATTTTGCTGCGCGCGGGTGTTGGGCCGAGATGGAGTCTGCTGTTGTAATGGCTGGAACGGTTGGAGGGAGGCGACAGCGGGAGTCGAGAAGGCCAGAAAAATTCCGCCGAGCAGTGCGGCGCTTGTGAAGCGTGCGGCCCTCTTCTTGTATTCGAATGCGCGCATGGGATTGGGAACCTCCTTTCGGTATCAAAACAGGTAGATGGGTAGATGGTAGGAGGGAATTCAAGAAAGAGGGAATATCGTCGAATCGTTAGATTTGGAGGGGATAAAACTGTAGATGGATTCTATTAGTGCGAAGAGGTGAAAGAGGCGGCGGGGGTGAGGCGGGAATAATTTCCGAGCGACGTGGGCATGATGGCTCCCAAGGCCGCGGGCGACTGCTGCGAGGAAGAAGAGTTCTGCGAAAGGTACCGCGAGGGGCGCGCGGAATCTTCGTCGGCGAAATAATTGCGCTGGTAGAGACCGCGATAGATGCGGCCGGCAATTTCCGAGGCGTGCGGGCCGCTAATCCAGTGGCTGCCGCCGTGCAGCAGAACCACAATCACAATTTTGGGATGGGCTTGGTCAGCGTAAGAGGCGAACCAGCCGAGGCGGCCGCCCATTTGTTCGTCATTGCAGGTGCCGGTCTTGCCGAGGTTCTGTTCGCCATCGGGATCGTAACTGCGGCGCGCGGAGCCGTAGAGAACGGCAGCGAGCATGCCTTCGCGGAGGTCCGGAAGGACCGGGGCGATATCGAACTGCTGGCGCACGCGCGGCTCGAAATTTTCACGCTCAAGGGTGGTGCGGGGATATTGCAAATAATATTGCGTGCCGCCGTTGGCAAGCATCCCGACAAGCGAGGCGAGCTGAAAGGGCGTGATGCGAACGCCCGAGCCGAAGCTGGACATGCGCGCCGTGCCTCCAAAGAGGGGAGGACGGACCGGGAGCGCACCGGGCTGCTCTTCGGGAATGGCGTAGCCCACGCGCTGGCCAAGCCCCAGGAGGCGGTCATATTTGATTACGCGCTCGAAGCCAAGCTGGGTGCCGACGGTCTGAAAGAATATATTGTTGGAGTGAGCCATGGCCTCGGTGAGGTCCATGTAGCGGCGGGAAGCCACTCGAATCATGGTGTCGCGGGTGATGACGCCCTCTTCCAAGCCAGCGATGGCGATGAAGGGCTTGATGGTGGAGCAGGGCTCAAAGCCGGAGGAAAAGGCCATTTTCTGATTGACGATGGCGAGAATGCGGCCGGTGGTAGGGTCCATGGCGACGACGGAGCCATTTTCGTGGCCGAGCGCATCCAGGGCGACCCCACGCACGACGGGATCGTCGTATGTGGTGACGTCGTCCTTCGATGGGTCCACCGGAGGCGCGTAGTGGTGATGGGTGCGGGTACGTGCGCGACCGGCAGGCGTCCCCCCGAAGGCCGGTGCAAAAGCCCCGGTGAGAAAAATGCAAAAAACCGATACCGCTTTTTGAAGGACTGGGCTGTGACGCATAAATTGTTAGCCTGTGGCGACTCCCAAGTGAACCAGTTTAAAGTCTAAGCAACGCTACATCCGAGCGCAACCAAAAAGAGCTAACCCATTATCCAGCTCGACATGGGGCAGCGCAACTGGCCTGACGGACAGGCTGAGGAGTGCCATATTGCCGGATGTGAACTTTAGAGACAGCGAAATGCGGAAAGGTTGCATGGTGTTACAGCAAATGCAAAGGCAGGTCCCTTCCTGCGTCCCCCGCCCGTCAGAAAACGTGCGGAAAGCAAAGGCGGGGGACTCCGCTCGGGATGACGACTCCGGAGTTACGCTAAGCGCTAGCGGGCGGAGCGGCCTTGCGCGGCGGCCACGGCCTTAGGCCCGAGCTTTTCGGCGTCGGGCGCGGGCTTTTCCGCGACGAGCGGCGCGAGGCCGAGGGCCTTGCGCAAGTCGTGGTCAATTTTGGCGCGAATTTCGGGATTCTCGCGGAGGAAGATGCGGGCGTTGTCGCGGCCCTGGCCGAGGCGCTCGCCCTTGTAGGAAATCCAGGTGCCGGATTTTTCGAGCAGGCCCTTCGCGACGCCGACGTCGAGGAGATCGCCTTCGCGGGAGACGCCTTCGCCGTAGATGATGTCGAATTCGGCTTCGCGGAAGGGCGCGGCAACCTTGTTCTTCACGATCTTGGCGCGGGTGCGCGAGCCGACCACGCGGTCGCCTTCCTTGATGGACTGGATGCGGCGAATGTCCACGCGGATGGAGGAGTAGAATTTCAGCGCGCGGCCGCCGGTGGTGGTTTCGGGATTGCCGAACATCACGCCGATTTTTTCGCGGATCTGATTGATGAAGATGAGGCACGTTTTCGATTTGGAGACGATGGCGGTGAGTTTGCGCAGCGCCTGCGACATCAGCCGCGCCTGCAAGCCCATTTGCGCATCGCCCATGTCGCCTTCGAGCTCGGCGCGCGGGACGAGCGCGGCGACGGAGTCCACGACGATGATGTCCACGGCGTTCGAGCGAATCAGCGCTTCGGCGATTTCGAGGGCCTGTTCGCCATTGTCCGGCTGCGAGACGAGGAGGTTGTCCACGTCCACGCCGAGCTTGCGCGCGTAGGCGGGATCGAGGGCGTGCTCGGCGTCAATGAACGCGGCTTGGCCGCCGAGCTTCTGCGCTTCGGCGATCACGTGGAGGGTGAGCGTGGTCTTGCCGCCCGATTCCGGACCGTACACTTCGATCACGCGGCCGCGCGGAAATCCGCCGACGCCCAGCGCGGCGTCAATGGAGATGGAGCCGGTGGGAATCACGCTGACGGGAACGAGCACGTCGCGATTGCCCAGGCGCATGATGGAGCCTTTGCCGTACGTCTTTTCAATTTGCGAAATGGCTAAATCCAGATTTTTTGTTTTTTCGTCGCTCATGGAGCACCTCGAGAGGGAGTTCATTTAGTTCCGCCTTTGTCCGCCGCGGCGGATCTTCGACGCGCCAGGGCGGGCAACGACGGACAAGCCCGCTACTGCGGGCGGCCCGATTCTACCAGAGTGCGGCTGGGGCGGCCCGATTGTTTGCGGGGTGGAATATTAGCATGGGGCGAACAAAAAGCAAAGATATATATTGGTCCAAGACTCACTCAGTAGGCACCGCCATACTGAGCTGCATCTTCCTTGCGCCATTTGCAAGATGTTGCGAGTCGCGCTCAAATATTGTCTAGCTTCCTACTGGCTCGGTCGACGTTGTCTTCGGCAGATCCTGAGACCGCTTGGAATAGTTCCTCGGCAGCGTCATTAACCGGATCAGTCGTGACGATGAGGCTCGGAAGATTGAGAGCAGCGATATTGCGTTGGACTCTCATTATTTCCGCACCTTGGTCTCTGACAGTGAACATGACCCAGCTCGACCCGAGCGAGCCGAACGGTGTACTCAGGACAAAGTCGAACTGCAAGCCATTTGGCGTGGCTGCCGAGATTGCGTTCAGAATTCTCTGCCACCTGACCTTGCCTTGTTTCGTCCTCTCCAGAATCTTCCTTATCAAAGCAACGTCGCGGGAGCTTCCACCTGGATTAATAGTTCCGAAGAAAGCGCTCATTGATTGCCACCAGTGTTCTGCGTTTTTCCTCTAAAGTGCGCCCAAAAACTTCTTTTCTGGGCCGTATCCGAATATCTCAATTTGCCAGAGATTCCCGCAAGCAGCGTGTAGGCGGTCGCACACTGTTGTCGCATCCCAACGACCTGCTCGGGCGAAGGGTTGTCGCCACATGCGTATAGGTTTCCTTGAAGGCTCGTCAATTCGGCTCCCACTGCGTCGGCCTTCTGCTGCTCTAGGCCTACGAGCAGTTCGGACCAGGAACCCGACGCTTCTGCTAGGGCCAGTCTAAGGCGGTCGACATGCTCCCGACCTCGCTCCCACCTCTGCTCGGCCAGCGCAGCCTCGATTTCGAATCCCCCTCCGGCCAAATTGTGAAAGGATTCAGCAGCCACGCGGCGTAGCAATTGTAGTCGAGTCTCCCCGGCGGTTTTCTTGCTCCGCCAAACTCGGCGGTACCCGTCGACGGCGAGGATGAGAGAAACGATAGCCACGAGGTCCTGCCAGGTCAGAGTGATGGACCAGCTCGAAATGGGTGCCGTCAACTTTACTCCTCAAGCCGAGGAAAGCTTCGATTAGCTTAGGCCATTGCGGAGACATTTATCCCTCAGCTATCCTTCGATTGCAAGTTGATGTCTCCCCCCCAACGGGAAAATATACCAGTGCGCGGGCGGGTCGGCACACCCGTGCCAGGGAATCATAATTCCTCACTCGGAGTCTGCTTCGCCTTTTATTCGCTATGAGAAAATCTGCTAAGATGGGGGCACGCAAGAGGCAATGAATCCCACGGCACATTTCGAGGATGGTCCCGGACTGAACGCGGAGCAGCGCGCGGCCGTCGAGCACGGCGAGGGTCCGCTGCTCGTGGTGGCGGGCGCGGGGACGGGGAAGACGCGCGTGATCACCGAGCGCATCCGGCGGCTGCTCGAGCGCGACCCCTCGCTGCAGGGCGAAAATATTCTGGGGCTCACGTTCACGGACAAGGCCGCGGGCGAAATGAAGCACCGCGTGGTGCGGGCGGTGGGCGAGCGGGCCGAGGGGGTGTGGCTCAGCACGTTCCACAAATTTTGCCTCGAAAAAATCCTGCAGAGGGTGAATCCCGATATCCAGCCGCTCGATGAACTCGACCACCGAATCCTGCTGCGGCGGAACATCGCGGAGCTGGGGCTCGTGCACTTCCGCCGACTCGCGGAACCCGCGGAATTCCTGAAAGACTTCGTCGCATTTTTTTCGCGCTGCCAGGATGAGCTGGTGACGCCGGAGGATTTCGAGAAATTTGTCGCGGAGCTGCGGCGGAAATACGAGGAGCACAAGGATTCGTTCGCAGCGGACGCGCGCGTGGAAGCGGAAGAGCACGTCGAGCGACAGGAGGAGCTGGCGCGGGCCTATCACGTGAGCGAGCGTCTTTTGCGCGAGCGCAAGCTGCACACCTTCGGGGCGCAGCTTTTGCAGGCCGTGGAGATGCTGCGCGCGGACGCGGCGCTGCTCAAAGGGATGCGCGAACAGTATCGCTACATCCTGGTGGACGAATTTCAGGACACGAACATCGCGCAACTGGAACTGCTGACGCTGCTGGCGGGCGAGCGGCGGAATATTTTGGCGGTGGGCGACGACGACCAGGCGATTTACAGGTTTCGCGGGGCGTCGTTCGGGAGCTTCACGATTTTCCTGGAGCGGTTTTGCGGGCCAGCGGAAGCGCTCGGCGGCGCGGGCAAAAAGAAATTTCTTGTATCGCTCAAGCAGAATTACCGCTCGACGCACCGCATCCTGCGCGTGGCGGGGGAAGTGATCGCGCACAACGAGCGGTCACCGCTGCTGCCCGCGAAGAAATTGACCACCGAAAATCCGGAGGGCGAAAAAATCCGCGTGGTGGAATTCGGCGGGACGGCGGAGGAGGCCGAGTGGGTGGCCTCGGAAATCGAACGGCTGCGCGAAGCGGGCGCGGCGTGGCGGAGCATGGCCGTGCTCTACCGCAAGCACACGCACCGCGAACAGGTGGCGGAGGCGCTGGCGCGCAGGCGCATTCCCTACGTGATACGCAAGCTCTCGATTCTCTCGAACACACTGGTGCGCGACCTGCTCGCCTACCTGCGCGTAGTCGGCGCGTGGAGGAATGACGTGGCCTGCGCGCGCGTGCTGGCGGTTCCCTATTGGCGTCTCGAGCCGCGCGACTTGGCGCGCCTCGCGGAGCGCGCGGAACGAAACCAGCGGCGGCCGCTGTGGGACGAGGTGGAAGCGGCGGAAAACGATCCCGCCATCGGGAGCGGAAAGGCGCGGCTCGCTGAACTTGTCGCCTTTGTGAAGGGGCTGCGCGAGAGCGCGCGAAAAAAACCGGCGAGCGAGCTGCTGAACGAGCTGATCGCGGGGCTGGGCGTGGCACCGCTCGAATCGGATGCGGACCGAAAATATCTCGAGCGATTCGTGGAGTTCGTGAAGGAGTGGGAGAGGAAGTCCGAGGGGAAACGCCTGGCGGATTTTCTGGAATATCTCGGCTACTTCGACGAGCTTGGAGGCAACATCACGCTGGACGAGGAGATTTCCGGCGACGCGGTGGAGCTGATGACCGTGCACTCGGCGAAGGGCCTGGAATTTCCGCACGTGTTCATACTGCGGCTCACCAAGCGCGAGTTCCCTTCCGGCCTGCGCAAGCAGGTGTTCGAATTCCCCGAGGAGTTGATGAAGGAGGAAAAGCCCAAGAGTGATTTCTGGAAACAGGAGGAGCGGCGGCTTTTCTATGTGGCGCTGACGCGCGCCAAGCGGCGGCTCACGCTTTCGACGATTGTGAACCGCTGGAACAAGCAGTCGCCATTCCTCGACGATATTCTGATGAACGCGAAAATCCAGAAGCTGGATACGGAGATGAGCTCGCCGCAGGTGGAGGCGGCGGCGCCCAAGGAGGCGGCCGGTCCGGCGGCGGATCCGAAAAAAGCGCGGCTGGGGCGGCTGTTCGGCTGGGCGCCGGAAAATGCGCGGGCCTATTCGAACGTGGCGCTGTGGGCGCGGGCGTACCATCCGCCGCGGCCGGAGCCGCTGCAATTGAGCGCGTCGGCCATCGGGGAATACGAAAGCTGCCCGATGAAGTACATGTTCGAACACATGTGGAAGGTCCGGGGCGGGCCGCACGCGCAATTCACCTTCGGCAACGTGATGCACGCGACGATCCGGGAACTCGTGCGGGAGACGCGCAAGGGGAGCAAAGTGCCGCTCGAGGAACTATTTTCGATTTACGACCGCGAATGGCGCAGCGCGGGATATCCGGACGATTACCAGGAATCGGAATACCGCAAGGCTGGACGCGAACAATTGGAAGCGTTCCACAAGAGCCATACGGTCGCGCCGGCTCACGTGCTGCATCAGGAAAAGACCTTCGAGCTGCCGATGGAAAACGACGTGGTGGTCACCGGCCGAATGGACCAGGTGAACCGCATCGAAAAAGACGAAATCGAGATCGTGGATTACAAGACCGGCAAGCCTCGCGACGAAAAGAATGCGGCCGAGAGTTTGCAACTGAGCGTCTATGCGCTGGCCGCACGGGAGGTGCTGGGGACGCCCGCGAGCCGCATGGTCTTCCACTATCTCACGTCGAACGAGCGCGTGGAGACGACGCGGGACGCCAAGGCGCTTACGGCCACCAAGGAAAGAATCGCGGAAGTGGCGGACCTGATACGCGCCGGGGAGTTTCCGGCGAAGAAGGGCTACGGCTGCGGCTTTTGCGATTACAAACCGCTGTGCCCCGCGCACGAGCATCTGCTTAGCATCCGGCCGGTGCGAGAAAAATCGGAGTGAAAAAGCGAGGCGATAAAACGAAGCGGCTCTGCTAACGTCCTTGCCGTTCGCGAACGCGAAGAGGGATTCATCGCTCAAACACCGAGCGATGGAAAACCGTGCTTCGACTGCGCGTCCCGCCCGGAAATCGGTAAGGCACGATTTCCGGGAAAGAAAAAACATCCGGGACGCTCCGCTCAGAATGACAAGTTTGCGCGCAGAGAGCGGAAACGAAGTCAGGAGGACAGGACTTCGACGCCGCGGTGCTCGTTTCCGGTTTGCCGCACAGGCTCACCCGAGAGGCTGCGTTCGTCGCGCTTGGCTTGCACGAGCATCCATTCGACTTCTTTAGGACGGCAGGGAGCTGCAATCACGTCGAACGCGCCGAAGTTCATGGCCTCCAGGTATTCGTCCCAGTCTGCCAGACGCGAGGTAACAATCACGCGGACTTTGGGTTCGAGCGAGCGGGATTGAGCCAGAAGATCGCGATAGTCTCCGTCGGACAGCCACCGGTCGCAGAAGATCAGCCCCACGGCTTCTCGCGCAAGAATCTCGTGTGTCTCGCCGATGGTCGAGGCGCAGATGGGATCGACGCCGTGCCGGGCCAGGATGGAGGCCAGGACGCCGCGATCTCCCACATTGGAGGATGCAATGAGCACTTGCCATGGAGTCGTCATGAAGTGCCTCCGCACTCTTTGTTAGTGTCCGTTGCCTAGTGGCAACGGCGGGGTCTGCCGGCGGAGCTACGACGGCTTGCATCGCAGCTTTCTGGCGCGCATCCCCTGCCCACTCTAAGACGCTAAAAAAGACCGAGTAGATGCACATTATTTGCATTTCAGAGGGGCGCCGGTTTCTTGCGAGCGAAGACCGGAAGCTCCCGCGCCGGGAGCATGCAATGGCAAGAGGCGCGCCGCCGCGGAAGTCTTTTTGAGTGCTGGGTTTAGTGGCCGATGGAGAAGGCGCTCTGGTAGTAGCCGTTGCGGGCGCGGACGTCCAAATCCGGGCGGCGAATGCGCACCTCGATGGGGTGAAAATCGTGGGTGCGATCGGCCATACTCGGAGAGAATGTGAGCGTGTACTCGTTGCGCGCCTGCTCGGTGACGTCCGAATAGAGGCGCTCGAGATCGTCCGGCTTGGCGGCAAAGAAGGTGTCGCCGCCGGTATCGAGCGCGTACTTATCCGCCTGGAGGGCTCCATGCTCGAGCAGGCTCTTGCCGATCGGAAGCTGGTGGCTCACGGAAATGGAATAAACGGAAACATCCGCGAGCAGGAGAGAGTGGAGCGTTTCATCGAAGGTGTGCTGGTCCCGCCCGGAATCGGAGCCGTCCGAAATCAGGAAAACGATTTTGCGGCGTCCGCGTCCACGAGTCTTGAGTAGATCTCCCGCGGCGTACACAGCGTCGCTCAGGGCGGTATCCACCCGTGGGCGGCCCGAGCCATGGATCGGCATGCCCAGCGCGTTGGGATCGGTCCGGCCGGGGATCGGGGGCCCGTAGGCGGCGGGATCGGCGGAATCGGGGGCCACGCGGGTGGAATGCGAGCCGAGTTCGAGCCGCTTGAGCTGGGTGAAGAGAAGGTCATTGTTGGTGGAAAAATCGGAGACAGTGTGGGGAAACTCGCTGTAGGTCATCACGGCAACTTCGTCATCCGGGCCAAAGCCGGCGGAGATGGAAACGAGGCTTTTTTGCAGCTGCCCGGCAGCCTTGTCCGAGAGATCATTGTCAATCACCACCACGGCCGAGAGCGGAAAGGGATCGGAGGTAAACAGAAGGATTTGCTGTTCGATGCCATCGGCGAAAACGCGGAAGTCCTCCTTCTCAAGGCCGCCCACCATGTGGCCATCCTTATCCTTTACCGTCACTGGCACAAGGACGAGACGGGTCTGGGAAACGATGCGCGAGCGGGTGTCGGCTTGCGGCACAGCCTGCTGCGGTGCGGGAGATTGAGCGGCAGGCGGAGTCGGCGCGGCCGAGGGAGCTTGCGATTGCGCGCGCGCCAGCAGCCCCAACCCGGCGGCCAAGCCCAGGAGTAAGGCCATCGAAGCAATTGCCAGGGTTGTTCGCGTTGCGATTCGTGGCATAGTCAGAGACATGATTTGCGTGAGAGGCGCGTGCGGCCATTTGCTTCAGGCCGATTGCGCAGACTCTCCGATTCTTTCCTCGCCCGGCAACCGCGGGCGAACATCCGAAGGGGCAAGCTCGGCATCGTACCAGCCGGAACAGTGTCCCGGGAGAATTATACAATGCGACCGACCAGGCTTGCGGCAGTCATTATCATATTGATTTGCGCGGCGTACGCAGGCACGGGCGGGACCGCCCCGCTCGTGGCGGGCGCCGCGCGGCAAACGATGCAAGGGCCTGGGCCGTCGCGGCCGGCGGGCGAGGCTGGTCAGACCAGTCAACAGGATACCCAGCAGCCCACCGGGCAAGCGCAAATCCCCGAAACGCCGCAGACGCTGAAGGTGCAGACCTCGCTGGTGAACGTATTCGCCACGGTGCGCGACAAGCACAACACCATTATCTCCGGCCTGAAGAAAGAAGACTTCAAGATCTATGAGGACGGCCAGGAGCAAAAAGTTGCCTTCTTCGGAAAGGAAACGGATTTGCCCATCACGCTGGGCATGATGATGGACACCAGCGGGAGCATGGACCGGTTGCTCGGCGCGGAACAAGACGCGGCGGTGCGATTTTTGAAGCAAGTGATGCGGCCGAAAGATGAAGGCATGGTCATCAGTTTCGACCTCGACGTGGACCTTCTTGCGGACTTCACTGAGGATACGTCCGTGCTGGAGCGGGCGATTCGCCGCACGGTGATCAATACGGCGGGCGGACTGGGGCCGGTGACTCCCGGCACGGTTCCCAACAACAACGTGGGCGGCACGCTGCTCTACGACGCCATTTATCTGGCGTGCCACGATCAACTGGCGACGGAAGCGGGGCGCAAGGCCGTGATCATCATGACGGACGCGGAGGATGAAGGCAGCCACTTGAGCCTGAAGGACGGCATCGAAGCCGCGCAGCGCGCCGATGCCGTGATCCACGTCCTGCTGATGGCCGACACGGGCTTTTTCAGCGGCGTAGGAATGGGTTACGACGGCGGGAGCGTGGCCCAGAAGATGACCGAGGAAACAGGCGGGCGCGTGATTGACGTCCACAACGAGAAGACGCTCGAGAAGGCCTTCGATCAAATTTCAGAGGAGCTGCGATCGCAGTACGTCCTCGGCTACTACCCCACGAACACCAAGCGCGACGGCTCGTTCCGGAAGATCAAGGTGGAAGTCACACAGCCGGATACGAAGGTGCTCGCGCGCAAAGGCTATTACGCGCCGGGGGGCTAGGCGGCGGACGTACTTCCCTCCGGCGTTCCGGAAATACCTCGACGAACCCACGAAAATCGAAGGGCGCTACTTGGGGCCGGAGGGCGCGGGTGTGGCGTAATAGCCCTTGCGCGTGCGGACGATCAGGCCTTTGCGGTCGGTGCGGACTTCGATCGCGCGATACTCGCTCTTCAGGGGCGGGATCGCCGGGGCATAGGCGATAAAATATTGGCGGCGCAGTTCGTCGCCGATATCCATGAAGGACTGCGCCAGATCGTCAACCTTATAGGGGTAGAAGACGCGGCCGCCGGTTTGGAGCGAGAACTGCTGGAGGACTTTGTCGCCGTCCGTCAGATGATATTTTTTGGGCGCGTTTTCGTTGTCAATAGCCAACCATTCGGTGCTGGTGCTGACGGCGTAAATGGCGGCTTCAGAGCGGATGGCGGATTCGATGGAATCGCTCAAGACGTGATCGCTCAGGTTGTCGTCGCCGTCGCTGATGACCACGATCACGCGGCGCACCTGCGGGTCGGGCCCCTTGGGGAGCGGCGGATCGGATAATTTCGCGGCCGCAAGAACAATGGCGTCATCGAGCGCGGTGCCGCCGCCGGCGTGCTGATTGCGAACGGCGGCAGTGAGCAGAGAGAGATCCGCGGTGTAATCCTGCACGATTTCGGGCTCGTTATCGAAGGTCATGACGAAGGCCATGTCCCGGTCCTGCCGAATCACGCGATCGAGGAAATCCGTGGCAGCCTCCTGCTCGAATTTCAGGCGCGGGCGGATGCTGTTGGACGTGTCGAGGAGCAGGCCAATGCGCAGCGGCAGGTTCGTCTCGGCGCCGAAGAAGCGGATCTCCTGCGGCACGCCATTTTCGAGCACGGTGAAATCGGAGCGGGCGAGATCGGTGATGAAATTGTGGTCGCGATCCGTGACGGTGACCACCAGATGCACGAGCCGCGTGCTGACGGAAATGGCGGGCGTCTGCGGCGCGGGCGGCGCGGGCTGGGGCTGCTGCGGCTGCGCGCCGGTTGACAGGATGGCGAGCAGCATGGCCGGGGCCAGAAGGGCGCGCACGCGTTTCACGGGAGCGATTATAGGAACCCCCGCAAGGCAGCGTCAATCGAATGGGAATCGGTGTTCGTCGCGCGGCCGACGAGCCGCAGATAATCGGCCAGCTCCACGGGGAGCGGCGCGCGAATCTCGACGCGCTTGCCGGTGCGCGGATGAACGAAGGCCAGCCGCGCGGCATGGAGAAAATTCCTGCCGAGCGGCGCGAGCGGCTTCCCTTCTCCCGCGTGCTCCTGCCGCGGCGCGCCATAGAGCGTGTCGCCCGCCACGGGACAGCCGAGCGCCGAAAAGTGCACGCGAATCTGGTGCGTCCTTCCGGTGTGCAGGTCCGCTTCGACCAGCGTAAATCCGCCCAGATGCAAAAGCGCGCGCCAGGACGTGCGGGCATCGCGGCCTTCGCGGCGGCGCGCGGTCATGCGCGAGCGGCGGCGCAGATCGCGCGAGACGGGCAGGTCGATCGAGCCTCGCTCGCCCTTGGGGCGTCCGTGCAGAAGCGCGAGATAGGTTTTCTCCACCGCGCGGGTGCGAAACGCCTCGGCCAGCGCGCGGTGCGCCGCGTCCGTGCGCGCCACCACGAGCGCGCCGGAAGTTCCCTTATCGAGGCGATGGACAATCCCGGGACGCATGGGGGCGCCGATGGAAGAGAGTCCCTCGATCCCGCCGAAATGGTGGAGAAGCGCGGCAACCAGCGTGCCGGAGTCCGCTCCCGCGCCCGGATGGACGATCATGCCGGCGGGCTTGTTGACCACGGCGATGTCGTCGTCTTCATAAAGGACCTCGAGCGGAATCGCTTCGGCTTCGACGCCCGCGGGTGTCGGGGGAGGAATTTCCACGGCGACCGTCTCGCCCGGCGCGACGCGATATGAAGGTTTGCGCGCGGCGCCATTCACGAGCACGCGGCCTGCGTCCATCAGCGCATGGATGCGCGTGCGGCTCATCTCCGGAAGCTGCGCGGCCAGGTAGACGTCCAGGCGCTGCCCCGCGCTTTTGCCGGGGATGGTGAAATCAATTCGAGATGGCGTGGTATTCACAGTGAGAATCCCCGGGCTGCGTCCGCTGGGCCCGGGAATGGAAAATGTTTCAGGAGCGCTCCGCGGCGGCGCGGGCGGGCGCGGCGGGCGGCGTAATCGGCGCGGCGCCGCGAAGTCCGCGCCACCAGAGAAATGCGCCGGTGAGAATCAAGCCCACGCTCACGATCTGCATCAGCGAAACCGCGCCGTGGAACATCAGCGTCCGGTCGGGATCGCCGCGGAAAAATTCGATTGTGCCGCGCTCAAGGCCGTAGAGCATCAGATAGGCGCCCGTGAGTTGTCCCGTGAAGCGCTGGCGCCTGCCGAGCAATATCAGCAGAAGAAAATTCAGAAACTCGGCGGCGGACTCATAGAGCTGCGTGGGATGGAGCGGCGTGCCCAGCGGAGTGCCGGAAATGCGCGCGGCCGCTTCGTTCGTGAAGGTGACGCCCCACGGAAGCGTCGTGGGCTTGCCGTAGCAGCAGCCGGCCGCGAAACATCCCAGGCGCCCGATGGCATGGCCCAGCGGGAATGCCGCGGCGTATACGTCCATCAGCCGCAGCACGGGCATCTTCTGAAAATAGGCGTAGAGAAGGATGGCCAGAATCGCGCCGAGAAGTCCGCCGTAAAACGTGCCGCCAGACTCGAGCGTGGCGCTCGAGAAAATATCGCGCGGATTGCTGGAAAAATAGCTCCACTCGCTGGCGATGAGCCAAATCTTGGCCATCAGCAGGGCGCTGAGAATCCCGTAGATGCCCACGTTCCAGACCTTCTCGGGATCGAGTCCGGTGCGCGGAGCCTGCTGCCGTGCGTACCACAGGGTGAGCACCACGCCCGTGGCCACGAGCACGCCGTAGGTGTAAATGGTCACCGGGCCGAAATGAAAAAGGATCGGATGCATCTTCAGGCACTCTCTCCCATGGGATGCCGCGCGTCGCGCAGCAGTTGCAGGATGACCAGGCCGGCGCCGACGACAATGGCCGAATCGGCGAAGTTAAAAGTGTACCAGTGGTGGCTGCCGACGTGAAAATCTATGAAGTCGGTGACGCTCTGCCGGAGCGCGCGGTCGAGCACGTTGCCCGCCGCGCCGCCCAGAATCAGCGCCAGGCCGCACTCGCCCAGCCAGCCCCCGGCGCGGCCCGTGACCAGAAGCCACGCGAGCAGAGCGATCACGGACACGGAAAAAAGAATCAGCAGTTGGGCGAGGCCGGGCGTTCGCGAGTCCGCGAGCATGCCGAACGCCACGCCGGGATTGCTGGTGTGCGCCAGATTCAGGACGCCGGGAATCAGAACGCGCGACGATCCGATAGGAGTGAGATTCTCGACGGCATACTTGGTGGCCTGGTCCACGGCGATCACCGCCGCAGCTAGAAGAGCGAGGGCAGGCCAGTTCGAACGCGGCGCGGGAGCCGTCATCGCGCGGCGCTCCCGGCGCGACTGCCGCCATCGCGTTCGATTTCCGCGAGCGCGGCGAGGCAGCGCTCGCAGAGCGAGGGATAGTCCGCGCTTTCGCCCACGTGCGTCGAATAATTCCAGCAGCGCTCGCATTTCGCGCCACGCGCGCGTTCCGCGCGGACCTCCAATTCACCCGGCTTGGCGCCATCGGGGGCAATCTTTTCGACTTCGACCTGCGAAACGATGAAGAGCGCGGGAAGATCCTTGGCATATTTCTCGAGCAAGTTTCCGAGCTCGCCCGATGCGCTCAAAGTAACGCGAGCCTCGAGATTCGCCGAAATGGTCTTGGCGGCGCGCAGCGGCTCGAGCGCCTTCAGAACTTCCTCACGGACGCCGAGCAGGCGGTCCCAATTCTTCGCGCGGGGGTCATCAATTGTGCGTTCCAACTCTGCCGCGGCCGGAAAGGAAGCCATGTGGACGCTCTCGGGGTCATGCGGAGCGCGCGGCAAAAATTTCCAGGCTTCCTCGGAGGTGAAAACGAGAATGGGCGCGATCATGCGGTCGAGCGCGCCGACGATGCGGTAGACAGCGGTTTGCGCCGAACGGCGGCCGATATTTTTCGGCGCGAAAGTGTACAGGCGATCTTTCAGCACATCGAAATAAAATGCGCTCAAGTCCACGGTGCAGAAATCGCTGATGGCATGGTAGGCGCGATGAAATTCGAAATTCTCGTACCACGCGGCGCACTGGCGGACGAGCGCGCCCGTGCGGCGCAGCATCCAGGCGTCCATTTCCCATAGCTCGGCATCGGGAACCGCGTCGCGGGCGGGATCGAAATCGAAAAGATTCGAGAGCGCGAAGCGGAAGGTATTGCGGATTTTGCGATAGGCCTCGGCGAGCTGGACCATCATCGCGTCGGACATGCGCATGTCGGCGGTGTAGTCCTGCGACGCGACCCAGACGCGCAGCAAATCCGCGCCCCACTTCTCGCAAATTTCCTTGGGGTACATGGCGTTGCCGAGCGATTTCGACATCGGCGCGCCTTTTTCATCGAGCGTCCAGCCGTGCGTGACCACCTGCTCGTAGGGCGCGCGGCCGCGCGTGCCCACGCCGATAAGCAGCGAGCTCTGAAACCAGCCGCGGAATTGGTCGGGGCCTTCGAGGTAAACATCCGCGGGCCATTTGAGGCCGTTGTCCGTGGTTAGCACGGCGAGGTGCGTCGAGCCGGAATCGAACCACACGTCGAGAATGTCGCTCTCCTTCCTCCATTTCGACGCGCCGCATGAACATTTCGTTCCCGGCGGAAGAAGCCCTTCGGCGGAGTGCGTGTACCACGCGTCGGCGCCTTCGCGCTCGAAAAACGGCAGCACGTGGCGCAAGGCTTTGAAATCGCGGAGCACGCCGCCGCACCCGTCGCAATAGAAGACGACGATGGGAACGCCCCAGAAGCGCTGGCGCGAGATACACCAGTCGGGCCGCTCCGCGACCATTTCGTGCATGCGGTCGTGGCCCCATGCCGGCAGCCACTTCACCTGCTCAACCGCCGCGAGCGCATTCTCGCGAAGTTTGTTGTTGTCGAGGCCGATGAACCACTGCTCCGTGGCGCGGAAGATCACCGGATTGTGGCAGCGCCAGCAGTGCGGATAGCTGTGCGCGATTTTCGCCGCGCCGACGAGCATGCCGCGTGTCTTCAGCAGCTCGATGATGATGGGATTGGCTTCGAAGACGGCTTTGCCTTTGTATTCCGGCAAGCCTTCCGTGAAGCGGCCTGCATCGTCAATGGGCGCGTAGGCCTCCAGGCCGTACCTCTGGCCGGTGCGGAAGTCGTCCGCGCCGTGGCCCGGCGCCGTGTGAACCACGCCGCTCCCCTGATCGAGCGTGACGTAATCGGCGAGCACGCCGGGCACGCGCCTATCGAGAAATGGATGCTGGAACTGAACGCCCTCGAGTTCCCTTCCCTTCCACGAGCCGTGCGTGCCGCTGACTTCGAGCTTCAGTTCCGACGTAAGGGCTGTGAGTCGTTCCTTCGCCAGCAGCAGTTTTCCCGCCGAGGTTTCCGCGATCGTGTATTCGAAATCGGGATGAAACGCGAGGGCGCGGTTCGCTGGCAGCGTCCACGGAGTGGTGGTCCAGATGAGCGCGCTCACGCCGCCCGCGAGCATCTTCGATTTTTCGTCGGCGACAACTGGAAACCTCACCCAAATCGAGGGGCTTGTATGGTCCTCGTATTCGACTTCGGCTTCGGCAAGAGCTGTGTGATCGCAGATGCACCAGTACACGGGCTTCAGACCGCGATAGACGTAGCCCTTTTCGAAGAAATCGAGGAAAGCTCCGGCGATCGAAGCCTCCATTGAAGGGTCCATGGTGAGGTAGGGCTTGTCCCACCGGCCGAAGACGCCCAGGCGCTTGAACTCGCGCTTGTGCGCTTCCACGTAGCGAGCGGCGAATTCACGGCACATGCGGCGAAATTCCTCGGGCGCTACCTTGCTGGTCTTCCCGCCCAGCTCCTTTTCCACCTGCGTTTCGATGGGCAGGCCGTGGCAGTCCCAGCCGGGGACGTAGGGCGAGCGGAAACCGGCCATGGTCTTCGACTTCACGATCATGTCCTTCAGGATTTTATTGAGTCCCGTGCCGAGATGGATTTCACCCGTGGGATAGGGCGGCCCGTCGTGGAGGACGAACATCGGCGCATCTGCCCGCGATTCGAGGATGCGGTCGTAGAGGCGCATGGCCTCCCACGCAGCCAGTTGCTCCGGCTCGCGCTCGGGCAAACGCGCCTTCATGGGAAAATCGGTTTTGGGAAGGTTCAGCGTGCTTTTTAGGTCGAAGGGTTTGGCCATCACAAGGGGTTCAAAAAGCCCTTTCTACAGGCGCGAGCCATGGAAACGCGAAAATTCGGGAACGAGCCGTATGTTACAATGTTTTCTGCAGCATGTCAGCCTGCGCGGTTCGGTGCGGACATCCTTTCTTTTGATGGCGCGTCTAACCTTTGGGGCGTCTAACCTTTAGGTAGGTGCAGGCGCGGCAGGGGAGCCCGTAAATCGTATGCCGGATTTTAGCTCCATACTGGACGAGGCAGGGCGCTCGACGACGGAGCCTACGCTCCGCCTGGGGCGTTTGCGCTCGCCCACGCACGATTCCCATCTGAAGGGCTTCCTTTCGAATCTAAGGGATTTCCTCTTCGAGCGCCCCGTGAAGATCAGGGGCGGCCAGCCGGATAGCTTCGCCATGCCTCAATTTGGGGCTTCGCTGGGCGATAATTTCCGGGAATTTTTCCGTCCCTCGGCGCGGGGCGCCGTGAATTCCACCCTGCTCATAAACTGGAGCACGGAAGGCGGGCTGTGGCGAAATCTGAGGGATACGTTTTTTCCGCGCAAGCTGCCGCCGCTCAAGGTGTCGAGCCAGCCGATTCCCGTGCCGGAAATCTGGACGAAGGATACGCAGTTTACGCGCGTGCAGGCGCTTTCGATCGCCATCCACGTAGTGGTGCTGGTACTGATCATCGTGCCGTTCCTGCCCGGGCTGCTCTCGCCGGGAACGACAAAGGCCAATAGCAGCGTGAATATCACGGTTCTTTCGCCCTATCTGGCGAAGATCCCGGCCGGCGCCAAGAAGGCCCAGGGCGGCGGAGGTGGTGAGCACAATCCGCTGCCGGCGAGCCGTGGCCGCGCGCCAAAATTCGATTGGACGCAATTTGCCAAGCCTGAAGTGAAGACGCCGGTGAATCCAAAATATCCCATGACGCCCACGCTTCTGGGCAATCCCGCCGTGGTCCCGCCCAATCCCAATCTGCCCAACTGGGGCGACCCGCTCGGCAAGACAATGAACGATTCCAATGGACAGGGGCGCGGCACGGGCATCGGCAATGGAACCGGCGGTGGCCTCGGCAATGGCGAAGGCGGAGGGACCGGCGGGGGCGTCTTCAACGCGGGGACCGGCGGATACGGCATTCCCTCGTGCATCTATTGTCCGGAAGCGCAGTTCTCGGACGAGGCTGTTAAGGCCAAATACCAGGGCGTGGTTGAGCTCGTGGCGGTGATCACGGCGGATGGCCGCGCGATAGACATTCAGGTAGTGAAGCCTATTGGGTTGGGCCTGGATGAAAAAGCTGTTGAGGCGGTTCGTACCTGGCGTTTCACGCCGGCCCGAGGCCCCGACGGCAAGCCCGCAGCCGTGCGGGAGCTGATCGAGGTTACTTTCAAGCTCTACTGAGCTTTTGCATTTCTCTTTCGGCGCGCTCCGCCTCCACGATTTTCCTTACACATCAAAGTGAAGCGGCAGGCTGCTCGCGTGACCTTGGGGCGCCCAGGTTATAGCGGAGTGTGGGCATGCGCGGCGGCATCGAGTTCTTTCTGTTTTTCCGCCGAACAAAATATTAAGTCTGTCGAGCGCGCGGGGCCCAGGGCCGCGCCCGTGTCCACTTTCTCCGTAGCTGTAATCACCACGCCGTCCGGCATGTTCCAGAGGGCATACCCCGTATCCAGCACGGCGCGGTAGCCGCTTCGCACAACGATGCTTCTGACCGTTCCATATTTTGCCGGTGGCCCATACGTAGCCTTGGTGTCAGCGAGAACTTGCGAGTAGTTCTTGGCGTGAGTCGTCACGAGCACGAGCTTTCCGCCTTCGAATAGATAGTGATAGGGAGCGTAGGAGGTGTTGCTGTCGCGTGGGGCAATGTCTTCCGCGACTTCCTTCCCCTTCTGCACCTCCGCCGCACTCTTGCACATTCTCTTTTGGGGCTTTGTCAGGTCGTTCGCGCCGCTGCACATGGCCAGGTCGAAGCCCGATTGCGCCGCGAACTCCGGGAACGTCTCGCCGATGTAATATCCCTGAATATTCGTCCGCGAGGTTTGTCCTAGCGCCGCCATCGCCAGCGCCACGAGAATCGAAATCGCCGCCCCCACCTTTTTCATCTTTTAATTTCGAGGAGCATCCGCGAGGTTCTGGGGCGCGGCGCGGCAATGGCAAAGATACCAGAGCATGTCAAAGAAAGGCTTCGCGCTGGGGTCCACCGGCAGGTCGCCAAAATATTGCGGTTTGCTGCCCGTGAGGTCCACGACTGCCGTCTGCCCGCCGGGATTTTCGAAACTGAACTGCAAATTCGGGTTTTCGCCGCCGGCATCGCGGGGAATCAGTTTTCCCTCGTCACAATGAAACATGGAGCCGAATGCATCGTGGAAGTAAGCGCGCGCGCTTTGCGCCACGCCCACGTCTCCGTAGTACGAAAGATTGTGGCCATCCCAGTCGAGCGTCCCGGTTGCGCCGGCGCTGGAATGAAAGGTAAGCGAGTAAATCCGCGGCCCCACAAGAGTTTCCGGCGCTTTCGCACCGGGGCTTTCCAATGCCCCCTGCAAATTTTCGGGCGGCATCGCGGCCCGGGTGAGATCCTCCGCGCGCATGGGAATATCAAGAGCGCCGGTTGATCCGGTGCGTGTGTCCACCACGGCGACGCGTAACCAGCCTGTATCGGCCATCGGCGGGACATTCACGTACTCTTCAAATCCGTGCGCTTGCCAGATTTGATAGGCCGCATCGGAAACGGTCTGCGGCTTCATCATTAGGAACTGAATCGAGTCGCCCTTCGCTCCATACTCGCAGAGCGCCGACTGTGCGCTCGGCTCGCTCGACTCTCCGGGCGGCGCCAGGCTCAGCGCGCCCATGGGAGCGGATAGCATGTAGGTAAGTCCGCCGTTCGGCCCCCGCGGGACAACCCGCGCCGCCAGGGGAATTGTCGTGGAGGGCAGCAAATCGCGGCACGCCTGCTTTAAGAGCTGTTCAGCCGGTTTCTGCGCCGCGGGCGCTTCGGCGTCCTGGGCGAAGTAGCTGCGCCGGTAGCTCAGCTTGACGCCGGACCGCGTGGTCTTCATGGAAATATTGAGAAAGCCTCCGTCCCAGTCGGCATTCTGCGGCTCGTAGACCAGCTCGTAGTAGGAAGAACTGTCCTTCAGCGCCCCCTCGATACATGCGGAGAGATCGCTTGTGTTATTGCACGTCTTACCGCCTGTATCCCCGGCAAGCTCCTCCATGGTGGCCTCGGACGCTAGGCGCGCGTTTCTTTCGCTGGCGACAGATCCACGAAGGGTGCCCTGTAGGATGGCAGCACTGGAGCCGCCGGTGCCGGAAATTGGGAGAGACTGTTTGTCGGTTTCCGCCACGCGCGCATCCATGGGGTAGACGGCTACCTGCGCGTCGGTGAGCGCGCCCGCCGCATCCTGCACTCTCTCTGCAGAAGCGCGGGCTTCACCGAACGCATCCTTCTCAACAGTCGGCTTCGCCTCCAAGGAAATGGGAAATGACGCGGAAACCCAGATGAGGTTTTTTCGGCCCGGGTAGCCGCTGAGGTAGCGCGCGATGTTGGTCAGGACACTGACAGTGGTTTCCACGCGGAAATTCAACGTGTCCATCGTGTGGCTTCCCTTTTCGAAGTCCTCGATTTGCCGGGAGACGTAATCTTCTTTGTCGCCATTCTCGCCCATCGCCACAAGCGACAAACTGTAGGAACCATTCTCTGATGCGGTATTGACCGACGCGGAGGGGCTCTTCGCCCGATCCACGGCGGCGCGCAATACGGCGGGATCGCTCGAAAAGGCTTGCACCACCCCCAGCGACTGCCCCAGCAACAGCACGACCACGGGCGTATCGAGCGGAAGGGTCTTCAGCAAGCGGATCATGTTATGCCGCGCGTCCGCCTGGGTCGGGCCCTCCGAATTGAGAGAGTCCATCAGAACAACGGTGGGCGCCGCCGTCAGCCCCGCGAACGAAGCCTGATTGCTGTAGAAGCCATTGGGTTGACGCTGCTCGGCACTCGCGGGTTTCGCGGCTGGGGCGCTCGGCTGGTTATCGACAAACGCGAAGCGGACGATCTTCTGTCTCCCTCGCTTCTCCCCGCCGGAAATCTCGAAATCTTCCGGTTTGAGGCCGCGCACCGCGTCTCCGCGCGAATTCTCGGCGACCACGTCCACCTTGACCAGCCGCGCCTTCCCCTTCGCTGCATTATCGGACTGCTGTGCTTGCGATGGCGGACCCGCTTGGGAAGCCGCCGAGGGATTGGGAGAAGGTGGTTGCGCCGCCGCTATCGTTATCATCACCGCAGCCAAGAGGATTGGAGAACCAGCGAAAAATATCCTTGGGCGCATGGTACCTCCTTCATGTTCCGAGGGAAGATATTCTAATGACCAAGTACCATATTCCGTCTGAATCGCGCAAGAGAGGGCCGCGGATCCGTGCCCCACAAGAACTACGGCCGCCGGCGCGCGCGTTCCATGCGACATTAACCACTTGGCCCCATGTGCGCCGGAGGCCGCGGCATTCTGCTACCATCAGCGGGATGAAACGCCCCTTCGGTTTCCTTTTCGCTCTCCTCGCCGCGGTGATTGCGGCTGTGGTCGTTGCGGCCGCGCTTCCCGCTGCCGCGCAAAATGGCTCCATCGAATTCGCCGCTCGGGCCACGCCCTCCAGCGGCGTCGAAGAGCCGGTGCGAGGCTTCCCCTTCTATCTTCTGAGCAGGAGCTTCGAGGACATACAGCAGCAAGCGGACACCACGTTTCCCAAGCCCGATATGAATGCGTTCATTGACACGCTGGACGTTTCCAAGGAACTGAAAGCCTGGATGAAAAAGAAACAGTGCGTTTCCTTCAAGGGCGAGGAGTTCATTCACAAGCTGCACCCGCCAGACGTGATGGAGGTCCCGGAATTCTACCAGGCCTACATGGATCGGAATGCGGGAGACCAGTCCGTCAATTTCCCAAAGCCGAAGTACAAGGCTTCGGATAAAACGAAGAACCCGGCGAAATACGAAAAGCTCTCGGCGGAGTACAAGGAAACGGTCCGCCACTTCATGGAATCGAATCCCGATACGATTGACGGAATTGATCTGGGTCTTGCGTCCGTTGACCCGAGCGAGAAATGGCAGGCGCTCGAATTGAAACGGAAGCCTCAGATCGAGCGGCTGACGCTCGAGATGGCGCAATCGAAATACCGGGTCGCTCGCACGGAAACGGACCTGCAGGGGGAGGGCTTTCTCACCGGCATCCCCGCTGGAAACTACTGGCTGAGCACGCTCGATGTGGCTGCCACCGTCGGCGATGTGCGGCTGCGATGGAATGTGCCGGTGACGGTGCATCCGGGCGAGGCAGCGCACATCGCGCTTGAAAACGTCAATGCCATCGCGCCTGCGCCAGCCCCTGCTTCCCCATCGCACTGACGAATTTTTCGTGTGAGGCTCTCCGCGTGGCCGATTCCGCCTCCATGGCTTTGCTCATCCGCAGCCTGCATGACGCGGACCCTTCCCGGCGCCAGCGTGCGGCGCGGGAAATCTTCGAGCACGGCCGCGAACTGGCGCGGCCGGTAATCGAGCAGTGGCTCGAAGATCCGGAAATATTTCCAGCTGCAGGCGTCGGCCCCGCCGATGCAAAATCATGGCCGCATGGAATCGCTGTGGGGCTTGCCGTGGAGCAGGAAACCTTCGAGCGCATCCGAACGGCCAACGGCTCTCCGCGCCTTGCGCACGTGCCGCCGGAACATGACGCAATCGAATTCGAGCTCGATTTCCCGGAGGGTGCCCGGCTGGGCATACTCGCGGCGCGCCAGCCGGATGGAAACGGGGCGCTCGCGCGCTTTCTGCGGAAATTCGGCGAGGGCATCCAACAGATTGAAATCCGCTTGCGCGACGTGGATCGAGCGACGAACGCTCTCCGCGCAAGATTCGGCCTCGAGTCTGTTTATCCCGCGGCGCGCGCCGGGGCCGATGGAACGCGCGTAAATTTCATTCTTGCGCCGGCGGAGGGAAGGAAAGTCCTCATCGAGCTTGTCGAGCCGCCCCGCGAAAGCGCGCCGCCGAAGCAGGCGTAAACGCGGCCACGAGATTATTTCCCTTCCCCGCTCTGTTCGATCAGCTTGGCGACAAGCGCCGTCCATCCGGTCTGGTGGCTGGCGCCGAGTCCCGCGCCGTTCTCGCCGTTGAAATATTCATAGAAGAGGATCAGGTCGCGCCAGAAGGGATCGTCCTGAAACAGGGCGACATTGCCGTGGACGGGCCGACGACCGTCGCGGCGGAGGAAAATGCGCGCCAGGCGGCACGAAATATCGCTCGCGGCGTCCCACAGATTGAGCTGCTTGCCCGAGCGCGCCGGAAATTCCACCTTGAAATCGTCGCCGTAATAGTAATGAACCCGCTGCATGGATTCGATCAGCAGAAAGTTCGGCGGAAACCAGACGGGGCCGCGCCAGTTGGAATTGCCGCCGAAAAGGTCGCTGGTGGATTCGGCGGGCTCGTAGTCCACGGCGCTCGACATACCGTCGAGCGTGAGCATAAACGGATGCGCGGCATGAAATTTGGAAAGGGCGCGGACGCCGCAGGGGGAGAGGAACTCATCTTCATCGGCGACGTAACGGTAGATGCGCTCGAGCTTTTGACGGTTGGCGAGCGTGAGGAGCAATCGCGCGCCGTGCTCCGTGTGGCGGCTCATGTCTACGTGCTCGGCCACGTCCGAGTGGTGATCGAGGAACCAGTGCATGCGCTTCGTGAAATGTTTCATCGGCGCGATGTCTTCCGGTTCGAACGTCTGCACGGCGAAGAGCGGGACAAGCCCCACCATGGAGCGCACTTTCATGGCGATGTGCTCGCTATCGCCGATGTTCATGACGTCGTAATAGAAGCCGTCCTGCTCGTTCCATAGCCCGATTCCCGAGCCGCCGATATTGTTCATGGCTTGCGCGATATAGACAAAATGCTCGAAGAACTTGCTGGCCACGTCTTCGTAGGCCGGATTCTCGCGGGCCAGCTCGAGGGCGATGGCCAGCATGTCCAGGCAGAACATGGCCATCCAGCTCGTGGCGTCGGATTGCTCGATGTAATTTCCGGGACCCAGGGGCTTGGAGCGGTCGAAAATGCCGATGTTGTCGAGGCCCAGAAAACCTCCCTGAAACACGTTCATGCCCTCGGGATCCTTGCGATTCACCCACCAGGTGAAGTTGATCAGCAGCTTGTGAAAGACGCGCTCGAGGAAATTGCGGTCCGGCTTGCCCTGAATTCGGCCCGCGATTTTATAAACGCGCAACGCCGCCCAGGCATGCACCGGTGGATTCACGTCGGAAAAATTATATTCATAGGCGGGGAGCTTGCCGCTGGGGTGCATGTACCATTCGCGGAGGAAAAGAATGAGCTGGTCTTTGGCGAACTTGGGATCAATCAGGGACATGGTTACGCAATGAAAGGCCAGGTCCCATGCGGCGTACCACGGGTATTCCCACTTGTCGGGCATGGAAATGATGTCCGCATTGTGGAGATTGAACCAATCGTGGTTGCGGCCTTTCAGGCGGCTTGGATCGGGCTTGGGCTGCGTGGGATCGCCGCGCAGCCAGCGGCCCACGTCGTAGTGATAGCTCTGCTTGTCCCATAGGAGTCCGGCAAACGCCTGGCGCTGCACCAGCCGCGCGTCGTCGCTCAAGCCGGGTTCCGCGCGCTTGGCGTAGAACTCATCGGCTTCTTTCAGCCGCAGGTCAAATATTTTGCCGAACGCCGGACCGAACAATTCCCGCGCCGCATTGCGATTCGCGGCGGGGTTGCTGTCCATCAGGCGCAGACAGATCGTCCAGCTTGCACCGGGCGCAATCGGCGCGGCGAAATGCGCGGCGGCCTTCGTTCCCTTCAATGCCGGATTCACGGCGGCGCTCTCTCCGTGGACGATGTACCGGTCGAAAGCGTCCTTCACATAGGGAGTGCGGCTCTTCTGCGCGAAGAGGCGCTCCATGTTCGTCTCGTTCTCGGTGAAGAGCAGCTCGGGCGCACCTTCCAGAAGCAACCAACGCTTGCCGTAGTGATATTCCGTCAATTCCACGAGCGCCGTTCCCGGCGGGCCTTCGATGCGCGCCACTTGCGGCGGATCGTAGTTCTCGCCCCAGGCCCAGCGGTTGCGGAACCACAGCGACGGCAGCAGGTGCAGGCGCGCGGGATCGGGGCCGCGGTTCCACGCCGTGATGCGGATGAGAATGTCTTCCACCGAGGCCTTGGCGTATTCCACGAAAATGTCGAAGTAGCGGTTTTCGGCGAAGACGCCCGTGTCCACAAGCTCGTATTCCGGCTGCAGGCGCGTGCGCTTGCCATTTTCGGCCACGAGATGATCGTAGGGGAAAGCCGCCTGCGGATACTTGTAGAGATATTTCAGGTAGCTGCTGGTGGGTGTGGCGTCGAGGTAGTAGTAGCACTCCTTGACGTCTTCGCCGTGATTCCCTTCCTGGTTGGTGAGGCCGAAGAGGCGCTCCTTCAGGATAGGGTCCTTCTCATTCCAGAGCGCGAGGGCGAAACAGATGTGCTGATGTCGGTCGCAGAATCCGGCGATGCCGTCTTCGCCCCAGCGATAGGCGCGCGAGCGCGCGTGGTCGTGGGGAAAATAGTTCCAGGAGTCGCCATCGGGGCTGTAGTCCTCGCGGACCGTGCCCCATTGACGTTCGGAAAGATAGGGTCCCCAGCGCTGCCAATAGGCCTGGCGCTTCGCGTTGGCTTCGAGCCTTTTTTCTTCCTCGGTCATCTGGGATTATCCTGGTGTGTCCGCAGCCGCGAAGCACTGTAGCGTCCCCGGCGCCTCATTGGCAAGAATGTAGCTCAAAGGATGGGGGTCTTTTCTGATTTTTTGCCTTTACAGATGCGCCGGAAAATTCATATCCTGAAGTCCCATGTGGTACGTCAACAAAATCTTCAAACAGTCGCAGGTGGACGCGCTTTCGGCGAAGGGCTTTCGCGTGCGCAGTTCGGGCGGCGTGGCGCGCATCGAAGCGCACGGCTGCGGCGCCGAACTCCGCAAGACGCCCCAGGGAAACTACCAGATGACGGTGATGCCCTCCATTATGGTCGAGGGACAGTTCGCCCACCTGTGGGATGCCGGCTACCAAAAATTTCTGCTGAATCATGAGGGAAAGAAATTCCCGGTGCGCGTAAACCAGCTCGCCGATTTGCGCCGCTTCAATGAAGAGTTGCGCACAACCCTCGGTGTGCCGGTCTTCTATAATGAAGCCCTCGGCTCTGTCTGCGACTACAGCGTCTACGACCGCATGGAGGGCCGCCCCGGCGATGTGCCGGACGAAAGCGTCGGCGCCCTCGACGACCCCAAGCATTAGCCACCCACAGCTTTTTCTTCGTCTTCGCCCGGCCCTACAGCGCGACTTCCCCTATTCTTTTTTTAAAGCCAAAATATCACCCGCTCCGCATCCATTCCGCCCTGGAAAAGCTCCCTCGACGAGTCTTATAGTTGAAGACAAATTCGCCGGCTAGGCGCCTTCGGAGCGCGAACCACCGCTTCAAGGCTTCAGCGTGTGATAGCGCTGGAAGGGGCCCATCGCGGGGTAAAACGCCGCCGCGCGATACAGTTCGGCGATCTGCCGGACGTGCCCGAGATCATGAGAGGCCCAGGCATTGAGAATATTGCCGATGGTTACTTTTCCCTGTTCGCTGTGCCGGCCCGTGCGCGAAATCATGGCTGGAGGGACGTAGCGCAGCCACGAAAGATTGCGGTCGCGCTCGTGGCAGAAGCTTCGCAGGCGTTCGCGCGGCTTTCCGCCCGAGTATTTCCCCGCGGCATAGGCGGCGCTCTGATCGTAATTTTCGAGAGCCGGGTTCTCGCTATCCAGCATCATCTGGATGCGCTTGCGGAAGACGACCTGCTCCACATCCGCAAGATGCGCCAACACTTCGCTGATGGACCAGCGGTCGGCGGCGGGTTTCCACTGCATCTGCTCATCGTTTGCCGCGGAGAGCATTTTCTCGATGAGGATGGGCGTCTGCTCAAGTAATGGCAGTCCCGGCAGCGCCAGGGGACTCGAAAAGGCGGCCATGAAAATTCTCCTGGAAAAAACGAAGCGGCACTCTTATACCTCACGGCGAAGAATTTGTCGAAGGCCCGCTTGTCTCGCGGCTGGTAGCATGGTACAGGGTTAACGAGGAGGATGGAGGATGGCCCAGGTAGTGGCTCTGGTGGACGACCTATTTTTTCAGGCCAAGATGGCCGAGACCGCGAAGCAATTGGGCGTGGAATTCCGGGCGTGCTCGACGGCGGATGCGCTCGTAGCTGAAGTTTCCCAGGGCGCCGCGAAGCTCGTGGTGGTGGACCTCAATGCGCGCAACCAGCCGATCGAGGCCATCGAGCGCTTGCAGGCCGCGGGACTCGCGATCCCACTGGTGGCCTTCCTCTCGCACGTGCAGCAGGAGCTTGCCGAACGCGCCCGCGCGGCGGGCTGCCGCGAAGTGATGCCGCGCTCGAAATTCACGCGCGACCTGGCAACCATCCTGGCGCGGGCGAAATCCGAGAACTCATGAAACCGCGCGCGCATTTCGGAATCGTGCTCCTCATCGAAGCTGCGCTCGTCTCCTTCGCGTTCTTCGCCGCGCCTATGGCGCGTGCACAGCAAGCCGCCGATCCCGTCGCGGCGCTCTCCGCGGCGCTCTCCGCCGCATGCCGCGCCGATGAGACCCAGTTTGCCGGCTACCTCACTGCCGCCAATGCCGCCGCGTTCCACGCCTTACCGCAGGATGAGCGCGCGGAATTTCTCAAGCGCTTCTCGCTTTCCGATGGGCCCGGCAAGCTCCTCCTTTCCACCGACGCGCAGAACCACACCATCCTGCGCTGCGAAACGCCGCAACAAACGGCCGAATTCCGCCTTGGCGCCGCGCGCACGAATGAAAATCTTTCCTTCATTAAGGTCACGGTTGTCGCGAGCCAGCAGACGGACTTCGGAATGGTCCGTGAAGGCGGTGGTTGGAAACTTCTATCGCTCGGCCTTGTGCTTCTCGACGTCCCGCAACTTGCCAAGCAATGGGCCGAGGAGGACATCGCCGATCACGAGGATGCCGCTATCGCCGCGCTCGACGGCCTTGACGAGGCCATCGAGTCGTACCGCCGCGCGTTCGGCAATTTGCCGCAATCGCTCGCGCAACTCGGTCCGGCACCCAAGGATGAAGCCTCGCCCGACCAGGCGTCCCTCGTGGACGCGCAGCTCGCCGCCGGAAGCGAGGGCGGCTATCGCTTCAGCTATCGCACGATTCCCGCCGCGGATGGCGGGAGCCCGGGATTCCAGGTCTCGGCCACTCCGGAGGAGTACGGCAAATCGGGCCGGCGCTCCTTCCTTCTGGACCAGGAGGGAAAAATTCACGGCGCGGATAGCGGGGGCGCGGCCGTCGCGGCGGATGCGCCGGTCGTCACCGGTGAAAAAACTCCGTAGGCCGCCGATGCTCGGGTATAATGGCGGCTCGATATTTTCATTGAGGCTGCCGTCACACTCTTCTCGCGTTTGAATTTTGCGGATCCGGCGATGTCCACACAAAGCGCAACCCAAAAACAAAATCCGGAGGAAGCCCTGCGCCTGGCGAATCAGCGCTTCTATGCCGCGTTCGAGTCGCTCGACATGGCCCAGATGGAAGCCGTGTGGGCGCACGACGACGCCGTACAGTGCGTGCAGCCGGGCTGGAGCATTCTCCTGGGCTGGGACGAAGTGCGCGAGCGCTGGGCGCGCATCTTTGCCAATACCAAGCGCGTGCGTGTGGCCCTGAGCGGCGTTTGGATTCGCGTGGAGGGCAACGTCGGCTGGGTGGCGTGCACGGTGCATGTCACCACGGCGTCGGCGGACAGCTTCGACGATGCCGTGGTGCAAGCCACGAACATTTTCATCCTGCGCGAAGACCGCTGGCTCCTCGCGGCTCATCATGCTTCCACTCTCCCGGTTTCCTCCCGCTCCACCGTTCAATGACCCGAGCGATACGCGCCGCGAAAAATTCCGCTCGCGAAATAGCCCGGCCGATTTCCACAGACGGCCGGTGTGCGCGGCAGCGCGGTATGGTATCCTTGTGGCGATTCGACGCGAAAATTTGAGCACCGGAACGGATGGACATGTCCACACCAGCAGCCTCGCCCAAGACGACGTCTCTGCGGTTGGCGCATTCTCCCGACAGCGATGATGCCTTCATGTTCTACGCGCTGGCCACGGGGAAGGTCCGGCTTCCGGGAGTGAAGTTCACCCACATCCTTTCGGATATCGAAACGCTCAACCAGGCGGCGCAGCAGGAAACATACGACATCACGGCGGTAAGCTTTTACGGCTACGCCTTCGTGGCCGACAAGTACGTTCTGATGGATTGCGGCGCGAGCTTCGGTGAAGGATACGGCCCGGTGGTCGTCGCGTCCCATCCCATCGAGAAGGGCGATCTGGCCGGACGCAAGATTGCCGTGCCGGGAACGCTCACAACCTCTTACCTCGCCCTGAAGATTTTCGAGCCCAAAGTCGAGATCGTAACCATGCCCTTCGACAAGATTCTGGGCGCGGTGCAGGCCAAGGAAGTCGAGGCGGGACTGCTGATTCACGAGGGCCAATTGGTGTTCGCGCAAGTGGGCTTGCACCGCGTGGTGGACCTCGGGCAATGGTGGCAGGAAACCACGGGCCTTCCGCTCCCGCTCGGCGCGAACGCCATCCGCCGGCGATTGGGCACGCAGATGGGACTCCAGGTGGCCCGCGTGATCCGCGAAAGCATCAGCTATGCGCTGGAGCATCGCGAGCCCGCGCTCAACTACGCCATGCAGTTCGCCCGCGATATGGACCCGGCGCTCGCCGACAAGTTTATCGGGATGTACGTGAACCGCTGGACGCTCGATTATGGCGAGGAAGGCCGCCGGGCGGTCCGCGAGCTGTACGCGCGCGGAGCGGAGACTGGGCTCGTCCCGCGGCAATTCGAGGTGGAATTTCTTTCCGAGGCTGCCGCCGCCTGACCGGCGGGGCGACCCATCTCTTGACTCCCTCGTGGAACACCTCTAAAGTTTAGATAGGATGATTGGAAAGAGATTATTCTTGGTCCTCGCGGCAGGCGCATTGTTGTTCCTGCAATTTGGGGGTTGCGTGTCCAGGCCCGGTGGAGAAAGTATGCAATGCTGTGGTTCGTTGCCTTGCACACCGGCAAATCATACCCACGGCTGCTGCAAGGACACGGCTTCGGCTCAGACGGCAAACATGCTGCCCGCGCGGCTTGTTTCATTGCATGCGCCAATCGTTGCGACGGTCGAATACCCGCGAACGCTTGAAATTGTTCGCTCGACTCCAACAGCACCAGCAATAGTTGACGCTCAGCAACATTCGCCTCCCGAACTCTACACACTGCACGCTTCCTTCCTCATCTAGGCCCTCGCATTGGTGTGCGTGCCGCGCACCCTTTCTCTATTTGTGTCCCTAAATGCGTTCTGCCCAGTGGTTGACCCTGGCAGCGCAGTTTATAAATCCCAATCACCGGAATTCTTACGCCTTCTCAGGAGGCAATAAAATGTTGGCATCAAGCCGCATGAGAATAGAACGTGAGTTGCTTCGAGGGCGCTCTCTCTGTGTTGCCTTGCTCTTCCTTTTCGTGAACGCAGCTGGAGCCTTGGGCCAAGAGCCACCCAAAGGACCTGTCGAAGTTACGCCATCCGCGCAGGAACATGCACATTCGGAAGGAGCCGCATCGCTGCAGGATTTGTTGGCCGAAGCGGAGCGGAACAATCCGCAGATTGAGGCCGCGCGACAGGGCTGGCAGGCCGCTAAGCAGATTCCCTCCCAGGTCTCCACGCTCCCCGATCCGCAATTCACGCTGCAGCAAGTCAATGTCGGGAGTCCACGACCCTTCGCGGGATTTACAAACAGCGACTTCGCCTACATCGGTATCGGGGTCTCTCAAGACATTCCTTATCCAGGCAAGCTGCGACTGAAAGGCGAGATGGCGAAACGAGACGCGGATGTGGTGCAGCAGCAATACGAGTCCGAGCGCCGTTCCGTGCTCGCCGGAATCAAGACCGTCTACTTCCAGCTTGCCTATCTTTCGCAAACTCTTGGAATTCTTGAAAGCGACGGACAACTGCTCCAGCAGGTGGAGAAAGCAGCGGATGCGCGATACCGCTCCGGCATGGGGAATCAACAGGACCTTCTCCAGGCGCAGGTTGAACAGACCAAATTGCTAAGCGAAATCACCATGCACCATCTGGAAGTGGCGAAGGCGCAGGCGCAGATCAAGCAACTGCTCAACCGTTCGCAATCTTCGCCGGATATAGAGCCTGCCGACCTGCCGGAAACGCCGCTGTCATACACCTTCGATGAACTTCTTGCTGCTACCACGGCGCAGAACCCGGACATTTCCGGCGCACAGGAAATGGTCGAAAAGCAGAAAGATCAAGTGGATCTTGCGCACAAGGATTTCTACCCGGATTTCAATGCCCAATTCATGTGGCAGCGCACCGACCCGACTCAATTCCGCGCCTATTACATGCTCAGCGTCGGCGTTCGAGTGCCCATTTATCGGAGCCGGAAACAGCGGCCTGAACTCGCCGAGGCGGAGGCGGACCTCAATCGCGCCCACAGCGAGGAGGAATCGCAAACGCAACAAGTCGCCTTTGAGCTTCGGACTGCGTTCGACACAGCCGAGAAAACCGGAGAACTCCTTACGATCTATCACGACGGCTTGCTTCCACAAACGCGCGCCGAATTCCAGGCGGGGCTGGCTGCCTACCAAAACAACCGGCAAGATTTTCAGGCGCTGCTGGCGTCGTTCCTGGATGTTCTCCATTTGGACGAGGAGTATTGGCAGAGCATTGCGGAGCGTGAGACGGCATTGGCACGGCTTGAACAACTCACCGGGTTGTCGTTGCGAGAGGAAGGGGCGAAAAGATGAAGAACTATCGAACAGGCTTCTTCGCGGCAGTAGCAGGAAACCTCGCGCTCGTCGCCATTGTGGCAGGAATCTGGTGGCACTACCGAGCCCCACAGCCAATGGCGACTTCCATGGCGCAGGATTCGACCGAAAGTCCGATGGCCGTGGCACCTGCCGCGCTCGAAGCGCCGCTCGTGCCGATACAAATCTCTCCCCAGCGATTGCAGAGCATCGGAGTGAAGACTGGCGTGGTCGAACGAAAAACGGTCGATGATGAGATTCGCGCCACGGGGAATGTCGCTGTGGATGAAACCCGGCTCGCATACGTCCAGGTGCGATATTCCGGCTACATACAGAAGGTCTTCGTTGACGCCACTTACAAATATGTCCGCAAAGGACAGGCGCTATGCACGATCTACAGCCCTGATCTAGTGGCAACCGAGCGCGAATACCTTGTGGCAAAACAGAATCAACAGCAGGTTGCGCAGAGCACGGTTCCAGGAGTCGTGTCGAGCGCAGCCTCGCTGCTCGACGCATCCGTGGGGCGACTCAAGCAATGGGGAGTTCCAGAAAAAGAAATTGCGAGACTCGACGCGACCGGCCAAGTCCAGCAGGAATTGGAAGTAGATTCCCCGACCTCCGGCTACGTCACCGAACGCAACGCGCTTCCAAGCGTTGCCGTCCAGCCCGATATGCGCCTGTATACCATCGCGGACCTTTCGACGGTTTGGGTTCAGGCGCAGGTCTTTCAGGAGGACCTCGGGCGCATCAAGATCGGCGATCCCGCGGCCCTTACCGTGGATACATTTCCCGGACGGATTTTTAGCGGCCGTGTGGATTTCATTTATCCGCAAGTGGATATGGACACGCGGACGGCCAAGGTGCGAGTTGTCTTCTCCAACCCTGGACTTCAGCTCAAACCCGGTATGTTTGTGAACGTCATGCTGAAAGTGCCGATGGGAGAGCAACTCGTTATTCCGGCGACAGGCATCTTGCAATCCGGTACTCGGCAGATTGCCTTTGTGAATCGAAGGGATGGCTATATCGAACCGCGCGAGGTGCAGTTAGGTGCGCGCGTTGGCGACGATTTTATCGTTCTGAAAGGGTTGCAGCCAGGCGAACACGTTGTCACGTCCGCGAACTTTCTAATCGACTCTGAAAGCCAGCTTCAAGCCGCTCTCGGTTCATTCGTTCCGCCTCCGCCCGGTGCCGGCGCAGCATCGGCGATGAATGCTGCCCAAGTGAATGCCGACCTGAGTTCCGACCCGACTCCTCCGCGCAAGGGCAGCAACGTCTTCCGCGTTAAATTGACAGACGCAAGCGGCTCGCCCGTTTCAGGAGCGGAAGTCAGCGTGACCTTCTATATGCCAGCGATGGCAGACATGGGCATGGCGGCCATGCGTACGTCCATCACCCTCAGCGACAAGGGCAATGGACTTTACGAAGGTTCGGGACAGCTTGAAAGTGGCGGGACCTGGCAGGTCACGATCCTCGCCAAGAAGAACGGGCAAGTTATCGCCAGCAAACAGCTGAGCGTGGACGCCACAGGAGGGATGTGACGTGATCTCCCGATGGATTGATTGGTGCGCGCGAAACCGCTTCCTCGTTTTCATGGGAACGCTGTTGCTGGTGCTCACTGGAATCTGGGCTTTGGGTCAAATCCCGCTCGACGCGCTGCCGGACATTTCCGACGTGGAAGTGATTATCCACACGCCTTGGGCGGGCCAGCCCCCGAGCATTATCGAAGATCAAGTTACCTACCCCATTGTCTCGACTCTTCTCGCGGCACCGCACGTCAAGGCTGTCCGGGCACAGACGATGTTCGGCGACTCCTATGTTTTCGTCGTCTTTGAGGACACTACAGACCTGTATTGGGCGCGGTCGCGTGTCTTGGAGTACATGCAGCAAATCACCGGGCGTCTGCCGGAAGGCGTGCATCCCGTGATCGGACCGGACGCGACGGGAGCAGGGTGGGTCTATGAATACGCCCTGGTGGACCACAGCCATCAACGCAGCTTGGCCGACTTGCGGAGTCTTCAGGACTGGTATCTGCGTTATCAGCTCGAAACCGTTCCGGGAGTGGCGGAAGTAGCCAGCATTGGCGGCTTCGTGCGCCAGTATCAGGTCAATCTCGACCCCGACAAACTTCGCGCCTACGGCATCCCGCTCTCGACCGTTATTGACAGAGTTCGCGCAAGCACCAACGAAGTTGGCGGAAGCCTGCTTGAAATGGGCGGGGCTGAATACATGATTCGCGGACTCGGTTATCTGCACTCGCTGGGCGACCTGGAGACGGTTCCTGTAGCAACGAAGAACGGCACGCCGGTCCTCGTCCGAGATTTGGGGACGGTCACGTTCGGACCGGACATCCGCGAAGGTGTTGCCGAATGGCAAGGCGATGGGGAAACCGTTGGCGGGATTGTCGTGATGCGCGATGGGATGAACGCCCTCAACGTCATCAATGGCATCAAGCAGAAACTTGCGGAAATCAAACCTTCCCTGCCACCGGGCGTCGAAGTGGTCGCCGGATACGACCGTTCAGGATTGATTCACGAATCCATCGCAACGCTGCAACGCGACTTGCTCGAAGAGGCGGCCATCGTCAGCATCGTGATCATCATTTTTCTATTCCACTTCCGTTCCGCGCTGATTCCGATCCTGACTCTGCCTATCGCTGTGCTCGCATCCTTCATTCCGATGTACTACCTCCATGTTACTTCGAACATTATGTCGCTCGGCGGTTTGGCCTTAGCGATTGGCGTCCTCGTGGACGCTGCTATCGTCATGGTCGAAAATGGGTATCGGCAGCTTTCGGAGCACCAAGCCACCGAGTCGGGTCCCCTTCCTGAGTCGCAGAGACGAAGAGTCCTGCTGGATTCAGCGAAACAAGTCGGTCCCGCGATTTTCTTCTCGCTGGTAATCATCGTGGTTTCCTTCCTGCCCGTATTCTTACTGGAAGCACAGGAGGGGCGCATGTTTCGTCCCCTCGCATGGACGAAAACGCTGGCCGTCGGCTTCTCCTCGATTCTGGCGATTACGCTTGTGCCGGTGCTGATGGTCCTATTTATCCGCGGGCGGTTGACACCTGAATCGCGGAATCCGATTTCCAGAATCACTCAGGCCATTTACTTACCCGTTCTGCGCTTGTGCCTCCGTTTTCGAAAAACCACGTTGCTGCTCAATTTGCTGTTCTTGGTGGTTACCTTACCCATCGCGTTTCACATTGGCAGCCAGTTTATGCCGCCCCTCTTCGAGGGATCTTCTCTTTACATGCCTACGGCTCTGCCTGGCATCTCGATTACTCAGGCGTCCCAGTTGCTCCAGGAACAAGACAAAATCATCCGAACCTTTCCAGAGGTCGAGACTGTTTTCGGCTCGGTCGGCCGGTCGGACAGCGCGACGGATAACGCTCCACTCGACATGTATGACACCACCATCATGCTCAAGCCACGCGATCAGTGGCGGCCGGGAATGACATACGAAAAGTTGGTTCAGGAAATGGACGCCAAGCTCCAGTTTCCCGGCCTGTCCAACACCTGGACAATGCCGGTCGAAAACCGTCTCGACATGGAATTGACGGGAATCAAGACGCCACTCGGTCTAAAGATTCAGGGACCAAACTTAGAGGGCATCCAGCAACTAGGGGCGCAGGTGCAACAGATTCTCGCGGCAATTCCCGAGATGCGATCCATCTTTGCGGAGCGGGTATCGCAGGGTTTCTACCTCAACATCGAAGTAAACCGAGCCGAGGCTGCTCGGTACGGTCTGACGATTGCTGACGTTCAGCAGGCGGTCACTTCAGGGATCGGCGGCGAAATGGTCACCGAGAATGTCGAGGGCCGCGAGCGGTATCCGGTGAACGTCCGCTATGGCCGGGACTTTCGGGACAACGTCGAGGCTTTGCAGGGGGTCCTTATCAGCACGCCCACTGGCGCGCAGATCCCCATCTCCGAAGTCGCCAAGCTCTCGTTCTCGCAGGGGCCTTCGATGGTGCGCGACGAAGATGGCGCGCTGACCGGCTACGTTTACATTGACCTGAGCACGAGCGACTACGGAGGGTTTGTCGCACAGGCGAGCAATCTGCTCAAACAGAAGCTCATTTTGCCGCCCGGCTTTACCTACAAATGGTCCGGTGAATATGAGTTTGAGTTGCGCGCAAAACAGCGGCTGGAATTGATCCTACCCATAGTGTTTTTCGTGATCTTCATGCTCCTCTATATGGTCTTTCATTCGGTGACCGAGGCGGCGGTCCTCATTTTCCCCACGATCTACGCGCTGACCGGCGGCCTCATCCTGCAGCGGCTGCTTGGCTACAACTTCAGCGTGGCCGTGTGGGTCGGATACATCGCGCTGTTCGGCATAGCTGTGGAAACAGGAGTGGTCATGGTCGTGTACCTGCACGAAGCATTGGACCACCGGCTCAAATCCGGCGCCCCGCTACGTCATGAGGACATCGAAGCAGCGGTAATCGAAGGCGCGGTCCATCGCCTCCGACCGAAATTGATGACTGTCTGCGTGGTTCTCGCCAGCCTGATCCCCATTCTGTGGGAAACAGGTGTCGGCTCGGATGTAATGAAGCCGATTGCCGCGCCCATCGTCGGCGGCATGGTTACTTCAACAGTTCATGTGCTGATTCTTGTGCCGGTATTCTTCGCGCTCATGAAGGAGCGTGCGCTTCGTCGGGGAACACTCGGCGCTTCGGAAGAGGCTGCGAGCAAGTGAAACGAAACGATGTGAGGAATATGTAGAAAACATTTCTTTGGCAGTGGCAATGAAGCGTGGCGGTAGAAATCAAGAACCATCCAGGAGGCTTTACGAAAGGGGCTGCGCCCGCGGCCCGGTTGCGGTATAATCAAGGTTATTGGCAGGTGAAACGCTTTCACAATATGCATCGTATTTGACATTTCGTCCGGTGTCGCCGCCGGCCCCTCGTATCGAACAAGCCTACAGTGGTGCGTTGCGCCTTCCCCTTGCGGGAATTTTCACGGGATAATCCTGAGCACATGAGAAACCTGATCCAACAGGGCCTGGCCCTCCGCGAACTTCTCCGCGAGCGCATCCTCATCCTGGATGGCGCGATGGGCACCATGCTGCAACAGGCCAACCTCACGGCGGCCGATTTCGGCGGGCCGCAGCTAGAGGGCTGCAACGAGAACCTGGTGATGACCCGCCCCGACGTGGTGCTGGGAATTCACCGCAAGTATCTCGAGGCCGGCGCGGACATTATCGAGACGAATTCCTTTGGGGGCACGCCCCTGGTGCTCGCGGAATATGGGCTGGGCGACCGCGCACGCGAAATCAACCGCCGCGCGGCGGAGATGGCGCGGCAGGCTGCTGACGAATTTTCCAGGCCGGCCAAGCCGCGCTTCGTCGCCGGCTCGATGGGGCCGACAACGAAGGCCATTAGCGTTACTGGAGGCGTCACGTTCGACGAGCTTCGCGGGAATTTCATGGAGCAGGCGCGCGGGCTCGTCGAAGGCGGCGCGGACATTCTTTTGCTCGAAACTTGCCAAGACACTCGCAACATCAAGGCCGGTGCGCTTGCAATCGACGAGCTGGCCCGCGAGCTTGGCCAGCCGATTCCGCTGATGATCTCCGTGACCATCGAGGCCATGGGCACGATGCTCGCGGGCCAGGGCATTGAAGCGCTGTGGGCTTCGCTCGATCATGTGGACCTTCTTTCCCTGGGCCTGAACTGCGCCACGGGCCCGGAGTTCATGACCGACCACATTCGCACGCTGCAGTCGCTGACGAGCCGGTTCGTCTCCTGCTATCCGAACGCCGGGCTGCCCAACGAGGAAGGGTGCTACGGCGAGACGCCCACGTCGCTCGCCGAACAGCTCGACCGCTTCGTCGGCCGCGGCTGGCTCAACATGGCCGGCGGCTGCTGCGGGACCACGGAAAAGCACATCCGCGCGATCGCGCAGATGGCGGAAGGAAAGGCGCCGCGGCGTCCGCCCGGGCCGAGCCATCGCGCGGTTTACTCCGGCATCGAGATTATCGAAGCCGAGGAGAGCACGCGCCCGCTGATCGTGGGTGAGCGCACCAATGTGATCGGCTCGCGCGAATTCAAGAAGCTCGTGGCCGCCGAGCAGTGGGAAGAGGCCACGGAGATCGCGCGGCGCCAGGTGAAAAGCGGCGCGCACATCGTGGACGTCTGCCTGCAGAGCACGGAGCGCGACGAGATCAAGGACATTCCGCCCTTCTACGACAAGCTCATCCGCAAAATTAAAGTTCCCATGATGATTGATACAACCGACGCGCGCTCAATTGAACTCGCGCTGACGTATTGCCAGGGCAAGAGCATCATCAATTCCATCAACCTCGAGGACGGCGAGGAGAAATTCGAGCGCGTCTGCCCGCTGGCGCGCTCCTACGGCGCGGCTCTGGTCGTCGGCTGTATCGACGAGGACCCACAGCAGGCGCAGGCCTTCACGCGCGAGCGCAAACTCGAAATCGCCGAGCGGTCGCACAAACTCCTCACGGAGAAATACGGAATCCCGGCGGAAAATATCGTCTTCGACCCGCTGGTTTTCCCCTGTGCCACGGGCGACGAAAACTATATCGGCGGCGCGGTGGAAACCATCGAGGGCATTCGCCTGATCAAGCAGCGCATTCCGCACGTGCGCACGGTGCTGGGAATTTCCAATGTCTCTTTCGGGCTGCCGGCCGGCGCGCGCGAGGTGGTCAACTCCGTTTTCCTTTATTACGCGACGAAGGCCGGGCTCGATCTGGCCATCGTGAATGCGGAACGCATCGAGCGCTTCCCTTCCATCCCTGAGGGTGAACGCGCACTGGCCGAGAGTCTTTTGTTCAATCATCCCCCTGCGGAGATTCCGGAAAACCATCCGCAGGCTTCGCTTCTGCGCGGCGCGCCCGAGGATTGGCGCGCGCAGAGCCGCGAACAGCGGGCAGCCATCAATCAGTTTCACATCGCGGCAATCTCCGCGCACTTCCGCGGCGCGGGCGCGCGGAAGAAGGCGCAGCCGGAAGATTTGCCGCTCGATCAGCGGCTGGCGAATTACATCCTCGAAGGCTCGAAGGACGGCTTGATCGGCGATTTGGACCGCAAGCTGGCCGAGGGTGCGGCGCCACTCGACGTCATCAACGGTCCGCTGATGGCCGGCATGGGCGAGGTCGGCCGGCTATTCAACAACAACGAGCTTATCGTCGCCGAAGTGCTGCAATCGGCGGAGGCCATGAAGACGGCCGTCGGGCATCTCGAGCAATTCATGGAAAAGGCGGACGTGGAGAAGCGCGCGCGTGTGCTCCTTGCCACCGTCAAGGGTGACGTTCACGATATCGGAAAGAATCTTGTCGAAATCATTTTGAAGAACAACGGCTACGACGTGATCAACCTGGGCATCAAGGTGCCGCCCGAAGACCTGATCCGCGCGCACCGCGACCATCACCCCGACGCCATCGGGCTTTCCGGCCTGCTGGTGAAGAGCGCGCAACAAATGGTGATCACCGCCGCCGACCTGCGCGAGGCCGGAATCCACGTGCCGCTGCTCGTGGGAGGCGCCGCGCTTTCGGAAAAATTCACGCGCTCGAAAATCGCGCCGCAGTACTCGAACGCGGTGTGCTACGCCAAGGACGCCATGACCGGGCTTCGCCTGATGAACGAGCTGAGCGATCCCGCGCGGCGCGAAAGCGTTCTCGACACGCACACGCATACGGCCACGGCGGTGATCGAGGAAGTCGCGCCCCGGCCTCTTGAACCCGCGGGGGACGAGCGTTCATCCAAAATCCGCGTGGACCTGCCCATTCCGGTCCCCGCGTATCTTGATCGCAAGGCGCGCGCCGTGCCGAATATTTTTGAAATTTGGAGCTACGTCAACCCGTACATGCTCTTCGGGCGGCACCTCGGCTTTCGAGGCAATTTCGAAAAGGCGCTGGCGGAGCGCGACCCACGCGCGCTCGAACTCTCGAATGTGATGGAGGAAATCAAGCGCGAGGCCGCGGACTTCATGAAGATTTCCGCCGTGTGGCAGTTCTTCGAGGCCGAACGGCGCGGAAACTCGATTGCGCTCTTCGCACCGGGCGCAGGCTCGCCGCTGCACACATTCCATTTCCAGCGCCAGCGCGTGGGCGAAAAGCTTTGCCTGAGCGACTATATCCTGCCGCCGCGCGACGCACGGCGCGATCATCTGGCGCTATTCGTGGTTACCGCCGGCGCAGGCATCCGCGAAAAATCCGAAGAGGCGAAGGCTGCCGGGCGCTATCTCTATTCTCATGGCCTGCAGGCGCTGGCGCTCGAATCAGCGGAGGCCGCCGCCGAATGGCTGCACCACCGCATTCGCGAGGACTGGGGCTTTCCCGATCCGCCCTCCATGACCATGGCCGAACGCTTCACTTCGCGCTACCGCGGCAAGCGCTACAGCTTCGGCTATCCTGCCTGCCCGAATCTCGAGGATCAGGCCGGCATCTGGATGCTGCTTCGCCCGGAGGAAATCGGCGTGCATCTTACGGAAGGGATGATGATGGACCCGGAAGCGAGCGTGAGCGCGCTTGCGTTTCACCATCCCGATTGCACTTATTATTCCGTGGGCGACCAGCCGGCGGATGCGTAGCTTGGTGTCCGTGCGCGCGCCGCGATGAGGATGTATGCGCGCAACGCGGCAGGATTTGCGGCCAGCGGCGCAAATCCTCTATAATTCGGCTGTGCATGCGCGCTCGAAGCCGAGTGCGCGAACCCCAAGCTGTTTGCGCGATGCGGCTGAAGCCTTTATGACCGACCTTGCCGAAAAAATCCAAAAGAAGCTGAAGGACGAGATTGCCGCTCTGGAGCACGAGCTGCACCACGATCTTCCCAAGGAAATCAAAGTGGCGCGTGCGCACGGCGACCTTTCCGAAAACGCCGAGTACAAGTACGCCAAAGAGCGCCAATCCTACGTATCCGCGCGGCTCGGCCAGCTCCATCAGCGCATGGCGAACATCTCCATGCTGAACCTCAGTAACCTGCCGAAGGATCGCGCTGCGTATGGCTCGCGCATTGTCGTCCTCGATCTTGCCAAGGACTCCAAAATCGAGTACAAACTCGTTACCGTCGAAGAGGCCGACGCCACCAAAGGTTTGATTTCGACCACTTCGCCGATCGGCCGCGCGCTGCTCGGGAAAAAAGTCGGCGACGAAGTGCAAGTGACAACCCCAGCCGGAGTGAAGGAGTATGAGGTCATCCGCCTGACCACGATTCATGATGAGGAATAGACCCATTGCGGAGTGACTCTTTTTCCAAGCTGGCGCGCAACGTCGTCCGGCGCGTATCCTGGCCCATCAACCGTCTCGCAGCACTTCTCGCAGCCACCGGTATTCCTCCCAACGTCATCACCTGGTCGGCACTGGTCGCCAATCTCTGGGCTGGGATTCTGTTCGCGGCGGGAAGATTCGCCGCTGCCGGCGGGATGATGATCCTCGCGGGGCTGTGCGATCTGCTCGATGGTCCCGTGGCGCGGCTTCAACATCGCGTCTCTCTTTTCGGCGAATTTCTCGATTCCATTCTCGACCGCTACGCCGACCTGATCCTTTTCCTCGGCCTTCTTGTCTATTACGTCCATGTGAACCGCTTCCGTTACGTGATCCTCGCCGGCGCGGCAATGGCCGGCGCCGTGATGGTCAGCTACGCCAAAGCGCGCGCCGCTTCTCTCGTCCCCGAATCCGGGATCGGATTTTGGGAGCGGCCGGAGCGTCTGGTCCTGATGATCCTGGGCGCCCTCACGAACCGCATGGAGGTGGTGCTCTGGATTCTGGCCATTGGCCCGAATATCACCGTGATTCACCGCATTTTAGACACCTGGAAGCAGACCGAAGGCGGTTTGCGGTCCCTGTCTGACCGTCCGCCCGCTCCCGATACAGCGCATGCGTCCGCCGGCGCGGGAACTTCGACTCCACGGTCCGGCGCCCCTCATTTTTTGACTCGCTCCGCGGGCCGTGGCCGAAGCTGACATAGCGGCTACGAAAGATTCGCGCCATGGAGTTAGAATATCCCCGGACGGATATTTCACCACGGAGGAACCCATGGCCATAGGCGACGCATTCCTTCCTGAATTCGACCACGAAATGGCGCTCACGCGGAAGACGCTCGAGCGCGTTCCAGAGGGCAAGCCCGATTGGAAGCCGCACCAAAAATCCATGAGCCTCTCGCGGCTTGCCGGGCATCTGGCCGATATTCCCGGCTACGCAGTGATGGTGATGGAAAAAGATTCCTTCGACGTGGCCGCGCCGAGAGATGGAAGTCGCCAGCCGACCGAAATGACTTCGCGCGCACAGCTACTCGATGCATTCGACAAGAAGGTCGCCGCGGGTCGCGCGGCCATCGCCCGCGCAAGCGACGAAAATCTCGGAAAAATCTGGAAGCTTCACGCCGGGGAAAAGATCATTTTTAACATGCCGCGCGTCGATGTGCTTCGCGCCATGATTCTGAAGCATACGGTTCATCATCGCGCGCAATTGGGCGTTTACCTGCGCCTGAACGACGTGCCTGTGCCTTCTATCTACGGTCCTTCCGCCGACGAGGGCTTGAGCTAGCTCAATCGGCTGCGGGCGCCTGAGCTTGAAGCACCGGCGAGGGCTGTGCTAGCATCCGCTTTTATCGCCCTGAGTCCGCTTCCCGTGGACGAAGGGCCGCAGGGTTCATCGCGCGTATCCGCCGGGGGGCGAGATCGTGATGCTGATCCCATCTCACAGCACGGATTTTGCAGTTGGCACTGTCCCCACGCGAAATGCCTGCCTGTCCGTGACATGCTGCGCGCTTCGATTTTCCTTTCTCGCATTTCGAGTTTCGGCCTTCTCTTTTCGAATTTCATCGCCAGGGCGGGGTGACCAATGAAATCCTACACAACCGATTGGATACGAAACGTGGGCATTGTAGGCCACGGCGACACGGGGAAGACCCAGCTCGTGTCGTCGTTGCTGTTCACCGCGGGAATGATGCCGCGCCTGGGCAAAGTGAGCGACGGCTCGGCCCCCACCGACTGGGACGAAGAAGAGATCGCGCGGAAGATTTCCATCAACACGGGGCTGGCGTACGCCGAATGGGCTCCCGCCGGCCAGCCCGAAAAAACGAAAATCAATTTCCTCGATACGCCCGGCTATTCCACGTTCATCAACGAAACGAAATCCTCGCTGATCGCCGCCGACGCGTCCTTAATTCTCGTGGATGCGGCCGCGGGTGTGCAGGTGGTCACCGAGAAGGTGTGGGACTACGCCACGGAATACGACCAGCCGCGCGCCTTCGTATTGAACTGGATGGACCGCGAGCTGGCCAGCTTCGAGCGCGCGCTCGATTCGCTCCGGCATGTGTTCGGCCGCGGCGCCGTCCCGGTGCAGTTGCCCATTGGCGAGGAGAAATCGTTTCGCGGCGTGGTGGATATCGTCTCGATGAAAGCCCTCTTGTATGCGCCCGATGGCGATGGCAAGTCGAAAATCGAAGAAATTCCCGCGGAGATGGCCGAGCAGGCCAAGGCCGCGCACGAGGCACTCGTGGAGATGGTCGCCGAAGGCGACGACGAATTGATGCAGGAATTCTTCGACAAGGGCACCCTGCCGGTGGAGGATTTGAAAAAGGGCCTGCGCGAGGCGGTGCTGGCGAAGCGCATGTTCCCCGTGCTGCTCAGCTCCGCTCTGCACAACATCGCGAGCGACGCCATCCTGGATTTCCTGGCTGAGATTTTTCCGGCGCCGGCGTCCCGTGGGAAAGCCGAGGGCCACAAAACTCCTGATCCTACGGGCGAGACGATGGAGCGAAAGATCGCGGATTCCGAGCCCGTTTCGCTGTTCGTCTTCAAGACGCTTGCCGACCCGTTCGCCGGCCGCATCACGTATTTCAAAATCATGTCCGGCGTGGTGAAGAACGACGCGATGCTGGCCAACTTCAACCGCGGCACGCAGGAGCGCTTTCAGCACGTCCAGGTGATGCAGGGAAAGACGGCCACGGCCGTCGCGGAACTCCATGCGGGCGATATCGGCACGGTCGCGAAATTGAAGGACACCGTCACGGGCGATACGCTCGGAGACAAAAATGCGCCTATTTTTTACGCGCCGGCGCGCATCCCGGAGCCATCCATCACGTTCGCCGTGGAACCGAAAACGCGCGCGGATGAAGACCGCATCGGCCAGGCCATCCACAGAATTCTCGAAGAAGATCTCGCCCTGCGCTTCTCTCGCGATCCGCAGACCAAGGAATTTCTGCTGAGCGGCGCGGGGCAGCAGCACATCGAAGTGGTGGTCGCCAAGCTGCGCAAGCGCTATCACGTGGAAATGACGCTCAAGCCGCCCAAGGTTCCCTATCGCGAGACCATCCGTGCCAAGGCGGACGCCGAAGGCAAACACAAGAAGCAGACCGGCGGCCACGGGCAGTTCGGCGTCTGCCGCATCAAGATGGAGCCGCTGCCGCGCGGCGCGGGGATCGAGTTCGTGGACGATGTTTTCGGCGGGGCGATTCCCAAGAACTGGATTCCGTCGGTGGAAAAGGGCGTCCGCGACTGCGCCGAGCGCGGCTTCCTGGCGGGCTTTCCCGTGGTGGATTTCCGCGTGAGCCTCTACGACGGCAAATATCACGACGTGGATTCGAGCGACATGGCCTTCAAGATCGCGGGCTCGCTGGCGTTCAAGGAAGCCATGAAGCAGGCGCGGCCCGCGCTGCTTGAGCCGATTATGCACGTGGAAGTCTATGCCCCGGATCAGTATTCGGGAGACCTGATGGGCAATCTGAGTTCGCGGCGCGGACGCATCAGCGGCAGCGAAGCGCGCGCCGGAAGCGTGGTCATCAAGGCCCAGGTGCCGTTTTCGGAAATGTTGAGTTACGCCAACGAATTAATCTCCATGACGCAAGGGCGCGGCAGCTATCACATGGAGTTTTCGCACTACGATTTCGTTCCCGCGGAAATCGCCGAGAAAGTGATCGCCGCGCACAAACCTCACGGAGGAGAGGAAGGGGAAGCTGCTACGGCGTAATCCGCTCCCAGGGATTTCACGGGAACCGGAATCCGTTCTCCTCTTCCATTGATCTCAGACGAGATCGAAGCGATCGAGATTCATCACTTTGTTCCAGGCCGCCACGAAGTCTTTCACGAACTTCTCGTTAGAGTCCGCGCACGCATAGACTTCCGCGAGGGCGCGCAGCTGGGAGTGCGAGCCGAAAACTAGATCAACGCGCGTGCCGGTCCACTTCACTTGGTTTGTCTTCCGGTCGCGCCCCTCGTACAAGCCTTCCGAGCCGGTGGACGGCTGCCATTGCGTGCCCATGTCGAGCAGATTCACGAAGAAGTCGTTCGTCAGCGTCTCCGGCCGCTTGGTGAAGACCCCATGTGTGGACTTCCCGGCATTTGCACCCAGGACGCGCAGGCCACCGACGAGCACCGTCATCTCAGGCGCCGTCAGCGTGAGCAATTGCGCCCGATCCACCAAAAGCCCCTCGGGCGACAGGCGCCGGTTGCCGTTAAGATAGTTGCGGAAGCCATCTGCAGTGGGTTCGAGCGGCGCGAAGGAGCCGGTGTCGGTTTGCTCTTGTGACGTGTCCATGCGCCCGGCTGTGAAGGGGACTTTCACGTCGTGCCCGGCGCCCTTCGCGGCTTTCTCGATCGCCGCGCAGCCGCCGAGAACAATCAGGTCGGCAAGCGAAACCTTCTTCCCTCCGGACTGCGAAGCGTTGAACTCCTTTTGAATTGCTTCGAGCGTGTGCAGCACCTTCGCCAGCTGAGCCGGCTGGTTGACTGCCCAGTCCTTTTGCGGCGCGAGGCGAATACGCGCGCCGTTCGCTCCACCGCGCTTATCGGAGCCGCGGAACGTCGCTGCCGATGCCCATGCCGTCGAGACCAACTGGGAAACGGACAGCCCCGACGCGAGGATTTTCGCCTTCAGCGCCGCAATCTCCTGCTCCCCAATCAGCGGATGATTCACGGCGGGGATCGGGTCTTGCCATGGCAGCGCTTCCTTTGGAACGAGCGGGCCGAGATAGCGCACGATCGGACCCATGTCACGGTGCGTTAGCTTGAACCACGCCCGGGCAAACGCGTCCGCGAGCTGATCCGGATGCTCGTAGAAGCGCCGTGAAATCTTTTCGTAGGCGGGGTCGAACCGCAAGGAGAGGTCCGTGGTCAACATGGATGGCGCATGGCGCTTTGACCGGTCGTACGCATCCGGGATGGCGCCGGCGCCTGCGTTATTCTTCGGTTTCCACTGATGCGCGCCGGCCGGGCTCTTGGTCAGTTCCCATTCGTAGCCGAACAGGTTCGCGAAGAAGTTGTTGCTCCACTTCGTGGGCGTCGTGGTCCAAGTGACTTCCAGGCCGCTGCCGACCGCGTCGCCGCCTTTGCCCGTGCCGAACTTGCACTTCCAGCCCATCCCCTGTTCCTCGATGCCGGCAGCTTCCGGCTCCGGGCCCACCAATGCCGTATCGCCGGCACCGTGGGTTTTGCCGAAGGTGTGGCCGCCGGCAATCAGCGCGACCGTTTCTTCGTCGTTCATCGCCATACGGAGGAATGTTTCGCGAATGTCCTTGGCCGCCGCGATGGGATCCGGCTTGCCGTTCGGGCCTTCCGGATTGACGTAGATCAGCCCCATCTGCACGGCAGCGAGCGGATTCTGAAGATCACGGTCGCCCGCGTAGCGCTCGTCCGCCAGCCACTTGCCTTCGGGACCCCAGTAGACGTCCTCTTCGGGCTCCCACACGTCCGCGCGCCCACCGCCGAAACCGAACGTCTGGAAGCCCATGGACTCGAGGGCGACGTTGCCCGCGAGAATCATCAGGTCGGCCCAGGAGATTTTTCGGCCGTATTTTTGCTTGATCGGCCAAAGCAGCCGACGCGCCTTGTCGAGGTTCACGTTGTCCGGCCAGCTATTAAGCGGCGCGAAGCGCTGCTGGCCGGCCCCTGCACCGCCGCGGCCGTCGCCGATGCGGTACGTGCCGGCGCTATGCCACGCCATTCGAATGAACAACCCGCCGTAGTGGCCAAAATCGGCCGGCCACCAATCCTGCGAGTCCGTCATCAGGGCATGAAGGTCCTTGACCACGGCATTCAGATCGAGGCTCTTGAATTCCTTGGCGTAATCGAACTCCTCGCCCATCGGATTGGAGAGCGTGGAGTGCTGGTGGAGAGGCTGAAGGTTCAACTGGTTCGGCCACCAATCTTGATTTGTGCGTGCCGGTGTTCCGCCCGCGAACGGGCACTTCCCTTCGGTTGACAAAGTTTTCTCCTTCCTTCCGAACAGCCGAAATTTAGTTAGAAGAACTGTGGCGGCGTCTGCGCGCCTTCGAAACCTGGCGGGATGCCCGCCGCCGAGCGCACGTCGTGCAGAGCCCCCTGAAAATGAGTTCGCATTCGCGAAGAATCCGTTTACCGATGGAGCCCGAGGCAGGCCTGGGCACGTTGTACCATTCCATGTCCTCGACATTGCCGCAGCGGTCGCAGATGAAGTGGTGATGCCGCATGCCTTTGGCATCGAAACGCGCGGCGCGCCCTTCGGCTGCCACTTCACGCACCAAACCCGCCTGCACCAGGTCCCGCAGATTGTTATACGTCGTGGCCCTTGAAGAGCGCGGATCGAGGCGATTCACGGCTTCGAGGATTTCCGCGGCCGTGGGATGCCTTTTGCATTCCATCAAGAAGGCCATCACGGCGTAGCGCTGCGGAGTGCACCGCAAGCCGCTGCCCTCCAAGGACCGTTGAATCGTCGCGGCGTCCATGAACATACTGGAATATATCTAATCTACAATTTTGTCAAGACTGGCGCTCTTCTGAGGGTAGGACTTCTATCTGAATCTGCCGGTACAGAAGGGTGAAGGTTACATGCGATCGATGGGCGGCTGAGATTGCGTGAGCACGCACTTCGAGATCAGGTGGTCATTTGCCGGAACAATCCATTAGAATTACGGAAGCACCGTGGGCGTGTAGCTCAGCTGGGAGAGCACCTGCTTTGCAAGCAGGGGGTCGCCGGTTCGATCCCGGCCACGTCCACCAATCTGCTTCGCTTTTTTCCACATGTGCGCTGCTGGATGTTACTGCAATAAACGGCAGCGTCTACCCCGCGCCGGAATCGAAACGCTGATCGCGCAAGTAATCGTCAAAATCTCCGCGGCACCGGATCAAGCGATGCGCCCCGCCCTCGACCCAAACCTCCGGCGGCGTGGGATGGCTGAGAAACCCCAGCGGGCTTGCCGAGCGAGCATAGGCCCCGGATTGAAAAATACCGACGAGATCACCCACCTCCGCGCGAGGCAGGTTCGCGCCACGCGCCAAGACATCGAGAGGCGTGCACAACAGCCCGACTACCTCTACGGTTTCTTCGGCGGACTGGCCGAGCTTGTTGACGAGAGCCAACGGATAATTGCGCTTTATGGTCTGGCCGAGATTCCCCGATGCCGCCAAGTGATGGTTCATTCCGCCGTCGAGTATCAGGAATTTTTTGCCGCGCGAAATCTTGACGTCCGTGACGCGAGACAAGTAAACGCCGGTTTCTCCGGCTAGATATCGGCCCGGTTCGGTCAAAAAACGCGTGCCTGAAAAAAGCGGATCCTTCTCGACGGTTTTCAGCAGGACCTCCAGCGCTTCCCTCAACTTGCGCGTGTCGAGTGGCTCCTCGTGCGGGAAATAGGGAATACCAAACCCTCCTCCGAAATCGAGTGTATCGAGCGGCCTTTTCAGCCGGGCGGCGACGCGCCGGGCAATCTCGATTCCCTTCGCGAACTGCGCGGCCAAAATCTGAAAATCCAGAATCTGCGTGCCCGTGTAGATATGAATGCCGCGAAAATCGAGCGCGGGAAGAGCGAGAATGCGGCTGAGGACATCATCCAGACTTTCCTCATCCACGCCGAAGGGAGAGGATCCCCCGCCCATGCGCATCGCGCCGCTTTTGCCGGTTTCCACCGGATTCACCCGCAAGCCCACACGCGCGCGAATTCCTTGCCGCCCGGCAATCATGGCGATGCGCTCGGCTTCGCCCAGCGATTCGGCGTGAATTTTTCCGATGCCCTGGGCCAAGACCAGCTCGAGTTCCGCTTCCGTTTTTCCCGGGCCGGAAAATAAAAGATTTTCCGCGGCGCATCCGGCGCCGATGGCTTGCTGAAACTCCCCGCCCGAGGAAATTTCCAGGCCCGCGCCCCGCGAGAGAAAAAAACGTAGGATGGTGCGATTGGGATTGGCCTTCATCGAATAATAGATGGAGATTTGCGGCGGCAAGGCTTCTCGCAGAAGTGCCCATTTCTTGGCCATGATGCCTGCGTCGTAAACGAAGAGCGGCGTCCCGTACTGATGGGCCAGGGCCGGCGCGGAAACTCCGCCAATCAAGAGTTCACCATTCGATCGAGCGTAATAATTCTCGAAGAGAAAAGTGAGAGGGTCCATTTCCTACAATCCTTCCCGGCGGCGCAGGGCGGGATAATCCACCTTGCCGCTGGAAGTTTTCGGCAGCTCGCTAAGCACTTCCATGGATTTAGGCAGCATGTAGCGAGGAAGTTTTTCAGCGCAGGCGGCCAGAAGCGCGCCGGGATCGAGCGTTTCGCCGTCCCTGGGCGTCACAAAACATTTGATGGTCTGGCCCAGTATTTCGTCGGGAACGCCAATCGCCGCCGCGCCGCCGACTTTGCCGGTTTCTACCAGGACATCCTCAATCTCCGTGGCGCTGATGCGGAAGCCGGAAGACTTGATCATGGCGTCGCGCCGCCCCACGAAGTAGAGGAACCCTTCCTCATCCATTTTCACCAAGTCGCCCGAGTAGCAAACTTTCTCGCAATCGCCCATCTGCGGCGGCAGCAGCGGATTCGGGCGCAGGACACGCGCGGTGTCCTCTGGCCGGTTCCAGTATCCCATCGAGACGGTCGGGCCGCGATGCACGAGTTCTCCGGTTTCGCCCGGCTTACAAAGCCGGCCATCATCATTGAGCACGAGAGTTTCTGTATCGGGGATGGCCTTGCCGATGGAAGTGGGGCGCCGATCGAGCTCCTCCGGCGGAAGATACGTGGAGCGAAACGCTTCGGTCAGCCCGTACATCAGGTAAATTTTCGCCGTTGGGACCGCCTGGCGCAGCACCTTCAGCACAGGCTGGGGCATGGCGCCTCCAGTGTTGGTGATGTAACGCAGATGGGGCAGCGGCTGCTTCTGCAGAGCAGAGCTCGGCTGTACGAGCAGGCTCCAGAGCGTGGGCACGCCGGCCAGTCCGGTGATGCGCTCTTTCACGAGAGCCTGCACCACTTCACGGGCAAAAGCGAAATTGAGGAGCACGATCGTAGCGCCCTGCTGAAAGGCGGTCATCAATTGATTCAATCCGGCGTCGAAGCTGAACGGGAGAACCGCCAGAATGCGCTCGGCGGGGATAATTCCCAGATACGACGAGACGATTGTGCTTCCGGCCATGATATTGGCGTGGCTCAACATCACTCCCTTGGGCTTGCCCGTGGAACCGGACGTATAAAGGATGGCCGCCAGGTCCTTGCTGATGGCCTGATCGCGCCCGTCCGGTGTAGCCAATAACTCGCACAGCTCTTCCAGGCGATGCTGCGGGAGCGAAATCGGCGGCGCACTTCCCTCCCCCGTAAGCACAACGAACTCGAGGGAAGGAATCCGGGGGAGAATGGCAGCGAGCATGGAAAGCTTCGCCGGGGTAGTTATCAAGGCTTTCATCCCGCAGTCGGCGGCCATGTGCGCCACTTGCTCGGGGAACAGCGCGCCGTTGATGGGGACGAACGCTCCTCCAGCCTCGGAGATGCCGAAGATCGAAATCACCTGGGCCACGGACGGCTCGAGATAGATGCCCACGCGATCTCCCCGGCGGAGCCCGACGCGCAGGAGTCCGCTAGCGAGGCCGGCCGTCCGCCGGGCGACTTCGCAGTAGCCGAGCCGCTGATCGCCGTGAACCAGGGCTTCTTTTTCCGGCGAGCGCTCCGCGCTGGAACGCAACATGTGATGAATCAGGAAGTCCATGGTCAGGTGCTGCGATTCTTCTTGCTGGCCACAAAGGCCGCAATTCGCTCGATGGTCTGAAAATTTTCGGGCACAAGCTCGTCGTCGGTCATTCCAATCGAAAACCTCTGCTCGATGAAGCTCACCAGGTCCAGTACTCCTAGTGAGTCGAGGATGCCCATCTCCACAAGCGTGTCCGTATCGCTGAGCTGCTGCCCGCGCGCCTGGGGAAATTTCTCCAGGATGAATTCGCGAATCTGCGCGTTTACGTGATTTTCAGCCATTATCGTTTCCCGATGAAACTGCTCCCCCTGCCATCTATTATGAACCTTGCAGGCCTTTTCTCTCCGTCCGATGTCGCATTCCCGCCCTGAGGCAACCTATCACTTTACCTCAGCAACTGATGTTCATGCGCGGGCCACGAGCAACGATAACTCCTCTCCTTGCACCAGGATGGTGCGCGGTCCCGACGCGCACCTTGATGAAATCCGGCGGATCACATGAAGTGAAGGCCGCCATCGCTGAAGGATTTTCCCGGTTCGTGCACTTTCTACACGTTCCCTTTGGATCTTCAACGCTCCACAGCTTCGTATCCTTTGGATTCAAGGGCACTAAAATTCTTGCGGATAGTGGCACGGCAACTGCAAGCAACTTTCCTTACTCTCTTTGTCGGTGCAGGTTATCAGGGGGAAGCTTGCAATCTTCAGGTGACATGGCTACCCGCGTTCCATAGAAATGCGACCTTGAGGCGTTTGCCACTGTGAAACAGGCAACGCTTATCCCGCTCAGTAATGGGCAAAAAAAAACTATTAGGAGTCCGAGTGAGGAAACTGCGCATAATTCCCAGGCTGGCCGAGCGGAAAAGGAAGCAGGAAGCGAGCCGGCCGCAGGCGTTCTTCTTCTGCGAAAAATCAGGGGGAATGCCGCAATTTCGGGTGGAGTCGAGCGGCGATCCCAGCTCCATGATCGAGCGCATGGCGGGCACGCTTGCCATGCAATGCTTTGTTCGGGGGTATGAGCCCGACGACTTCATGGTACTGGTCCCGGCAGGGATGGATGTGATTGCGCGCCTGGCCGCTCGCGCGAAGGAACTCCTCGAAGAAGGACGATCCGCGTCGAATACGCTGTTCTTAAGCGCTCGGCAAAGGGATGTACTGCGCCTTGTGATTTGTAACCGGGTCAACAAGGAGATTGCCTGCCAGCTCAATATATCGGTGCGAACGGTAAAATTTCATATCTCTGCTCTCTTGACCAAGTTCGGCGTGGAGAATCGCGCCGAGCTGGCCCGCCGTGGCTCCGGCTATTTGCGCATGGAAATTCTGGACCGTGAAAAGCAGACGCCCTCGGAAAACTCTTTTGAGATGATGGATTACCTGAAGCCGGAACCAACGCCGATTAATTCCTCCGTCCGCATCCCCAACAAGGCCTCTGGTGAGCCCTTTCCTGGAAGGGTTTTGACCGCTTAACCGCCCAGGGCCCAAGAACTTTCAATTTGAGGGCTTTCATTGCACGCCTTCCATCGAGCATGCCTTAGTGGTCCATCTTCATGTGCATCGGCGGCGCGCTATTGGTCGGCGGGGGAGCGGCCGGCGCCTGAGGACCGAAGACCGCCAGGGCCGCGGGAGGGAGCTTCTCTATGCTGCTCAGGAACGTCACCACCTCCCAGATCTGTCCATCGTTAAGCGTCCCGTTCCATGCAGGCATGCCTGTCCAGCGGACGCCGTGCTGGATGATATAAAAGTTCTGGTTATCCGACATGTCCGGAGCGTCCTTGAAAAATTCGGGCACCGGGGGATAGAAGGACCGGGAAAACTGGCTATCGGGATTGGACGGCACTCCATGGCAGCCCGCGCAGTTGTCGAGGTAAAGTTTGGCGCCCGCCGTCACATTCTCCGCCGTTGCCGGCACGGGATTTGCCACCTTGGGGGCGCGGCGATCCGTCGAAGCATCCACCGCCGACATGGCGAAGTCGGCTTCCGTCGCGGAGGGCTGCTGGTCCGCCCGAAAGCTGATGTAACCTCGGGAGAGCACCAGATAGGCAACTCCGCATGGAATGACAATCGTGAGTAGAATTCCCAGCAGAAAATTTCGCATCGTCTCCACCGCTCTTTCTTATGACTGGCTAAGACTGGCGGACCGCGCCGCCGCAGACACGCTGAGCCTAATGTAAAATGCGCGAGCTTTGCAAGGGCCTACATGAAGGCACCCGGCAAAGATTCCATGCTGAAAAACTATTCCAAGATCAGGCCTGTGACGCGAAAGACGGGAACCTGCTGATTCCATTCCGCGGGAACATGTTCGAGCGTGACCTGGAAATCGCGTTGCTGGCCGGGCGCGAGAGGAATGGAAACAGGTTCGAGCAGGCGCTCTGTGTCGCTGAGGACCAGTTGGTTGAAGGGGTCGCGAAATTCGAGCGTGACGTCGAGGCCGCGCAAGGTGCGCGAGCCGCCATTCGAAAGCGTTCCCGCGACGTACGTGAATTCCTGATTCAGCAAATTCGAGGAGCGCGACATGTGAATGCCGTCAAAATGGATGCTCCCGGCATAGGCTTGTTCCGCGGGGCCGAACGGAAGCTTTTCGGATGCGGCGCCAGGCCCATGGTGCCCGGCGAAATGCGTGGCCAGGATCACACCCACCGCCAATAAAAGGACGATGCAAGCCCCGGCAGCGAAAGCCAGCGGAAATTGGCTCCTTGGGGTGCGCGGGGAGATCTCGCCCGGTTCCATGGGGCGTATTGTATCGGATTCCCTTCCGCCTGCCTGCTTGAGATTCAATTGTCAGAGAGCAGCTTCAACCCTTGCGGGGAGGGCCGAGGTAAGTTTCGCATTTTGGCTTCGCTTTTGCTTCGTTCGAGCGCAGTTTGTGGCCAACTCTTCGGGATCAGGCTGTGGGGCCCGCTAGGAGCGATTCCACTTGTTCGATTAGCCTTTATCAGGACTTAGCCAGGAGTCGTGGAGCAGGAACCATCAATCTGAGAATTGTGGCAGTATTTCGTTTGCCAAGGATAAAACTTGCTCTCGAAACTCGGCAGTTACGCTGAAGCACCCTTCAGGCTCAATTCCCTCCATCCGAAAGAGTGGTCGAAGTTCCTGAAGGGCAGCATTATTTGTGCACCACAATCCCCAGAGGCGACGATATGCCTCATATGAGTCGACCTTGCCAGCTACCAAGTCTTGGAGTAAATCCCTAGCTGCTCGCCTGCTAGCGGCCCTGCGAAGTTTGACGTTTGAAATAGAGGACATGGTTGGATCCGTTTTAAAGCAGAATTTATCACGAATTGGCTCAACTGCCTTGTAAGTCGAATAGCCGGACGTCTATCTCACTCTAGGAGTTCACTCCATCTAGCAACAAGCTGCTTCGTCGATCGATCACCTTAGTAACTTGCCGGCGAGGTGGTAATCAACACTGAACTTTCCCGGACCAGAGCAGATAAGCCAGATAAAGAAGAGCACGTACAGGGCTTCCGGAAAGTAGAGGAAATCGTCGACCCAGTTAAGGGGCGAAAGTCCTTTAGGCATGGCGGAAAGCTTGGTGGTCAGGATGGCGACAAGCATATCGCCCAATAAAACCGTGCAGGCAGGGGTCGAAAGAAACCCCACGGTCAGCAAGGATCCGCCAACGAACTCGACACCCGACACGAAATAAGCCGTCAGGCGGGGAAACGGGACTTTGGCTTCAACGAGTGTTTCGTACATGGTTTGCGCGCTCGCGGCGACAAACAATTTTTTTGCCCCGGAGATGGCGAAGAACAGCCCGAGCGAAACGCGTACCAGCAGGATGGCATATTGCTGCAAATCACCGCTTCCCAGCAGCGCGAACTGGACCAACCGTTTCCAGTCCATATTCTTGTCCCTCCATCGGAGGATGCCGAGATTATGTGTCCATCCGTTCGACCCATTGAGCACGCCATGCGGGAGCCACGAATGGATCCGCGAAGTACTGCGTTTCCCGCGCAACCTTGTCGCCCCTGAACTCCATGATGCTCACGGTGTAGGACGGCTTGCCGTCATACGTCAGGATGAATTCGGTGACCCAGAGATCGCCGCCGCCGATGATTCGCCGGATAGAAAACCGCTTCTTGCTCGGCTGACTGGCGCGCTGGTTCTGTATGTTGCTTCGGCCGCGGGTTCGCTCGCCTGACTGCGGGTATTCCAGCACCGCGTCCTCGAAATAGATGCGGTGCTCCGTTTCAAAATCGTTGGTGTCGGACGCCGCCCAATGCTGGTCCAACGCCGCACGGATCTCCTGATCTCGCGCTCCGGAATACGGCTCCTTTTTTTGTCGATCGTTCATCTTGAGCCTCCCATCGCCCCAGAGTCTACACCGCGTCGAAGCGTCCAACTCCTGATTCGTCGGCAAACCGGACAAGTGGCCGACTCTGACTGCAACCGTGGTTGCGCGAGGCGAGAGTCACGGCTCTGGGCGGATGGTCGGCGAGCCGGAAGTTGAAGGTGCGGCAACGGGCCGGGCTCTCAACTTCCGAATAGGCCGTGATCCGGCCAGAACCGATTCCAAGTGCGGGGATCACTTCCTACAAGCCAACTTATCGATACCGAACGAATCCGGATATCTCCAATGTGTGATTAACTTCCGAATTGCCGACGATTCGGCCCGAGCAGCTACGCTCCGCCTCACCCAGGGGTATTCGTACGTGTAAACATCAAGTAGGCGCTCATTTCCGGTGTTCTCCTGGAGTCGTTTTACTTGTGGCCACCATTCGCG